>Ga0197142_1002466_pt1 | contig 16200 bp, 15 predicted proteins | sample GBS60_MetaG_FD_148614 | JGI IMG/M metagenome (GOLD analysis project Ga0197142, IMG submission 148614) | Sediment microbial communities from Great Boiling Springs, Gerlach, Nevada, United States - GBS 60_MetaG | ecosystem: Environmental > Aquatic > Thermal springs > Hot (42-90C) > Sediment...
CAGCTGTGCCTCGCGCGTCGGCATGCCCGCCCGATAGCGCGCCACGCCAAGCCCCAATCCAAGCAGTGCAGCCAGCAGCGCCACCACTGCCACCAGCCCCTTGCCTGCCTCTGGCGCGACCGCTTCCGCCTCAAGATGCACGGGAGTAGCGGAAGGCTTCAAAAACGCATGGATGGCATGCTCGCTCGGCAACACCCAGCCGAACAGGAGCGAGCCAATCGCCAACACCACCAACACGCCCAACACCACCGGATAACGCTCGCGCTCAGGTGGATGCGCTGCATGCGCAGGGGGCGCGAAAAAGACCAGCCACACTAAGCGCGTCATATACAACGCCGTCAGAAAGGCGGTTGCCACCCCAATCCAGAACAGTAGGGGCAGCCACGCTGCTAAACGGCTGCTATACGCGCTGAGCAGAATTGCCTCCTTTGACCAGTAGCCCGAAAATGGCGGAAAGCCGCTGATTGCCAGCAGCCCCACCACCATCGTGGCAGCCGTGATGGGCAGATAGCGTCGCAGCCCGCCCATCTCTCGAATGTCGCCCCGATGGTGCAACGCAATCAGCACCGAACCCGCACCCAAAAAGAGTAGCGCCTTGAAAAAGGCGTGCGTGGCCACATGGAACATCCCGACCCAGAACGCGCCCACGCCGCACGCCAGAAACATATAGCCCAGCTGGCTCACCGTCGAGAACGCCAGCACGCGCTTGATGTCGGTCTGACCCAGCGCAACGCTCGCTGCAAAAAGTGCCGTGAACGCTCCCACCACCGCCACCACCAGCATCGCAGCAGGCGCAATCTCAAACAACGGATGCACGCGCGTCAGCAGATAGACACCTGCCGTGACCATCGTGGCGGCATGGATGAGCGCCGAAACGGGTGTGGGACCTGCCATCGCATCAGGCAGCCAGAAATAGAGCGGCAGCTGTGCCGATTTGCCCGTCGCTGCTAAAAAGAGCAGCAACGCCACCAATGTCGCCAGACCGCTACCCACTCCCAATACCTCCGCCGCACGCGCATTAATCGGCTCAAAGGAGAGCGTGCCAAACGCCACCACGATGATAAACATCGCCAGCAAAAAACCCACATCGCCAATCCGATTCACAATAAATGCCTTGTTCGCCGAATCGGTGTTATATTTCCACTCCGCATTGCGATAAAAATAGCCAATCAGCAAATAGCTGCACAGCCCCACCCCCTCCCAACCGATAAACATCACCAGAAGATTGCCTGCCAGCACCAGCGTCAGCATAAAGAAGATAAAAAGATTAAAATAGGTAAAAAAGCGTGGATAATCGTCATCTTCTGCCATATAGCCCGTGGCGTACAGGTGAATAAGCCCGCCGACGCCCGTGACTACTAAACACATCAGCACCGAAAGCGGGTCGATGAGGAACTCAAAAGGCACCTGCAGTTGCCCAACGGCAAGCCAGTCGGCAAGGATGTAAGTGGCGCGGCGTGCCCCTTCAGGCAGTTTCAGCATGGCTTGCAGCAACTGCATGCTCAGGGCGAACGCGCCGAACACGACGCCTGTACCGACCGCGCCCACCAGCCATTTGCCTACACGCGCTCCCAGCCCGCGTACCAGCGTCCCGCCCAGTAGCGCATGGAACAGAAAGCCGGCAAAGGGCAGCGCCAAGATAAACGGTACTAACTCTACGGGCAACCTGTGCATCTCCATCGCCCTGATTATACCTGTGGTGCGAATGTGCCATAATATAAGGTGGGAAACGCGATGGCGGTAGAGAGCGGGCGTCGGATTGGAGCTGATTTGGTCGAACGAATGCTGGCACCAGTGGGGTGGACGCAGCAGGGTATCGCGCGCCTGCTGGGCTGGTTCAATCAGGAACGATGGACCAACCTACTGACCATTTTGGCATTGGTGCTGTGCAACCTGGTGATTCTGTCGTTTCTGCTACAGGGGCAGGATAACCGCGCCATTGCCTTTGTCATACTGGCATTGGTCGCACCGCTGGCATTTCTAATACCGGAGTTGAGTATTGTTGTGTTCATCAGTGCTGGTGCCGGACTTTTCGTTAATGCGATGTACTTTGCAGTTGGTTCAGGATTTGGTACAGGTGAGCGCACCCTGATTTTGACCTTCTTAGGGATTCTGAGTGCGCGAGCGCTTTACGAATATGTACGCACGCCTGCTTCCCAGCGCCCACGATTGTTTTCGTTTTTTACATTAATCCTTCTTCTTTTTTGGATTTATTATATGATGCATGTGTTATATATTTATATTTTTATGTATAACGAACCACCACCTGACGCGCAGATAGATGCTGTTTTGGGTATTCACCGAACACCCCTCTTTCGCTACTTTGATTATCATATGATATGGATTGGGATTTTCCCATTGATTATCCTAATGCGTGATTATCAGCGCGCCAAGCGTGTTTTTACTTTACTTGCAATTGTGATGGTCCTTGGCATGGTTACCATTATTTGGGATTACCTTGCACCATTGCCAATTTTCTTTAAAATTCTTTTCCAATTGCGAGCAGCAGGAGCGGATGAAGAGGGATACCGAATTCGTGATCCAGCCTCCCTTTACATGCTCCTTGTGGGCTTTTTCTGCGCTCTTTATGCTTTGGGCTATGCACGTGGTTGGCTTAATGCCGTCATGCTGGGATATATTGCTCTGGGATTGATGGCTATACTCATCACCAAAAACCGTGCTTTGTGGGCGGGTATCGCCCTCTTTCTGCCGTTTGTCTTGCTGTGGAAACCCCCCTCTGCTCTGCTAAAGCAGGTTCAGATGCTGGTTATAGCTGGTCTTGTCTTGCTATCTTTTCTACTACATCCACGAATTGCCGAATCAGCAAATAGGGTTGCCTATGAAGCCATGCAGCGATGGTCTCGCAACTATGCTTTTGGGGGTGACCCCCGCCTCGATCCATCTTATCAAGATCGCCTGAGGGAGCTGGAGGCTTTTCAGCGCCACTGGGATCGATTGCCCCTCTCACAGAAATGGTTCGGGGCAGGATTGGAGGCGACCTATGGATATTACATTCCCCTCTCTCGCTACGGCTATCGAAACCCTCGATTCGAACGACTATTTGTTGAAAAATCTTATATCCATTTCTCATGGGTCGCGCGTCTCCACCACTTAGGCTATGTGGGGGTCACCTTGCTGGCGTTGACTCTTGCTACCTTTCTCATTCGGGCGTTGCTTATCTTTTTAAGTACCAAGGACATATTCGCCCGTATCTTGATTATGGGGATAGCGGGCAGTACTGTGGGCATGATTACCTACGATATTTTGCATCAAACGCTTGATTCAGGCGCAGCCGTGCCAGTGGTCATGCTCTGGTCGATGGTGGAGCTGGTGGCTCACTGGCAACGAACGGCTCAGATTGATGTTAATGAAGAGATTGCGTCCTAAGTGACCTACTTATGAGATGCATCAGACACTCTTTGGATGAGGTAGCAGCAACCGAAGGTATTGCTGCGCGACACGCTCCTCGTGAAATTGCAGCAGCCACTCTTCGGGCACTTCAGGGGCATCTCCATCCAGCACACGCAGCATAGCGTCCGCCATCGCTTCTACATCGCCTACAGGAACCAGATGTCCATATTTGCCGTTATCCAGAATGTCTTCTGGACCGCTGGGGCAGTTCGTGCTGACCACAGGGCATCCACACGCCATCGCCTGAATCAGCACATTGGGTAATCCCTCATATTCCGAGGGTAGCACGAAGACCGCCGCCCGCCGCATGTAAGCAAACGGATTCTCCACAAAGCCCGGCATGCTCACTTCATCGGCTATCCCCAGTTGGTGTGTCAGTGCCTCCAACTCATCCCGCAAGGGACCTTCGCCCAGCAGCACCAGTCGCGCTGGGCGGTTCGACCGCACAAGAGCAAATGCTTTCAGCAGCGTGGCAAACCCTTTCTGGGGATAGAATCGCCCTACTCCCAGCACCACCGGAGGCTGCCCTGAAGCAAACCAGGGATGATCCACCGGCTGATCCCGCAACTGGATCAGTCGCGCGGTATAAGAGGGATTATAAATCAACACGATTCGCTCCTTCGGCACTCGCGTGAAGCGGTACAGATCCTGTTGCACACCTCTCGAAACCGCCACCACCCAGTCTGCCAGTGGATACCACAACTTCGCTACGCGCTCTATGAGGCGATCTTTAAACCGTCCCGCACGGCGACTGTGGATGGAAGGTGTATTCGCTTCACGCACCACCACCCGCGCACCACTGCGAGTCAAGCGAGACCCTATCACATTCAGCATGTTCGGATAAGGCAGGCTCGATAGAACACCTGCAGGACATTCTACACGCAAGTAGCGTATAAGAGGTAGCAGGGCATACTTCATACGCGTTGCCTTGAAGTCTATAATATTCACCTCTGGTGAAACTTCTTTAAGAAATACGCCTACTCTCTGTGCAAGTAAAACATCCACATGATGCCCCTGCTTCGCGAACTGATTGGCGAGAGTCACTATCACGCGCTCTGCACCGCCACCCTCGAGATTCGTAATGAAAAGCGCGACCTTTGCCATCATCTATAATATACCATAGAGGACAGCCGCCATGCGAAAAGCACTTGTCACGGGCGGAGCGGGCTTCATCGGCAGCCATCTCATCGATCGGCTGCTGATGGATGGCTGGCATGTGGACAATCTGGACAATTTCGACTCGTTCTATGATGCCCGCATCAAGTGGGCGAATGTGCAGGCACATCTCCAATCGCCTCACTATCGGCTGTTTGTGCTGGATTTGCGTGATTATGAAGGCATGCGCCAGCAGTTGCCCGGCGACTATGAGGTCATCATCCATCTGGCAGCGCGGGCAGGCGTGCGCCCCTCCATTCAGAACCCGATTCTCTATCAGGAGGTGAATGTGCGCGGCACGCAGAACCTGCTGGAGCTCGCACGCGAGTGGGGTGTGAAACAGTTCCTCTTCGCCTCCTCCAGCAGCGTCTATGGGGTCAATCCGAATGTGCCTTGGCGCGAGGACGACCATGTGTTGATGCCCATCAGCCCCTACGCCGCCACCAAAGTGGCAGGCGAGCTGCTGGGGCATGTCTACTCGCATCTCTACGGCATCCGATTCATTGCACTCCGCTTCTTCACCGTGTACGGTCCGCGCCAGCGACCTGACTTAGCAATCCACAAGTTTGCTCGCCTGATGCTGCAAGGCAAGCCTATTCCCTTTTTCGGCGACGGCAGCAGCCGCCGCGACTACACCTATATCGACGACATCGTGCAGGGCATTATGGGGGCTATTCACTATACAGAGAGCGCGTATGAGGTGATTAACTTGGGGCATAATGAGCCAGTGTCGTTGAACGAGCTGGTGCAGACGCTGGCGGAAGTGTTGGGCGTGGAGCCTGTGCTGGAGCGATTGCCCAATCAGCCCGGCGATGTGCCCCAAACTTGGGCAGACATCGAAAAGGCGAAGCGATTGCTGGGCTATCAACCCATGACACCCTTCCGTGAGGGCATCCGCCGCTTCGTGGAATGGCTCCGTCAGACGGAGCCATTCGCTGCCAGCCCATGAGCTGAGGGCAACGCGCTGCCCTCTCACCTTTTAATATCCTCAATTAGGCTTCAGAAATCCTCATCTGAAAAGCCCTCAGGACTTGACAAAAGTGAAATCCAGAGGGTATAATAGAGGACGCTATGAGGAAGGCATATCCGCAGCCGACGCGCTGCCCCGTCTGCAACGGCAAACTGCATGTCACGCAGCTCAGCTGCGAGGCGTGCGGCACCAGCCTGCAGGGGCATTTTCAGTCGTGCCGCTTCTGCCAGCTGGAAGCCGAGCAGATGCAGTTTCTGGAGGTGTTCCTGCGAGCGCGTGGCATGCTGGCGGGCGTCGAGCGTGAGCTGGGCATCAGCTATCCGACCGCCCGCAACAAGTTGGACGCGCTGCTGCTTGCACTCGGACTGGCACCCATTCCCCAACCCCCGCAGAACGAGGACATCGCCCGCCAGCAGCGCGCCATCTTGGATATGCTGGAGCAGGGGCAGATTACGGCGGAGGAGGCTGCCCGCCGACTTAGAGCCTTACGCTAATGGAGGGAACCGATGAGAGAAGAGATTCTGCGCATTCTGCGCCTGGTGGAACAGGGGCGTATCAAGCCCGACGAAGCCGCCGAACTGATCGACGCGCTCACCGCTGCCGAGCGCGCTCCCACAGGCGAAACAGCGGGCGCACAAGAACGCCCAGAAGAGGAACCGCATCGCCTCTTCGAGCGCATCACCCGCGCCACCGAAGAAGCCGTGCGGGGCATCAACTGGCGTGGGATTGTCGACACCATCCGCACTCAAACCCAGCGTGGACTCGAAGAGATGCGTCGTGCCCTCGAAGAGCTGGAACGCGAAGGCTGGGGCATCCCACGCTGGCATAAACACGAGGTCAGCACCGAACAGACCATGAACTTCACCCTCCAGCCGGGACAGACCGTCGAGGTCAGGCTCCCTGCAGGCGATGTGCTTATCACCGGCGGTTTCGAAGGGGGACGGGTCGAGACCGAAGTGCGCCTGCGGGGAGCCAACCCCGAAACGCTGCAGGAGAAGCTGCGCCAGTGGAGCCTGCTCATCGAGCAGACCGAGAACGGCGTGCGCATTCAGCCCTCCGAACTGGACGCCGGCATCGAACAGGTGGTCGATATCACGCTGCAAATCCCGCGCCAGACCAATCTCCTCGTGCAGACCCGACGGGGCGACATCCGCGTCGAGAAACTGGAGGGCACGCTGCACCTGAACGCCACGCACGGCGATGTGAGCCTGCACCATATCGACGGCAGCGTAGAAGCCACCACCGTTCGCGGCGACCTCTATCTGGAGCATTTCAAAGGCTCGCGCATCCAGATAGACACCCAAAGTGGCGACCTCTACCTGCGCGACGCAGAAGCCGAGCAGGTACGGCTCCACGCCACACACGGCGACATCTCCCTCGAGCGGCTCAACACGCAGCAGCTCAGTGCCGAGACGGTCAAGGGCGACATCAGCGTGGAACTGCTGCAACCCCTAACGGGTGAGGCACGCCTGAACACGGTCAGTGGCGATATTGAGCTGTACCTGCCGGATGGCTGCGACTGTCGCGTCTCCCTGCGCACGGTGGCAGGCGACATTGAGTGCGCGCTCAGCTGTCGGGAGGTGCGCCGCGAGCGCCAAAGCTTTCAGGGTGTGTGTGGCGAAGGCAGGGGCACGCTGACGGCGGAAGCGGTGCATGGCGATGTGCTGGTCAACCTGCGCGCCCATGAAACCGACTGAACAGGTGGCGGGGTATGGGCATCCCCCTTGCTGAAGGCGATGCCTATGCCCCTTTATTTATAAATCAGGAACGGCTTGCGTCGCTGGCGGAAGGCGCGCTCGTCTTGGCTGCATCGCTTCAGCAGCTGATCGGGTAAGGCTCCCTCCATCAGCATGGCATGCAGCTCGCGGTGGGCAAGCAGTCCCAGCATCCGCTGGGCGTCCCACTCGCGCGGGTACAGCCGTCGCAACGCGTAGGCGAACCCCAGTCCCAGCGCCACAGGGCGCACCTTCGCACGCTCCGTGATAAAAATCGAGACCCCTTGGCACGCCACGCCCTTATAAGTGCTGGCGTTGGGCGTAAAGGTAATGGGCACGAAGCGCACCCCCCTACTCGTCGGCAGCTCGTTCAGCATGCCAGCCAGTCTCCGTCCATCCAGCCAAGGCGCACCAACCACCTCGAAAGGCGTATCTGTGCCACGCCCAACCGAGAGGTTAGTGCCCTCCAGCAGCCCGACGCCCGGATAAAGCAGCGCCTGCTGCAAACGGCGCATATTCGGCGATGGATTCACCCAGTAAAGCCCACACTCGTCGAACCACATCGTGCGACGCCAACCTTGACACGGCACAACGGTCAAATCCAGCTGCAGCCCCCGTTCCTCGCGAAACAGCTGAGCCAACTCCCCGACGGTCATGCCATGTCGCACAGGCAACCTGTGATAGGCAGTAAAAGAGAGTAGCTCGGCATCAGCGAGCGCACCCTCCACCGCAACGCCATTGATTGGGTTGACCCGATCCAGCACGACAAAGGGCACTCCCGCCTGCGCACACGCCTCCATCGCTAGCCCCATAGTGGAGATGTAGGTATAGAAGCGCGTGCCGATGTCCTGAACATCGAACACCATCACATCCACCTGCTCCAGCTGCTGGGGGGTGGGCTTCTGCCGCTCACCATAGAGGCTGTAAATCGGCAAACCGGTACGCTCCTCAACACCATCGGGCACTTTTGTATCCTGCTGCCCGTGCAGCCCATGCTCTGGGCTGAACAGGGCTGTCAGGCGCACACCGACTGCCCGAAGCGCATCAAAGGTGGCTTGTTGCGACGCGGTCAACCCCGTGTGATTCGTAATCAAGCCGACCCGCTTGCCCTGCAGCAAGTAAGCCCCTTCACTCAGAAGCGTATCGACGCCGTTCTGCACCATCCACCGGCAGGATTCGGCGAGCTCTCGCACGCTTCCTGTATGGCGCGTGCGCTATAATAAAAGCGCTATGCGAGGCATTGGTGGGCTGCTTGGGCTTCTCATCGTACTGAACGGGGCTTCTGCCCAACTCACGCGCCAAGAGCGAGCGGAAGGGTTCCGACCCCTCTTCAACGGCAAAGACCTCCGCGGCTGGAAAGTCTATGCTGGACCCGCGTGGCGTGTCGAAAAAGGGGAACTGGTGGGTCCCACCGAAGGCGCAGGCTGGATCGGAACCGAAGCCGAGTATGACCATTTCATCCTGCGCGGCGAATACTGGATCGATAAAGGCGCAACTCACGAATCGAACAGCGGTATCTTTATCCGAGCGCAGCGCACCGCCACCCCTTGGATCCAGGGCTACGAGATTCAAATCAGCCTGCAAGATCCAGCGAACCCAACAGGCAGCATCTATGGGCGTGTGCCAACGAACCTGGAGCGCATGCGCGAAATCGCACCCGAAAAACAGTGGAACCAGTTCGAGATTCGCGCCTGTGGCAGCCGCATTCAGGTCACCATCAACGGCGAGATGGTGCAGGATGCCGACCTGCACGAGTTCTCCAAAGGGGTAATCGGCTTTCAGCAGCATCATCCGGGCGTGACGGTGCGCTTCCGCAACATTCGCCTGAAGCCCCTCAAGCCCAGCGAGTGCGACGAGGGCTGGCAGCCGCTTTTCAACGGCAAGGATCTCACGGGCTGGTTCGCTACAGGGCTGGCGCGCTGGGAGGTCAAAGATGGCGTTTTAATCGGGCAGGGCGGTATGGGACATCTCTTCACCGAGCGAACCTTCCGCGACTTCGAGCTGCGGGCGATGATCCGCATCCGCTCCGTCCGACCCGACCAGTTCAAGCCCAATAATGGCATCTACTTCCGCGCCAAGCCGAACCCGCAAAATCCCAACAACTGGCCCGTCGGCTACGAAGCGCAGGTCTTCAATCACGCGGGAACCGATTATATCACAGGGTCGCTCTACAATCGTGTGCGTGCCAGTCGGCTGCTCACGCGCGACGAGGCGTGGTTCTCGATGCGCATCGTGGCGAAGGGCGACCACATCCAGATTTTTGTGAACGGGCAGAAGGTGGTGGACACGCACAACCGCGATTTCGAGGAGGGGCATATCGCCATCCAGTGCCACGACCCTTTCACCATCATCGAGACCCGCGACCTCTACTGGCGCCCGCTTACCCGTTAGAACGCAGATAGGTGAGCAAACAAGGCACCGACTATGCCGCCCCTCATGGCTCCTGTACATCCGGCTCATTCACTCCCTCCTGCTTGCCCGACTCATCCGCAACAGGACGCACGGCGAACATCCCACACATCCGCACATCCACCCTCTCACCCCAGACATATCCCTTTCTCTCTGACACCTCAAACAACCCCTTCTCTTTCAACGCCAACAGCCGCACCCACACCTCCCCACCCTCCCGAAAACCATCCTTGCCGTCCAACCGCACCGCCTGCCGATACGAACCGTTCCATAACACCACCCGATTACTCTCCACCACCAACCGCACCTGCAACTGCTGCAACGCCCGAAGCGACAGATAGAGCTCGCCCCTTCGCACCCGCAAAAACGCCTTGTCTTTGGGCAGCTGCCATACCTGCCAACCTGCTATCAACAACCAGTCATCCGCGGGCAACGCACCTGCCCGCTGAAGAGCTGCCCGGGCGTCAGCAATTGCTTGGAGAGAATCACCTGCAAGGTGGTCATAGTCGGGTTCACCTGGGGGCAGAGGCTGTTGCAGCGGTACAGGTGAATAGAGCACTTCAAACGGGACCACACACGGATTGCGCTCGTCATCCTTGTACTTTATCTGAACTTCTCTTGCACGCTCGCGCCACAAACCTGCCTGATACGAAAAATCGGTTCCTAAGCCAAACACCAGCACGGAGCCGTCGTACGGACCCGCTTGCACATCCACAGTGATATAGCGGTCGGTGCCTTGCCGCAATTGGGGCGACTGATAAAACTGCAGTGATAACTCCAGCAACTGGCGCGCCCACGCTACTCGCTCCTGCTCCGATGGCAGCACTCTCAGTGCTGTCTCCAGCAATTTGAACACGATTGAAAAATGCACATCTGGTCGGCGTGGGTCAAGCGGAAGGCTCTTGCATAGCGCTTGGAGTTGCTCCGGAGTGTAGGTAGGCTTTTGGCTCACATATCCCTTTACTTCAATGAAGGGACCCGCGTCCGGGGTACTTTTCGGTTGGGAATAATATTGCCAGAAGCGTCGCCACAGTCCGGGTTCTTGTTGGCACCACTGCACGGCAGCGGTTGCCAATTCGCGAGTTTTGTCGTAAAAGGCAGCGAGTAGTTCAGGGGGAGGAGATTCTCCAGAACCCAGCTGCTCGGAATTTACCTGCTGCCACTCGTGGTAGGCTCGCAGGGACTTGGATTTTTCCTGCTGCCACTCGTAGTAGGCTTGCAGGAAGGCGTTATAGTTGGTGGTTAGTGACGCGCTTTGGCAGTAGCCAGCATGTATCGCTACGATGCCCATTATCAACCCTGTGAAAAACCAACGAACTCTCATGGTTAACCTCCTCCACATCTATTACCACCTGAGACGAATTTGCGACCTATGATAATCGCAAAACAAATTGAAAGAGTTGCCATCAAGTATCATATCTCGATTTCTCAAAAGCTGCGTACCATTTATCATGTAGCATCTCCAGTCGTGTAGAGGTGCATTACGATCCGGATTGTAGTTGTAGTCATGGTGAACGTTGACCGCGTGTCCCAATTCGTGTGACATATGCATAGCGCCCTTGCGGGTCAACTAATAGGATGGCGGGGGCATCGACCGCTTCTCCTTCGCTTGCTTCAAGCCGAACCGCGAAGTGGAAAGGCTTTTCTTCGTCGCTGTACGGGATTGCACAGATTCTCTGGTCCGGTTTGCCAACCGCTACCAGAAGCAGCAGCAATCCCACCATCACCATCTGCCTAACGATGCTCATTGCTTGCATGCTATTCACCTCCAGGCTCCCTCAAACGACGGGCTATGTAGCCCGTCAGCGGCATTTGTGTGTTTTCTGTTCGCCCAAACTCAATTATACCATCTCGCCCTATAATCTTGACACGCTCAATCATGACTTTTTCGCCGCAAATTCTCCATTTCACTAATCGCGCGCCCTCTGAATGCTTTCCCTACGACACCAGTGATACATATCATACCCTTGTGTCGCCTGTTCATAGCCTTCCTCACCCGGATAGATAGGTGAGAAAGCAATCACATTGCGTCCCTCTATCTGTACCTGTCGCTGTACCTGACGAACACGGCAGCTATGAATCGTCTCCACCGAACCGTTCAAGCGCAGCACAATCTCAAATGGCCAAGAAGGCGTTGCTTGATAATCGTACCCTGCCCAACCCTCCCTTCTCAACAGGGGTAAACCAAAATGGTGGATACAGGAAAACAGAACCATGTTTGGGTGTTCCCTCAGCATCTGTTGGGGCGAATTAGAGGTGAGTTCTGTGGCAGCCCAAAAGTAGGAGGTGGCGGTTCTTTGGATAGGCACGAACAGCCTATCGCGAGGACAGGTGAGGATTTTCTCCACATCAGAGCCTTTTCTCAGGTAGGCTCGCAGGAAGAAAGGGTTTTCATAGACGGCTTGGTAATCAATCATATATTGATAGGTGGCGATGGCAATCTGGCGCAGGTTTTGCATGCACTGGGTGCGCGCGGCTCCCTCTTGAACAGAACGGGTTGCCACCCAGATGATGCCTGCCAGCAGGATGAGAATTGCCATCACCACCAGCAGCTCAATCAGCTTGAAGCCTAATTGAGAGCGGTTATGTCCCATCATGGTCTACGGTCTACACTGCTGGCGCGTAGTGATACCACACTCGGTGTACGGACCCAATTTAAGGACTCGGCGTCCTCCGCACCAACATTCATAAGTATACCTTTTACACTGCGCACAGTGAAAACGCCCGTCGTTGTCGAGGTCAACACAACAGAGGTCATATGTGTACTCCCTCGTTGGGCTACATCCAGTGATGTCAGGGCGGCAATCGTTCCCGTCACAACCCGTAGAAGCAGAAACGCCTTGGAGTGGCTCTACGACTGGCTCCTCGCATGGCGGCAGATACTGTGCCCCTTGGGCAAAACTCGTCGATCGCTGCATCACCAAATCACTAACCAGCAGGGCTAGCGTAGCTAACCCTATATAGGTTGCCATCAGCTTGGCAGTTCGTCTCATCGCTTGCTCCTCCTTCGGAAAGGCACCAGCTTTGCCCCTCCACCCTTAATACGCCGTCCAGCCGCGCAAATTATGAGCGCTCAACCCCGATTTTCACCCATTGCCGCCAAAATCAGCTGCGCTTTCGCCCGAACCTTCTGCAACCGATGCGCGACAGCCGACTGCGTGATCCCCAATGCTTGCGCAATCTCCACCTGCGTTTTGCCCTCCCGCAACCCCGCCACAATCGCCCGCTCCACTTGGTCTAACCGCAACCATAACCGCTCCATCAACTGCTCCGCATAAAGCCGCTCCAACACCGCCTCCAGCGCGTCCAACGCTTCCCTCTCCTCTATCTCCCGCTCCACCCACTCGCCCTCCTCATCCAGCACCACTAACGCCTCTGCCCGACTATAAAACCGACGCTCCTGACGCCAGAAGCGTTTGAGCGCATTTTCTGCCTGACGCGCCAGCCACAACACCCGCCCTCGCTCCGCCTCGCTCAATTGCGCCCCCAATCCCTTCGCCCCTTCGTCCTTTGTTAGCAGAATGCTGTCTTCGGTTTCCAAGCCGAGTGTTGAGGGCGCAATAGGTGGCTTGTTTGCTTCAGCACACGGGATGGCACAGAGGGCTTCGCGTTTGCATTCGGTGTGCCATTCGTGAGGGTCGTGGCAGGGGCAGCGGTGGTGGGCAAAGAAGCGGTGGAGGGCGAAGCGCATCGCCAGTTCTTGATAGGGTTGGAGTTGGTCGGGTGGGAGATGGTGGGCATTCATGGCGCCCCCCCCCCGTGCCAGATTGCCCATAGACGCGTGAACAGGTATTGAGCAGAAAGCCCCCTTTCTTGAGCTGGGCATCTGCTTCAAGCTTGTCCGCCTGCCCGTGGTTAGCCCACATCGGCGTATGCTCCCTATGAGAATTACTTTGGTGGGCAAGGAGCGATTCCTGCCTCTTACACGCCTGCCTTCGCTGGGCTGTCTAACCCTGCCAGGCTTGCAGGGCGCTCTGCATCACCTGTTGCAACGGGATGCCATGCTCGCGTGCGAGTCGGGCGCAATCGTCGTATTCGGGCGCAATATGCAGCACCCGCTCGCCTTCACGCGCCACTTTGAGTCGCACCGCACCCCAAGGCGTCTGCACCGTGTGAATCACCCGCTCCAAGCAGCGACGGTTCAGCAGCATATAGCGCACGCCCAGCGTGGGAGTCTCGGATAGCAACAGGTTCATCAGCGTTTCGGCACGGTCGGGTGGCGCCAGCAAGGTCACCATCATGCCGGGACGGTTCTTTTTCATCTGCACAGGTGTGAAAAAGAGATCCAGCGCGCCTTGCTCGAACGCTCGCTCCATCAGATAGCCCAGCAGCTCAGGCGTGGCATCGTCCAGATTGGTTTCAATCTGCACGATGCTCTGCCAAGTGCCTTGTGCGTTAATCGGTGCATAAGCCTCGCCCAGAAACAGGCGCAGCAGGTTGGGCAGTGGGCGCACCGCCGTGCCTGCTCCATAGCCCACCGCTTCCCAGCGCATCGGGGGTTGCAGCCCGAACTCGTGGCTTAATGCGACGGCAAGAGCGGCTCCAGTGGGCGTGACGGTCTCCCCTTCGATGGGAATGCCGTAGGTGGGCGCGCCGCGCAGCAGTTCCACCACGGCGGGTGCTGGCACGGGCAGGGTTCCATGCGCTGCCCGCACAAAGCCGCGCCCCATCGGCAGCGGCGAGCAGACGATGCGCTCCACGCCTAAGTAGTCTATCGCCCAGCAGCTGCCCACCACATCCAGAATGGCGTCCACCGCGCCCACCTCGTGGAAGTGAACATGCTCTGGGGTGGTGTGATGCACGGCAGCCTCCGCCTCCGCCAGTTTCTGGAACACGCAGCGGGCACTCTGGCGCACCCGCTCCGACAAGGGCGCACCCTCGATAATTGCCAATACATCGCTCAGGTGGCGATGGGGCTGCTCCTCCACCACGCGGATCTGCACGCGTCGTGCATAAACCGCCTCCACTTCCACCCGCTCGGAATGCCACTCCCAGCCAGTCAGATTCAGCGACTGCAGCGTGTCCAATAGTGCCGATTCGGGCACACCCACCTCTATCAGGGCAGCCAACATCATGTCGCCTGCTATTCCGCCAATGCAATCCAGATAGAGTGTCCGCATCGGCTAAGGAGTTCAGCCTCGACGGCTGCTTTCCTACTGCAGGGCAGTGGGCGGCAGCCCGCCTGTGTGCAGGAAGATGACAGACTCCTGTGCGCCCAGCTGCCCTTGTAGGTCTCTCCAGCAAGCGCAGAAGAGGGTACAATCGCTTTTGATGCGCATTACGCTGAGAGCGAGCCGAGCCAACTACCTGCAAGCGCCCATCTGGATTCCGATTAAGGGGCGGTTGCCAGCGGAGCCACTGGTGCTAACGGGCGCGGGCGAACCTGTGCCTGCGCAACTGGTAGAGCGGGAGGGCACACGCTATCTGGTCTGGATCGAGCCGAATCTTGCGCAGGGCAGTCAGAAGCGATACGAGCTACGCCCTGCACCTGCTTCTCTGTCGGGCTTCGAAGCCACGCGCAGCGAGAAAGCCATCACGCTGCGCTATCAGGGGCAACCCTTCACCGCCTATGTCTATCGGGATGCCCCTAAGCCCTATCTCTACCCCCTTTATGGTCCCAACGGCAAGCCCATCACGCGCCATTTCCCAATGCAGCTCGTGCAGGGCGAATCGATGGACCATCTGCACCATCGCTCGGTCTGGTTCACCCACGGCGAGGTGAACGGCATCGATTTTTGGAGCGAGGGTGCAGGCAGAGGCACCATCGTCCATCGCCAAATCGAGCGCGTGGAGACGGGACCTGTGCTGGCGCGGATTATCGCCCGCAACGACTGGCTGGCGCCCGACGGCAAAAAAGTCTGCGAGGAGACCACCGAGATTATCGCCTATCGCGCTCCGAACCTCGCCTGGCTCGATTATAGCGTGACGATTCGCGCCAGCGAAAGCGATGTACGCTTTGGCGACACGAAGGAGGGTACTTTCGGCGTGCGAGTTGCCTCCAGCATGGAGGTCAAGCGTGGGCAGGGCGGACAAATTGTGAACGCGGCGGGTCAGCGCGACCGCGATGCCTGGGGCAAACGCGCCGAATGGTGCGACTACACCGGTCCCGTGGAGGGCGAGATAGTGGGCATCGCTATCTTCGACCACCCATCGAACCTGCGCCACCCCACCTATTGGCATGTGCGCGACTATGGGCTGTTCGCCGCGAACCCCTTCGGCATCCATGACTTTGTACCCGGCACGCCGAAGGGCACAGGCGACTACCTGCTCAAGCATGGCGAGCAACTCACCTTGCGCTATCGCCTCTGCCTCCACAAGGGACGCACCGAAGATGCCCGAATCGCCCAGCACTACCAAGCGTTTCTGCATACTCCCGAAATTGTGTAAGGTCATTGGCATCAATTTTAGAACATCCCCAGAGTAAGGTACACTCCACGCGCTATGAGCCACACAACCAATCTCGCAACGCAACTCGAGAACGCGCTCCGACAAGTCCTCGAACACGACGCCAACACCCTCGCACGCGAAACAGGCTTCGTC
>Ga0197142_1002467_pt1 | contig 16194 bp, 21 predicted proteins | sample GBS60_MetaG_FD_148614 | JGI IMG/M metagenome (GOLD analysis project Ga0197142, IMG submission 148614) | Sediment microbial communities from Great Boiling Springs, Gerlach, Nevada, United States - GBS 60_MetaG | ecosystem: Environmental > Aquatic > Thermal springs > Hot (42-90C) > Sediment...
TTTCTTCGCCCATTCCGCCTGTCCATGGTTTATCAAGCCAATCTTTAACTTTAATAAAATTAACTTCAAAACCAAAATTTTTTGCAAATTCAAAAACAAACTCAGCTACTTTTTCAGAATTTGCTCCTTCTCTAGCTGTACCCAAAATAACTGAAATTAAATAAGCCATTTTTTGATTATACCAAAAAATCTTATGTTATAATAATATTATAAAAAATAATAAATAATTTTAAATTAATCATCAAAAAATAAGAATTTTATCATTTGCCCCTGTAGCTCAAATGGAAGAGCAGTTCCCTTCTAAGGAAAAGGTTGGAGGTTCGAATCCTCCCAGGGGCAAACTGGGCAGGTAGTTCAGTGGCAGAACGCCGTCCTGATAAGACGGAGGTCGTAGGTTCGATCCCTACCCTGCCCACGCCGTGGTAGCTCAGTGGTAGAGCGGCAGCCTGAAGAGCTGCGCGTCGGGGGTTCGATTCCCTCCCACGGCACAAAAAACAAAAAGTGAAATCTAAATGCAAAAAGAAAAAATTAAAATAATTTATGGCATAGGCAATGAAGGCGAAAAATTTTCAAACACTAAACATAATCTTGGCAAAGAAATAATTAAATATTATTTTTCTCAACCAACAGAACTAAGCTTTTCTATTTTTGAGAAATTTGCTAATCTTATATTGGCAACTAATCGAGGATATATAAATGATTCAGGCAAGGGCATAAAAGAACTTAAAGAAAAATTAAAGATCAAGCCAGAAAATATTTTGATCCTGCATGACGATGCTGATTTAAATTTTCCTTTATTTAAAATAAGCTTCGGTTCTAGTTCAGCTGGACACAAAGGTATTGAATCGATTATTAAAAACTTAAAAACAAAAAATTTTTGGAGATTAAAGATTGGTCTTCAAGGTAAAAAAAGGGTTCCAGCTGAAGAATTGGTTTTAAAAAATTGGAGCAGAAAAGAAAAAGAAATTTTTGAAAAATTGAAAAAGAAATTTAAAATTATTTTAGAAAAATTAAACGACGGTTATTTGCCCAATGAATTAAACTTACCTAAAAACTTTTTTACCTATGAATTTTGAAAAAATTCTACAAAATTTGTCCAAAGAAAAAATTTTTTCTCAAATTTTTGATTATAAAGTAAAAGAAATTATCTTAAATAATCTTCCAGAAAAATACTCTGATTTCCAAAAACAAAAACTTATATTTATTAAAGACAAAATTTTGGAAAAGGAAGTTATTTTTAATTTATCAAGAAAAAAAAGACCCTTACCGGTTTCAGAAACTAAAATTGAAAACCAAGATCCTTTTTGTAATTACCAAAACGAAACTCCATTTGATGAATTAGGAAGACTAGAAAATGAATTTTCTGTTATTGTTGGCAATCTTTCTAAAATGGCTGACTATCATAGCTTGGTAATTTTTAAAAAACACGATTTTGATAAACTTGAAGAAAATGATTTCATCTCAGCCATAAATTTAGCTAAAAGTTGGTTTCAGCAAATTAAAAATTTTGACAAAGAAATAAAAACAGAAATTTTAATTTGGAATTATCATTTTCGTTCTGGAGCTTCAATTTTACATCCACATCTCCAACTTCTTGCTTATATAGATATTCCTCTAAAAGTCGAAAGATTAAAAGAAAAATTAGCAAATTATCAAAAAAAATATAATAATGATTATTTTGAAGATTATTTTTATTTAACTTCTAAAGCAAATTTAGGAAAAGAAGAAAATAATTTGAAAATATGGGTAAGTTTGACACCAGAAAAAGAAAATGGAGTTAATTTTTATGGTGATATTTTTCAAGGAGCAAAAATTTTATGGCAAACTCTAAAAAAATTCTTAAACAGTGGCGTTCAAAGCTTTAATCTTTTTTATCTTTTAGACTTAGGCTATGGTTTTTTTGTTGATAGAGGTGAAATAAATAAATTAAATTCTGATTTTGGATCTTTAGAGATTTTTGGTATTAAAATTGTTTCCTCTGATCCAGTTAAATTAGCTGAAGTTTTATTTTAATAAATCCTTATAGGACTAACTTTCTCTGGTTTTTTTCTCCAAATCTCAAAAGGTAAAAAAGTAAGATAAACTACCAAACCTAAAACAAAAATTAGAATAATAATTTTTATTATTTTTTTCATTTACAAACCTAAGATAAATATCTGTTTTTACTATTTATTAAATTACACTTTTATTACAACAGAAGTTACTACTGGCCTTCTTTGGGTCTTTCTAAATAAAAGCTCGGCAATCTCTTCTTTTAAGCTGTACTTAATCTGCTCTTCTTGAATTAATGGCGATTCATCCCCTAAAAATTTAACATTTCTTTCAACAATTTTTCTTATTAACTCTCTTACTTGTTGTAAAAGTTCTTTAGATTCTCTTAAGTAAACAAAACCACGTGAAATAATATCTGGACTTTTTATTAGTTTTCCTGTTCTTGAATCAATAGCTACATAAACAGTAAAAAATCCATCACGGGCTAAATTTTGTCGATCGCGAATAACAATTTCTTCTATGTCGCCTATTCCTAAGCCATCAACATAAACAATATTAGCTGGCACTCGCTCATGAGTAAGAAAAACTTTTTCGGGTGTCATTTTAATTACCTGTCCATTTTGAGCTACAATAATTTTTTCTGGAGGAATACCTATATTAAGACCAATTTCTTCAACTGCTTTTAACATAAAATAATGACCATGTATGGGCATCAAATATTCTGGTCTAATTAAATTAATGAAAAGATTAATTTCATCAGCAAAAGCATGGCCTGAAGCATGAATATCCATCATTTGATAATGATAAATTTTAGCTCCTTGTTTTTGTAAATCATCTTTTAATTCTTGAATAATTCTTTCATTGCCAGGAATAATAGATGAAGAAAAAACAACAGAATCACCAGGAATAATTTTGAAATATTTATGTTCTCCTGAGGCAATTTTCATCAAAGCCGAACCTTCTTCAGCCTGGGAACCAGTACAAATAATTGTTACTTGATGAGGCGGAAGTCTAAAACTATCTTCTGGCTTAATAAAAATCCCTCTTGGCGCTTGAAGATACTTTAAGGCTCGAGCTACCTCCACATTAGATCTTAAAGTCCTTCCATCTAAAACAACTTTTCTATTATAAAGCGCAGAAAGCCAAATAATTTGCTGAACCCTTTCTAAAAGTGAGGCAAAAGTAGCAGCAATGATTCTTCCTTGAGCCTTTCGAAAAATTGATTCTAAATTTTCCATAATAACTTTTTCTGAAGCAACAAAGCCCGGTTGATAAGCATTAGTTGAATCAATCATTAAAAGTCTTACTCCTTTCAAGGCTAATTTCACTATTCTTGAAAGATTAGCTGGTTTATCAAAAAAAGGAGAAAAATCAATTTTAAAGTCACCTGTATGTATAATATTACCCACAGGAGTTTGAATAAAATAACCAATAGAATCAGGAATATTATGATTGACATGAAAATAATTAATAAAAAAAGAACCTAATTGGAAAGGTTTTATTTTATCTTTTCTAATTTCATGAACCTCCAATTTGGGTTGATTAGGAAAATCTTCTTGTCTTTTTAAAATTATTCCTTTAGCTAAAGGAGTAGCATAAATTGGAGGATTGCCAATCCTTTCAATTAAATAAGGAATAGCACCAATATGATCATAATGAGCATGAGTAATTAAAATACCTAAAATTTTATCTTTATTTTTTTCTAAGTATTCAACATTAGGAATAGTAAAATCAATTCCTGGCATTTCTTCAAAATAAGGATAGCCCAATCCCACATCAATAATAATAATCTCTTTTTTATCAAATTCAAAAGCAGTCATATTGCGCCCTACTTCTTCTAAGCCGCCTAAAGGAATAATTTTAAGCTCTCCTTTATATTGAGACTGTGTTTTTTTAATCATTATAAAATCAAATTTTAACTTTTGACTTTTTAATACATGCTCCGGAGAGGATTCGAACCTCTACGGCAAAGCCACAAGGCTCTGAACCTTGCGCGTCTACCAATTCCGCCACCGGAGCAAAAATCATCTTTCCTCCACTTCTAAATTAATAATTTTCCCAGAAGAATCTATTGTTGCTGTAGCTGTTAAAATTTTTGATAATGTTGGTAGACTAAGATTGGCTTGAACATCAATTTTTTTGGTTAATGAATCGATATTACTTACTGAATAAGTAAAAGAACCTTGGGGCATAATTACAGTTGCTGAAGTAGTGGTAAAATTTGGATTTTGATTAATTTGATATAAAGCATATCTTAAACCACTAATAGCTAATGATCTTAAAGAAATAAAGCCTTTAAATGTTGAAGCAAATTGAAATGATGTTGTCGTTGTATTTCCTAAAATTATAACTAAAAAAACAAATAAAGTCAAGACTAAGCCAACAATAATAAAAATTACCTGTCCTTTATTTAAATGGTAAAACAATAGCTGTTTCACTTTGAAGATAACTTCCTCCAATACCTTGAAGTTTAATTTCGACCTTAAATGAACTACCAAACTGAGAAAATCTCAAATCTTCAACAAAAACTCTTGGATCAGAAATCAAATCAACATAATAAGGATAAGGATTCTTTTTGGTTAAATAAACTCTTCCTCCTGGACCATCAAAAATTAGCCATCCTAAGCTACTATTCCAAGCATAACCATAAAGATAATTATTATTTTCAATAACTTTATAATTTGATGTTGAGCAAACGCCAGTATCTTGACAGTTAAAAGAAATCCAACCAAAAATATCATTATAAGCCCAACCTCTTAATTCCTTATTTGTATCCTCACAAACTCCATAACTTATACTTTCTCCAGGATCGCTTCTAAATTTGATCCAACCAATATTCGGTGACCAAGCATAACCTGAAAAAGAATAAAGAGAAGAAACATTACTCGAACCAATGGAACAAGTTGATGAAGAAATAAAATTGACACTATAATTATCACCACTTAAACTTATACTGCCAACAGCTAAATTATTAGCAAATCCTTTTACTTTTAAACTTTTTTGATCTAAATAAACTGGCTGGGTTAAGAAAAAAGCAATAGTTTCATTTTTTTGTTCAAAAAGAACCTCCCAATCAGTTAAGATGTTAATAGCTTTTGCTTTAGTAATTTCTCTTTGAATTTTCAAAAAAATATTTCTTACTTCACTGCTAAGATCTATTTGTCCTTTTAAAGAAAGATAATTTGTTAAAGTTGTGGTTAAAATTGGATAAACAGTGCCAATAATAAGCAAAAAAAGGCCTAAATAAAGCAAAATCTCTATTAATGTGAAAGCCTTATATTTACTACTTACCGCTTTATACTCCTGTTTATTAACTTTTTGCTTTCTAATAAGAAACATTAAGCTTCGGTAATAAAAAATAATCTTCAAAAACAAGATCCAAGTATTTAGCAGTGGTTGTCACAAATTTAATTGTTGATGTTTCATAATCTCTAATCCTAAAACTAAATTCATAAGATTCATTGCCAACTATAATTTTTTCTGTTCCTGTAGAAATTTGCCATAAACCTGAAGTGGAAAAAACATAATAAGATTCGGTTGAGGTTAAAGAATCAAGAAGGACCCAATTTGTTTGTGATAAAGAAATCAAAGCATTGCGATATCTTTCAAATCCAGAAATAGCTACCCCTTGATTAAAACTTTGATATTTTTGCGACCTTGAAATAACTCCGGTAAAAAGCGCTAAAATACCTAAAATCATCACTAAAAAACCTAAGCCAAGTACAATTTCAATTAGTAATTGTCCTTTATTTTGCATTCACTCTCCTGTTGCCAATAATATTTTCAGCTAAAACAAGAGGAAGAGGTTCATAATTATAAAACTCCATTATACTTGTTCCCCTCCCCTGTGTTAATGATCTTAAAACTGTCACATAACCAAACATTTCAGCTAAAGGAACCTTAGCTCTAATTACTTTTGTCATGCCCCGATCAAAAATTTCCTCAATCTTAGCTCGACGCGAAGATAAATCACCAGTAACATCGCCTAAGAATTCTTGAGGTATAACAACTTCTACTTTCATAATTGGTTCAAGTAAAATAGGATTTGCTTGTTTAACTGCTTCCTGTAAAGCTATAGCGCCAGCGATTTTAAAAGCAATATCTGAAGAATCAACTTCATGATAAGAACCATCAAACAAGGTAACACGAATGTCCCTTATAGGATAACCAGCAAGAACTCCTTTTTCTATTGCCTCTTTAACTCCTTTCTCGACTGAAGGAATAAAATTGTCAGGAATAATTCCTCCTTTAATAGCATTAATAAACTCAAATCCTTTACCTCTTTCTAACGGTTCAACTTTTAACCAAACATGACCATATTGACCACGACCACCACTTTGACGAATATATTTTCCTTCAGCAACGCCTTCTTTGGTAACTGTCTCTAAATAAGCAACTTGTGGCTTACCAACATTAACTTCAACGTTAAATTCTCTTTTTAGCCTATCCACTTTAATTTCTAAATGAAGCTCACCCATGCCACCAATTAAAGTGTCTCCAGTATCAGGATCTTGAGTTAATTTAAATGTTGGATCTTCATCGACTAAAGCTTTAATAGCTAAACCCATTTTTTCTTGATCAGTTTTTGTTTTTGGCTCAACTTTCATCCAAATAACAGGTTCAGCAAATTCAATTTTTTCATAAACAATTGGTTTTTTAGGATCAGACAAAGTATCTCCAGTTTTTAATGTTTTTACGCCAACAATAGCTCCAATATCACCAGCAAAAAGTTCTTCAATTTCTTCACGATTATTGGCATGCATACGAGCAATCCTTCCAACTCTCAAATTCTCTCCTGTAGTTGTGTTTAAAACTGTCATACCTGTTTTTAAAGTACCTGAATAAACTCTTAGATAAGACAAAGTGCCCACATAAGGATCAACTTGAATTTTAAAAACCAAAGCAGAAAATGGCTCTTCGTCTATTGGTTTTCTTTCGATTGTTTGATTAGTCAAAGGATCTATACCTTTTGGGGCTGGCAAATCCAAAGGCGAAGGCAAAAAATCAACTACTCCATCTAATAAAAGTTGAATGCCTTTGTTATTTAATGCTGAACCAACAAAAATAGGAATAAAATTATAATTTAGGGTAGCTCTACGAATAGCTTGACGAATATCTTCCACGGTAAAACTATGTGAAAAATATTTTTCCATAAACTCTTCATTTCTTTCAGCTAATTTTTCTAATAAAATTTCGCGCCATTTTTCAGCCTCTTTTTGTAAAGAAGAATCAATATCTTTATAAACAACCTTTTCGCCTTTATCTCCCTCAAAATAAACTTCTTTCATTAAAATTAAATCAATAACTCCTCGAAAATGCTCTTCTTGACCAATAGGTAGTGTTAATAAAACTGCATCTTTAGTTAATCTTTCTTCGATTGATTTTAAACAAAATTCAAAATCAGCACCAATACGATCAAGTTTATTAATAAAACAAATTCTGGGAACTTTGTATTTATCAGCTTGATACCAAACTGTTTCTGATTGTGCTTCTACTCCTTGAACTCCATCAAAAACAACAACAGCCCCATCTAAAACCCTCAGCGACCTTTCGACTTCAGCAGTAAAATCAACGTGACCAGGAGTATCAACAATATTAATTTTATATTCTCCTTTAATTTTTTCTTCTTTATCCTCAGTTTTTTTTAGATAACTCTGGGTCCAAAAACAAGTAACAGCAGCCGAGGTAATGGTTATTCCCCTTTCTCTTTCTTGAGGCATCCAATCAGTAACAGTTGTCCCTTCGTGAACTTCGCCAATTTTATAAGAAATTCCTGTGTAATATAAAATCCTTTCAGTAGTTGTTGTTTTCCCAGCATCAATATGAGCAATAATACCTATGTTCCTTGTTTTTTCAAGAGGGTAAATCCTAGGCATTATTTTTGTTTTCTATTCCACCAACCAAAATGAGCAAAAGCTTTGTTGGCTTCAGCTAATTTATGTATTTCTAATTTCTTTTTATAAGCCTCACCATCTTCTTGAAAAGCTAAAATTAATTCTTCAGCTAATTTTTCTTCCATTGGTTTTCCTTTCTTTTTTCTAGCAACATCAATAATCCATTTAACTGCCTTCGAAAACCTTCTTTCTGATCTTACCTGACGAGGCACTAAAAAAACAGCCCCACCAATTCTTCTTGGCCAAACTTCTACTAAAGGACCTACATTTTTAAGTGCTGACTGAAAAACTTTTAATGGATTTTCACCTGTTTTTTCTTTAATAATTTCCATAGCTTTATAAAAAATTCTTTGAGCCTTTGACTTCTCTCCATTTTTCATTAAATTATTAATAAACCGAGAAACAGCAATACTATTATAAACAGGATCAGGATTCCATCTTCTTTCAATTTTTATTCTTCTCCTTGGCATTATTCTTTTTTAGGTTTTTTAGTACCATATAAAGATCTACCCTGTTTTCTTCCTTCAACACCGCTAGCATCATAAACTCCTCTAACAATGTGATATCTTACTCCCGGTAGATCTTTAACTCTGCCTCCACGTACTAAAACAATCGAATGTTCTTGTAAATTATGACCTATTCCTGGAATATAAGCAGTTACCTCTCTACCGTTGCTTAATTTTACCTTAGCTACTTTTCTTAATGCTGAATTAGGTTTTTTTGGAGTCATAGTATAAACTCTAAGACAAACACCTCTTTTAAAAGGTGCTGGTAGATATTTTTCTTTTCTTTTTAAAGAATTATAATAGAAAAGCAAAACAGGTGATCTTGATCTTTTCTTTATTTTCTTTCTTCCCTTTTTGATTAATTGATTAATGGTCGGCATTATTAATTATTATACCATAAAATTTATAATTAAATTGACACAGACTAAGCGTAATTGATGCAAACTGTACAAACTTTATACAAACTATGCTGAATTACAAAAAGTCTGTGTTTCTGTGTTCGTTCTATAAAGTCTCTGTGTCCATTCTGCTAAAGTCTATGTTCATTCTACTAAATTTGCGTTTTAAGATGAAAGTAACCTGGACAAAACATTCGGAAAAGAAATTACAACAATATCAGATTTCCAAAAGTAGGATTTTAAGAATTATAAAAAATCCTTATCGAGTTGAAGAAGGCATTGTTCCCAACACTATTGCTTTAATGAGACCACCAAAAATAAAAAACAAAACATGGAAGCAAGAAATTTGGGTAATGATACAAAAATCAAAAAAGGGTCTTAAAATAATTTCTGCTTGGCGATATCCTGGTAAAAGTCCAAAACAAAATCCTATTCCTTCTGAAATTTTACAAGAACTTATAAAGGAAGGTTTTATCTAAAAAAACCAAAAAATAATTCTTTTAAGTTATCCCAAAATCCTTTAGGCTTAAAAAACCTTTGGTAGTAATAAATAGAACCAACAGCATTTAAAAAAATTCTTTCTTCACTATTTAAATTTTTATAAATATCGTTTTCAACTTTTATTGGGTAACTAAAATATTTTTTAAAACTAAGATTAATTTCTGGAAGATAAGAACCAACACCAATAAGATAAATACCAATAGGCAATCGGTAATTTTCTTTTATTTTTTTAAATAAATCACTAAGATTGTTTTTTTTCCAATAAAAAGAAAATTTTTTATCAAAAAGTTTTAAAAAATTATGATAAGTTATTTTTTGTTTGCCTATCTTTATTTTTAATTTTTTCTTTTGCTCATCATTATTTTTAACCTCATCAAAAATACTTATCATCTCATCAAAACTTAAACTGAAATCAAGAGCTAAATCTTCAAAAATTTCTCCTAAGCCAAATTTTAAATTTTGATAATAAATTAATTTTCCTTCTTGAAAAATGCTTAAATTAAAAATACGATAACCAAAATCAACCAAAATAACTCCTTGTTCTTTTTCTTTCTTAGGAATCAAAATAAAAGAGGCGGGCAAGGGATTAGGTAAAATTAAAGATATTTTTAAACCATTTTTACTAAAAAAATCTTTAATTCTAGAAATTACTGACCTTAAACCTTGAACAACAACAAAATCTACTTCTAAATTTCTAGCCTCCATGCCTATAGGATCTCGAATTTTAATATTTAAATTATCAAGAAAATAAGCCACTGGTTCTTCAAATAAAATTTCATAACTAGTTGAAGCAATAGAAGCTTTAGCCAAAAGATGGCATTTTTTAATATCTTCATCAGTAACATATCTTTCTGTCAAAGAAATTTTACCTTTGGCTCTTTGAAATTGAAAATGAGAGGAGTTAAAAGAAAGAATTAAATTTTTTGGTTCCTCCCCAATTTGATAGGCCACATCCTTTAAAGTATTAATAACTTCTTCTTCAAAAACATCGACATCAATAATCTCTCCATTATCGAAAGATTCTATATTTTTTGCTAATTTTGTAAGAATAGTTATTTTACCCTGTTCATCTTCTTCGCCAACACAAACTTTTAAAGTTTTATTGCCCAAATCAAGACTGAAAATTTTTTGTTTCATTCTTTACCAGGATACTTAATTTCGCTAATATACCTCTTTCCTAATTTATAGGCTTTCTCAAACGACCAACCTTCCTTCATTTTCTGTTTAATAAAATGTTGTAATTTCAAACGATAGAGTCTAGATTCTTTTTTAGCTCTTTCGTTTGGTTTCTTTTGACGATACATTTTATTTTTTATTTCTGTAACAATACCACTTTTAAGTACCCTACTTAAAAATCTATTCAAAAGCTGAAAAGATGATTCTCCTTGTTTTCTTTTAGTTTTCACTCGCATTTTTTATTTTTTTATAAATTTCTTCTAGCGACTCTTTTGGTTGATTAAAAACAACTGAATGAATTGATCCTCCTTTATCATCTTTAAATCTTGGCAAAATATGAAGATGCATATGTAATACCGCTTGACCGGCTAATGAACCTTCATTAATCCCCAAGGTAAAATCATTTGTCTTTAGAGCTTGAGAAAGTAGTTTCATCGTTTCTTTAACAATTTTTATAAATTCTATACCTAAATCCTCAGATAGCTCTTTAAAATTTTGAAAATGAAACTTAGGAACAACTAAAGTATGACCAGGAGCGTGTGGATGAACATCTAAAAAAGATAAAAAATTTTCTGATTCATTTACAACATAAGCGCTAACTTCTTTTTGAATAATTTTACAAAAAATACAACCGTTCATCTTTTTTTTATTATCTTTTTTAATTCTTGGACCAAATTTTTGATTTTTAAAATTTCTTGGCTACCATACTCCATATCTTTTAAAATTATTTCACCTCTACCTAATTCTTGAAAACCTAATATCAAACTATATTTTACATTATATTTATTAGCGTATTCAAGTTGCGAAGAAAGACTTGGTTTAAAAAAATTGGCCAAAGGAAAAAAGCCAGCCTCTTGAAGTTGTAAAAATATATGAAATGCTTTTACTTTAGCTTCTTCACCGGCAAAAGCAATAAAAATTTTCGGCTTTTCCTTTTTAAAAGAAAAGTTTATTTCGTCCAAAAAAATTTTCAATCTTTCTATACCTAAACCGCCCCCTACTGAAGGTAAATTTTGATTAGATAAAATTTCTCCCAAATCATACCTTCCTCCTCCAGCTAAAGCGACATTTTTTTCTCCAATAAAAATTTCAAAAACGGTCCTTTCATAATAATCAAAACCACGAACCAACGTTTTGTCAAATTCATAAGATATTTTAACCTCATCTAAAAATTCAATTACTTTTTGAAAATGATTTTCACAAAACCGACAGAGATAATCCAAAATATTTGGTGCATTATTTTTATATTCTTGATCTTGAAGAGCCTTACAATCTAAAACTCTTAAAGGATTTAATTTAAGTCTTCGCTGACAATCAGTACATACCTTATTTTTAAATTTTTTATAATACTCAACTAATTTTTTTTTATATCTTTGTCGACAACGTTCGCAACCCAAAGAATTTAATTTAACAATTAAATTTTCAATTTTTAATTTTTGAAGAAACTTATAAAAAGAAAAAATAATGTAAAAATCAGCAAAAGCATCTTCTGTATTTAATATTTCTAAACCCCATTGAGTATGTTCTCTTAACCTTCCATACTGGGGCCTTTCCCGACGATACATTTTGGCTAAATAAAATAAGCTTACTGGCTGAGGCAAGCTTGTCATCCCATTTTCAAAATAAGCTCTAATAATACCAGCAGTCCCTTCAGGTCTTAAAACATAAACAGAACCTTTCTCTTTGCCTTTGATAATAAACATTTCTTTAGAAACAACATCGGAAGTTTCTCCAAGAGAAAGAGTAAAAGTTTTAATATCTTCAACTGCTGGTGTTTCAATATATTTAAAGCCATTAAGTAAAGCAAAATCAGTAATCAATTCCCTTATTTTTAAATAAAATTCTGCCTCTTCGCCAACAATATCTTTCATTCCTCGTGGTCTTTGAACTTTAAGTTTCATTTTGACAAAGCTCGTGCTAATTTAACTAAAGAAAATTGAAAAACAACTCTACCAGTAATATCCTCCTTTTTAATTGGCCCCCATTTTCTTGAATCATAACTAGCTTCACGATTATCACCTAAAACAAAATATTCATTTGGCCCCAAATTAACTTCGATTTTACCTAAAGTATAATGATTTTGAAGATAAGATTCATCTAAAACAAAGCCTTGGGGATAATCATTATTGAAAATTATCACTTTTGATTCATCAATGATAATTTTTTCTAAAGGCAGTCCAATAATTCTTTTAATATAAAAAACTTTTTTATCAAAAGGGGGCCTAAAAACAACAACTTCGCCCCTTTGTGGTTCCCGAAACTGATATGTGAATTTGTCAATAATTAAATAATCAAAATTATGAAAATTTGGCTCCATGCTCTGACCCCTCACTAGAAATGGTTCAAATAAAAAAAATCTGAGCGGTAAGACGACTAAAATTAAAAGTAAAACAAACTCAATTAAATTCAAAAAATATTCTCGATTCATTTTCAATAATTATATCATAAATTTTAGAAGCTGAAAAGAAAACCAGGTATGAGATTGATATTGGTTCCTAATTCAAGCCTATTTTCATCATTACCACCATCATTAGAAACTCTATCACCATTTCCACCTTTTTGAAATTCAGCTGATTCAAAGGCAGCAGAAATTTCATATTGAGGAGGATAACGCTGAAAAGCATATAAATAATAAAGTCCTGATTGTAAATTATTGATTGGATCAACAGGCAAAGATGAAAGAGCAGGATAATTTACTTCTAAAAAATTAATTGGTATCCAACCAGAGCCATTTATTTTTTGATAATCATTCTTGTTTGTTTGATAAATATAGTAAGTTCTATTATTAGGATAATAAAAACAAGACTCAAAAAATTTATCCTTTTCTATAGGAACAGAAACAAAAATAGTTGGCAAAGATTCATCAACGCCACGATTCTCTAAATTGGGACCATCAGGATCAATCGAGATCGCATTTTGAAAATAAAAATTTAAAGCACTATTGAGTAAATTTAAATCCTGAAATCTTTGAAGATCTCTTGAAGTTTTAAAATAATCTTGAACTCTAATAATGCCACTAATAATACCAATAATTATTGGAATAAGACCCAAAACAATCAAAAGCTCAATATAAGTAATTCCCTTTTTAGTCTCTAACATTTAAGCCGGCAGTGGGACTCGAACCCACAACCCTCGGTTTACAAAACCGATGCTCTACCATTGAGCTATGCCGGCAGCTTTATAAATTTATTATAAAAAAATATCCGCGAAATTCAACAAATTTTAACTTTTGTCCAAAACTTGACAATTCTGGATTTTTATGTTTTAAATTTTTTATCCCTAACCGATGGTACCTGCCTGCCGGCAGGCAGGTACCATTGAGCTATGCCGGCAGTTATTTAATTTAATATTATAAAACAAATTTTTGTTAAAATTAAATTATGATTTTTGTTTTGAATTTTAAAACTTATTTAAATAAAGAAAAAGATTATTTAAAATTGATAAAAAATATTAGTAAATTAAAAAATGAATTTTGGTTAGCAATTAATCCTTATTTTTATCTTTCTTTAATCAAAAAAATTAAAAAAAAGAGATTTAAAATTGGACTTCAAAATCTAGGTTATGTTTCTCAAAAACCTCAAACAGGAGAAACCATTTATGATTTTGAACTTGTTAATTTAGTTGATTTTGTTCTTTTGGGTCACTCAGAAAGATATAAATTAGGAGAAAATAAGGAAATAATTAAAGAAAAAATAAAAACTTTGCAAGATAAAAATTTAAAGCTTTTAATTTTTTTTAGTGAAAATTCTTATAGACCTAAAAAAAGATTTTCTCAAATTAAAAAAGAAACAGAAAAGAATTTAAAAGAATTTCTTGGTGCTGTGAACAAAAAAAATTATAAAAAAATAATTTTTGTTTATGAACCTTGGTGGGCTATAAGCACTGAAGGAGGCAATTTTCCTTCTAAAGAATTTTTAGAAGAATTCTTAGTTTGGTATAGAAAAAAATTTAATTTTCCTATTTTTTATGGAGGATCTTACAACTCAAATTTGGCAAAACTTTATCAAGGCCTCGAATTTCAGGGCTATGTTTTAGGGAAAGCTTCAATAAATATACAAGAGCTGAAAGCCTTAGCTTGGGTGGGCGACCGGACTTGAACCGGCAACCTGAGGCTCCACAGGCCTCCGCTCTAACCCTTGAGCTACGCCCACCATAATAAAAAGTCAAAAACGTTATTTTAAAATATTATTAATTATATCAAAAATTTTATTAATTGTTGTTTCATTTAAGCCAGAAATTTTCCTTAAATAACTCTTATCTCTTTTAAAAAAATCTTGTATGAGAACTATATCATAATTGAAAAAATTTTGAATTGCTTTTAATGGTAAAAAGTCAAAAATTGTTAAAGGATAAGCTTTTTTGCCATCAATTAAATAAGGAAGATTTTCTTTAGGAAAATCCCAAGATAAAAGCTTAATCTTATAACATTCAGCGAATTTATGGGCTTCAGTAGTAAAACGAGTATTGGTAATTACCCAAAGATATTCTTTTGCTTCTTTTTGAAGATCAAGAAAACGAGCATAAGAGTATTGAACAACTTTAACATCATTTCTTTTCCAACCCCGCTGATGAAACTTACATTCACCGATATAAATAAGCTCATCTTTTTCTGCTAAAAAATCAACTTCATAAGTTAAACATTTTCCTTTTAAAAATAAATTATGTTTTGTCTCAAATCCATAAATTTGCAAAAGATGGGCAATAAATTTTTCAAAAGGATATCCAGCAGGACCAAGCTTGAAAATTGCTTGCTTTAAGTTGTACTGAAAACAGCAAGACGGTTCTTTTTCTTTTAAATAAGAGAAAATAAAATTAAAAATTTTTTTAGTAGAAACAGTTGAAGGAAGTTTTTTATCAATCTCAAAAAGAACTTCGTCAATTTTTTGTTCGCTAAGATTAAGTCTTTGAAGAGATTTGATTATTTTTTCTTTTTGATAAATTTCTTTTTGGCCATTACTTTTTATCACTATCTCAACCATAACCTATTTTTGAGCTTGATAATTTTTTATTCCTTTCTCAACCATTTTCTCAGCCTCTTTTCTTGAAAGCCAATTTTTTACTTTTACCCATTTACCAGGCTCTAAACTTTTATAATATTCAAAAAAATGCTTAATCTTATCTTTTAAAGCCTGAGGAAGTTCTTTAATATCCTTATAATTTCCTTCAATTGGATCTATTTTTGACAACGGAACAGCAATAATTTTCTCATCTTTACCAGCCTCATCTTCCATTATTAAAACTCCAATAGGTTTTGCTTTAACCACTACCATAGGCAAAATAGGGCTTTCACAAATAAGTAAAACATCAATTGGATCACCATCATCAGCTAAAGTTTGAGGAATAAAACCATAATTAAAAGGATAAACCATAGAAGTATGCAAAAATCTATCGACAAATAAAACATTATTTTCTTTATCGATTTCGTATTTTACATTCGAACCCTGAGGAATTTCAACAACAACATAAATCTCTTTTGGTGGTTTTGGCCCTGGATTAAGACTGAGATAATTCATTTTCTTCTTCTGGGTTAGCTAAACCTCCTTCAACAGCCTTTTCTGGTTCAGCTGCTGAACGAACATCTATTTGCCAACCAGTTAATTTAGCAGCTAATTTAATATTTTGACCATTTTTACCAATAGCCAAAGGTAATTCTTCTTGGGGCACTAAAACCAACATCGTTCTTTTTGGTAAAGCTTTAACTTCTAAAACTTTAGCAGGTAAAAGAGA
>Ga0197142_1002468_pt1 | contig 16179 bp, 12 predicted proteins | sample GBS60_MetaG_FD_148614 | JGI IMG/M metagenome (GOLD analysis project Ga0197142, IMG submission 148614) | Sediment microbial communities from Great Boiling Springs, Gerlach, Nevada, United States - GBS 60_MetaG | ecosystem: Environmental > Aquatic > Thermal springs > Hot (42-90C) > Sediment...
TGATGCCCGCCAGCGTGCTCGCGCCGAGCTGGGCTGTGGGCCGCACGAGCCGCTGTTGGGCTTCTTTGGTCGGCTGATCCCCCAAAAGGGGGTGGATGTGCTGTTAGCGGCTTTCCCTGCCATCTGTGAGCGTGTGCCGCAGGCGCGGCTGCTCGTCGTGGGGGACGGCGCCCTGCGGGGCGATCTGGAGGCACAGGCGCGGGAGCTGGGAATAGAGGAAGCCGTGATCTTCACTGGTTGGGTGGAACAGGCCCACCGCTTGATGCCCGCCTGCGATGCGATCGCCATGCCCTCGCGTTGGGAGGGGTTTGGGCTGGTAGCGTTGGAAGCAATGGGCGCCTCTCGCCCCCTGGTGGCCAGCCGCGTCAGTGCCCTGCCAGAGATCATCGTGGATGGGGAAACAGGGCTGCTTGTCCCGCCGGAGGATGCCTCTGCGCTGGCTGAGGCTGCTACAGCGCTGCTCGCCGATGCGGAGCGGGCAGCGGCGATGGGACAGGCGGGTTACCGTCGCCTGCTCGCGGAGTTTCCTGTTGAGCGGATGGTGCAGGCTACGTACAACCTATATGCGGAGCTAGTAGAAGGAAAGCGCTGAACTGTTGTTGGTGCGGGGATGCGCTGCCCTTGCCCAACAGTACTGTAGGAGTTCGTGAGTGGCCAACTACCTTGTGACCGGTGGGGCCGGGTTCATCGGGTCGAATCTGGTGGAAGCACTGCTTCAGCAGGGGCACACCGTGCGTGTGCTGGACAACTTTTCCACCGGCAAGCGCGAAAACCTCGCCCCCTTCCACCACCGCATTGACCTACTTGAGGGCGACCTCACCGTGCTGGACGACGTGCGTCGCGCCGTGCAGGATGTAGAGGTGGTGTTCCATCAGGGAGCGATTCCTTCCGTCCCCAAGTCCATTGCCGATCCGCTCGCCTCACACGAGGCCAACGTCACCGGCACGCTGAACGTGCTCATCGCCGCCCGCGAGATGGGGGTGCGACGCGTGGTGTTTGCCTCCTCTTCGTCGGTCTATGGCGATCAGAATCCCCACTTGGCCAAAACCGAGGCGATGAACCCATGTCCGATTTCGCCCTATGGGGTGGCCAAGCTCGCCGCCGAGCACTACTGCCGTGTGTTTCATGCCGTCTATGGGCTGGAGACGGTAGCATTGCGCTATTTCAATGTCTTCGGCCCGCGTCAGGACCCCGCCAGCATGTATGCGGCGGTCATCCCCCGCTTTATCACCGCCCTGCTGGCAGGGCAGCCGCCCATCATCTACGGGGACGGCGAACAGACCCGCGATTTCACCTATGTGGGCAACGTGGTGCAGGCCAATCTGCTCGCGGCTACCGCGCCGGCGGAGCAGGTGGCCGGAGAGGTGTTCAACGTGGCGATGGGCAGGCAGACTTCGCTCAACGTGCTGGTGGAGATGCTGCGCCACATCATCGGCAGCGAGGTTTCTCCCCTATATGATGCTCCCCGCCCGGGCGACATCCGACACTCGCGGGCGGATATCTCTAAAGCGCGGCGCTGCTTGGAGTATGAACCGCACATCTCACTGGACGAAGGCCTGCGCCTGACCGTTGAATGGTACCGCGATCAGAATGAGCACCGTAGCACCCGTTGAGACCCCCATCCGTGTGATGCGTGTTATCGCCCGCCTGAACATCGGCGGCCCGGCGATCCATGTGGCCTTGTTGAGCGCCGGGCTGAACGATGCCCAGTTCCGCACCACATTGGTCACGGGCGTCATCGGTCCGCACGAGGGCGATATGAGCGATCTGGCGCGGCGGATGGGCGTTGAGCCGCTGACGATCCCCGGCCTGGGGCGCGAGATCGCCCCGCTGGATGACCTGCGGGCGCTGATCGCCCTCGTGCGCCTCATGCGCCGGGAGAGGCCGCATATCGTCCACACGCACACGGCCAAAGCCGGACAGGTGGGGCGCTTGGCGGCCTTCCTTACCGGTGTGCCGGTGATCGTGCATACCTTTCACGGGCATGTGTTTCGCGGCTACTTTGGCCCGCTCAAGACGCACTTCTTCATCCTGCTGGAGCGCCTTGCCGCTCGTCTCTCGGATGCCATCCTTACCGTCAGCGAGCGCCTGCGCGAAGACCTCGTCGCTCTGCGCATTGCACTGCCGCAGCGCATCCACGTGGTGCCGCTGGGACTGCCGCTGGAGCCATTCGCCAACCTTGACGGGGTGCGGGGAACGCTGCGCCGCGAACTGGGTTGTTCGACAGGGGCCCCGCTTGTGGGTATCATCGGGCGGTTAGTACCGATCAAGAATCACGATCTGTTTCTGGAGGCAGCGCAACGGGTGGCGCGGGTGTTGCCTCAAGCACGCTTCCTCATTATCGGCGATGGGGAGCGGCGCACCGAATTGGAGGCGCTGACCGCTCGGCTGGGGTTAGGCGGGGTGGTACACTTCACTGGCTGGCGCACCGACCTGCCTGCGCTGTACGCCGATCTGGATGTGGTGGTGATTTCCTCGCGCAACGAAGGGACGCCTGTGTCCCTCATTGAAGCGATGGCAGCAGGCGTGCCGGTCGTCTCAACAGCGGTGGGCGGCGTGCCTGATCTCCTTCAAGAGGGACGGTTGGGTAGGCTGGTGCCGCCTGAGGACGCTGATGCACTGGCCGGGGCCATCCTTGACGCCCTGCACGAGGGGCGTGGCGAGCGCACTGCACAAGCCCGGCAGTGGGCTTTTGAACGGTACGGCGCGGCGCGGCTGGTGGAAGATATGCGCAGGTTGTACTACGATCTGCTGGCTAAGAAGGGTGTGCGCCTCCCAACGTCGTAGAGAGTGTTGCCATGACTTATTTCATTTCCATTGTTTTGGTCTCTGGCCTGATTGCTTTCATCGTCACCCCGCTGATGCGGCGCCTCGCGCAGTCCACCAATTTTGTGGATAACCCCTCGGCGCGCAAAGTACATCTGGCGCCGATGCCCATGCTGGGCGGCGTGGCGATCTATGCGGCGCTGGTGGGTGCGGTGATCGTGAGCGGCACGCGTGCCTATACCGAGATGCTGGCCGTGCTGGGCGGCGCAACCGTGTTAACACTCTTCGGCTTGTGGGATGACCGTAGGGGCATCCATCCGCTGATGAAGATCGCCGGCCAGCTCATTGCAGGGGGCTTGTTGGTGTGGGCGGGCATTCAGGTCAAGTTGTTTGACGTACAAGCGCTCAACATTGCCCTCACGCTCTTCTGGGTGGTGGGCATCTGCAATGCCCTCAACTTTCAGGACAACATGGATGGCCTCGCCGCTGGGCTGGCGATGGTTGCCAGCGGCTTCTTCCTCCTGCTAGCGGGGCTGGAAGGGCTGACGCTGGTAGCTACGCTGGCAGCAGCACTGCTGGGAGCAAGCATCGGTTTTCTCTACTACAACTTCAACCCCGCCAGCCTTTTTATGGGCGATGCAGGTAGCCTGCTGATCGGCTTCATGCTGGCCGTGCTGGGCATTAAGCTGCAATTCGCAGGGCGACCGCTGGCCGCCACGTGGATGATCCCCATCCTGATCCTCGGCGTGCCCATCTTTGACACCACGTTGGTGGTGATCTCACGGCTGCGGCGCGGCAAGCACATTTATCAGGGAGGGACCGATCACACCTCCCATCGGCTGGTGTCCATCCTAGGCATGACTCCCGCCCGTTCGGTGATGACGCTCTACATCGTGGCAGGCGCGCTGGGCCTGCTGGCCGTGATGCTGCGCGAGGCCACTCCGGAGCAAGCGCGTCTGCTGTTGGCCGTGCTGGCGATCGTCTTCATCGGTGCACTGGCTTTTCTGGAAGTGCGTTTCCCCCACGAACCGCCCACCGGCTGATCGCCTATGGGTCTCCCCTCCTCCGGCAGCGAGATACGACGCATAAGCCTTGCCCTGCTTATCGGCGGCTTGCTGTTCTCCGTCTACTTGCTCACCTTCTCGGGTGTTCCCCGCACCGACGACGAGCGCTTTATCATGGATACTGCCGAAAGCATAGCGGTGCACGGTAACCTGCGCCTCAACCAGACAGCCTACCTGCGCCCTATTCAGACCACCGATGTGGAACCGGCGCAGCCTGTACTCTCGGTGCCGCTTTACTGGCTGGCCTATCACATTCCCTGGGTGGGCAACGCTCAGGTGCTCTTCCTCTTTACGCCCCTCGTTACTGCTCTGACCGGCGCTTTGCTCTTCCTCCATGCGCTTGATTTGGGGTATCAGGAGCGCACGGCGGTCACGGCGGCGCTGTTGTTCGGGCTGGGCACTCTCGCTTGGCCCTACACCAAGACGTATTTCCGCGAGCCACTCACCATGCTCAACCTGTTTGCGGCAGCCTTCTTGCTGACGCGCTGGCGGCAGGTATTTGCGGCAGGTGAACGCCGCCACTGGCCCTATCTGGGCTTTGGCGTGCTGGTGACATTGTTGGCCCTGCTGAGCAAAGAGGCGGCGCTGATCGCCTTGCCGGCGCTGGCGCTGATCGCCTATCCGGGCGGGTTTGTGCTCAAGACACACCGCCGCCAGATCGCTGCCATCCTGATCGGTTTGGCAGGGGTGGCGCTGCTCTTCGCGCTGGGGGTGACGATCTTCCGCACCCAGTTGGAGGCTGCCGTCTCGCGCTATGCGCTGCTCAATCGCGCCCTGCGCCTCCTGGAGGGGTTGCCGCAGGCCGGAGCGGGCATCGTAGGCTATCTCTTCAGCCCGGGGCGGGGGCTGTGGTGGTATTCACCACCGCTGCTGTTGGCACTCGGTGCTCCGCTTGTGACCTCCCGCCTGCGCTGGCGCGAGACATGGCTGCCGTTGGGGTTGACGGCGCTGTTCATCCTTACCTATGCCGCCATACGGGGCGTGCAGTGGCAGGGCGGCACAGGCTGGGGACCGCGTTATATGCTGCCGCTTGTCCCCTTCTTGATGGTGGCTGCGCTGCCGCTTATTGAGCACATGTTGTGCGCTGCAAGCCTGTGGCCGAGACTGCTGCTCGGCTTGATCGCCCTTGGTGGGGTAGCCGTGCAGATGGGCGGCGTATACGTGGACCTCTTCGATTACGAGGCGCACTTGACCCGACAAACCGGCTTGCTGCCCTATGATGCTTCCCTTGCTTGGAACGTGCGCTGGTCGCAGGTGCTGGGCAGCCTGCTCTACCTGCCGCAGGCGCAGACGGACATCGCTTGGCTTATCCCCGCTGCGGATGGGGTGGCGCTGGGTGTGCTTGCTATGGCAGCGGCGGCCTTCGGTGCTGCGATCTTCTGCTTGCGCCGCTGTAACGACCTGCAGCGCCGTGCTGTCGTTGCGCTGTTGGTGGGCACGCCCGTCGTGCTCACGGCGCTCGCGGCCTTCGTCCTCTGGCGTGCCTACGATGACCCGCGCTATCGGGGCGACGATGCGGCACTGGAAGCCCTGCGTACCTTCTTAAGTGAGCATGTGCAGCCGCAGGATATTATTCTGCTCAATTCGCCCACTTATGTGCCGCACTTTATGAACTACTACAAGGGCGCGGCAGCGTGGTACAGCCTGCCTTATGCCCCGGGCGAGCGCTACAGCCCGGAGCAGGCTCCGCAGGTCGTTTCGGATGATTTGGATGAGTTGATCGGCTCTCATGCGGCGGGGACGGTGGACATCTTCAGCGAGGGCGGCACTTTCTACAACGGTCACCCCCTGTGGTTGGTAGCCGATCAAGGTCCCTGGCTGGAATGGGCGGTGCGTCCGGTGGAGTGGTACATGACGCGGAACCTCTATCAGGCAAGCGCCACCGACTTCAGCCCTTATGTCCGCCTGATAGAATACCTGCCCCTGCGTGCACCCTCTGTGGATGAGGAGCCGCGCCACGCACTTGATGTGCGACTGGGTGGGGGAATGCGGCTGGTGGGGTTTGACCTTGAGACCGTAGGTGACATGCTAGGCCTCTCGCTGATGTGGGAGGCCCTTGCGCCGATGGCAGAAGATTACACGGTGGCGGTCTTCGTTATTGCGCCGGATGGCCGCCCTGTCCTGCAGCAGGATCGGATGCCGGAAGGGGGCTTCGCCCCAACCAGCCGCTGGCAGCCCGGCCAGCGGCTGCGCGACAACTACGGTTTTATCCTGCCCCATGATCTACCCGCCGGGGAGTACGAACTGTGGGTGCTGGCCTACCGCTGGCCCTCGTTGGAGCGCCTGCCCGTGATCGGCCCTGACGGTCAGCCGCTTGGCGACCATGTGGTGTTGACCACTATCCCCATCCACTGAAGCGTGCCGTTCAGCAGCCCACGAAGGTGTAGCCTATCCCCCGCTCGGTAACGATTAAGGCGGGATGATGGGGGTTGCGCTCAATCTTGCGCCGCAGACGGTGCATGTGGACGCGCAGCGCATTGCGGTCGCTGATCTCCGCGCCGGCACGCCAGGCCCGCTCGATAAGCGTATCGGCGTCTACGGCTACGCCGGCGTGTCTAATCAGCACCGAGAGCAGCACAGCCTCGGTGGGCGTCAAGCGCCGCTCCTCTCCGTCCACAATGGCACAGCGGCGGGCATAGTCCACTTTCAGCGACTCACAAACTTCCTGCTGAGGGCCGGAGGCGTAGCTGAAATTGGCCATGCGGCTGAGGATGCGCCGCATACGCATCACCAGCTCCTCCGGCTCGACGGGGCAGCGTACGTAATCGTCAGCATACCGCAGGGCTTGCGCTGCGAGGCTCGGCCTGTCTCGCTCCGAGAGGATGACGATAGGCACGTCTGCTAACGTATGGATGCGCTCGCACAGGTCGAAGGCGCTCATGTCCGGCAAGTCGAGGGCGATCAGCATGAGGTGCGGCAACCCGGAACGCTCCACAGACTTCAGGGCATCCTGCCCATCCGTCGCTCGTTCAGCCTCAAATCCGGCCTCCAGCAGATACGCTAAGAGAGTTTCATCTATCACATTGCCCACCGCAAGCACACGCTTGGGGGCTTCCATGGGTACTCCTCCATTTGCCCGCTCAAAGGGTGTACGCGATCGACGCGGCACAAGTCGCGGCGTCCGGCCTCTTTTGCTCTCGCTGTCTGTGGCTTGATAGTACCCCCGCCCTGCTCGGTTTTCAATCCGCCTGCCGACGTGGTAAACTGACCGCGCCATGAGCCTCGTGCGACAGATCGTCCAACAACGACAACGGCGGCGTGCCCGTGCCCGCAGCGGCATGCGCTTGATCCTCCGCTGGCTGACTGCTCTGGCGCTGGTAGCGGTGGGCCTCAACCTGCTGGGCCTGCTCGCCAGCGTAGGGACGGTGGTCAGCGTGTACGCCTATTACGCCCAGCAGCTGCCGGAGCCGGGGGCGATTGCGGCGGTGGAGCAGGATTTTGGGACAACCAAGATTTACGACCGCACCGGTCAGCATCTGATCTACGAGGTGATCGATCCGCTGGGCGGCGATCGCACCTGGGTGGAGCTGGAAGACATCCCCGCCGACCTGCGCCACGCCACCATCGCCATTGAGGACAAGACTTTCTACCAGAACCCGGGCTACGATCTGGAGGGTATCCTGCGGGCGGCGTGGAACAACCTCCTCGGCAAGCCGTTGCAGGGTGGATCATCCATCACCCAGCAATTGGTCAAGAACGTGCTCATTGAGCCGCAGGAACGCACCCTACCCAGCCTAGAGCGCAAGATCAAGGAGCTCATCCTTGCCATCCGCATCAGCAACCGCTACAGCAAGGATCAGATACTGGAGTGGTATCTGAACACCAATTTCTACGGCAATCTAGCCTACGGTGTGGAGGCAGCGGCGCGGGTGTATTTTGGCAAGCCCGTCAGCGAGCTGACGCTGGCCGAGGCAGCCATGCTCGCTGCCATCCCCCAATCCCCGGCCATCAATCCCATTGACAACTTTGCGCTGGCCAAAGAGCGCCAGCGGCTGGTGCTGGATCGGATGGTGGAGCAGGGCTATATCACCCCGCAACAGGCTGAGGTGGCCTATGAGGCGCCGCTGGAGATCAGACCGCCAGAGCAGCGTTTTAACCTGCTCGCTCCGCACTTTGCCATTGAAGCCCGCAAGCAGCTAGAAGAGATCGTCGGGCCGGAACGTGTGTACCGAGGTGGGCTGGTGGTTTACACCACACTGGACTACGCCCTGCATTTGCAAGTGGAGTGTGCCGCCCGCACGCATATTGCCCGCCTTTCCGGCGCCCCGCCGGAGACGGTCATCCCTGCCGCTGATGGCTCTCCCTGCGAGGCGGCAGCTTATCTGCCGCCCCTGCCGCTGGAGGAGCAAGGGCGCGATCATCAGGTCAACAATGCGGCGGTGGTGGTGCTGAACCCCCAGACTGGCGAGGTCCTGGCCTTGATGGGCAGTTTGGATTACTACAATACGGCCATTGACGGCAACTTTAACGTGGCGCTGGCCGAGCGCCAGCCCGGTTCGGCCTTTAAGCCTTTCACCTACCTGACGGCTTTCCAGCAGGGCTACACGCCTGCCACCATGACACTGGATGTGCGCACTGCGTTCGACAGCGGTAGCAACCAACCCTACGTGCCAGAGAATTTTGACCGTCAGTTTCACGGCCCGCAGAGTATCCGCAGTGCGCTGGCCAATTCCTACAACATTCCGGCAGTCCAGGTGCTGAGCTGGGTAGGGGTGGATAACGTCATCCGCACTGCGCATGCGATGGGCATCAACACGCTGGATCGCGGGCCGGGTACCTACGGCCTTTCCCTCACCCTGGGCGGCGGTGAGACCACGCTCTTTGACATGACCTATGCCTACGGTGTCTTCGCCAACCTCGGCACGATGGTCGGTACGCCCACCCCACCTGATCAGCGTCGCCCCGGCTTCCGCACACTGGACCCCACGCTCATCCTGCGCGTGGAAGACCGCGACGGCAACATCCTATGGGAGTACGGACAGGGCACAACGCTGGGACGCAATGCCATTGTGGAGCCGTCGCTGGCCTATCTCATCAATGACATTCTCTCCGATGACCTGGCCCGCCGCCCCAGCGTGGGCGAAAACAGCGCGCTCCTGCTCAGCCGTCCGGCAGCGGTGAAAACCGGCACCAGCAACGACTTTCGCGATGCGCTCACTATCGGTTACACTCCTCAGCGTGTGGTGGGAGTGTGGGTGGGGAACACCGACAACGAACCGATGGTGGATGTGCCGGGCATCTTGGGCGCGGCACCGATCTGGCACGCTGTGATGGAATATACCTTGCGCGACCTGCCGGTTGAGACATGGCCGCGCCCCGATGATATCGTGGAGATGACGGTTTGTCAGACCTCCGGCCTATTGCCCACTCCTTACTGCCCCACCATGCGTGAAATCTTCCGGCGTGGCACTGAGCCAACGCACCCCGACACCGTTTACCAGCCCTTCCGCATCAACCGCGAGACGGGCCTGCTGGCGACGGTTTATACCCCACCGGAGCTGGTAGAAGAGCGCGTATACATGGTGCTGCCACCGGAGGCCGCCGACTGGGCGCGTGAGGCGGGCATCCCCCAGCCGCCTACAGAATATGACAAGGTCGGTCTGCCGGATACCTTCGGCGATGTGGCGATCACCGACCCTGCGCCCTTTAGCTACGTGCGCGGCGCGGTGCACATCAAAGGCAATGCCCGCGATCCGGCGTTCCGCTACTATCGGCTGGATTACGGCAAGGGCATTAGCCCTGCGGAATGGGTGCAGATCGGTACCGATCAGTTTACACCGCGTTATAATGAGGAGCTAGGCATCTGGGATGCCCGTCTGCTGGATGGCCTCTACAGTCTGCGCCTCACACTGGTGCGCACCGACAACTCCATTAAAGAGTTCGTCATTCCACTGACAGTAGACAACACGCCGCCTTCGGTGGATATCCTGTACCCCAGCGACCATCAGGTTTATCGACTGGCCGATGAGTTTGTGACCATCCAACCTAACGTGGTAGACAATATCTCTATGGACCGCGTGGAGTTCTATGTGGATGGGCAGCTGATCGCCATCAGCACCATTGCGCCCTTTAACGAGCGCTGGTTTATCAGCGGGACAGGTGTGCACTTTATTGAGCTCCGCGCTTACGATACGGCAGGCAATGTAACCGTCAGCGAACGGCTCACCATTGAGGTGGTGCCGTGACGTCACACCTAGAGGTTGGCTTACCCCCGTGAGCAGCTTGCGATTGCTTTCTTCCCTCCGGCGATTTCTCCCTTGGCTGGCGCTGGCCCTCATCGCGGGGCTGTGGGCGGCAGCGCAGATCAGGCCCCCGCAAGCAGCACAGGCTGCTGCTGTGCGTGCCATCGCAGGCCGTGTGGTGGATGAACAGGGCGAACCTGTTGAGCATGTTGAGGTGAGGCTCTATATCAACGACGAGAGAGAGCCTGTAGCCCATGCGATCAGTCAGGGTGATGGCTCTTACGTGCTGATCCTACCCGATGACGATGTCACCAGCCTACGCATTGAGTTCACCCGCGCTCATTTCTACCCGGTCACATGGACGGCCTCGCTGCGCGAGCTGAACGACGTTCTAGACCATGGCGGCCTGGTGCTGGAAGACACCGTGCTCAAGCGGCGCCTGACAGCGGGCTTTTGGGCGGCCACGTTGATCTTCGTCGGCATGTTGGTCATTATCGCCACCGAACGGCTGCACAACACGCTGGCTGCCCTGCTGGCGGTGGCCGTGCTCTTCGGCGTCAGCTTCGTGGGCGGCGCAATTGAACCTTCGCTGTTTGTCTTCACCTTTGAGCAAGCCCTGCGGCACGTGGATTTCGAGGTCATTTTCCTGCTGCTGGGCATGATGATCGTGATCGGCGTGATAGAGGAAACGGGCATCTTCCAATGGCTGGCTTATCAGGCTTACCGCCTCTCAAAGGGCAAAGTATGGCTGCTGGTGATCATCCTGATGGGCTTCACTGCCATCGCCACTGCCCTGCTTGACAACGTCACCACTATGCTGCTGATCTCGCCTATTACTATTGAGATTGCACTGGCGATGGGCATCAATCCTCTCTCGCTACTTATGCCGGCCCTGTTAGCCTCTAACGTGGGGGGGCTAAGCACCCTGATCGGCACGCCGGTGAACATCATGATCGGTTCCTACGAGGGCCTAAGCTTCAATGACTTCTTGTTCAACCTGACCCCCGGCGTGTTGCTGGCCGAGGCAGGTCTGATGGTCTTCCTCCTGCTTTGGTACCGTAAGGAGTATCGCAAAGCCAGCACGAGAATCTCCCCTACACTGCTCAAGCGGCTGGAGGAGAACGGTAGGATACGCGATCCGCTCAAACTGCGCCGTGCCGGCATGGTTTTTGTGGGGCTACTGGGCCTGTTCATCTTCGGCGCTCAGCTCCACCTGACGCCTGCTATCTCGGCTATTATCGGCGCGGTAGCCATGCTGTTGTGGGTGCATCAGGACATCAAGCAGATGATGGGGGTGGTAGACTGGACGACGTTGATCTTCTTCCTAGCCCTCTTTATGGTGATCGGCGCCGTTCAAGAGGTCGGGCTGATCAGCCTGATCGCAGAAGCAGTGGGCCGGGTGGTAGGGAATAGCCTGACCGTAGCCTTGTTGATCGTTATCTGGACCTCGGCTTTCTTCTCCGGTGTGATTGACAACATCCCCTTTGCGGCGGCTATGTTGCCGGTGGTGGCCTTCCTGACCCGCAACATCCCCGGTGCGCAAAACAATGTGCTCTATTACGGGCTAGCTGTGGGCGCGGACATGGGTGGCAACGGGACGCTGATCGCCTCATCGGCCAATCTGGTTGTAGCCGGCATTGCTGAGCGGGCGGGGTATCCCGTCACGTTCAAGAAGTTCCTGAAGGTAGGTGCGCCTGCCACGCTGATCACTGTGGCGATCGGCTGTGTGTGGTTGTTCCTGCACTTCTGAGAGGGAGCCTTGATGGGCAAGATATTATGCTCAACCCGCGGCGGAGAGGCCAGCATACGTACCCAAGAAGAAGCGATCCGCCGAGCCAAAGAGACAAGTGATGAGCTGATCTTCTTCTATGTGACAGATGTGGAGTTTTTGGCCTTCGCTAACTACGCCTTGCACTCCGACTTGGTTGTCAGCGAGATGGACCGCATGGCCGAGTTCCTGATGACAATGGCCGTTGAGCGGGCCGAGAAGGCGGGAGTAGCAGCCACTTACCTTATCCGTCATGGCGACTTCGTTGAGGAGCTGCGGAGAACGATAGAGGAAGAAGGGATTACACTGGTTATCCTAGGCCAACCCAGCGAGGAGGAGGGTGCCTTCAGGCTGGCCGAACTGCGGGCGCTGGCGCAGCGCATTCACAAAGAGACAGGCGTTGCTGTTTGGATCCCCGGCCTAGACGAAGATGCTGAAGACAAGCCACCTACCGAACACGAGGATCAAGAGCCCCTATGATCGTCAACGAAGTTAAGCGCGACAATCGGCGCGATGTGCGCGACTTTATCTACTTGTCCTTTGAGATTTACCGCAATATCCCGCAGTGGGTGCCGCCACTGATGCCCGGCGAGTGGCAACGCTTCAAGCCGGGTTTTTCGTTCTACAGGCACTCCGAAGCGGCTTTCTTTCTGGTGCGCGACGATGCTGGTCGCCCCGTTGGGCGCGTGGCCGTGCTGGAGCACCGCCCGCATAATGCCTATCGCGGTGCAAAGGACGCGCTGCTTTACCTTTACGAAGCCGTTGATGATGACACAGTGGCCAGTTTGCTCTTTGAGGCCGCCGAGCGCTGGGCGCGATCGCGGGGACTGACGCGCCTTGTCGGCCCCAAAGGGTTCCTCACCGGTGATGGGTTGGGCCTGCTGGTGGAGGGTTTTGAGCACCGTCCGGCTATTGGCATCCCGTACAATCCGCCCTATTACCCGCGCCAGTGGGTGGAGATCGGCGGGATGCAGAAGGAGATAGATTACCTTTCGGCCTACATAGACCGCCAGACGGCAGTCTATACCGAGCGTGTGGAGCGCATCGCCCGCAAAATCCGCGAGCGAGGCAACTATCACGTGCCGCTCTTGAGGACAAAGGCCGAGCTGCGGCGCTATGCCAAGACGATCCAGAAAGCCTACAACGCCGCTTTTGCCAGTGTGTGGGCCTACACACCGATCCCCGATGAGGACCTAGAGGCCATCGTCAACCGCCTGATCCTCATCGCCGATCCCCCGCTGATGAAATTGATCTTCAAGGGCAATGAATTGGTAGGCTTCACTTTTGCCTACCCCGATGTATCGGCGGCCATCCAGCGCATCAAAGGGCGGCTGTGGCCGTTCGGCTGGATCGCTCTGCTGCTGGAGAAGCGCCGCACGGAGTGGATTAACATCAACGGCAACGCTATCCTGCCGCAGTACCAGGGCCTGGGCGCAAACGCCGTGCTGTACGACGAGATGATCAAGACCCTGCGCGATTCGCGTTACCAGAAGGCCGATCTGGTACAGGTACAAGAAACCAACGCCCGTATGCTCGCCGATCTCAATGAGTTTATCCCCCTCAACATCTATAAGCGCCATCGCGTGTACACCAAACCGCTGGAGGATCAGCGCGGCACACGGCTGTAGAAGTCGCTCAAGGCGCGGAAGACCATCGGGTGGCGCACCAATCCGAGGTGGTCGGTGTGGGGGATGATGAGTGCTGCGGCGTTGGGCATCACGCGGTAGAGTGCCAACACGTCCTCGGCATCGTTGAACTCGTCGCGGTCCCCACAGATCAGCAGGGCAGGATTAACCACGATCTTAAACGTTTCAAGGGGGCTATCCCAGCCTACCACCACCCCATGATGGGGATCAAACACGCGCTGCTGCACGTTGGGGCGCTGTTCGGGCGGCCCCAGCACCTGTTGCAAGCGCTCTGGCGAAGGGGCATGGTAATTGGCCCCCAACAGCACCAGCGAGCGGAATAGGTCGGGGCGGCGCTGAGCGGCATAAAGCGCCACCGCGCCGCCTAGGCTGTATCCCATGATGTGCAGCGGCGTGCGCCCCAGCAGATAGATGAACTCCAAAATGTCGTCCACGAGACGCACAAGGTGCATGTCGGGAGCAGGGTTAGCCGTCTGGCCGTGCCCACGTAGGTCGGGTGTCACCACGTTGAATCCCTCGTGGACAATAGCCGCCACCAGCCAGCCCATCTCTATACTGCTGGAGGTCGCAGCGTGGAGCGCGACGACGGTTGGGCCGTCGCCGCGCTCCGTGTAGTACATGGAAAGGTCTTTGACACGTAGGAACGGCAAGCGCACCCTCTGAAGATCAGCCGTTAGGGCTGAAGATGGCGTCAATCGCTTTCAGTACGTCGTCGCTCAACTGAATCTCGGCGGCTTTGAGGTTGCTTTCCAGCTGTTCAAGCTTGGAGGCACCCGTGATCACACTGGAGATGGCCGGCTGGCGCAAAGCCCAGGCGATGGCCAACTGTGCCCGCGTCACCCCCAGCCCATCGGCGATAGGCTTCAGTCGGCGGGCCTTTTCCACCTTCTCCGGCGTGAGAGTCTCTTCACGTAGCCAATCCACCTGCGCCAGGCGCGAATCTTCAGGGATGCCGTCGTCGTATTTGCCGGTCAGGATGCCGCTGGCCAGCGGGCTCCACGTCACCAGCCCCATGCCGTTGCGCACGGCGGCAGGCATGATCTCCTGCTCAAAGCGGCGGCGCTCCAGTAGGTTGTACTGTGGCTGTTCCACCTGCGGGGGATAGAGGTGGTATTTCTCGGCCAGATCGCACGCCTGTTGAATCTGCTCGGCGCTCCATTCGCTTGTGCCCCAGTAGAGGATTTTGCCCTGATGGATCAGGTCATCCATCGCCCGCATGGTCTCTAGGAGGGCGGTTTCCTCGTCCCAGCGATGGCAGAAGTAGATGTCCAGATAATCGGTGCCGATGCGCTGAAGCGACTTATCAATGGATTCCATGATGTGCTTGCGCGAGAGGCCCCGGTCGTTGACATCGTCGCTCATGGGCCAGAAGACTTTAGAGGAGATGACCAGTGTGTGGCGCGGGAACTGCCTTAAGATGCGGCCCATCATCTCTTCAGCTGCGCCACGTGCATAGATATCGGCAATGTCAAAGAAATTGATGCCGCTCTCATAAGCCTTAACGATAATGGCCCGTGCCAGATTCCAATCCTGCACGCGACGGCCAAACGTAAGCCATCCGCCAAGGCTCAATTCGCTGACCTTGAGGCCGGAGTTCCCAAGGCGGCGGTATTTCATGGTGCACTGCCTCCTTTGCTTTATGCGTCTGTTTAGGGGATTTCGCCATTGGCTGCCCCCCGATTATAGCAGTATCGAAAGGTAAGCGGCCACGAGGAGACTTGATCGGTGGACGATCTGCCGATACCCTTACTATGCGGCATCCACAGAGCAGCCCATGCCTTGATGGCGAGAACCTCCGACGCATCAACCCACGGAGACAGCAACGTGTATCCGGAAGAGACACCTAGCCCCACAACCGAACGCACCAACGAGCAGTGGCTGGCCGATCTGCATGCCGCAGGGCCTCAACATGCGGAGGCGTTAAACGACTTGCGCCGGCGCCTTGAGCGCGGCGTCTTCTTCTATCTGAGAAGTGGGCGTAGCGACCTTACCGACTACCCAGACGATGTGTTGCGGCAAATGGCGCAGGACTTTGCTCAGGAGGCGCTGATCAAGGTGCTGGATCGACTGGAGACCTTTCGCGGGGAGAGCCGCTTCACGACCTGGGCAGCCAAGATCGCAGCGCGGATAGCCGTCAGTGAGCTGCGCCGAGCGCGCTACAAGGATTACTCGCTGGAGTACCTCACCGCCGCGGGAGAAATGATGCCCAGCATCACTGCACTGGCGGCTGACCCTCAGAGAGCGCTCTCACCGGAGGAACAGGCCGAGCGGCAAGAGGTGCTCGGCATCATCAAAGAGGCCCTGGCCCATGTGCTGACCGAGCGGCAGCGCATTGCACTGACGGCTTACGTCATTGACGGCGTGCCGATTGAGGAGATCGCCCGTAGGATGAAAACCAATCGCAATGCGCTCTATAAGCTACTGCACGATGCCCGCCTCAAGCTCAAACGACATATGGAGGCGCGGGGTCTCTCGTTGGAGTACATCCTTAGCCTTTTTGGCGCATGATGGCAGCGCCCTGAAGTAAGGAACGAGCAGCAGGAAGCGTCCTTGTAGAAGCGTGCAGCGTGCATAGGAGGCAAACTCCGTTGAGCAACGCAAAGGCCAGCGCCCCACCTAATCCGAAGCGATTCGCCGGCATCATGCAGATGATCTTCGCCACGCGCAGCGAGGACATCACCTGTGATGAGTGTTTCGAGCACATTGACCACTACGTGGAGCTTCTGCAAGCCGGGCAGGACCCTACTGCCATC
>Ga0197142_1002469_pt1 | contig 16178 bp, 18 predicted proteins | sample GBS60_MetaG_FD_148614 | JGI IMG/M metagenome (GOLD analysis project Ga0197142, IMG submission 148614) | Sediment microbial communities from Great Boiling Springs, Gerlach, Nevada, United States - GBS 60_MetaG | ecosystem: Environmental > Aquatic > Thermal springs > Hot (42-90C) > Sediment...
AGGTTTTTCCAATTAATACAAAAAATCCTATTGAAGCAAGAAATACAATCCATGGCATAAGAATCAAAGCAATCAAGGATTGTTGAAACTGAAGTTCATGAATATGGTATAAAATTAATGCTGGTAAAGAAATATATACAATAAAACTGTTGAGTACTTGAGGAGTTTCTTTTGGAAATTTGATGTTGGATGTAGTGGTCTCGGAATATCGGCGAAATACAATACCAAGAATAAAACAAATCACGATTAATAAAATGTTTCCCATAAGAACAAATTTATTAAATGGATTTAATAAAAAAACAAAATTTTTATATTTTACAAAATAAATTTGCTTTGTCTAATAAAACTTTTAGAAATGAAAAATTTCTCAATTGAATTAGTAATATTTTAAAAAGCTAAAAAATTTTGATAGATATTTCCCAAAAAAGAGATTATCTTAGTATGAAGATACACCACTTTTTAACCCAAAAGAAATGTATTACGTCTATAAACATTACTCCTTTCCATTATAGATACTTAATGCATATAACTCAAACAAAATTTAACAGAAAATTATCTTTGACCATTGATTATCTTTTAAGAAAATATCTTGCTTGTCTTTATCAAATTAGTATTTCGCAAGAAAAAAGAACCTTAACTGCTTCGTACCAACCAAAGACCAAAGAATATATTATTCGTAAAATTAGTATACAACCAACATACTGGGGGAAGCTCTATGAATTAAGATTTTTTCTGGGCTATTCCATGAGTTTTATCATTCGCATCATGCTGGATTGGGAAATGCAAGAGGAAGGCATTACTATTGTTCCATTGTTTTTTATGCCTCAATTAGATGACGAGAATCGAGAAGAACATCGACGAATCCAGTTTGCAGATAATTATTCCGCAAGAAATAAAATTTGTCATGCAAACTTAGAAGTTTATAGTAAGTTTTCGTGTCCAGCAGCATGATTTTTAGATAATTTTGGTTTAATAGCAAATAAATTTTATTAATTTTACTTATAATCTGAAAAAAATTGTTTCTCTATCGAGATAATATTGTCTTTTTTGAAATCAAACCTTTGTTTGATTAGCATAAACAAATGAATCTTAGATAAAGCGAAATAAATTTAAGAATTCCAATAATTTACGGGATTCTATAAATTACATTCTTTCTGAATGTCGTTATTTCCCAATAAAATAAATTATTTGCAATAAAATTATTCGTAAAAAATTGGATTTGTGGAGATTCTTTATTGTGGTAGTCCAATATATTCGCGAAAGTTACTAGAAGTAATTGCAGAAAAACATTCGATTGTTTGTGTTGTTTCTAATCCAGATAAAGTTTCGGATCGATCAAGAAAGCCCAAGCCTACACCTGTTGCTGAATTTGCTTTAGAAAAAAATATTCCTCTTTTTCGGCCAGAAAACTTAAAAGACCCAGCTTTTTTGGATGTACTTGCTAATTATAGAATTGATGTAGGGATAGTTTTCGCTTATGGAAAGATTTTACCTTTGGAATTTTTTACAAAACCTAAATATGGTTGTTTAAATTTACATGGTTCTTTATTACCAGATTTAAGAGGAGCTTCTCCCTTTCAGACTGCTATTCTAAAAGGTTATACTAAAAGTGGATGGACTCTACAAAAAGTCGCGAAAGGATTAGACGAAGGAGATATATTAGCCCAAATAGATTTTGATATTTACGAAAACGAAACAACCGAAGAATTAATTGAACGCGTTTTACCATTAGGAATCGAACTAGTGTTAAAAGTATTAGACAACATTGAATTCTATTGGAACAATGCGAAAAAACAACAAGACGAACAAGCTACTTATTGTTATAAAATCAACCCCGAAATGGCTTGGATCAACTGGAGGGAAAATTCATTAAAAATTCATAATTTTATACGCGCTCTTAATCCTAATCCAGTTGCAAAAACAAACCTAAAAAAAGAAAACCAAATGATTCCTATAAAAATTTATAAATCAAGTCATCGTTTGCCCGAATTCTTTCGTAAAAATCAAGACAACAACAAAGAACCTGGCTTTATAGAAATTATCAAACATAATAAAAAAAATCATCTTTTTGTTAAGACCTTAGATGATTGGTTAGAAATCCTAGAGATCCAATATCCCAACAAAAAAAAATTGAATTCACACGATTTTATCAATGGAAATTTTGTTCATGCAGGAGATATGTTTTTATGAACCAACGAATAGAAAAACTAAAAGAAATATTCAAAAGACATTTTATACCTTATTTTATTTTTTTTACTATTTTTGTAATATTTGCTTATCTAATATTGGTTTTACGGTTGTTAAGCGTAGAAACCAATACAATGCCAGATATAACTGGTAAATATTTTATTAACGTATACAACGATTTAAAAAAATATAACTTAAACATAGAAATTCGAAAAATTTATATAGAAGAAAAACCAGAAGGTGTAATCTTACAACAAAGTATTTTGCCGGGCGAAACCATTCGTCCAAAAAATAGACTTGTATTGGTTGTAAATAGTTATGAGCCTTTCTTAACAATGCCCAAAGTAATCAATCTATCGTTGGAAAATGCAAAGCAAACATTATCATCAGTACCATACGAAGGTAATATATATGTACTTCCCATAAGTAAAATATTATATGTTTATAATTCTAATATACCAAAAAATACAGTCTTGTTCCAGTTTCCTGCACCTAACACAAAAATCAAATTAAACGAAAAGATTATCTTAATTGTCTCTACTTCTCAATCTACCAATTTTCAGATAAACGAGATAAAAGGAATGGACATTGGTACAGTTTCTCAGTATTTTATTCAAAGTGGTATTCCTTATATTATAACAGAAGTTATTCCTACCAAAGATAATCGACTTGATGGTAAAGTAAAAGAAATCAAATATAACAATAAAACTTACGAATTAAGTGTATATTATAAAAAAAATAAAAAATATCATTTTTATTCTGATTTCGAATTAGAAAATATTCGTTATTCGCGAAAAGATTATTGCTCTGTTCATCTTTCGAAAGACGAACTCGATAGTATAGAAGAAATTAAGTTATCTACTAAAATTTGGTTTTCCGAACCTGAGATTTTTCCTGTTAAAAGTTTTAGTTTAGTTTTTTATCGTTTCGGAAATATGTATTTATATTTATTATGTAATGATCAAATTATGATGAAAAAATATTACGAAGCAGATTTTTCCGTATAGAGGTATAGCATGAAGATTTCTCCGTCTATTTTAGCAGCAGATTTAACTGATTTGAAAAATACATTAAAAATCTTAGAAAATAGGGTAGATTTTCTCCATATGGATATAATGGATGGGCATTTTGTTCCTACATTATCTTTTGGAGAAGTATATGTAAAATTATTAAAAGAACATACCAATATACCCTTGGATGTTCATCTAATGGTAGATCAACCCGAAAAAGAGGTTCCCAAATATTATGATTTTTCTCCGTTTAACATAACATTCCATTACGAAGCTACAAATTTCCCTGTAAGACTTGCACGCGAAATTCGAAAAAAAAATATCAAAGCAGGTTTATCTTTAAACCCTAAAACACCCGTAGAATTTATCGAACCATTTTTAGAAGAATTGGATCTTGTTTTGATTATGAGTGTTGAACCCGGTTTTTACGGACAAGCATTTATTCCTTTTAGCGTAGAGAAAATAAAAAAATTAAAAGAGATGATCCTTATAAAAGATTTGGATGTCCTAATCGAAGTTGATGGTGGAATCAATCAAGATAATATCTCCTTAGTAAAAGAAGCTGGTGCAGATATCGTTGTTGCTGGATCCTTTATTTTTAAAGGCAACATAGAAGAAAATATTCATAAATTAAAATAATTTAATAATTTAGTAACGAAAAATTCCTTTTGCTATAAGATTCAATTTATTTAACCTCTTTTTTTTGTTTCTGTTGTTCTTGGTATTCTTTAATGATTACTTTTCTAAAATAAGGAGCATCCAATTCATAAACAATCTTTCCACCTAAGTGGGATGTGTATATTACAAGAGGAATTGCAATAAAAAAATAAACAACGAGTGTTAGGATTCTCATAATTTTGTAAAAAGAAAATTTTGTGTGTCCTAAAAAAGAAATTGCTAAAATAAATATAGAAAATACAAAAAAACTTTCGGCAAATTTTTCATGTTGTTCAATGGTTTGCTTTAAATATGGGCTATGTTGTAGTAATTCATGTTCAATATCTCCAGTAAATAATGCAAAGTAAGTAGATACAACAAGAAGTATATTTAGGATTAATATAAAATTCCAATAATTAAATTCTTGATCGTTTCTAAATTTTATCATTAGTAATAATGCTATGATAGGAATTAAAAACGTTAATACAATAGGAGCATGCACAAACATAGGATGAAAAGGCAAATCGGAAGGAATATTTTTTAGCATTAGTGTATTTGATTCTTGTTCTAAGTGTAATAGAATATATGTTAGCGTTTTCATAAGGATAAAATTGATTTATTTGTAGATAAATCAATTAAAATTTATTGGTTTATTATGATTTTTAGGATTGACAAAATATATAGAAAATTATTAATAAAAGATTATGAAAGATATAAAGAATTTTTTAAAAAAAATCATTCAATTAAGCTTTATTTTGGTTGTGACAAATGTATTGTGGGGTAAGGAATTTCCAAAGATTTCATTAGCTAATTTGCAAGAAAATAATATGGTTGAAACTCAACAACAAGAACCTAAAGAAACCCAAGAAATGGAACAAAAACCGCAAGAAAGTAAGGTAGAGGTAAAGCAAGAAGAAAAAACTACTACTAAAAAAACACTCGATGAATGTGTCCAAACATTAGAATCTCAGGATATTACAATGCAACTTCTCGCACTTAATACTTGTGCAAAAGATTATCAAAAAGAAGATAAAATGCAAGATGCTTTACTAAAATTATTGAACGATTCTAACAACGATGCAGTTCAAGTAAGTTCTCTAATGCTTTTATCAAACCAAAAAAAAGACAAAATCGCAGAAGAACTCATTACATTAATACAGAACGAAAAATTCAGGACAAATGTTTTAAAATATGCTTCTACGGTAGTTTTATACAGTAATATAACAGATAAAACCAAAGCAAATGCAAAAGAAGTTTTCCAAAACTTAACGAATTCAGAGGATGAATTATTAAAAAATTTAGTTGAAAATTTATTAAAGAAAATTTAAAAAATTGATGTTGGAATTCACCAAAGAAGAATTAACGAGATATTCGAGAAATATTTTTTTAAAAGAGATTGGAAAAGAAGGACAGTTAAAACTAAAAAATAGTTCTGTTATGGTTATTGGGGCTGGTGGATTAGGTAGCCCCATATTGCTATATCTAACAGCTATTGGTGTAGGACGTATAACCATTATAGAATCCGATAAACTCGATCTTACCAACTTACAAAGGCAAGTTTTATACAAGACTTCTGATATCGGTAAACATAAAGCAACTTTAACAAAAGAATATTTAAAGGAACTAAATCCTCATATTCATGTAGAAGTTATCAAGGATCGATTAACCCCAGAAAATGCATTTCGCTTAATCGAAAATGTGGATTTGGTAATAGATGGTTCGGATAATTTTCCCACGAGGTTTCTTGTGAATGATGTGTGCTATTTTAAAAAAATTCCTTTTATATCTGGCGGTGTATTACAATTTTATGGAATGATTATGGGAATCGTGCCAGATCAAACGCCTTGCTATCGTTGTGTTTTTGAACATCCTCCAGAAGAACAAGAAAATTGTTCTACGGTGGGAGTATTAGGTCCGTTGGTAGGTACAATTGGTACTCTGGTGGCAGTAGAAACCATCAAGTTTTTGTTAAACTTAAAACCCAATGTGATGGGTAAATTGCTCCGAATCGATGCTTTAGCAATGGATTTTCGTTTAACAGAACTACCTGTAAATGAATCCTGTTTAATTTGTAGTAAAATTCCTGAAATAAAAGTATTTGATCCTAAATTACAGGATTATTACGAAATGTGCAATCCAACTCCTTATTTCCTAAAAAATTTATAAAAATTTCTATTATCGAAAAAATATGAGTTGTAAATCATTAAGTATAAAAAAATCAAGCCAAAAGAACGATAAAAGTTTATATTAATATAAACAATTGATAGTTAAACAATACGAATAATAAAATACATGGTTTAGAAAACAAAAAATAATTTGATAGATTTTTAAAATGTGAACAAAATAATAATTAAAATAGTAACAAAACTAAAAATTAAGGGCGGGTGGGAGGGATAAAACTCTAATTCTAAATTTAAGGGTGGGAGGGTGGGATAAAACTCTAAAAGGAGGCAATATGTTAAAGAAATACGATGAGTGGGAAGAAGAATACGAAGAAGAAGAGGAATGGGAAGACGAAGAATACGAAGATGAAGAATATGATGAAGAATATGATGAATGGGATGATGACGATTACGAAGATTATGAAGAAGAAGAGGAATGGGAAGACGAAGAATACGAAGATGAAGAATTAGAGGAAGATTGGGTAGAAAGTGCATCTTTCGTATGTGAAGATTGTAATTATAGATGGACAGAAGAAGATGACGAAGCAGAAGTAATCGTATGTCCAATGTGTGGGAGCGATAATATAACACAAATATGATTCCATTACGACTATTGTTATTCTTAATGGGGATAATTATATTGATTTTGTTTTTAATCAGTAATCCCCAAGAGGTTTCTTTTAATTTTTTAATCTGGAAAAGTACATATCGACTCTACGAAATTATATTATTTGCTATTGTTTATGGAAGTATTTTATATATTATTCTAAGCAGTCATATTAGAGACGTATTTAAGAAAAAATAGACATCGATGAATATTTCTGAACGTAAAAAGATTCATATTCCTATACAAAAAGGTGCCCTAAAAGGTAAAAAGGTACCTTTACCCCCTTCTTTAAATGGATACAGGAACTTTACGTCGTCTTTAATAAAAGAAGCTCTTTTTCAACATATTGAAAATTTCTTTGGAATAACTTTCGATGGAAGAAAAATCTATCATATTGTTTTTTTTGATTTATGCGCTGGTTCTGGTCAAATTGGTTTAGAAGCATATAGTAGGGGGTTTAATCCTGTTCATATTGTAGAAAAAGATAAAAAGCGTTTTGAGTTTATTCTAGAACATCTTAAAGGGTATAGAATCAGAGGTTCAAAGATTGTATTTCATCAAAAAGATTTTAGAAGAATGGCAGACGATATAATACAGTTTCCTTTTGGTGCCATTTTTATCGATCTACCTTATACTTTCTGGAAAGAGGATGGAAGATGTGGTCATTTGGATCATTTTTTTTATAAATTTATGTTCCATTTAAACCAGAAAATCCAAAACGAAGAAGAAAATGATTATAAATATATATTTATTATTCAATCCCCTAAACCATATCAATTTCCTTTAGCATTAAAAAATGATTCTCGTTTTAACATTATACAAGATATTAAACATTATAGAAAGCATTACTTAAATCTACTTAAAATGAATTTGACTTAGTAATCACAAAAAAAAAATTATCTTTTATGATCGTTGCAGATCTCTTAGCAATGTTGGTTTTTATTTTGTATACAGTTGATGTTGTTCTGTTATTTCTTTATGGATTACATATGTATGTAATGCTCTATCTGTTCTTAAAGCATAAAAATAAATGTATTAGTAATATAGAAAAAGAACCCATAAATTTAGAGAAAGTTGATCCCAAATCACTCCCAGAGGTTGCAATTCAACTTCCTATTTATAACGAATATTATGTTGTAGACAGACTATTAGATGCGGTAAGCAAAATTAAATGGCCAAAAGAAAAACTCTATATTCAAGTATTAGACGATTCAACAGACGAAACAGTAGAAAAAGTGGCTCAGATTGTTCAAGAAATGCAAAGACAAGGTTTTAGAATTGAACACTTACACAGAACAGATAGAAAAGGCCATAAAGCAGGTGCTTTGAGAGAAGGTTTAAAAAAGATTCAAGCAGAATACATTGCTATTTTCGACGCAGATTTTATACCAAACCCAGATATACTTATTAAGGTTATGCCTTATTTTGATGATAAAGAAATCGGAATGATTCAAACGCGCTGGGGGCACATCAACAGAGATTATTCTTTATTAACAAATGCGCAATCCTTTGGAATCGATGGGCATTTTATTATAGAACAAGTAGCAAGAAATGGTTCTGGTCTTTGGATGAATTTTAATGGAACTGCTGGAATATGGAGAAAACAATGTATATTAGAAGCAGGCAATTGGCAGTCGGATACTTTAACAGAAGATTTTGATCTATCTTATAGAGCAGAATTAGCAGGATGGAAATTCCGATATTTTATGGATATAGAAAATCCGGCAGAATTGCCAGCTACGATACAATCTTTTAAATCTCAGCAATTTAGATGGTGTAAAGGTTCTATTCAAACAGCAGTTAAATTGATACCAAGAATCTTAAAAGCAGACTTACCATTAAAAATCAAGGCAGAAGCAATAATCCATTTAACGAATTATTCTGTTCATCCTTTGATGGTGATAAATATTTTGTTAACATTGCCGTTAGTTTTGATAGAGAAATGGTCTTCGTTTCGTTATACAGACTTAACCACTGAAATGATCTTCTTTGTTGCTTTTATTTTAAGTTTATCTACATTTGCTCCTACAATTTTTTATTTATATTCACAAAAAGAGTTGTATAAAAAATGGTGGGATAAGATCATCTATATGCCAGTATTAATGATGTTGGGAACTGGAATTGCAATATCAAACACTAAAGCATTTATAGAAGCATTGATTGGTAAAGTAAGTGCTTTTAATAGAACACCAAAATATAGAATCGAATCCAAGAAAGATCTAATATCTTTAAGAAACAAATATATTCAATCCATTGATCCTTTGATTGTTTGGGAAACAATTTTTTTTATTTATTGTGTTGTTACTGCATATTATGCATACTTTTATAAAAAATATTTAATTATTCCATTTATGATTATTTATGCATTAGGATTTTTCTACGTAATTTATCAATCTATAATTCAGAATTTAGTTATGAGGATTGGATTAACTTATAAAATGTTTTACAAAAAAATATAATGAATTATTTTTTCTTTTATGGATTCAAAAAAAGCCTATAATCCTATGGGAGAATATCGAGATCCTTCTAAACAAAAAAGAAAGAATGCAAGGATACGAGTAAATAACTTAACAGCAATCTTTAAAATCGAAGGGACAAACCAAGAATACGAATGCCAAATATTAGATATAGGTACTGGTGGGGTGGGCATTGCTACAAAAACTTTATTATATCCCGGGGATAAAATAAAAATTCATTTTTGGTTGGAAGGAAATGAATTCAATTTACCTGCAACTGTGTCTCGCACCTCGGGAAAGAATGTGGGACTTATATTTGAAGATCCTCCATTGGATGCTATTTCAAAGATTCAAAACTACATTCATTCAAAATTGTTTAGAGGTTAGAACTAAAATGATCCCAATTGACATAATAAAAAAATGAATTTTTATGGTATTTTATTCTGTTATTAATAGCAATATTAAAAATAAATCTAAATAATTGTATAAAATACATGGTGGGTGGGTGGGTAAAACTCTAATAGGAGCAAATATTATGGCTGGTGGACAAAAAATTTTTTGTGCAAATTGTAGACATTGTATCGTTGTAAGACATTACGAAGCGGAACAAGATAAATACATTTTAAGGGTTAGATGTATAAAAAAAATGTGGTCAAAACGTTCTGGCGAAGAGAAATTGTATAAATACTTTACAGTTGCTCGCAGAATGATGTCTCGATGTGAACATTATAAAAAAATGGGAGATGAACTGCCCTTTATAAAAAATCTTAAAAAAGAATTACCCATCAAGGACGAGATTTATCCAGTAAAAAAACCAGTATTAAAGCTACCACAATAATCAATAATGAATTTAACACTAAAAGAAAAAGAGAAAATTAGTAATGTTTTTATACCACCATATTTAGAGTTTTTTTTCCCAAAAGACTTCGAGGGGAAAAAAATCCAATTGGTTGGTGAATTCCCGCGAAGAGTAGAACAATACGAAAAAATTGCAGAATGCATGGGATTTTTTTTAAGAGCGCCTCTTGCGGGAATTATTTCTATTATCAATGATGATAAAAAAATTTCTTTTAGCTTAAAAGTTTCTGGAAAAAATCAGATTATTAATTATTTTCGAAATTCAAACGAAAAAAAAAATCCTGATTTAAGCAAAGAATCTTGGATTGATTTTCTAAATGATAACGGACTTTATTCTTTTGAATACAAAAAGCCACTAGGTGAAATCTTTAAAGAAAAAATAAAAAAAATCATTTTTTTGTTAAGAGATACTTATGTACCCAATTTTTGGCAAAACCTTTTTCAACATTACGAAAAAGAGCTATATTTATTAAAATCTTTTTTTCAACAAAATTTTCCTAACATAGAAATCATTTTTTATCCAGAAATTTCTAAAAAAAACACAATGTATGGGTTTAATAACTATCATTATCATTATCGATATGTAATTTTTAAAAATAACAATTTTGTAAAAGTATTTACCCCAACTACCTTATTTGCTCTTATAAGAGCTATTTACTTCGAAGAGCCATTTACAAAAAATATCATGATTTTTAGAAATTACAATACAGATTCTATTTCTATAGGATTTTATTTTCACGGAACAAATTTAAAAGAGATAGATTTAAAGATACCTTATTTAGTAAATTTTATGTATAAAGATGTTATTTATCTGGATCAAGCATATTTTTTTAATATATACGAAGATTATTATTTTTATTTTAAGAATATTCAGAAAACTAATTTTTGTACAGGATGTATGATTTGTAACAATTTTTGTCCAACGAATGCAAATCCTATGTCTTTATACGAAAGTAAATTATATTTTAAAAAAGATCAATGTATTTTATGTGGAGTTTGCGAAGAAGTTTGCGAAAGTAATTTATTAATAATGGATAAAATTAGGTATGAGGTCTCTAATTAAAACGATTTATTTTCCTCTAATCAATCTTTTGATTTTTGTCTGGGTATTTATCATCCAAAAAGAATATTATTATTTTTTTATAATTCCAATTTTAAATTTAATGTTAATTTTTTTAAAACACTTTTTACGATACAAAAAATTCAATGCCAACATATTTTTGTTTGATTTTGCTTTTTTGTTTAGTTTTTTGTTTCTGTTTATTCCAGATCAAGATATCCTTTCTTTTTTAATTTATTTTTTTGTTATAGCAACGTTTTTTTTTATAAAAGAATATTCTTTTTTTTCGAATATTCCTATTCACGAATTTATAATAGTTTTTATAATAATTATTATAGATATTTTTTATAAAAATAATTTATTAATAAAATTTAATGAGGTTTTTTTATTAACATTAATACCACAGCTAATTTTTTATAATCAATTATTGTTTATTTATTTAGTCCGAATTTTTGCATTAGCTTTAATTTTTTACCATATATTGGATTTTAACATTTTTTTTAACGAAATAAAAGTATTTATGGCTATTTTTAGTGTTATTTATTTACTTCCTTTAAAAGTAAAAAAATTTACAAATAATGACTTGATAATAAAATTCATCCTTCTTGTACTCGAAATTGGCTTATTGTATTTACTCGTTAAAAATTATGGTTATTTTAGATATATGGTACTTTTAATTTATTTTTTTGCAAATCTTTCATATTATTTTATTAAAAATAGATTGTTTAATAAATAACAAAAAAATTTATGATTTATGATGAAGTTTTCTGAGTTAATCAAAAAAGATAAAATATTCTATTACGATAAGCTTCCAACAAAAGATAAATACGAATTATTACAAATGATTCTAGAAAATACCCTTAAAAATACTAAATATATAAATAAAATTGATTTAATCTGGAATTCCTTAAAAGAGCGTGAACAAGCAATGTCAACCGGTATAGGTGGAAGTCTTGCAATTCCTCATTGTACCACAGATCATGTCGACGAAATTCTTGCTTCTTTAACTTTATCAAAAGAAAATATAGATTTTCAATCACTTGATGGTTCTCCTGTAAGAATCATTGTATTGTTAATAATATCGAGAAATAATTTCGATGCTCATATTAAAGCACTTGCAAGCGTAGCTAGAACCTTCCAAGATGCGGAAACAAAAAAAAGCGTTTTAAAAGCTCGTAACATCGAAGAAATATATAAAATTATAGAAAAATTATAAAATTATATAATAAATATTATTTCTTAATTCTAAAAATTCCTTCTATTGAACTTTTTAAAGTTAAGGTTATTTTTTTTTAATTGACAGTGTTGTTATTTTTTGATAAAACATAAACATGAAAAACTATAAAGCAGATGTTGTAATCATTGGAGGGGGATTATCTGGTATTACTACTGCGCTCGAAATTGTAGAGAATCAACCGAACAAAAAAATTCTTATTATAGAAAGAGGCTTAAAAGAAAATTTTGGGGGACTAGCAAAAAAATCTTTTGGTGGCGTATTTTTTACTGGGAGCAAAGAACAAAAACGTTTAGGAATAAAAGATAGCCCTGAACTTGCATGGATGGATTGGTTATCTTTTGCCGAATTCGAACCAGATGATGAATATGGTAAAATGTGGGCAAAGCAATTTGTTTATGGGAATATTGATTATGTTTATTATTGGTTAAAATCCAAAGGAATTCGTTTTTTTCCCGTTGTACATTGGGTAGAAAGAGGACTTTTTACACCCGGAAATTCTGTTCCAAGGTTCCATATGATTTGGGGAACTGGTTATGAGTTGATTCGCGTTCTTTTACAGCATTTAGAAAAATACGAACAATCCATCGAGATTTTGTTTCGATGCAAAGTCGACGATATTTGGTTAGATTCAAACCAAAAAAAAGTGACAGGTTGTAGTGGTATTCATTTAGATACAAACGAGCCATTCGAAGTACATACAAACATCATTGTTGTAAGTGCTGGGGGCATTACGGGAAACCCAGAATTGGTAAAAAAGTATTGGGGATACCAACATCATTCTAAGGATAGTAAAATACCCAAAATATTGCTGAATGGTTCTATTTTAGAAGCAGATGGAAGCTTACATTTTATCTTAGAAAAAAAAGGAATTCCTTTGCATAAATTACATCGTCAATGGAATTATGCTGCGGGGGTACATCATCCAAACCCAAAATTTAATGGAGAAGGGTTAAGTTTAGTGCCAGCAAAATCTGCTTTATGGGTAAATGCTTATGGAGAAAGAATCGGTAATCCTCCTCTTGTAAGTGCTTACGATACATTATATTTAGTTCGAGAAATCGTAAAACAACCAGGAGCTTATTCTTGGCATATAATGAATTATAAAATTGCTTTAAAAGAATTGGCAGTAAGTGGTGCAGAATTCAACGAAGGAATAAGAGATAAAAAAATCTTTCAGTTCCTTTTAACAATTTTATTCGGAAACAAAAAATTAGTCCATACGTTGATGAATTCTTGTATCGATTTTATTACCGCAAATAGCTTAGAAGATTTAGTAAAAAAAATGAATGAATTACAAGATGAATACAAAACAGATTATCAGACTCTAAAAGATACAATACTTCGATACGATTCGATGATCCAGCGAGGAAAAAAATTTTTTAATGATGATCAATTAAGACGTATAATGCATCTAAGACAATATAGAGGAGATCGCATTCGAACCTTAAAATTTCAGAGAATTCTTGATAAAAGTGCTTTCCCATTGATTGCAATAAGACTCCATATTTTAACAAGAAAAACGCTTGGAGGTGTTATAACCAATTTAAAATCGCAAGTTATGAACAATCAAAATCAACCTATCGAAGGATTGTATGCTGTAGGAGAAACCGCTGGATTTGGGGGAGGTGGTATACATGGATACCGCGCATTGGAAGGTACATTTTTAGGATCTTGTATTTTTACAGGACGAATCGCTGCAAAAGATATATTAAAAAAAATATAAAAGGAGTGTTATTATGAAAAAAACAGGTGCTTATTTAGTAACTTATGCATTAGAACAAATTGGAGTAAGACATACTTTTGGAATACCAGGGGTTCATGTAACAGAACTATACGATGAATTAAATAAATCGAAACAAATACAACCAATTCTTGTGACCCACGAAGGTTGGGGTGCTTTTATGGCAGATGCTATTAGTAGAACCACAGATACAATAGGTACGTTAGTTATTGTTCCAGCTGCTGGTATGACTCATGCTTTAAGTGGAATTGGCGAAGCATACTTAGATGGAATTCCCATGCTCATTATTTCTGGAGGAATTCGAAGAGATTTAGAGAAATCTTTTCAGTTGCATTATTTAGATCAAGAAAAAGTATTAGATGGTATAGTAAAAAAATATTATTTAATACAAAAACACGAAGAAATTGTACCTACTATTTTCGAAGCTTATAAAATTGCAAAATCGGGGAAACCAGGTCCTGTCTTTGTAGAAGTTCCCGTAAATATTCAACTTTTCGAAGGTCCAGTAGCTGAATTGCCCAAATGGAATAAAGATGACTTAAAATATAATTTTCCTCAAGAGTCATATAAAAAAATCGACGATGCTGTCAGTTTGATTGAATCGACTCAAAATATTGGTATATTTGCTGGATGGGGTGCAATCGATGCAACAAGAGAATTGATCGAATTAGCTGAACGTTTGCAAGCACCAGTTTGCACAACTCTACAAGGATTGAGTGTTTTTCCTTATGATCATCCATTACATACTGGGATGGGGTTTGGACCATATTCTGTTCCAGCAGCCGAAGAAGCATTTAAAAATATTGAATTACTTATAGCCATTGGAACTACATTCGCAGAAATTCCAACAGGTAGCTTTGGTATGAAGGTTCCCCAAAAATTAATTCATATCGATATTGATCCAAATGTATTTAATAAAAATTATCCAGCAACGGTTACAATTGAAGGCGACTCAAAAGAAGTATTAAAACTTCTAAACCAAAAGTTAAAAATAAAACGTGAACCTAATATATCTTTAAACAATAAAATCAAACAAAAAAAAGAGTCTTACCTAAGAGAGTGGCTAGAACACGATTCCAAAGATAGAGTTAACCCAGCATTGTTTTTTACTACTTTGCGAAGTTTACTAGATAGAGATGCTTTTATTGTCGTAGATGATGGCAATCATACATTCTTAACAGAAGAATTAATGCCCATATACGAACCAAAGACCTTTTTATCTCCCACAGACTTTAATTGTATGGGATATTGTATACCAGCAACCATTGGTGTTAAATTAACTCATCCCAATAGGCAAGTTATAGGCATTGTAGGAGATGGTGCATTCTTAATGTCGAGTTTAGAACTTCTTACAGCATCGACCCTTAACTTAGGGGTAATTGTATTCGTTTTCCATGATGGAGAATTATCGCAAATTTCTCAAGGTCAAGAGATACCCTATAACAGAAAAACTTGTACAATCCTAGGAGAAATTCATCCAGAAGGTATAGCAAAAGCAACTGGTGCTTATTATATATCAATGAATCATAACAAAGAAATCGAAGATAAAATTAAAGATGCAATCGAAGTTTCTAAAAAAGGACAACCAGTAATTGTAGATGTAAAGATTGATTATTCCAAAAGAACGCGATTTACTCAAGGAGTGGTTAAAATCAACTTGGCACGATTTCCATTAGGAGAAAAATTCCGTTTTATAGGAAGAGCTCTATTAAGGCGTATTACTGGTTAAAATACCAAATAGAAGATCGGACGAAAGATAATAATAATTATAGAAGCGAAAGATAGAAAAAAACCCAAGGGAGCATAGGAACGTGAATTTTTTTTGTATAGTAATATATAAATTATACTTCCTATAGCCCCAAGGTTAATAATGATCAAAATTTCTGTTATTTCGAAAATAATGCTAATAGCACCTATTAGAATAATATCACCAAAACCGAATTTTTTTCCTTTACCTAAAAAATATAAAAATAAAAATATGAATAAAAATATAAAAAATTTTAATAAAAAATAATAAATATGATTTAGATCCCATTGTATAAAAAAAAGGATTAATCCAAAGATGTATAAGAATAAAATGTTTTCGTAATCTAAAAAGTATTTTTTTAAATCAATCAAACCAGCGATCATAAAATGAAAAATAATTAAAACATATAAAAAAGCAAGTAATCCATCAAAATAAAATAAATAACACAAAATAATA
>Ga0197142_1002471_pt1 | contig 16172 bp, 16 predicted proteins | sample GBS60_MetaG_FD_148614 | JGI IMG/M metagenome (GOLD analysis project Ga0197142, IMG submission 148614) | Sediment microbial communities from Great Boiling Springs, Gerlach, Nevada, United States - GBS 60_MetaG | ecosystem: Environmental > Aquatic > Thermal springs > Hot (42-90C) > Sediment...
GCTGGAAAACTGCCCTGAGGGATCGCTCCCTGGTGGTGTTTGCCCTGGCCAACATTTTCTTCACCACCTACATTGCCCAGCTCAGCAGCAGCTTGCCCCTTTACTTGCGCAAGGGGGCTGGGATCCCTGAGGTACAGATTGGCCCGTTGTTTGCCCTGCACGGCGCCCTCATTGCCCTGCTGCAGATGCCAGCAGCTCGTTGGCTCAATCGCTGGACGCGCGTCCGTGCCCTCCAGGGATCCGCTCTACTATGGGGGCTGGGGTTTGGGTTGGTTTGGCTTAGCAGCTTGGCAGCCCAGTGGGGAGCGATGCCAGCTAGGGGGATGGCGGCTTTGGCCTTGGCGGTGCTCTCGTTGGCCTTGGTGAGCTACAACCCCTCGGCGTCGGCGTTGGTGGCGGATCTGGCTCCAGCTCATCTGCGAGGGGTGTATTTGTCGGTCAACTCCCTCTGTTGGGCAGCCGGCTTTGCCCTCGGGCCGCTAATCGGGGGGATGGCTCTGGATCTGCCGCCCCCCTGGGCAGGAGGGCTGTGGCTCTTCTGGGTGTCTACCGTCAGCCTAGTTTGGGGGATCCTCGGCCTTTTGGATGGCCTCCTACCCTGCAGGGTTAATGCAGCAACCGCCCCTCCCCCTGCCCAAGGCAGAGCCCTAGGGTAGGAGGCGGGATGGTTTGTTAAGCTGATGTTACCTTCAACCCTTGCAGCATGAGTCGTATTGGCATTCTTGGGGGTGGCTTTGGCGGGTTGTACACAGCCCTGGAGCTCATCCGCCGACCTTGGCCGGAGCCGCCGCAGATTACTCTGGTGGATCGGCAGGAGCGCTTTGTCTTTGCTCCGTTGCTCTACGAGCTGCTCACCGGTGAGATGGAAGACTGGGAGGTAGCCCCCCGCTTTCAGGATCTGCTGCCGCCAGAGTCGGTGCAGTTTTGCCAGGGCTCTGTGCAGTCGATTGACCTGAAAGCCCGCCGCGTCCTGCTGAGAGAGGGGCAAAGCCTGGAGTACGACGCCTTGGTGCTGGCACTGGGAGGGGAGACCCCTCTAGAAGGCGTGCCGGGAGCAGCGGAGTTTGCCTTTCCCTTCCGCACCCTGGCCGATGCCCAACGGCTGCGGGCCCACCTGAAAACTCTAGAGGCGCGGGATCCGGCTCAGCCGATAACTCTGGCCATTGTTGGGGCGGGAGCAAGCGGTGTGGAGCTAGCCTGCAAATTGGCAGACCGGCTGGGATCCCGAGGGCAGATCTGCCTTGTCGAGCTGGGATCCCAGATTTTGCCAGGGTTTACCCCCTCCACCCGGGAGGCAGCCCAGGCAGCGCTGGCTAGGCGGCAGGTGCGAGTGGAGCTGCAGACCAAGGTGCTCGGGATCGAGGCCGTGGAAGAAAACAGCGCCCCTCCCTTCCGCCTGCGGCTGCAGCGACGGGAAGCCCAAGAGATGGCCACCGCTCTCGTGGATGCGGTGCTGTGGACCGTCGGAACCCGACCGGCAGCAGTGATTGCCGACCTGGATCTGCCCAAAAGTGAGCGGGGGCGGTTGCAGGTTTTGCCCACCCTGCAAACTCCCACCTTTCCAGAAGTGTTTGCCCTGGGAGACGTAGCGGCGGTGGTGGATGCCGAAGGCCAGCCGGTGCCCGCCACCGCCCAAGCAGCTTTTCAACAGGCTGGCTATTGCGCTTGGAACCTGTGGGCCTTGCTTACCCAGGAGCGGCCCCTGCTGCCGTTCCGCTACTTCTCTCTGGGGGAAATGCTTAGCTTGGGGACGGAGGCAGCGGTGCTTTCTGGTCTCGGCGGCCTCACCCTGACCGGCCCCCTGGGCTACTTGGCGCGGCGAGCCGTCTACCTGGTGCGCCTACCTACCCTGGAGCACCAGCTCAAGGTGGGATGGAGCTGGATCACTCGCCCGCTGTGGCAGGCGCTAGGATCCCTGTAGCTGACGGGAGCGCTCGTAGGCTGCCCGCACCGCCTGCATTAAGGCCCCCCGCACCCCCCCCTCTTCCAGGGCCTGGATCCCGGCGATGGTCGTTCCCCCCGGGCTGGTCACTTGATCCTTGAGGAGGGCGGGGTGGAGCTTCTCTTGCTGTAGAAGGGCAGCCGTGCCCGCTAGGGTCTGCATGGCCAGTTGGGTGGCAATGGGGCGCGGCAGGCCCACCCCTACCCCGCCGTCGATCAGCGCCTCCAGGATCACCGCCAAATACCCTGGCCCCGATCCTGACAGGGCCGTCACCGCGTCCATCTGACTCTCTGGCACCGTCACCACCTGGCCCACGGCGCGAAATAGCTTCTCCACCTGCTCCACCTGGCTAGGCGTCACCCCCGGCCCGTAGCTGATAGCCGTGATCCCTGCCCCCACCAGCGCCGGTGTGTTGGGCATGGTGCGCACCACCCTCTGCTGGGGAAAAGCCTGCTGCAACTGCTGCAAAGGGATCCCGGCCATAATAGAAACGACCAACTCTGTGGCCGCCGGCTGGCCTATCTCTGCCACCACCTGGGGGAAGACCTGAGGCTTGACGGCCAAAAATAAAATCTCAGCCTCCCCCGCCTCAGAGGGATCTGCCAACAGCCGAATGCCCAGCTCCTGCTGTAGACTCTTGGCCCTGGCTGGGTCGGGCTCTCGCAACGCCAGCTGCTCTGGGGGATAAACTCCTGCTGCCACCCAACGGCGCAGCAGGGCAGATCCCATGGCTCCGCCCCCAATGACACATAACAGCGGTTGCTTCATGGTAACTAGTGCTGGCCTACCGCTTGCAGGTGTTCATAGCTGCTAGGCCAGATGGGGGTGGGGTTTTGCAAAGGGCGCTGCAGCGGCTGCATAACTTGGCTACTAGGGGTAGAGATGGTTACCGTGCTGGGGGTGAATAAAAAAATATTCTCCCCAATCCGCTCCTGATGGCCGTCAATGGCATAGGTGCCGCCAGCAACAAAGTCCACAGAACGCTGGGCTTCGGCGGGATCCATCAGGCTTAGGTTCATGATTACCGTCTTGCGCTCACGCAGGTATTGGATAACCTGGGCCATCTCATCAAAGCTGCGGGGCTCCAGCACCACCACCTCGTTGGTAGGCTGGCTAATGCCAGGCAATCCAATGACGTTGCTTCCCATACCCCCTCCTGAGCGCTCCCGATGGGGCTGACTGCGCCGATGACCACGCGGCTCTTCCCGATGGAGAGGCCCTTCTCCAGCTTCTACTGAGCGCTGCCGCCGTCCCCGCAAGGAGGGCTCTGCTTCTTCCTCGCTAGGAGAAGAAGTAGCTCCTGGAGAACGGCGTCTTTCGTAGAGAAGTTGATAGTCGTCCTGCCCATCCATCTCAGATTCAGAGTACTCCTCCAGGTTATCCGCGGGATCATTTAAGCCTACAAAATCCCTTACCCTGCTCCAGATTCCACTGACATTCATCCCTTGCATCCTCACTACCTACCCTAAGTCTACGGAGAGCACGGCACTTAAGCCTTAGAGCCTAAGCAGAGACCCAAGTTAAGAGGGCGTTGGCGCAGGAAGCTGCCAACCTGAGGGACTACCCCAAGCAACCCAGCTTTCTCCCTCCAAAGTGCCCTGTGGGGTTCACACAAATTTAATCACAACCCCAGGGCTTCACAATATATCTAATATCTATCGCCGCTCAGCACCGGCAAACAAAGCGCGCCCCAGCCGAATGAAGTTAGAGCCTGCTGCCACTGCTAGCAGGTAGTCATCGGACATACCCATTGAGAGAGTATGTAATTGCAGGCGCTCATAGCCGCTTTGCCGAATGGACTCAGCCAGCTCAGCCAGCTTGCGAAACAGCTCCAAGGCAGCTTCTGAGCTAAGGCCCAGGGGTAGGATCGTCATCAGGCCCACAATTTCCACTTGCAGCAGTTGGTTGAGTTGAGGCAGGCTCTGGAGCAGGTCGGGGATAAGCCAGCCGAATTTGTTGGGATCAGGGGCCAATTTTACTTGCAGGCAGAGCTTGGGGGTAAGCTGAAGCTCCCCCGCTTTCTGGTCTATCAGCTTGGCCAGGCGCAGGCTATCGACGCTGTCAATCCAGGCAAATTGCTTGAGGGCCGCCTTTACTTTATTGGTCTGGAGGTGTCCAATCAGGTGCCAGACAATGTCGGTCAAGTCCTGCAGCTGCGCCTGTTTGCCAGCTGCCTCTTGCACTCGACTTTCGCCGAAGTGGCGGATGCCAGCTCGATAGGCGGCGCGGATGTGGTTGACGCTGTAGCCCTTGCTCACCGCCATGATCTCCACATGGCTGGGGATCTGGGCACGGATGGCCTGAATGCGGCGGTGGATAAGCTCTTCGTCAACAGGGGGCAGCGCCGGTTCAAGCACGTTGGAAGAAGGCAGAGCCATGGCTGGAGCCACCTAGGAAGCTAGCAGAAGATCTTGACCGAGAGGCCAGTCCTCATCTTGTCTAGGTCTAGACGCTTTTGGAGTGGAGGTCTAGAGCCTAGGGGCCAGGAGGCAGCCCTCCGTAGCGGAAAGAGGGGTAACAGAGGCTCTTCTAGAGCTTAACCCAAGGCCGCAGCCAAGATTTGATAGGCCAGCTTGGCAACGGTAAAAGCGCTGCGGCGATCGGTTTCCTGCTCGCCGGTAACTGCCAGCTCCACCACATCGGCGCCAACAATCTGCCGCTGCTGCCCCAGAGCCCGGATGAGCTCCACTGTTTCCCACCAGCCCAGCCCCCCAGGCTCAGGGGTGCCCGTGGCCGGCACGACTGCGGGATCTAGGCCGTCCACATCCACCGTTAGGTACACTTGGGGGCCCAACGTGGCGATTACCTCGGGGATCCACTCCTGGGCTGGCCTGCCGTGCAGGCTGTGGGCAAAGAAGGTGTGCAGGCGGTGCTTGCGAATGGCCTGGCGGTCTTCGGCACAGAGGGAGCGGATCCCCACCTGGGTAAGGCGGCTGCCCACTTGCTCAACTACCCGCGCCATGGCCGAGGCGTGGGAGTAGCGGGATCCCTCATAGCTATCTCTGAGGTCACAGTGGGCATCAATCTGCAGCACGTGCAGCTCTGGGTAATGCACCAAGTGGGCGGCAATCAAGGGGCCAGTGATGGAGTGCTCGCCGCCAATAGAGAGCAAAAACCGCCCTGGCCTGACCCACTGGGCGGCGCAGCGCTGAATTTTGGCCATGGCCAGCTCGTGGCTGTCTAGCCCCTCGAACTCCACCGGCGGCGCCGTCCAGTAGCGGGAGATGGCTTCGCAGCAGTTGGGGCGGAGGGCCGGCTGGCAGTCCCTCACCTCGTCGTAGATCTCCACATAGGCCGAAGCCTCTAGCAGGGCTTGGGGGCCTTTGGCCGTACCTTTGCCGTAGGAGGTGGTAGCCTCGTAAGGGACGGGCAAGAGAATAGCCTGGGCCACCTCGGGATCCGACTCAGGCAGGCCCAAAAAAGGCAGGGGAGAGCGATACATAGCAAAAGAGCAGGCAGGGATCCCTATTGTAAAGGGTGTTGAAAGGGCGTACTCCAGGGCGGCGCGGAAAAGCCCGTAAGCAACTTTAGTTGCCAACCAACGCTGCAGCCTGCTAGATAATTATAGGTGCGGCTCGCAAGCCAGCTTCTTGGATGCCAACGAGCTGCCTAATTCCGGTGAAAAACCCGACGGGTGGCAAGCATCTGCGCGGGTCTTACGCGAGGGCTGTACCAAACGGCAAAGAGGTTCCAGCCCAATTTCCTTGGGGCTTTGCCTCAAGAAACGGTGGAGGGACAGCTTGACAATGTCTTTACGGGTTCGGTTGTGGACGGCGTAAGGATCCCTCGACCTTAGTCGGCTGGAGTACCAACGGTACTGCCTTAGCCAGAGAGTGGCCCCTTGACTTTCTCTTTCCCGTTCCGTCTTTTTGGACAAGCTGACCTGAGGCTCCTATGACCCCTGCTTCTCAAGCTGCTCTTTTTGACGCTCTTGCCCAGCGCCGTGCCCTCAAGATCATCAGCGGCCTACAAAACTTTGACCGCGAGTCCGTGCTGAAAATTACTCGTGCCGCCCAAGAGGGGGGGGCTACCTGGGTAGATATTGCTGCCAGTCCTGAGTTGGTGCAGGCGGTGCGGGCCCAAGTTGAGCTGCCCATCTGCGTGTCAGCAGTGAATCCGCAGCAATTGGCTGCTGCAGTGCAGGCAGGAGCTGACATGGCCGAAATCGGCAACTACGACAGCTTTTACCCTTCAGGCCGCGTCTTCTCTGCAGAGGAGGTTCTGGAGCTTACCCGCCAAACCCGCTCGCTGCTGCCGCGCACCCTCCTATCGGTAACCGTTCCTCACACGCTGCCTTTGGATCAGCAGGCGGAATTGGCCGAGAAACTGGAAGATCTGGGGGCCGATCTGATCCAAACCGAGGGCGGCACCAGCGCTGAGCCCCGTCACGGCGGATCCCTGGGCCTGATCGAGAAGGCTGCCCCCACGCTGGCTGCTGCTTACGAGATTAGCCGGGTGGTCTCGGTGCCGGTCATCTGCGCCTCTGGCCTCTCGACGGTAACGGTGCCCCTGGCCATCGCTGCTGGCGCCTCGGCGGTGGGAGTGGGCAGGGCCGTCAGCCGTCTCCAGGACGAAGTGGCCATGGTGGCCCAGGTGCGGGCCCTCAGGGAAGCTCTGTCTGGATCGCGGGTGCGGGCGCTTGTTTGACATTGGGTAGGAGAGTTTTTCTCCTGGTGGGGTGGCCGTGCGCCACCCCTTAATTTTGGCCTCGGCCAATCTAAGGGCTGGTTGCAGGCTAGAAAGGAAGCTTCTGGAAGAGCTCGGCAAGCGGCAACTGGAAGCCAGGGATCACCTCTTCTCCATCGAGGGTATCTGCGGACTTCAGCAGGCGATCTGGCTCGTGGGCAGAGCGATAGACCAACACATAGCGTTGAGTTGGGCTGATGACCCAGACCAGGCGGGCACCGTTCTCGAAATACTCGGCAATTTTCCCCTCGATTTCCTCTACAGTGTTGCTGGGGGATAACACCTCAACTGCCAGATCCGGAGCACCCTCCAAAAAGCCGGTGGGCAACTCGGTTAACCCCTGTAAGCGTTCCCTGGCAAAGAAGGAAATATCGGGCGATCGCAGATTTCCACTCTTCATCCTGAAGGCGGTGCTGGAATCGAAGAGAGCGCCTAGCTTCTTAGCCTTGACAACCGCAAAAAGAGCTGAACTTAGAGTGACAGTAAGGTTTCCATGCAGTGCCCCTGCACTTCCCATGTCTACCAGCTTTCCATCGACAACCTCATATTGGTGCCCATCTTTAGGCAGCGCCATGAGTTCCTCATCGGTCCAAATCTTTTTTTCTTGTTGGACTTCTTTGGCTTCGGTTATAGCGGCCATCGAAAAACTCCTCGGGAATGATCACTCTGGGCAACGATGCTGAACCATCTAAAACACGTCTTGCTAGAGCCTTCCCCCGCTGCCGGACTATTCGACGTTATGGTCGTTTCCAGCATTGATGAGACGGTTCGTGACGTCGACTCCTATCTCCCCTCTCTCTGCAGGAGAGGAGACGGAGGTAAGGCTCCGGAAGCGTCTGAATCTGGCCTGAAATAGCTCCATCCCAAATTGCAAACCCAAGTTTCCTAGGCATGTCAGCAACCCAGGTTTCCTAACCTCGATGAAAAACTATAGCATTAACCGCACAGCCGACCTGTCAAATTCAATCTGTCTGTTTTGCTTCCAACGAAACAAGGAGGAGAACAGGCTAGTCAAAGCTTGACAAAATTGTAGGGAGCAGTGAAATTGTTGTAGCGAATGCGCAGGCGACCCTGAAAGGCGTGATCCAGCTCCTCCACTTTTTGGGCAAAGGCGGGCTCATCTTCCCAGTTGATGAGAAAGGCGCTGTTGTAGGCCATGTTCTCGGTCAGCAGCTCTCCTTCAACGCAGTCGCTAGCCAGGGGAGCAAGGGCAGCTGTAAAAGTCTGGGCAATGCGCCGGCGTCGCTGCTCCAAAAGTTGCTCCAAAGCCCGCCCAATTTCCACAACGGCCTCCAGTCCCAGCGGAGTGCCAGCCAGCTCATCACGGCGGGCTTTCAGGGCCGGGTTTTCTTCTAGCTCCAACTGCAGCTCCCGCTCGGGATCCCAGAAAACCTTCACCCCTACTTCCCGTTTGCCCTCCAGGCGCTGCAGCAGGGCCAACAGATCGCTCAGGCGCGGTTTAACCAGATCCTGTTCTACCTGATCCCAACTACTCACCACCAGGCCAAACTGCAGCGGCAGCAGGGCGCGGTGACCTTCCTTGATAACGCTTTCCAAAACGGCCTCGTGGGCCAGCAGGTTGGCCCGGCTAGCCAGGTAGCGCTCCTGGCAGGCTTGGGAATAGAGGAAGGCTAGAGATCCCAGCACGTGAACCCGCACCGGCTGCTTGTCCAATCCCACCACCTTTAGGTGGCGCGGGCCGGGGGCAGCGACAATCCCGTAGAGGTAGAGGGCACTAGTAGGGTTGGGACTTACCGTTGGCATAGCTGCGGGCATCTCCAATCAGCCAGGTGAGGTTGGATTCTTCCGTGTCGATGGCCTTGCCATCCGAGGAAATGCAGTAGCGACCCATCACCATCTGGTGGCGCAACGTCACCCCTGCCGCAATCTGGGTGTAGTTGAAGATAAGGCTGCCCTCCAGCGTACACCCCTCGTTTAACACACAGCCGTAGCCAATGGCCGTGGGGCCGATGAGCTTCACCCCGTCTGCCAGGTAGGTACTGGCCCCGATGTATACCGGCGGCTCAATGTGGAGGCGATCCCAGTTGGCGCGAATGTTGATCCCTGTCCAGACACCGGGCCGAATTTGGATCCCGGGTACCTTAACACCCTTGATCTCCCCGCGCAGCACCTTTTGCACAGCCAGCCAGTAATCGTGGGTACGGCCAATGTCCACCCACTGGAAGTCAGCTTTGATGCCGTAGAAGGGAGCGCCGACTTTTACCAAAGTAGGGAAGAGATCGCTGCCGATGTCGTAGGGACGGCCGGGGGGAATATAGTCAAACACCTCTGGCTCAAAGACGTAGATGCCCGCGTTGATGGTGTTGCTAAGCGCCTCTTCCTGCCTTGGCTTTTCTTGGAAAGCAGTAACCCGACCCGTTTCATCAGTTACCACCACCCCATAGCTAGAGACCTGGCTGGGATCCACCTCCCGCAGCACTACTGTGGCCAGCGCCCCCTTAGACTTGTGGAAATTGACCACCTCGGTTAGGTTGAGGTCAACCAGAGCGTCGCCGCAGAGCACCACGAAGGTGCTATCGAAAAAGCCAGAGAAATCCTGGATCTTGCGCATACCGCCAGCAGATCCTAGAGGCTCGGCCACCGGCTGGCCGTTCTCAAAATGGCCCTCGAAGGAAAAGCCAATGTGTACTCCCCACTGCTGGCCATCGCGGAAGTAGTCCTCAATCTGGTGAGCAAGGTGGCTGGTGTTGATCATGATCTGGTCAAAGCCATGTTCCCGCAGCAGCTCCACCAAAAACTCCATAACAGGCTTGTGCAAAATGGGGATCATTGGCTTCGGCATCATGTAGGTGATGGGCCGTACCCGTGTCCCCTTGCCGGCCGCCAGGATCATGGCCTTCATGCCTTTGTCTCTCCTCTAGGCTTCTGTGTTTTTCACCCTACTAGGATTGACTTTACTAAATGAGGGCGAGACTAGCCCTCTAGCTCCTATTCTCACAAGGAGACGACGCCCCAGCTTAGACCTGGCAGAGAAAGTTGTTGGCTCTGCCCGGCAGCCCCCCCGAAGCCGCCTAGATCCTCCCCTCTCCTTCGGGTAACACTCTGCGGCTAGCCCAATCGGGAAAAGACTTGGCTGCCCTGCAGTGCTGTTTGAGGAGAGCTGGAGCCCCTACAGAACAAATCCCCCAACAGGGGGAGCTCAGCTTCCGAAGCTGAAAAAGGGAGAGCAGAAGCTACTGAGGGGCAGTGGCCAGAGCTTTGGAGGGCTTCTTCTCTGGTTTCTCGGCTGCAACCTTGGCTAGGAGAGACCGTAAGCTCGGAAAAAGAAAGTGGTTTTCTTCAACGTATTGAGCACCAAATAGCCCTTTCTCTGCCCAGAAGAAGCGGTCGACAGTATGCTCATTGCGTCGAACCAGTATGAGTGCCGGCGGCTGAATAGAGTTTTCCTGAATGTATCTTCTCGCAGCAGTAACGGACTTTTCTTCACCGCTCTCTAGCTTATATTGAGGAATAAGATCTAAAATCTTACGCCCTTCCAAGCGGCGGCGACTCTTGCGCTTTCTTTTCCTGACCAATGTAAACCTCCTAGGAAAGATTACGAAACAGTCGCAAAGAGTATATCAGGGTTGCTTAAGAAAATCAATAGATCCTGCGGCTCTCGTTATCATCGTTAACAGAAACAAAAAGCTAGCACTTATCCTCAATTGATAAAGAAATGCCCATAGCAGAGCAGGTATCCAAGCCCTGCTATAGACACTCTCCACTTCAGAAGGTAAGCAGTTGGCTACCAATATGGCAAACTTAGCCCCGCCAAAAGGAATAATCCTTGGCCAACTCTGCCGAAATTCTACAACCAATTCTCTATTTCTACAAGATACTAGGCCTGCTCTCCTGGATTGGGCTAAACCCTTGGACAGAGGCCAGGCCTCTTGCTACCCTGTCTCCAGGTAGGACTGTGCCAGTAGGGTTGCGGTCTCTCTTCAGTCGACGACAGGGAATTTTGGCCATGAGGAAATTGGCGTTTCTAGTGGGTCTGGGACTCGGCCTGGTTGCCTTGCCGGTTTGGGCCCAGGGCTCCTCCACCCCCCTCCCCAGTCCTACTGCCGCGGCTACCCCGGCTAGAGGGACAACCCCCAGCCCGCAGGCTTCTCCTTCTCTAACTGCAGATCAGGTCACTGATGCCCAGGTGGAGCAGCTGGTGCGCATTTTGTTGGAACTGGATCCTCTAATTCGCAAAGCTAGCGCCCAGTTGCGAGAAACCCAAGACGAGGCTGAGTATGAGAAGATTATGCAGCGTACTGAAGCCGAGGCCAGCCGCATTGTCGAGAAGCAAGGGCTAACGGTGGCTAAATACCGTGAGCTGATGACTTTGGCCAACGAGGATCCCACCTTAAATCAGCGAGTGCGGCTGCGCCTGCAAGAACTCATCCAGGAAAAAGGATCCTCTGCTTCCCCTCAGCCAGCTAACCCAACCCCTACACCCTAAGCTGACATGCTTCCTCCGCCTAAAAAAATCCAAGGTGAATCCCTGCGGGCTGGGTTGAACATTGCCCTGTTCTTCTTTTTGCTGCTGCTGGTTTCCTACTTGAGCCTCAACTTCCTGCTGGCTTTGGTGGACAAGCTCAGCTAGCAGACCCTCGAATCAACTGGCCAAGAGCCCTTTGTCTTTGGAAGGGGGAAAGATACACTGGATTTACAAGGCTTAACGCCTTTTCTCAGGTGTTGCCCATGAGTCCTCTTTCTTGGCTGAGGCTGCCTTCTCAGTTGACAACTTTGCCAAGATCCGCTGGGCCCTATCGGGAGTCTCCTCCTGCCCGCCGAGATTCGGGCTGGGGGCGTTGGCTGCGGTATTGGTATTTGCGCCTGGTGCGCCTGCAATCTTCCCCTGAGGAAATTGCCCGGGGTCTAGCGGCAGGAGTTTTTGCCGGTTGTTTTCCCATCTTTGGTTTTCAAACCTTAGCTGCCCTGCTGCTAGCAGTGCCCCTGCGGGGCAACAAGCTGGTGGCGGCGGCAGGAACTTGGGTGAGCAACCCCCTCACCTACGTGCCCGTCTATGCTTTTAACTACCGGGTCGGGGAATGGCTGCTGGGATCCAGGACGGCCTTTGCCACGGCGGAACTCGTGGCCGCCCAAAACTGGATGCAGTTGGGCTTGGAGGTGGCGGGCACGCTTTTTGTTGGCTGTGCATTTGTTGGGTTTTGGGGGGCCTTGGCCAGCTATTTTCTCGGCCTATGGCTAGTGCGCCGGATTCGCCAGCGGCGGAGAATGAGCCGCTTGGGGCAGAGTCTGTGAGGGAGCAGAAGGCCGCTAGGGGATCCCTGCCTACCCAAGCCTAGGGATTGTCAGAGAAGGGAAGGGTTTGACGATGGAAGAGATGCGATCGCTACTAACCAACCTGGGCCGCCACTCTCGGCGCTGGGGGAAACAGTTGGGATCCGCCCTCCAGACCGGCATGAGCCAGCTTGCCCAAGCTTCGCAGCCAATTGTGTTGCTTTCGCCACGGGAGCTGGAGAAAATGCGGCGGGCCTGTCGCCTGGCAGCGGATTTGCTTAAGCACCTAGAGCCGATGGTGCAGCCAGGAGTTACCACGCAAGAGCTTAACGACGAAGCAGAGCGCTGGACGCGGGCCCACGGGGCCAGGAGTGCCCCATTGGGCTACCACGGCTTCCCCAAATCCATCTGCACCAGTGTCAACCACGTCGTTTGTCACGGCATTCCCAGCCCTAAGCAGATCCTGCGCGAAGGAGACATTATTAATATCGACGTCACTCCAGTTTTGGATGGCTACCACGGCGATGCCTCCAAGACCTTCTTTGTTGGCAAGCCCTCCGAGCGAGCACGGCGCCTAGTGGAGGTGGCCGAGGAATGCCTGCGGCGGGGCATTGCTGCCGTAAGGCCAGGGGGCCGCGTGGGGGATATTGGGGCTGCCATTCAAGAGTACGCTGAGTCTCAGGGCTACAGTGTGGTGCGGGACTTTGTCGGTCATGGGATAGGACGGCAGTTCCACACTGCTCCCCAGATTCCCCACTACGGCGAGCGAGGGAAGGGGGAAAAGCTTCGTCCCGGCATGGTGTTTACCATCGAGCCAATGATCAACGAAGGCACTTGGGAGGTGAAGGTGCTCTCCGACGGGTGGACAGCTGTAACGGCAGATGGCAAGCTCTCCGCCCAGTTTGAGCATACTGTTGCTGTCACGGAAACCGGCGTGGAGATCCTGACGTTGCCTTCCTCTTAAGCTTTCTATGAAGAGTGTGAGCGTTGCGGATCCCCGCCTACGCCTCTCCTCTGAGAATCTGGTGCTGCTATTGGCAGCAGCAGTGGGCCTGGGCACCGGACTAGGGGTGGTGGGGTTTCGTTACTTAATTGGCTGGTGTCGCTATCTGTTCCAAGATCTTCTAGTTGACCACCTTGCCAAGACGGCCCAACACCATGGCCTAGAGCAGCTGGGATCCTGGGTGCCAGCTTTAGCACCGCTACTGGGAGGTTTATTGATTGGTGTGCTGAGGGTAGCTCTGCCCCTTCCCAACTCCAGCCTCCCCAGCTTGGTCAGCCCCAGCCGACCGTTCCTTCCTCAGCCCAACTGGATCCCTCTCAAGCTGGTGTACGCTGCCATCTCCTTGGGGGCGGGAGCCTCCCTGGGGCCAGAGGCCCCCAGTGTAGAAAGCGGCGCCCTGCTGGGAGGCTTGCTTGGGCAAAACCTGCGCCTCTCGCGGGAGCGGGTGCAACTGTTGATGGCGGCAGGGGCGGCGGCGGGTCTGGCGGCGGGGTTTAATGCGCCAATTGCCGGGGTGTTTTTGGCACTGGAGCTGGCTTTGGCCCGCACGTTCACTACCTCTGCTGTCAGTGTGGTGGTGTTGGCGGCGGTGGTGTCGGCCTTAATTGCCCAGGTGGGGTTGGGGGCGCAGCCGGCTTTTCTCTTGCCCACCATTACGCAGCCAGCTTTTGTCCTGCCGGACTACGAGATCCACAGTCTCCTGGAGGTGCCTCTCTACTTGGGTTTGGGCCTTCTAGCCAGCTTAGTCTCCATCGCCTTCGGCTACGCGCTGGAATGGGGCAAGCACCTGTTCAGCAGCGGATCCCTGGCAGCTTGGCCGGCCTGGAGCAAGCCCACTTTGGGAGGCGCGATCCTAGGCTGTGCAAGCCTGGGGATCCCGTTGGCGTTGGGGGTGGGCTACGAGACCATTGAGTCGATTCTGCAAGGGGTGCCCTTTTCCCTCAGCCAGTTGGGCTTGCTGTTGCTGGGCAAGGTATTCCTCAGCGCAGTGAGCTTGGGCAGCGGCTTCGTCGGCGGCACCTTTGCCCCGGCTCTGTTTCTGGGGGCAGTGTTGGGGGCAGGCTATGGCCAGGTATTGGGACGGGTTTTGCCTGCTTTTGCCCTCTCTCCCCCTGCCGCCTATGCCATGGTGGGCATGGGGGCAGTATTGGCGGCTAGCGTGCGGGCTCCCCTGACGGCAATTCTCCTGCTGTTTGAGATGACGCGGGACTACCACATTGCCCTACCGGTGATGGCGGCGGTGGGTTTGAGCATTTGGCTAACGGAGCAATCGCACCCACCGGTTATCTACCCTTCCGCCCGACGCAGGCAGGAGCCCAAGGGCGTGACGGTGCAAGAGGTGATGCTGCCCCCTTCTCTGCTCCTGCCGCAGGATATGCCGCTACGGGAGGCGCTGGAGCGTTTGCTGCAACAAAAGTGCCACAGCGCTTTGGTGGTGGACGCCCAGGAGCGGCTGCGGGGCATTCTCACTCTAGAAGACCTGGAGCGAGCTCTGGCTCAGAGGGAGGCCAGGGAACTGGCGGAGCTGAGGGTGGAGCAGGTTAGCCAAGCTCCTGTGCTCACCACCTTCCCCGATGAGACTGTGGCGGTGGCTGCCGAGCCAATGTACAAGTACGACTTGCGCCAGTTGCCGGTGGTCTCGCGGGAGGATCCGGAGCAGGTGGTTGGTCTCCTGGACCGGGAGCAGGTGTTGCTTTCCCAAGAGATTGAATCCGTGCGCCAAGTTCTCGAGCCGGAAGTTCCTGCTCCAGATGGGGGCAACAACGGGATCCCTGCCTCTGCCGCGGCGCCGACAGACTAGGGATCAGCGCTGCCAACGAAAGGTGGAGGGGCATTCCCGACACTCCCCCAACTAACGTCGAGGGCTTCTTACGCAGTCCATAAGCAAACTCATCAAGCACTGTCAAGACGCCTCTACACGTTCCCTGCAGCAGCGTCTCCCGGAGGCTTGCCACCGGAAGCCTCAGCAGGACGAGGTTTCCACCAGGCTAAGGTCTCCACGACTGGGGCAGGCTTAGGTAGGCGGCGGGCAAATCTCCGCTGTACCACCGCTGGCCCTTTGGGGAAGTTAACAGATCTCCTGGAGCAGGCGGGCAATTGCCTTGCTGGCAGTAGGAAAAGCCGTTGCCCTTAAGTTGGCGGCCATTTGGGCAACCAGCTGGGGCTGGGCCAGCCAGGTTAGCGCCGTTTGCCGCAGCACCTCCAGATTGGCTTCCGATTCTCGCAGGACCACTCCTCCACCGCGTTCCACAAAGGCCAGAGCGTTGTAATACTGGTGGTCTTCGGCGGCAAAAGGATAGGGGATCAAAATGGCAGGGGTGGCAGTGGCCCACAACTCTGCCAGGCTGAGGGCGCCGGCCCGGCTAATGGCAAAGGTGGCCCGCTGCAACAAAGCGGCCACATCGGTGCGGAAGGGAAAGGGGTAGTAGCGGGGGTGGGAAGGGATCCCGAGCTCCCCCTCGCCAGTCAAATGCACAATCCAGGCCCCGGCCTCCAACCAGGTCGGGATGCAGGCGGCCACCAGGCGGTTGAGGCCCCGCGCTCCCTGGCTTCCCCCCATCACCAGAATCAGAGGAGCCCCCTCCGGAATCGGCAGATCCGCGGGCAAGGGCTGAGGCTGATAGAACTCTGACCGTACCGGTGTGCCCACCACCTGGGTGACTACCCCCGGCAAGTGCTCCGCTGTTTCCGCCAGGCCCAAGGCCACTACCTGGCAAAACCTTCCCAGCCAGCGGGTTACCTTGCCCGGGATACGGTTAGACTCGTGTAGCAGCACCGGCACCCCCAGCGAGCGGGCTGCTAAGATGGCTGGGGCGGCAATGTAGCCGCCGGTGGTCAGTACAGCATCAAAGCGTCCTTCCTTAAGGATCCGCCGCACCTGCAGCGTTGCCCGTGCCAACTGAACCAGGGATCCCAGCTTCTGGAGAGGGGATCCCTGCCAGCCAGACAGGGTGACCCGATGCAGCGGATAGCAAGCGGGCACCAGCTTCCCCTCCAGCCGCTGGGGTACCCCCAGCCATTCGATTTGCCAAGTGGGTAACTGCTCAGCAACAGCCAGAGCAGGAAAAATATGACCCCCTGTCCCGCTAGCTGCCACTAGCAGCCGCGGTGGTGAAGTGGGATCCCTCTTGCCTCTATTCACCGGACGAAGATGAGGAGTTGACACTCCCCAACTTTAGTCGGGGGATGCCTACGCAGTCCACAGTTGGACTCGCAAAGGCGCTGTCAAGACGCCCCTAGACGGTTCCTAGTTCCGCTTACCAGAAAGCGCCGTAAGGCCCTGCCCTTTAGGGCAGGGATAAAGGACTC
>Ga0197142_1002473_pt1 | contig 16167 bp, 12 predicted proteins | sample GBS60_MetaG_FD_148614 | JGI IMG/M metagenome (GOLD analysis project Ga0197142, IMG submission 148614) | Sediment microbial communities from Great Boiling Springs, Gerlach, Nevada, United States - GBS 60_MetaG | ecosystem: Environmental > Aquatic > Thermal springs > Hot (42-90C) > Sediment...
TTGGTGGGTTCGGCCTGGCCGGTGTGCACCCGGCGGCCCTCGGCCGTCAGAAGTTCATTTTCGCTTAAAACCCGGATGCCTGGTCCTTGGAGCCAGAAGGCCAAATGATCGGGGCTTGCCTGCACCGCCTCATAGTGCAGGGTAAACCACCATCGCAGCACTTCCATAGGCGGCGGGGGCATCCCCTTGGGCACCTCGATTAAATCCAGATAGCTTCGCACGCCGGGCACTGCCTCGGCCAGCCCCATGCCGATCAGTTTCATGTGATAGTCGGCCTCTACCAGGATGCGGGCCGTTCGGGTGCGGGGGTCCAGCCCGTGCACGTCGATCTTTTGTCGGCCCAGGCGGGATCGCAGCTCGGCAACCCAGCGCTCCGACTCACCGGGCCGAAGCGCTCGGTCCTTTCGCTGATCCAAATATTCCCGGAGCCGTTTCAGCCCTTCGTCCGTCGGCGTGATATTGCAGCCGAACCGAGCGTCCGGATTTTGCAACACATGGCGAAAGACCACCACTAGATCGTCCAGCCGAACCACCGGCAGGCCGGTCTGGAGGCTCAAAAACCGGCCTTCGGAATCTGCTTGCCAGGGGCCGGCCGGGCCAGCCAAGACCAAATCCCGTTCCTCAGGATAAACAAACAGATACTCCATCCGTTGCAGCCCGGCCAAGCTCTGCATCTCCTCCGGAACAGGAAGACCGGATTGGAGACAAAGTTGCACCTCCCGCTCTAGTCGGCAAAGAGAGATTTTACGCAGCGGGCTGGGATGCCGACTGTTTTGACGGAAAGGGCCTGGTCGGCTTGCCTGGCGAAGAGCCGACAACTGGCCGGTTCGGTCTTCGCTGCCGTCCCGTTGGAGCACCCCCTGAGGGTCGATCCACACACCGGTCGGAAATGGGCTAACCGCCCCCGGACCACCCACATCGGACCATGTACTGGGCCGCACGGTGGAAGTGATCAACTGGATCAAAGAGTCGAAGTCGGGCTGCCCGCCGCCGCCTCCAACGCCTAACGGCTGCTGGGGGACTTTCGGAAGGGCCTGGGGACGGACTTCCGAATGGGAGCTCGTCGCCCGGCTTGGGAAGGCGGCCCCTGGGGACCCGGACACCAAATCGCCTCCTATCTGCTCGGCCTGGCCCCTGGCCGGTTCGGCGCTCTGGCTCATCAGGTTATGGCCAGAAAGACCAAACCCGGCAGAGGGCCCCTTGGCAGGTTCGGCCGAGCAACCACCTGCTGCTGACATGCAAACCCAGCATGCTACAAGCAATAGCCCTTCCCGCAGGAAAGATGTCTTCCCCCGGAACCCATCGGATGTGGGGTACCAGGAAATGCCATGCCGGGCAGAACAATCCCCTACGAAAGATGTCTTCCGCCGGAACCCATCGGATCGCTTCATCGGCGGCCTCCTTTGTGGCAACACTTCCTAAAAGTTTGGAGTTCCCCGGGCGGACTGAAGCAAACCTGAAAAGGCCCAACCATCGCCGAGGCCGCTATCTATTGACCTTCGCAAATCTTAGCAACAGACAAAATCCCTGGTTTTCAGCCACCTGGTGTGTCTCTTGGTTTTGCGAAGATCAATAACTTTTGCGTAGGCAATCGCACCGTTCCGAAACCAGCCGGATAGAGTTTGCTCGCTATTTGCCTCTCCCTGTGATTTTACTCCTCGCCGAGCGGTTGGAGGAGGCCCTGGTCGAGTTGGCGGACCTGGTGCAAGCGGCGGGCCAGGCGCAGGCTATGGGTTACTACGATCAGGATCATGCGCTCTTGGCGATGGAGTTCCACAAGCAGGTCGGCCACTTGTTCGGCGGTGGAGCGGTCGAGGTTGCCGGTGGGTTCGTCGGCTAGAAGCAACAGGGGCCTGTTGATTAGTGCCCGCGCCAGGGCCACCCGCTGTCGCTGGCCGCCGGAAAGCTCTCCCGGACGATGCGCCAGCCGATCCGACAGCCCCACCCGCTCCAAAAGTTCCTTAGCCCGCCGGATGGCCTCTGGAGAGGCCGATCCCCGGGCCAACGTGGGAATCAGCACGTTTTCCAGCACCGTACACTGCGGCAACAGGCACGCATCCTGGAAGACAAACCCGATCTTTTGGTTTCGGAAGGCGGCCAGTTCGTTGGGCGGCAATTGGGCCGGATCGACCCCGTCTAAAACCACCCGGCCCGCACTGGGAGGTTCCAGCGTACCCAGAATATGGAGCAGCGTACTTTTGCCCGATCCGCTCGGTCCCACCACCGCCAGGCTATCGCCCCGCTCCATCTGAAAAGAGATTCCCCGCAGGACCTCCAGAGGCCCAGAGCGGGTGGGAAACTGCTTGGCAAGGCTTTCGACAATCAGGTCAGGCATACCGGCCAGAAAGTCAAGATGGACTGCTCGCAGGGAACCGGACGATCGCTCAGTTCGGGGCCAAACCTAGGCGATGAGTAACAATTTAGCCGATGGAAGCAACCCGCCTCTCCCCAGGCCCTCCAGAGGCCGTGTCCAGCGAGCGCAGACGGCAGAGAGGGGACCTTTATTGTCATTCCCGTGCAAGCGGGAATCCAGAAAGACAGAGAAGTCCATGTTCCCTGGGTTCCCGCCTGCGGAGGAATAAGTCTGGATTCCTGCTTACGCAGGAATGACACATTGTCTTCCTTCATTTGGCGAAAGTGTTACCCAAAAGGAAACCGCCCATCGCCCCGTCGGGGCCAAACCTAGGTGATGAGTAACAATTTAGCCGAGTGCGGAGCCTCTTTTTTCCCCTCTCCTCCGGCGGGAGAGGGTTAGGGTGAGGGGGAAATACTGGGAGGGTGGTCGTCTCGTCCGCCCTCATGTGCGGGCCGAAGGCCTGCACTCCCAGTGGCCCCCTCACCCGGCCTGGCCGAAGGCCAGGCCGGCCTCTCCCGCCAGGGGAGAGGCGGATGGCTTCATACAGCTAAACTCATATATGGCGATGCAAGTTTTCCGAACATGGTACCATTTTAGCCGAATGGAGGGATAGACTCGTCGCGCCAGCCAAGTCCCCTCTCCCCGCCGTGGGAGAGGGTTAGGGTGAGGGGGAATAATAAAGGGGAATAATAAAAAGGTGGACAGCCGCCTTCTTTTTTCTCCCCCTCACCCGGCCTGGCCGAAGGCCAGGCCGGCCTCTCCCGCCGGGGGAGAGGCGAGTTGCTTCATTCGGCTAAAGTGTTACCGAACATGATGATTTTATCTCCCGGCGGCGTCGGCCAACAGGGCCAGGCCGGCTAGACCATAGAAGGTGTATTCCACATCGGCGGCGGTGTCCCAGTCGCCGGCGCGGAAGCCGCCGGTGGGCAATTCTAAACGGAGGATAAACTGCCGGGCAGCCTGGCGATCCACCGCCTCTGCGGCGTCCAATAGTTCCAAGGCGACCAAGGCAGTAAAGGTGCTCAGAAGATCGGGGATCGGCAGACGTCCGTGTGCTCGGAATCCACCTTCGGGAGTTTGCATGGAGGCTAAATAGGCGGCGGCCCGGTCTCGGACGTTCGGCGGCATCCGGTGGGCCAAGCTATACCAGCCCACCGCTGCGGCCGTAGGATTGACGCCGCTTTGCCGGACCGAAGGCCACTCGGCAAACCCACCGTCGTCCCGCTGACGGGCCAGGAGCATCTGGGCGGTTTTGTCCGGTTCTTCCAGCGGGAGGTCCACCCACTGCTGCACCAGGCCGCCCAAAAAGGTGGCATAGGTGCTGCTGGTGGGGCTGGATGGGTGCTTGGCATAGCCGCTGTCCGGCCGACGCACCAACCCTAAAAACTCCTGAACCACTTGTTGAGCGGAAAGCCCCCATCGGCTAAAAGGGTCTTGCCCTGCCGGGCCGGCAAAGTCCAGAGGAACAGAAGCATATTGATAAGCATAGGTTATCCCTTGGCCGAAAAAGCCACATGCCACCAGGCCGACCAGTTCGGCTAAGGTCAACGACCGCAAATCGGGCGGCCCGCCAAGGCGGTTCGGTTGGTTTGCCGGTGCAACCGGCGTAAACAGGGCATCCATTGCCCGGTGAACAATCGGCTCGGACAATCGGCCCAGCAGGGCAAAACCGGCCAGTCCGAAGGCGGTATAATACGCATCCACCTGCTCGGTTCGGCCTCCGAAGCCGCCCTGAGAGTGCTCGGCCCTAAGAAGACAGCCTGCGTGCCGGTCCCGGAACGGGTCCGGAAACTCGGCTGCTGCGGCCAACACCCGACCTATCAACCGTCCAAAATCCATCGGTAAACCTCAAAGAAAAACGCCCGGAAAGGCCACCGTTGCGAGTTACCTGCCGCTTGTTGCCCCGATGATTTTCCATTATGCTTTTGTTTTTGCCCTACGAGAAGCTGAATCGGCAGGCTTCCAGAAATCTCTTACAGAATAGCTACTAGGCCGGAGCTGTTTTCCAAGGCGGAGCGGAAAGCCGGATTGTTTAGCCCCGGGATTGGATTTTTGGTAACTATTTAGCCGAATGAAGCAAACCGCCTCTCCCCTTGTGGGAGAGGCCGGCCTGGCCGAAGGCCAGGCCGGGTGAGGGGGATTCCGAAGGCATAAGAAGCCTGGATTCCTGCTTACGCAGGAATGACACATAGACTCCTTCATTCGGCTAAAGTGTTACGGTTTTTGTAACACTATAGCCGATTGAAGCAACCTGCCTCTCCCCCGACGGGAGAGGCAGTCGGAGAACGAACCCGGGCGAAATGTGTCACTGCCGCGCAAACGGGAATCCAGAAAGAACCACCCCACATGGCTGGTTTTCCGCTTACGTGGGAATAAGTCTGGACTGCTGCTCTTGCAGGAATGACACCCTCCTGCCCTTCATACGGCTAAAATGTTGCGGATTTTTTATGGCAAGAGCGAAGGAATCGGAACCAAAGGGTTCAGGCGGTCGATGGAGCTGGCTCAGTCGGACGGTGCTGGGCATCGTAACTGCGACGTTTTTTTCCGACTTTAGCCATGAATTGGCTACCGCCGTTTTGCCCCTGTATTTGGCCACGGTGGGTTTGGGGGCGATGGGCCTGGGATTGATGGAGGGGGTGGCCGACTTTTTGGTCAGCCTTTCCAAACTGGGCGGCGGCGTGCTGGGGCATTATGTGCGGCGGAAGCGTCCCTGGGCGGCCTTGGGATATTTGATCACCACGATAGCCACGGCCTGCTTGGGGTTGGTGCGCCAATTAGGGGCATTGGTCCTGTTTCGGTCGGTAGCCTGGATAGGACGGGGCTTTCGTGGCCCGCTGCGGGATTACCTGTTGGCCGATGCCGTAGATCCCACTCATTATGGCCGAGCCTATGGGCTGGAACGAGCGGGGGATATGCTGGGTGCCGTGGCTGGGCCGTTGGCGGGGACGGTGTTTTTATTTTGGGGGATGCCGATCCAGTGGATTCTATTGGCCACAGTGGTTCCCGGATTGGTGGCGGCAGGGGCGATGTTTTTCTTGGTCCAGGAAAGGACCGAACTGCCCACGGTGAGTTCGGTTTCATCGGGACCGACCGATCCGGTCCCAAATGCCGAGCAACCGACAGCCAGAATATCGGAACCTGGCCGAACTCCGGGGAGCAATCTGGTCCCGAATTCCGGCCAACCGACAGGTTCCCTCGAAGAACTGGCCGGCAGGGTTCGATTTCCGAGGGCATTTTGGTGGTTTCTGGTGGGAGTGGGACTTTTTGGGTTGGGGGATTTTTCGCGCACCTTTTTGATCTGGTTGGCCGCCCAGGCCTTGGGGGAACAACAGTCCCCCCATACAGGGGTGCTTTCGGTGGCGGTGTTGCTTTATACCTGGCACAATTTGGTCAGTGCGGGAGTGGCACTGCCGATCGGCGCTTGGGGCGACCGATGGTCGAAGTTTTGGCTGCTTTTAGCCGGTTATGGGGTGGGCGTGGGAACGAATTTGCTTATGGCCTTTCAGTCGGGGAGTCTGGGCTGGCTGGCCGTGGCGATTACCCTTTCGGGTATTTATATTGCCGCTGAAGAAACCTTGGAAAAGGCGGTGGCAGCCGATCTATTACCCCGGCATCTCCGGAGCTTGGGATTCGGAATCCTGGCCTGTGTGAACGCCGTAGGCGATTTGGGCTCTAGCCTTTACGTAGGTTGGTTTTTGGAGGCCGGACGGCCGGGATGGGCGTTTGGCCTGGCAGCCGGGGTGGGAGCGATGGGAACCGTGTGCCTGGCCGCATTTGGGAAAATGTTCTTCCGGAATACGATCTCCGAAAGATAGACACCGCCGGGTACTCGCTCAGGGTAGCAGCGGGTACTGGACCCCATCGCTTGGGTACAACGCCTCCGAGACTGTTTTTTTCGGGGGAACCCTATTGACTGTATCTACGGGCCGAATGACCACAATCTGTGGTGTTCGTGCCGACTCGTAGCCCCTACCACTGGTAGGGGCCGGTTCCAGTAGATACAGTCAAATTAGTGAAGCAAATCGCCTCTCCCCAGGCGTGTTAAACTCAGCGTGTCATTCCCGCGCAAGCGGGAATCCAGAAAGTAAGAGAACTCTCTATTGGCAGGTTCCCGCTTGTGCGGGAGTAAACCTGGATTCCTGCTTACGCAGGAATGACACATACAGCCCTTCATTCGGCTAAAATATGACATTTCGGGAAGCTCTTCAGTGGAAGATATAGGCAAAATACAAAAAATAGGAAGGCCTCTTGATTTCCGAAGCATTTTAAGTACCATGAAACCTAAGCACTTCCAATTAAAGGCGGCTCACCTCCCAGCCGAACCGCTGTGCCGGCCTTCCGTATAGGAAAGTACCTATCTTCGATAGGGGAAGGATAGGCGGAAGCGGTACCCACCTTTCGGCTCTATGTAGAGCCTCCCCCAACGGAGCGGATGATGGGTTCTTTTGTTCCCTTTTTCTTGTAAGGAGCCTTCGGATGAAGCGACTGTGGAAATGCGGTGTGCTGTTAGGGATGGGTTTAGTGCTGACGGCGGCGGTGTGGGCCACCTGGGCTGCCGAAGAAGAAACCCAAAAGAAACCCCAGCGACAACCCGACGTCATCTTTGTGCCCACGCCTCAGGATGTGGTGGAAAAGATGCTCGAATTGGCCGAGGTAACCAAAAACGATGTGGTCTATGATCTTGGCTGCGGGGATGGTCGGATTGTGGTCACGGCAGCCAAAAAGTACGGCTGCAAAGCCGTCGGCATCGACATCGACCCCCAACGGGTCAAAGAGTCTCTCGAACGGGTCAAAAAATATAAGGTAGAGCATCTGGTAACCATTAAAGAAGGCGACATTTTCCAAGAAGATTTGACCCCCGCCTCGGTGGTTACTCTGTATCTGTTGCCCAGCCTAAACGTGAAGCTGATCCCCCAGCTGAAAAAGCTCAAACCCGGTTCCCGGATTGTCTCGCATTCGTTCGACATGGAAGGCGTCAAGCCAGATAAAGTTGTCCATTATGAAGCCAAGGACGGAATCACCCATACGATTTATCTCTGGCGTGCGCCGATTAAGGTAGAAAAAGAAGAAAAATTAGAGAAAGAGCCCTAGGGTTCCGGAGACGCCAAGACGTCTGTGCAACATGGTTGTCGCAGATGAGGGTTGAAGTCTTTCGGGCAGAGTAGAAGAGCTTGTTTCCCGGGAGATAGAGGCCCTCAGAGAATGTGCGGCGAGGTTCCCACGGCAGAGCCCTTCTGCCTCCCGGAATCCAAACGCCGTGAGACGGTCGGCTTGTGTGGCAGCGACGGCCAGTTTGGTCCATCGGAGTCCGAGGTTTGCTATTTTGGATGCCCGCTGTCGGGGTCAATTCTTAACTTGTAACACGTTAGCCGAATAGCGGCAGGCGTGTGGCATTCCTGCATAAGCAGCAGTCTAGGCCCTTTGTGCCGCCAAAATCCCTCCTAAGCCGTCTTCGCCGCGTTCTCCGCCGTCCTCTGGACAGTCGGGGGAGAGGGGAAAATGCCTCCTTCAGCCGGTCTGGCCTTCGGCATTGCCTCCGGCCAGGCCCCCCTCTCGACGGCCAGGGGAGGAGCAAAGGACGGGGACGGCACGTCCGCTCACCCAGCGTGGCCTCTCTGCCTAACCCTCTGGAAGGCCAGAGGATAGGGTAAACAGGTCCGTTCGATCAGCTAATTTGACTGTATCTACCGGAACCGGCCCCTACCAGTTATAGGGGCTAAAAATCGGCTCGAACACCACAGATTGTGGCAATCAGCTTGACTGTATCCACCGGGAGCGATTGCCCCAATCTATGGAATTCCAGCCAGTTTTAGCCCCTATATATGGTGGTGGCCTGGCCGGGTGGATACAGTCAAATTACAGACCCGGTAGATACAGTCAATCTAACGTGTTCTACGGAAACTACTGTCGGCGGTTTGAGGAGAAGTGAATATATTTACCTGTTAGGTGAAGCACACATGCGGATTGTGCTCTGTTATCCGGTGGAAGCGCGGCATAAGTTGCAGATTGCGGCAGCGGCTGCTCCGGGCGATGAGATCGTCGATGCCGGGCAGGAACGAATTGCCGAGGAAATCCTGGAAGCGGATATTTTCTGCGGCCATGCCAAGGTGAAGGTGGATTGGGAGGCGGTGGTCCGGCGCGGTCGGCTGCGGTGGATTCAGTCGTCGGCCGCCGGCATGGACCACTGCCTGGTGCCGCCGGTGATCGAGTCGGATATTATTGTCACCAGCGCATCGGGCGTTTTGGCCGACCAGGTAGCCGAGCATACCATAGCGTTGCTGACGGCGTGGTTTCGGAATCTGCCAGTATTTTGGCGGAATCAGCAGCGGCATCAGTTTGTACGCCGCCCCACCCAGGACCTGCATCGGCTGACCATCGGGATAGTGGGCTTTGGTGGGGTGGGCCGACGGATAGCACAATTGCTCGTACCGTTCCGAACCCGCATCCTGGCAACCGACATGTTTCCGGTGGATAAACCGGCCGGGGTGGCGGCCCTATGGCCGGCGGATCGGCTGGATGATCTGCTGGCCGAGTCGGATGTGGTCATCCTGTGCCTGCCGCTGAATGCTACCACCCGGGGGCTATTTCATGCGGAGCGGTTGGCCCGGATGAAGCGGGGGGCGCTATTGGCGAATATGGCCCGGGGGCCACTGGTGGTAACGGCCGATTTGATCGATGCCCTTTGGAGCGGTCATTTGGCCGGGGCAGTTATGGATGTGGTCGATCCCGAACCGCTTCCGCCAGATAGCCCGCTTTGGGACATGCCCAACGTGATCATCACGCCCCATGTGGCCGGGCAGAGCCGATGGCGGATCGACAACATGACGGAACTGTTTTGCCGAAACCTGCGCCGCTGGTATTCCCGCCGTCCCCTGATCAACTACCTGGCCGACAAACGCTTGGGCTTTCCCATCCGTGGTACCGGCACGCCGATCTGGGGCAGCCCGGAAGCAGAAGACTAGCCCATTGGCCATATCGGCCCAGCAGGCAATCGCCTTGCTTTCTCTGCCAGACTATCTAGTTTTCCATTACCGGAACCGCCGGGCCGGGGACCTGCTAAGTAAATCCAGTAACATTTTCGCCGAATGAAACAACCCGCCTCTCCCCTGGCCGTCGAGAGGCCGGCCTGGCCAAAGGCCAGGCCGGGTGAGGGGGATTTCTGCGGCCCCAGCAGCCTGGATTCCTGCTTACGCAGGAATGACACATCGCCCCTCCATTCGGCTAAAGTATTACTAAATCCACATAATTGCGAAACTGGTCCCAGGATGCGGAATGCCTTTATTTTCGAGGTGCCAGAAGTCCAACCACATCCAGCATTTTGTGGACTTATTTAGGAAGACTGCTTCGGAGGAGCGAAGACCGTCAAGCCCCCTTCCGGCAACCCCGAGGTTGGGCTAGGCTTTTAATCCAGCGACCAGGGTTTTCGGTACTCGTAGTGGAGGAGGTCGTTGGCCTCTTTGGGGCTGATGATTTTTTCATTCTGGGCGTCCCATTCCAGGCGCTGGCCAACCACCAGGGAGATGTTGGCCAAAAGGCTCATCGTAGTGGAGCGGTGGCCTTCTTCCACATCGGCGTTGGGTTTCTGGCGGGTTTTGATGCAATCCAGGAAGTTCCGGGCATGAAGAATCGTATTATCCTTGGGGACCTCGGGAGGAAGGGATTCTTCCATCGGTTCCATCCGCGGTTTGGGGTCCTGGAACTGGCCGCCGCGTTCCGGAACGATTTTGAATTTTCGTTCATCGGCATACACCGTGCCTAGGGTCCCCCGGAGTTCCAATTCGCCATAGGGGAACATGGGATTGCCGCTGGCTTCGTATTGGCCGAAGATGGCCAATCGGCCAGAGGCAAATTGGAAACAGGCCTCCATGGTGTCGGGAATAGTGCGGTCGTCATCGACGGCGAACCGGCCGCCCATCGCACAAATGGAAGCCGGCGCCAGCTCCTCGGTCATCCAGCGGATGACATCCAGAAAATGGACGCCCCAATTGGCCATCTGAGAAGAATAGGGCGTCCACCAACGGAACTTATACGGGGCAATGGTTTCCCGATAGGGCACAGCAGGCCGAGGCCCTAACCACAGGTCCCAATCCAAGCCGGGCGGCGGCTGGGTGGGCTGAGCACGTCCAATGCCGCCAGGCGCCATGTTGCTGAGCCGATAGGCTCGGCTGACGGTGATTTTGCCCACCTTGCCGGCCCGACATAACTGGGCCAATTGGGCATACAGGGGCGAAGACCGCCGATGGGTGCCCACCTGGACGATCCGGTTGTATTTTCGGGCGGCTTCGACCATGCGTCGGCCTTCGTAGATGGTAATGGAGAGGGGCTTTTCGACATAAACATCTTTACCTTCCCGGCAAGCCCAGATGGTTTGCAGCGCATGCCAATGGTCCGGGGTGGCAATGACCACCGCATCTAAGTCCTTACGCTCAAGCATCTTGCGGAAATCGGTGTAGGTTTCCGCCCGGCCCTCGACTTTGGCGTTAGCTTTCTCCAAAGTGCGTTTATCCACATCGCAAAGGGCCACAATCTGGCAGTCCGGGTGTTGGAGGAAGGCATCCATGAGCTGTCCGCCTCGATTGGCTACCCCGATAAACCCCAGCCGAATCCGCTCATTGGCCCCCAAGACCTGCCGAGCCGACAGGGCACTCAGCCCCGCCGTACCAACCACCGCCGCCTGAGTAAACTTGCGCCGCGTCATCCGAGGATTGGTAATCATAGACAGCCTCCTATTCAAAAAAGGAACGACGGATTAAAAGAGCAACTACGGAGAATGCCCCCCTTCTCTGGAGAGGGAGGAAAACGGGAGCGGGATCAGCCGAGGACGCGGGACCCGCAACCCATAGACAGCCCCATAACGGGCCTGCAATTGCTGAAACGAATAATGAAGGAAGTCATAGAGTTCAAAAGGTGGATTTTTAGCCATGTATCTTTCCACGAGCCGAGCAGCGTGGGCGTCGTAGGCCTTCTGCGACCGACCGTGAGCGTAACACCGGCCTCCGTGCCGACGCAAATCTCCATTGAAAGCAGGACTAATGTGCCAAAGCTCATGAACAATGGTGGTCATCTTTTCTCTAAACTTCAGATCGGCAAACCGGGGCAGATAAAAGCGCAAGATGTAAAGCATCTCCCGACCGGCGGTATCCACTACCCGCTGAAGCGTGTAAGGCCGCCCGGAACGGATCAAAACGGCGCCGCCTCCAGGAAACCGTAACGGGGTCAGCGAGGCGTAAATACCCTCCCGGTGGGAATTGCGTACCTGACTACTGGCCACCAAAACCCGAGTCATGTCAATATGACCTAACTCCGGAGTCCGCCCTACCAGGTCCTCACACAACCGACGCATGTGCCAGGTAAAGTCAAATCCTCTTGCCGACACTGCTCCCATCCTTCTGTAAACACACCACCATTCCTCCTGGAAGGCGGTCCCGAAATAGGCTCCCGGTGTGTTGCCCTGCTCGTTTTCAAAGAGGGCTGTCCTACCCAAACGCCGTTTTATGGAATTTTTTGAGAGTTGGCGTCTGCCCATTGGCCGTGCATCCCGGCTAAAAATGCAATTTCGGGACAACCTTTGAGAGCCTCCATGCCATCGTCCATTTTCGGATCCTTCCTTGGTATTAACATGATACAACAAGCCGAGGAAGTCAACCCACCGTTGCAAAAAAACAGAGGCCGTAAGAGAACTAGCAGACCGGCGTCGGGACGTTTACAGAAAAGAGGTGGACCTCGCTTCTCAATCGCCACCAGAAGGCGATCCGGAAACGAAGACCAACAACAAAGTATATGCAAAGAGGGCTATTTGGATATTTGTCAATACGGTAATATTGTAGCCGAATTAAGACGCCCTTGGCGGGACCTGCTTATCTGATCCGATATCTTCGGAGGTATCCGCCTTGAATCCCCCCTGGACGGGCGTGACAAGCAGGCGCCTCCACTCGGCTAAAATGTTACGTAACACTTTAACCGAATGAAGCAACTTTTCTCTCCCAGGCAGCGGAGACACTTTTGTTGTCATTCCCGTACAAGCGGGAATCCAGAAAGGATGCCACTGTTCCTGTTTGCCCACCAGGCCCACAGGAGCAAACACAAAGCAGCTTGGACTGCTGCTGACGTAGCAGTGCCCCATCGCCGTCCTGCATTCGGCTAAAGTGTTACGGGATATTTTTGCATCTTCAGGAGGAAAGAGAACACCGAGCGTTCGTCACCGGTTCCACGCCTCGGGAACATTTGAGTCGGCAGACGAGCCGGAAGATTCCAGGGCGGGATTGGGGCAGGGACCGGATTTCGATCCCTCCGACTGGGCATGAGAAGCATCCAGACGGGTTCGATTACGGCGACGTTTTGGCAACGGAGCAGTACTCCATTGTTTCGTCAGGTCTTCAAATACATCGGGCGATTCATACCGGATAATATTTTTGGCTTCCGGGATCGGGCCAATCAGACCCCGAAAAACCGGCAACCCTCGCAAGGACAAATCGGTGCTGCAGTCTTCGACGCCGATCTGCACATGACGGCGGAGGATCGGTTGCGGCGAATCGTAATCCCGGATACGGATTTGCCCATCGCTGCCACGGGTAACAACCCGAAACGTCGTCTTCTTCATACTACCTTCCCATCGCACCCTCGAATGAGGATAAATAAGTATATATACATATAGGTCCGCTAACCATCCACCGACCCTGCCCTAATGCCGCCGGATCCATGGGGGAAGAAGAATCGGACTGCATATATCCATAGGGTATCCATAGGCGTTGGAAGGATCGGAGCGGAAAACTCTCTTTTCAGGAGCCAATATCGGCAGGGATTTTTTCAGGCGAAAAGGTTTCTGCCGGGCCCGCTCTGGAAGATGCAACCGGAGGGATTGGCATTTTCGATAGCCCAGCCAAGCTCCGTAGGACCGGTCCTTGGGCCTACCAGGAACTCGGATCGTAGGGGCCGGAACGGAGAGAGGCAGGAAACTGAGTCGGCTTAGGATAGTATTGGTGCGGGATATTATGCCCTCTATCAGCATGAAACTTAAGGTGGGGAACAATACCATACCAAAGGGGTATCTAGAGATCGTACCCCTCCAACGGGGAAACTGTTTCGACACTTCTGGGAAACTCCCTGCTTTTTACTACTTTTAGGGGGTTGAAATGTGTCTCATAGGGGTAAATTTCGAGGGCCATCTGTTTTCGCCTTGAGCCATTGGCCCAAGTTGGCTATCTTCCAGCGCCGTAACATGTTATCCGAATGAAGAGGCACTGTTTTTCCCCTCTTCCGGGTGGGAGAGGGTAGGGTGAGTGGGAAATATGGGACCAGCCGCCTTCTTTTTTCCTCCTCTTTCCTCCTCACCCGGCCTGGCCTCCGGCCAGGCCGTCCTCTGCCGCCAGGGGAAAGACGGTTTGCTTCATTGGGCTAAATAGTTACCAATGCCTATGCTGAGGGTCTTTAGCATCCGGTCCTCTTGGGAAAACCGGCAGATGTGTGTGCAGTAGGGCAGAGAGACACAGGTTTAGCAGCGGGCAGAGGGAAGGCGGAGGGGAGGTAGGAACCTGTTCCATCCGGCAACAGGGCATCGGGACGAAGAGCCTGACAGCCCGGCAGTAGGTAGTCGTAGGAAAATTACCTCCGGCGCCAGGAGTTAAAGGAAACCGGCAAGACTAGATAAGTCCACATAAGTGCACAAAATGTGGAAGTGGTTGGACTAATGACAACCCCGAAAACGAAAGGGATTTCGCCCACTTGGGCTAGTTTCGCAATTATGTAAACCTATTTAGAAAAGAAACGGTCTTGCTGGCTGGGCGGGCATTCTATCTGGGCAAAAGGTATCTATTTAGATTCCTTCGTACGCAGGAATCAGACAGAGGGCGGGAAGGATGGTTTTTCGTTTCCCTCATCCGGCCAGCCTGTCGGCTGGCCAGCCTCTCCCGCCAGGGGAGAGGCGTACTGGATTGCTGCTTTCGGAGGAATGACACGGGGCCCCCTCACCCGGCCACAGCCTGTCGGCTGGCCAGCCCCTCCCGCCAGGGGAGAGGCGTACTGGATTGGTGCTTTCGGAGGAATGACACGGGGCCCCCCTCACCCGGCCAGCCTGTCGGCTGGCCGGCCTCTCCCGCCAGGGGAGAGGCGTACTGGATTGCTGCTTTCGGAGGAATGACACGGGGCCCCCTCACCCGGCCAGCCTCCGGTTGGCCGGCCTCTCCCGCCAGGGGAGAGGCGGGTTGTTTCATTCGGCTAAATAGTTACGGAAAAAGAAAAAAATCTGTCGGAGGGAACCCAGAAAAGTTTTAGGCTAGAAGGAGGATTTACCCATGGCAAAAAGAAGGTGCTGGCTTTTTATCCTGGTATGGGGGGCCATGGTTGCCTGGGCTTGGGGGGTTGACTTTCGGATGGAAAATAAGGTCTATTGGAGCAACCAACGGGAACCAGTGGTGGAAACTACTACCATTTTTTATAACGGAGCGGTGTACGATTTTATCAAAAAACCACCCGAAGTGACCATCTTGGAAAAAAAACACCATCGATTGGTGCTTCTGGATATCCAACGGCGGATAAAAACCCAACTGAGTTTTCAGGAGGTGGAGGCGTTTGTGGAGCGACTTCGGCGTCGGGCCGACGAATACTCCGATCCTTTTGTCTCCTTTTTGGCCCATCCGGAGTTTGAAAAGAGCTTTGACACGGAGGCCAGGGAGTTAACGCTGCGGAGTGCTTGGATGACTTATCGTGTAGTGACGATAGATGCCGAGACTGCGGAGCTGGCCGCGGAATACCGGCAGTTTGCGGATGCCTTGGCACAACTGAATGTGCTATTGAATCCGAAAAGTTTGCCGCCGTTTCCCCGGCTTGTGCTCAATGCGGAGTTGCACCGCCGAGAAGAGCTTCCCAAGGAGGTGCATTTAATGATTCATCCAGATCGAGGGTTGCTTCCGAAAAAGCGGACAGTGCTACGTAGTGAACATGAGTTGATTCTCCAAATTTCGGAAGCGGATCGAGCTCGGGTTCAACAAGTCCTCGAATTCCAAAATCTTTTCCCCCCCGTAAGCTTCGAAGAATATCAGAAGCAACATCTGGAAAAATAGGATCGCAACCTCTGAATCATTCAACATAAACAAAAGGAAAATAGTTCAGGAATTTTCTTAGAAAACCCCATATATCCAGATGCTCTCCATGCGAGCATACAATCCCTGAGGATACCTTCGGTAACCTCAGAAGCCGACAACATAATCAAAAGGTCCCTAGATCACTCGTAAATATTTTAGCCGAATGGAGGAGTGATTTTTCCCCTCTCCCCTGGCGGGAGAGGGTTAGGGTGAGGGGGAAATAAGTGGCCAGCCGCCTTTTTTCTCCCCCTCACCCGGCCAGCCTGAAAGGTTGGCCGTCCTCTCCCGCCGGGCAAGAGGCAAATAGGTGGACCTGACCAGCAGGTCCCCCCCAGCCGTGCTTCATTCCGCTAAAGTGTTACGATCACTCTATTTTCAGGATTTTCCAGAGGTTCCGGATCCGGGCTAACCATGGCGGCGGGCTGGTGAGAACAAAAGTTCATTATTACTAGGGGATCGGGGATGGGTGATCCCCGAAGGCCGATGGAATCCTCCCTTGGGGTGCCTGCCCCACCTTCGATTCCCGTGGAGCGTTTCCGGCGGAATCCCAAGCCGGTTGTGCTCAAATATGCTCCGTCTTCTCTTTGGGTTGACCATTCTTCTCTTTGGGTTGACCATTCTTCTCTTTGGGTTGACCATTCTTCCCTTTGAGTTGACCATTCTTCCCTTTGAGTTGACCATTCTTCCCTTTGAGTTGACCATTCTTCCCTTTGAGTTGACCATTCTTCCCTT
>Ga0197142_1002474_pt1 | contig 16166 bp, 14 predicted proteins | sample GBS60_MetaG_FD_148614 | JGI IMG/M metagenome (GOLD analysis project Ga0197142, IMG submission 148614) | Sediment microbial communities from Great Boiling Springs, Gerlach, Nevada, United States - GBS 60_MetaG | ecosystem: Environmental > Aquatic > Thermal springs > Hot (42-90C) > Sediment...
CGCGCTAGCGGGACGGAGTCCTTATGACGGAGCCAGCAAGCGATCCTGCGGTGTAAGGTTTGGGCGGGCAGGCTACAGCAGGCTGCAGTCGGGTTGCCGGACGGCCTGGGCCAGCAAACGCCGATATTCCCCGTCGGAGATGGTATAGGCGCCAAACCGAGCCAGGTGGGGGTTCATCACCTGGGCATCAAACAACTGAAATCCCCGTTGGCGCAAGTGGGCCACCAAGGTCACCAACGCCACTTTGGAGGCATCGGTCACCCGATGGAACATGGATTCGCCGATGAAGGCGGCGCCCACCACAATCCCTAAAATGCCCCCGGCCAACGCCCCTTGATGCCACGTTTCCCAACTGTAGGCATGGCCAGCGCGGTAGAGGTCTAGGTAGAGTTGCTGTAATTCAGGGGAAATCCAAGTCGGGGTGCGTGCGGCGCAACCGGCCACCACACCGCCGAAATCCCGGTTGACCTGCACCGTGAAATGGCGGAATTTGCGTTTAAGAGAGCGGGGGCAATGGAAGCGCTCATCGAGGGGAATCAACGCCCGTTCCCGACTGCGATACCAACCCAAGGCGCCTGTCTGTTCATCGGCCATCAGGAAATACCCCAAGCGGTAGCCCCGCATCACCACGTCGAGGTCAAAGCTGGTCATTTCCTAGACAATGCCGCACCATGTTGCTTCTTTATCTATATGCAGTTACTGGGAAAATAACCGCCATAGGTCATTCCCCACCAGAAACCCATCCCCTGTTCCCAACGTCAGAGCCGCAAACGGTTAAGTTTCTACCCGATGCGCCCGCAATAAAACATTCATTCCCAAACCCTCCTGCGTCTGCCAAAAGGCACAAACCCACCACGAAACCGCATCTTGCCGATAAATGCCGTAGGTGAGGGGATAAGGTTGCAACATCGCCACCATCTGCGCTAAGGGGGATACGTCGGCGATGTAGCTATTCCACAGGTCCCCATCCAGAATTTCATAGGTGTAATCCGCAGGGAAGTAGATGTAGCTGGCGGCCAGACTCGGCTGAAGCGTCAGCAATAATTGGGCAGGGTCAGAAGACTCACACCCCAAACGGTCGCCCATTTGAAACGTCAGTTGAAACAAGCGGTTGATGCAGTCAAACTGCTCAGCGTTCATCCATCCGCCTAACCGCCGAACACCCCTGGAAAGGCAAGTTTGAGGGCCGCCGTAAGCATGAGATTGGCTAAGCCAACCGGCAAAAGAAACTTCCAGCCCAAATCCAACAACTGGTCAATCCGCACGCGGGGCACGGTCCACCGCAAAAGAATCGCCAAAAACAACATGAAATAGGCCTTGATCAACGTCATGGTGATCCCCACCATACCCGTTATCACCTGCACGAGGGGATTATCCAAAGACACATTGAACCAGGCAGCCACAGCCGCCACCGACACCGGCGACTCCCAACCCCCCAAATACAGCACCGCCGCCAATAGACAAGACAACACCAAATTCAAATAAGAAGCGGCATAAAAGAGCATGAAATTCACCGCCGAATACTCCGTCTGATACCCTGCTACCAATTCCTCTTCTGCCTCCGGCAAATCAAACGGCAACCGCTCACATTCTGCCAGCGCCGCAATCCAAAAAATCACAAATCCCACCGGCTGCCGCCACACATTCCAACCCAAAATGCCGTAGCCCGTTTGCTGCGCCACAATGTCAACCGTACTGAGGCTATTCGACATCATGGCCACTGCCAGCACCGCCAACGCCAGCGGCACTTCATAGCTAATCGACTGCGCCGCCGCCCGCAATCCCCCCAACAGCGAATACTTGTTATTTGAACCATAACCGGCCATCAACAAACCAATCGGGGCAATGCTGGAAATGGCAATCCACAAAAAAATCCCCACCCCCAGATTCGTAATCACCAAATTCTGCCCAAACGGCACGATGACGTAGGCCAACAACACCGCCATGACCACCACCACCGGCCCCAGGGTAAATAGCCACCGGTCCGACTTGGCCGGACGTACATTTTCTTTCACCAACAACTTCACCACGTCCGCAATCGGGATCAACATCCCCAACGGCCCGGCATACTCCGGCCCAATCCGTTGCTGCACCGCCGCCGACACCTTCCGCTCCAGCCAAGTCGCCACCAACGCCCATAACGTGGCAAACGTCAAAACCGACACCATCGGCAACGGCATCCACAGGACATGCGCCAACCCCGGCGTAACTCCCAGGCCCTCCAACCACTGCACAAACGACTGCTGTAAATCAATCCCCCCGGCCATCAGCGGTCTACCTCGCCCATAATGATGTCAATGCTGCCCAAAATCGCCATAATATCCGCCACCTTCATCCCCCGCACCAACTGGGGCAACACCTGCAAATTGATAAATCCGGGGGGACGAATTTTCCACCGCCAGGGAAACACACTGTCATCCCCAATAAGGTAAACACCCAATTCCCCCTTGGGCGCCTCCACCCGCACATAATGTTCCCCCTTGGGAATTTTGAACGTCGGTGAAGGCTTTTTGCTGATGAATTGATAATCAAAACCACCCCATTGGGATTTCGGCCCTTCCGCAATCCGTCTGGCCTCCAAATTCTCGTATGGCCCCCCTGGCAACCCTTTCAACGCCTGCTGGATGATCTTGACCGACTGGCGCATTTCCCCCAACCGCACCATGTAGCGGGCAAAACAATCCCCGTCGGTGGCCCACTGCACCTCCCAGTCAAAATCGTCGTAGCACTCGTAGTGGTCCACCTTACGCAAATCCCATTTCACCCCGGAAGCGCGCAACATCGGCCCGGACATCCCCCAGTTAATCGCATCTTCGCGCGAGAGCGTCCCTACCCCCTGCACCCGCTTGCGGAAAATGGGATTGTCCGTAATCAGCCGCTCGTACTCATCCACCTTGGGCAGGAAATAGGCGCAAAAATCCGCACACTTATCCACCCAGCCGTAGGGCAAATCCGCCGCCACCCCCCCGACCCGGAAATAGTTGTGCATCATCCGCATCCCGGTAGCCGCCTCAAACAGGTCATAGATCATCTCCCGTTCCCGGAAGATGTAGAAAAACGGCGTTTGCGCCCCAATATCTGCTAAAAACGGCCCCAGCCACAGCAAATGCGAAGCAATCCGGCTCAATTCCAGCATGATCACCCGGATATAGCTAGCCCGCTTCGGCACCGGAATATCCGCCAACTTCTCCGGCGCGTTGACCGTAATGGCTTCCGTAAACATGGTCGCCAGGTAATCCCAGCGGGTCACATAGGGCAAATACTGCACCACCGTCCGGTTTTCGGCAATTTTTTCCATCGAACGGTGCAAATACCCCAACACCGGCTCGCAATCAATCACATTCTCCCCGTCCAAGGTGACCATCAGACGCAACACCCCGTGCATGGAAGGGTGATGCGGCCCGAAATTAATCACCATCGGTTCAGTCCGGGTTTCGATCATGGTCATGGGCGGAACCTCACGGGCTAGGGGATACGTTTTTCAAGTATAAATGTCTTTTTAAGAATTTCCCACCGCTGCCCAAAGAATTGCCGGCGGGTACAAGCGATGCTCTTGCGCCTGAATCCGGGCCTGCAAGGTGGCTACTGTATCCCCTGGCAACACAGGCACTGCCGCCTGGGCAATGATCGGGCCGCTATCTACCGCCAGAATCACCCGATGCACCGTACAGCCTGTGATCTTGACCCCCGCCTGCAACGCCTGTTCCACCGCGCGCAACCCCGGAAACGCCGGCAGCAAACTGGGATGAATATTCAACACCCGCCCGCCGAATGGCTGCAGCAGTACCGCGGTTGCCCGCCGCATCCAACCGGCCATGATCACCCATTCCGTGCCCCAACTGTGCAAGACATCCACCACCGCCTGGTCAAAGGTTTCCCGGTCAGGGTAATCCCGGTGGTTGAGTAAACGGTGCGTCACGCCCGCTGCCTTGGCCCGCTGGGCCACCTTGGCTTCCGGTTCGTTGTACACCACCCCCGTAATCACCGCCGGAAGTTGGCCTGTGGCAATCGCCTGAGCAATCGCCGCAAAGTTACTGCCATTGCCGGAGGCCAAAATCCCCAACCGCAAGGGTTCGCCCCGATAGGACGGCCAATCCGACGGCACCGCCAAGGCCACGTCCACCTACCCAACGCGCCACCAAGACGCCAAAACCAGACCCAACAGGGCGCCCATAAGTACCGACACGCCACGCCACCACCGGGACGGCCACCGCTTGAACCCGGCCTGCGGGGAGGGGTGTGGGTCAGCACAGGGGGCCGGCGTCGGTTTAGCCCAGTGGGGCACCCGGCTTTCAAAATTGGCAATTCCCGTCCGCACCAGGGTTTGCGCCTCCCGTACCGCCTCCCAAGACTGTTGGCGACTCACCGCCAGCCGTGCCAACCGCTGATTCAAGGCCTCCAGGTCAGCCATGTGGTTTCAGCCTGATGCCCGTCGTGTCGTTAAAATAATTCTACAGCCTACCGCACCTTCGCCAGGAAGTTCAGGGTAGGAAACACGCCCACGACTACAGCGCGTAACATTGGGTTTTGTCGGGAATCAATTATGACCGTTCCTGTCACCTCGCTACTAACCCCTGAGATCAGCAAACCGGCCCGTTATTTGGGGCGAGAATTCGGGGCGGTACACAAGCCCTGGGAGCAGGCGCAGGTGCGGTGGGTGCTCAGCTATCCCGAACTCTACGAAGTGGGCGCCTCGAATTTGGGGCACATTATCCTCTACAACATCATCAACGCGCAGCCGGGACAATTGTGCGACCGCACCTATTTACCGGCCCCTGATTTTGCCGCCAAATTGCGGGCCACCCAGACGCCTTTATTTGCGGTCGAATCCCGCCGCAGCTTGAGGGAATTTGACCTCATTGGGTTTAGTTTGAGTTATGAGTTAGGGGCCACCAACATTTTGGAAATGTTGGATTTGGCGGGGATTCCCTTAACCGCTGGGGAGCGGCAACAGGCGAATTACTGCTACCCCCTGATTTTTGCGGGGGGGCCGACAGCCACAGGCAACCCGGAACCCTATGCGGAATTTTTTGATTTTGTCGCCATTGGGGACGGGGAGGAATTGCTGCCGGAAATCGGTTTGGTGGTGCAAGAGGGGAAAGCGGCGGGTTTGTCGCGGCAGGAATTGTTGCTGGATTTGGCGCAGATTCCGGGGGTGTATGTGCCGGAATTTTATGCCCCCCAACCGGATGGGTCGGTTGTGCCGCTGCGCCCGGATGTGCCCGCACGGATTGTGCGGCGGGTGGCGACTCCGATTCCGGCCTATGGGATTGGTCTGGTGCCCTACGTGGAAACCGTACATGACCGTTTGACGGTGGAAATTCGGCGGGGCTGCACGCGGGGCTGTCGGTTTTGCCAACCGGGGATGCTCACCCGTCCGGCGCGGGATGTGGCGCCCGAAACGGTGATGCAAACCATTGAGCAGGGCATGCGGGCGACGGGATTTAATGAATTTTCTCTGCTTTCTTTGAGTTGTTCTGATTATCTGGCGCTGCCGGCGGTGGGGTTAGAAATTAAGCGGCGCTTGCAGGACCAGCCAGTGAGTCTATCCTTGCCGAGCCAGCGGGTGGACCGGTTTGATGAACATATCGCCGAAATTGTGGGTGGGACGCGCAAAGGCGGGTTAACGTTTGCCCCGGAAGCAGGGACGCAACGGCTGCGTGATGTGATTAATAAAGGACTGACCAACGAGGAACTGTTGCGGGGGGTAAAAACTGCTTGGGAGCAGGGTTGGGAGCGGGTCAAATTGTATTTCATGATTGGGTTGCCCGGCGAAACCGATGCGGATGTGCTGGGCATTGCCGAGACGTTGAAATGGTTGCAACAGGAATGCCAAGGCAAAGGTCGCAAACCCCTGGGTTTTCATGTAACGATTTCCAATTTCACGCCCAAGCCCCACACACCTTTTCAATGGCATTCGGTGCCCACGGCGGAATTGGTTCGCAAACAGGAATTGCTCCAGCAAGCCTTTAAGTCCATTCGCTATCTCAAAGCCAACTTTACGGATGTGCGTATTTCGGCGATGGAGGATTTTTTGGGACGGGGGGATCGGTCCCTGGGCAAAGTGATTCGTCGGGCGTGGGAATTGGGCGCCGGTATGGATGCCTGGTGGGAATCCCTGGACCGGGCTTATGGGGCGTGGTCGCAAGCCATTCAGGAAGCGCAGCTTAGTTGGAAATATCGCACTTTGGAACAGGGGCAATGGTTTACTTCGGTACAAAGGGAGGTCTTATTAAACCAAAAACTGCCCTGGGATCACATTGATACCGGGATTGATAAAAAGTGGTTGGTCGAGGATTTGGAACGGGCATTGGCAGCCGCCACCGTACCGGATTGTTCCTTTGCCGAATGTTCCCACTGCGGGGTCTGTGGCCTCGATTTCGGGCACAATGTGGTCGTGCCGCCACCGCCTTTACCCCAGGGCAAGCTAACCATGCACATTCCCACGCAGCGGGTGCAACGTTTGCGGATTAAATTTGGCAAGCAGGGGGAAATGGCGCTCTTGAGTCACTTGGATTTAATGCGTTTATTTGACCGAGCCATACGGCGCGCGAATCTCCCCATTGCCTACAGTGAGGGGTTTCATCCGAGCGCCCGGATCATGTTGGCCAATGCCCTACCGTTGGGGGCCACCAGTAGCGGGGAAATTATGGATGTGGAACTGCATCAGATCTGTGATCCCCAGGAGTTTCTGCGGCAATTGCAAGCGCAACTGCCTGCGGAGATTCCTCTGTATGACGTGAGGGAAGTGCCGGTGCAGAGTCCGGCCAATACGCAATTGCTGGTGGCCACCCAATATCGCTTGACGTTGGGCTGGGATGATGCGGCGGAAAAGCCCGCTTGGGAAACCTGGATCAACACCATTCTCCAGGGGGCGCAATGGTGGTGGGAAGGGCAGACCAAAAGTGGCAAAACCAAGCGGCTCAATTTGCGAGAAAAATTATCCGACCTGCAATTACTTGCCGCGGCAACCGACCAGGCAGAAATTCGCTATCGGGGTGTCTGGAGTCCCGATGGGCAATCCCTTCAGCCAGAGCATGTATTATTCCTGATGCAAACGGTGGCCGGTCGTGACCTGCACCTTAAGCATATTCATCGCGAAGCCTTAATTTTACGCACCGATTGATGTTGGATTTAGGGGATACGATTGCGGCGATTGCCACAGCAGTTGCCCCAGAACAGGGAAGCATTGCCATTGTGCGTTTGTCAGGAAAAGAGAGCGTCCCGATTGCCCGCCGTATCTTTCGGGCGCCCGGAAAACAACCCTGGGAAAGTCATCGCATTTTATACGGTTACATTCACACACCCGACGGTCAGATTCTCGATGAAGCGCTGCTATTGCTCATGCTGGCGCCCCGTTCTTACACCCGTGAAGATGTGGTGGAATTTCACTGCCACGGGGGGATTATTACGGTGCAAAAAGTCCTCCATTTATGCATTGAACAGGGAGCGCGTTTGGCACGGCCAGGGGAATTTACATTGAGGGCGGTGTTGCATGGCCGGTTGGATTTAACCCAGGCAGAAGCGATTGCGGATTTGGTGGGGGCCAAATCGGCGGCTCTAGCAACAAGCGCCCTCGCAGTTTTACAAGGGAAATTGGGGCAACAGATTCGGCAGTTACGCAGTCAATGTTTGGATGTATTGGCTGAACTAGAAGCGCGGATTGATTTCGATGAGGATTTGCCCCCCTTGGATGTTGCGTCCATGCAAAAACGCATTGCTGATGTTTTAGCCCAGGTCAATCAACTGTTAGGTACTGCGGAGCGGGGAGAACTTTTGCGCCGGGGTGTCAAAGTGGCCATTGTCGGTCGTCCCAATGTGGGCAAATCGAGTTTGTTAAATGCCTGGAGTCAAACCGACCGGGCGATTGTCACCGATTTACCAGGCACCACCAGAGATGTGGTGGATGCCTATTTGGTGGTGCAGGGCATCCCCGTAGAAATTCTGGATACCGCTGGCATTCGTGCCACCGATGACCCGGTTGAACAAATAGGCATTGAACGCTCCCGCAAGGTTATTCAACAAGCCGATGTGATTCTCCTGGTTGTTGATGCGTTGACCGGTTGGACGCCAGCAGATGCCGCCTTGTATCAAGAACTGGACCGTCAGCGCGTGATTGTTGTCGTCAATAAAGTGGATTTGGTGACGGAATTACCGCCGCTGCCTGGGGAAATGCAACCGGTGATTTACACCTCGGCAATGCACCAAACCGGCATTGACCAATTGGAAACTGCCTTGTTAACCCTGGTGCAGGGGGGCACCGTGCAGCAAACCAATCTCACCTACACAATTAATCAGCGGCAAAAAACTGCCCTAATCCAGGCACAAAAAGCCTTAGAACATATGCAGATGACAATAGCTCAGGGATTACCGCTTGATTTTTGGACGATTGATTTACGCACGGCCATTTATGCCCTAGGGAGCATTACCGGGGAAGAAATTACTGAACCGATGCTGGATCGTATTTTTAGTAAGTTCTGCATTGGTAAATAGGTGGGGATGTTATAGATTATCAGGAAGGAGCGCGCCAGGAGGGATGGGGATGCTGGAAAATAGTGATTATCGCCAGGTTGACCGGGAACAACTGGTGGATATGCTACAGCATTATTGCCAAGTAAAAGACCAATACAGCCATGCTCTGTTGCTGTACCGGGTGGGAGATTTTTATGAGACCTTTTTCCAAGACGCAATTACCGTTGCTAGGGAGTTGGAACTGTATTTAACCAGCAAACATGGGGGTAAGGAAATTGGTAAAGTGCCGATGGCCGGTGTGCCCCAACACGCTTTGGAACGATATGTCAATCAACTGCTCAAAAAAGGGTATGCGGTTGCGATTTGTGACCAAACGGAAGAGGCAGCCATTGCGGAGCGGGAACGGCGGATGGTGCGGCGGGAAGTGACCCGCGTGTTTACCCCTGGAACGTTGCTAGAAGAATCCTTACTCCCGGCGCGGGAAAACAATTTTCTGGCAGCTTTGATCTTGCAGGGAGAACATTGGGGATTGGCCCATGCCGATATTTCTACCGGCGAATTTCGCTTGACGCAAGCCCAAGGAATAGAGCTATTAACCCAAGAGTTACTGCGCATTCAACCTGCAGAAATCGTCCTGCCAGTGGATCATCCCGATTTGGTCGGTTTGGTGCGGCCAGGGGAAAGCGAAGGGAAAATTCCTACGGGTTTGCCGACGCAATTTACCTACACCTTTCAACCCTGTCGGTTGTTTCAGATGGCCCAGGCGCGGCAGGTGATTTTGGAAACCTATGGCCTGAAATCCCTGGAGGGGTTGGGGTGTGAAGGGTTGCCGTTGGCGGTGCAAGCAGGCGGAGGATTGTTGGGCTATTTGGCGAGCCATCAGGGGCACTACCAATCGGGCTTGCAATTACCTCATACATACTTTGTCAGTGATTATATGCGCCTGGATGCCCAAACCCGCCGAAATTTGGAATTGACGCAAACGGTGCGCGAAGGGGCATTTCACGGGTCGCTCCTTTGGGCGATTGACCGGACGTTGACGGGGATGGGGGCGCGGCTGTTGCGGCGGTGGTTGTTGCAACCGTTGTTGGAAGCAGAGGCGATTGCGGCCCGTTTGGATACGGTGGCCGAACTGGTGCAGCAAGGGGGGTTGCGGCAACGGCTGCGGGAGCACATCAAACAAATTTATGACCTGGAACGGCTGCTGAGTCGGGTGCAGGCCGGAACGGCCAATGCCAGGGATTTGCTGGCCTTGGCGGATTCCTTGCTGGCTCTCAGTCGCCTGGCCCAAGTGCTGGACAATGTGACGTCTCCATACTTACGCAATCTGCAAACCGTACCGCCAGAACTGGAAGCTTTGGCCGAGCGGATACGGCAGTCTTTGGTGGAAACGCCGCCGGTGACCTTGACGGAAGGGGGGCTGATCCGGCCAGGGGTGGACGCGGAATTGGACCGCCTGCGGCAGACGTTGACAGAAGACCAAAACTGGATTGCCCAATTGGAAGTTACGGAAAAACGCCGCACCGGAATTCCGACGCTCAAGGTGGGGTTTAATAAGACGTTTGGGTATTACATCAGCATTACACGTGCTAAGAGCGAGCAGGCGCCAGAAAACTACATTCGCAAGCAAACGTTAACCAATGAGGAGCGCTATATTACGCCGGAACTGAAAGAGCGAGAAACACGGATTTTTACCCTACAAACGGAAATCAATCAACGGGAGTATGAATTGTTTTTGCAACTGCGGCAGGCGGTTTCCTTGCACGAAAAATTGATTCGTCCCCTGGCGCAAAAGGTGGCGGCGGTGGATGTGTTGGCGGGGTGGGCGGAGGTGGCGGTGATGTATGATTACCATCGCCCGGAATTGGTTGCCGGGCGGGAATTAACCATCATCCAGGGGCGGCATCCGGTGGTGGAACAGTTGTTACCGGCGGGGTGTTTTGTCCCTAACGATACCCATTTGGGCAAGGGCACGGATTTGATGATTTTAACCGGTCCCAATGCCAGCGGCAAAAGCTGTTATTTACGGCAGGTGGGCTTGATTCAACTCCTAGCACAAATCGGCAGTTTTGTGCCGGCAGCGGCGGCGCGGTTGAGTTTGTGTGACCGGATTTTTACGCGCGTCGGTGCCGTAGATGATCTGGCAATGGGGCAATCGACGTTTATGGTGGAAATGTGTGAGACGGCCAACATTTTGCATCATGCGACGGAGCGTTCCCTGGTGCTTTTGGATGAGATTGGGCGGGGGACGGCCACGTTTGATGGGTTGGCAATTGCCTGGTCGGTGGCGGAGTATTTGGCCTTTTATCTAAAATGTCGGGCGATTTTTGCCACCCATTACCACGAATTAAATCAGTTGGCCAATACTCTGGGAAATGTGGCGAATTATCAAGTGGTGGTGCAGGAATTGGCCGACCAAATTGTGTTTTTGCATCAGGTGCAGCCAGGGGGGGCAGACCGTTCCTATGGGATTGAGGTGGGGCGGTTGGCGGGGTTGCCGCCGGTGGTGATCAATCGGGCGCGGGAGATTATGCACCGCATCGCGCAACATTCTCAAATCACCTTGGGGTTCCGGCAAGGGGGCGATGGGCAGGGGGAGTTGCCCCTGTTTGCCCCTAACGCCAAGTCTTGATTTCGGTGCCTTGGTAGTAGTACTGCAGGATTTGTTGGTAGGTGTACCCCCGTTGGGCCAGGGCCAAGGCCCCCCACTGGCTCATGCCCAAGCCATGCCCAAACCCACGTCCCTCAAAGATAAACCCGCCGTTGGGGGCGTTTAGCGGGTCGGCGCTGGCCAGGTCATTGTGGGTGGGGGTGACTTGAAAGAGGGTGCTGTAGAGGTCGAGCAGACGGCGCAATTCCGCGCCGGTAAACACTTTCTCGCCGGTCGTGCCGGTCACCTGCATGTGTAGGATGCGTCCCTGGGGGGTGGTGCGTAGGGGGGTAAAGTGTTTAATTTGCCCCAGGCCAGGGAATAGGCGGCTAAGTTCTGCCTGGGTAAAGGTTTTTTGCCAACGGTACACCGGCGCTTCCTGGTCAAAATCGGGGACGCCCCGTAGGTAAGGGCGCGGCGTTGACCAAATATCCTCGACGTTTTCCGTGTGGCCCCCGGAGGCCGCATGATAGACCGCCTCGATAATTTGCCCCCGATAGGTCAGGACCTGGCCGGTGGTGGCGGTCACCGCTTCCCGCGTGCTTTCCGATTCCCGACTGTAACCCTTGTACGCCTGCCAGGTCACCGTGCGGCCCAGATCAAAATCCGGGTCGGCAGGACGACGCAGACGGAATAGGGCAAAGGAACGGGCGGCCACCGCTTGGGCTTTCAGGGCTTCCAGTGGCCAGTGGGGGTACATTTCCGACCCCACCACGCTGTAGAGGTATTTTTCTAGGGGGACGTGATTGACCGCCAACAGGCCGTCGGTACGGGCCACCAAGCGCAATCGCCCCCGATACCACTCATCGCTGATATAGACAAAACCCTGGTCGGTCGGGCGCACCCACAAATCCCGCCCCCGGAAGGTGTGTAGGGTAACCTGCCCCCCCTGCACCTGCGCCGTAAATCCCAACATGGGCGGCAGCGTCCCCAAAGAGCGCCCAGCGTTATCGGTGACTACTGCCGCCCCCGAAACCCCCACCCGCACGGTTTTGGCGCCCTGTTGAATGCTCACCCGCAGTTCGGTAGCGGTGGCTGCGCCGCCTGCAAAGGTCAGCCCCGCCAGAAATACGCCTACCGTGGTTCGCACGCCAAGCAACCACATGGTGAAAACGCCGGCATCCCTCCTTCGGGCAATCTCGTCAAGAGTATAACAGGATTCTGGGAACCCGGCTATCTTAGCTGGGCGTTGGCCAACAACAAACAGAAATAGGACATGGCCAAATCCAGACATAGCAATACCTATGCAATTCCAGAACAGAAATTCTGTGGCCTTCCAGCCAAGGGCAGAACCCCCATACCTCTTCGTTCCGTGCTCATCGAGGATTGTGCTAGATGCACCTGGGGATTCCCTCGCTGGTCAACCGCAATTTCTCCACAGCAACGTTAGCCAAAGAATTGCCCAAAAAACGAATAGAGTTTCCCCACCCCCTGGGATACAATGACACCCAAGCAGCACATTCATCCGAAGAATTGCCCGATGGTTTCCTTGCCCACCCAGAGGATTCCCCCCCTAGAAAACGGCGACCATCTGTCCCAGGCAGAATTTGAACGCCGTTACCAGGCCATGCCCCCGGAAACCTACGCCCAATTGATTGAGGGAGTGGTGTACATGGCTTCCCCTTTGCGCCTTAAAAGTCATGGCGAACCGCACGGCGATATGATTGGTTGGCTATGGAATTATAAAGTAGCGACACCGGGGGTGATTTTGGCCATTGCCCCCACCGTGCGGCTGGACCCGGACAACGAACCCCAGCCAGATGCGGTTCTGTTTGTCCCCGGTCGGCAGGCCACCATCAGCGACGACGATTTTATCGTGGGCGCGCCGGAATTGATTGTGGAAATTGCCGCCAGCAGCGCCGCCATAGATTTATATGAGAAAAAATCAGCCTACGCGCGCAATGGGGTGCAGGAATACCTGGTCTGGCGCACCTTGGAGCAAACCTTGGACTGGTTCCGCTGGGTCGCGGGGGAATATCAGACGCACATGCCCGCTGCGGATGGTGTGCTACGCAGTCAGGTGTTTCCGGGGCTGTGGCTCGACCCGGTAGCGCTGGTGCAGGGAGACCTCGCGCGCGTCTTGGCCGTGTTACAACAGGGCCTGCATACCTCTGCCCATCGGGAATGGCTCCAGCAACTCAACCCCTGACCCGCAGGGACGCTCCGGCGGTTGTCTGTTTTGGTCTTGCCCTGTGGGATGCCCTTGCCGATGCCGTTGGCTTGCCCCCTGCCCAGGTCGGTCGCTGGACACCCTACGCCGGGGGAGCCGGGCTGAACGTTGCCTGTGGGTTGGGCGCGTTGGGTGTATCGAGCGCCCTGATTGCCGCCATCGGTCAGGATAGCTGGGGAGAACAATTACTCCAGGTCTTGCAGCGCCATCAGGTGTGTACGGATTATGTGCAACAATACCCCTATCCGACGCGGGTGGTGGCCGTGACGCGCAACCTCGCAGGTGAACGGGAATTTGCCGGATTTTTGCCCCCGGATGGTTTAGATTTTGCCGATGCTCATGTCACCTTCGTCGAACCGCATTTCACTCCCCAGTGGGTGTACATCGAAGCCCTGATGTTGGCTTTTCCGACGGCCCGCACCACCTGTTGGCAACTGCTTGCTTGGGCATCTGCCCACGGCATCAAGACCCTGGTGGATGTGAATTGGCGACCCATTTTCTGGGCCGATGAACGTTTGGCGCAAGCCCTGACCCGCGCGTTACTCCAACAGGCAACCGCAGTGAAATTGACCAGCGAAGAAGCCCAATGGTTGTTTGGCACCTGCGATGTGGAGCATGTGCACCAGCAATGCCCACAGGTGACCTATATTTTGGTAACCCAAGGCGCCCAGGGCTGTACCTACCGGATGGCGGAACATCGCGGTTATTGCCCTGCCTTTGCCGTCAATACCGTAGATACAACCGGGGCGGGGGATGCGTTTGTGGCCGGGTGGCTCCAGCAGTGGGTCACGCACGGAGAAACGCTCATGGGTGATGCCCAGCGACTGCATCAAGCGATCCGTTGGGCAAGTGCTGTGGCCGCTTTATCCACCACTGCTCCCGGCGCGATTACCTATGCCCCAACTGTCGCAGCAGTGCAGGCCTTTTTGGACGCCCCGGCTGAACCCGCTGCAGCGCCACCCCGTCTAAAAGGATGAATCGTCTGGCAGATGGCATACCCGTCACCGCTCCCAGAAGGAACACTCATGTTCAGGAACATCCCGATAAAACTGCTGCTTATTCCCACGCTTGTCGGTTTGATATTTGCCACCCCCCTGCCTGCCCAGGCAGAAGGGGAACAGGCGCCCTTGACCCACCGCCAAGCCCGGCTTGCAGACTTGAACCTTACCCCGGAGCAACAGCAACAGATTCGCCAAATTCGGCAAAACGCCCGCGCCCAAATCCAACAGGTGCTAACCCCACAACAGCGGCAACAACTCAGCCAATTGCGGAACCAGGACCCCAAACAACGGCGCGCTGCGATGAAACAACTCAACCTCACCGAAGCACAAAAAGCCCAAATTCGGCAAATCCGCGCCCAGACCCGCCAGCAGATCGAAGCGATTCTCACCCCAGAGCAACGGCAACAGCTCGCAGCCTGGCGGCAACAACGGCAAAAGTGGCGGGGTCAGCCCACCAATCCCTAACCCCCTAACGACCGAGTAAGTACAAACAATTAGTTCACCTTGGGCAAAATGCTGATGCTCCTTTGCCCAAGAAACTTTCTCCGATTCGGGCAAGAACCTATCCCCTAGCGACCAATGCCCAAGACCGTCGCCAGCGAGCGGGCCGCATTCCCCGGTTCCATCGCATCCATGGCCGCCGTCGGTTCATAACCGCAGTGCACCATACAGTCGCGACATTTGGGGTTACCGCTGGCATGGCCGTACTTTTCCCATGCAGTCGTCTCCAGCAATTCCTGATAGCTCTGGCAATGGCCTTCATTGAGCAAATAACAGGGTCTTTGCCAGCCCAAAACACTGTAACTCGGCATCCCCCAAGGCGTGCATTCGTAGTCCTTTTCACCCACGAGAAAATCCAGAAAGAGCGGATTATGGTTGAAATTCCACTTGGTTTGGCCTTTGCGGTAAGGGGCCATGATTTCTCGGAATAATGCCCGCGTCTGCTCCCGTTTTAAGAAATGCTCCTGATCCGGCGCCCATTCGTAGCTGTAACCGGGGGAAACCATCATGCCATCCACCCCCAATTCCGTGAGAAAATCAAATAATTCTTGAATTTCTTCCGGTTTTGTACCCTCAAAAACCGTGGTATTGGTCGTCACCCGAAATCCCGCTTTTTTCGCCGCTTTAATGGCACTAATAGCAATATCAAAAACCCCTTTGCGATTCACAGATTTATCGTGCAATTCACGCATGCCATCCAAATGCACACTGAAGGAAAAATAGGGAGATGGGGTAAACTTATGCAAATTTTTTTCTAACAAAATCCCGTTCGTGCAGAGATACACAAATTTGCGCCGCGCCACCAAACCGGCCACAATTTCATCAATTTGGGGATGCAACAGGGGTTCCCCACCGGGAATGGCCACCACCGGCGCACCACATTCTTCAACCGCCCGAAAACACTCTTCCGGGGTGAGATGGCGTTTTAAGACCTCCGGTGGATGTTGAATTTTACCACAGCCAGAACAGGCCAAATTGCATCGAAATAGGGGTTCCAACATCAATGTCAGGGCAAAACGTTTGCGCCCTAGCATCCGCTGGGTCACCAAATACTTACCCACTTCCAGCGCTTGCAACCAATGAATCCCCATTCAACCCACTCCTCAAAAGACCACAGGGTAACGCCATTGTAACGTTCTCACCCCTGTCACTGTAAAGGATTTCCCCAAGCCTAGCAAGTCGCCAGTTAAAATTCGGATACGGTTAGCCCAGAAACCCATGCAGACAGCCCTCCCCATCCACCTACCCTCGCCTTTTCGTTGTACGCCGGAGCAGTTTGTGGAACTGGTCAAGGCGAATCCCGAATTGCGTTGGGAATTGACGGCGCAGGGTGAGGTTATCGTCATGCCACCAACAGGTAGTGAAACGGGAA
>Ga0197142_1002475_pt1 | contig 16165 bp, 13 predicted proteins | sample GBS60_MetaG_FD_148614 | JGI IMG/M metagenome (GOLD analysis project Ga0197142, IMG submission 148614) | Sediment microbial communities from Great Boiling Springs, Gerlach, Nevada, United States - GBS 60_MetaG | ecosystem: Environmental > Aquatic > Thermal springs > Hot (42-90C) > Sediment...
AGAAATAGAAGAAGGGAAAGACTAAAACGAGCGCTCATTGAGTTTTATCAACAGATATTCCAACAACTTAGAACCATTGTTTTGTGGTAGTTCGGATAATATTTCATAAGCTTTTTTATGATATTTTCGAATAATGTCCTTAATATCGTCAAAAACCCCTAATCTATTGAACATCTCAATATATTTAGGAATCAAATGGGCTGGAACCTCTTCAGTTGAAAATATTTTATCGATAAGTTTACGATCTTCATCATTTTTTACACGATTACGAGCAAGAATAACAATAAGTGTTTTTTTCTTTTCAAAAATGTCGTTACCTATTCTTTTGCCAAGTTTAGATTTTTCGGCAGTTAGGTCCAACAAATCGTCTTGCAACTGAAATGCAATACCAAGATTAAATCCAAACTCCTTAAAATATTCAATGTCTCTTTCAATAGCCCCACCACACAACCCCCCCAGTATAAGGCTAGTTTGGAGAATTGCAGCAGTTTTTTTGTGAATCATAAAAAAATACTCTTCTTCGGTAACGTCTTTTTTATTGTTAAAAAGCATATCTAATGCCTGACCCTCGCACACTTCGATAAACCCGTAGGTAAAATACTCAACCATCTTACCAAAATTTACATAATTAGAGTAGTTAGACAAAGCTTTCAAAGCCAGCCCTATCATAGCATCACCAGAAAGGATAGCGGTGGGCAAGTCCCACTTAAGGTGAATTGTATCTTTACCCCTTCTTAAAGGAGAATTATCCATAATATCGTCGTGAACAAGAGTAAAGTTGTGCAATATTTCGACCGCAACTCCAGCCTCGATTGCTTCGTATGGATCGCCCCCAACGGTTTCGCAAGCAAACATACACAAAAGTGGCCTGACCCTTTTCCCCCCATCCGAAAGAATATATCCAATCGGTTCATAAAGATTCTTGGGCTCTCTTCCTTTTACAATTTGAACCAACCTTTCGTTGATTAGATTTACGTAATGTTCAAGTATAGACTCATATTCTTCCATCTTATGTCCTTATATAATACTTTCCCGGTAATTGTTTAATCATTCCTTTAAATTCAAAATTCAAAAGTCGGTACAATAGTTCAGAAATATCTATTTCTAATTCTTCTGCCAAAACATCAATATGCTTGGGTTCCGAAGTTATATTGTTGTAAATCAAGCTATCAACCTCGTCTTCTAAATTAGTTTCATCTTTCGAAAGTTCAAAATCTAATTTATTTTTAACAATTCCAAGTTCACCCAAAACATCCTCTGCCGAAAGAGCTAATTTTGCAATATTGCTTTTAATCATATAATTTGTTCCACGACTTTTTGTAGAATTAATGTTCCCGGGAACAGCAAACACTTCTCTATTTTGGTCGAAGGCAAAACGAGCTGTAATCATCGCTCCGCCTTTTACATCACTTTCTACAACTACTGTTGCAATAGATATTCCACTGATAATCCTATTCCTTTGTGGGAAATAAGCAGGAAGTGCTCGTGTTCCAAATTTATATTCAGAAATAATTGCCCCATTGTTTTCAATTATCTTATCAATCAATTGTCTGGTTATGCTCGATGTTATACAATCAAGACCATTTGCAAGAACTCCGTAAGTAATCCCTTTTGCTTCGATTGTCGAAAGATGTGAATACGTATCAATACCGTATGCAAGGCCGCTTGTGACAATAACCCCATTTTCAGCAAAGGTTCGAGCAAAACTTTCAGCGGTTAATTTGCCATAAGTTGTACATTTTCGAGTTCCAACCATTGAAATAGAGATACCATCGGGAACTAAGTTCCCTTTGACAAATATAACTAATGGTGGATATTGGATTTCTTTCAGCATGCGTGGGTAATCACTGTGCCAAAAAGAAATAACTCTAGCACCAAAATTCTCGGCTTTAAACATTTGATTTTCTGCCTCGTGCCTTGCAAAAATTAATTTTTCGTAAGTTCCAACAAACTCGGGCAAATGCTGAGAACGTTCATTTTCGACAATGAAAGTCAAAAAATGTTCAAAATTTTGAAAATTTTCAATAATAGATTTCAATTTGGGTTGAGGGGCAATTTTTGAAATTGTCAATGCAAGAATTTCATCTGTTGACCACATTTTTAATCATTCCTTGCCGTTTTATCTCACATAGAAAAATTCCACAAGTTATTGCAACATTCAATGAATCAACATTTCGTGATATAGGTATTTGAACAACAACATCAGAAAAATTAATTAATTCATCAGAAATTCCCTTCCCCTCGTTGCCAAATATTAAAGCGGACTTTTCTGAAAACTCAAATTTAAATAAGTCGACCGAAATATCGATAACCTCGCAAGCAACAATTTGAAAACCTTTCAATCGCAGATGAGACAAATCTTCGATTAAATCATCAGAATGACGAACTTTTAGATAAAAAACATTTCCCATAGAAACTCTTACTGCTCGACGCAAATATGGACTTGTTGAATATCTGTCGACTATTATGGAATCTATGCCAAACGCCCTACAAGTTCTCATTATCAAACCAACATTTTCCGCATTATTGACTTGGTTTAGAACAACAACTTTCTCGGAAAGTTCGTCTAACGAAACATCCTTGGGTTGGAAACCAATAGCCATTATACCAGAATGAAGGTGAAATCCAACAATTCTTTCCATAAGATTTTTGGAAGCAAAAAAACGCTTATCTTCGGGTATTCCTTTCCCCTGAATAAGATGATGATATTTTTCGTAAAAGTCCATTGTAGCAAATATGGAATGTATTTCCAAAGAACTTGCGAGTAGGCGTAAAACAACCTTTTCGCCCTCGGCTATAAACACACGTGAGTGTATATGTAGAAGAGGCGTATAGCGTAAGCTTTTATAAAATGCAATCCTTGGGTCATCCAAGTCTTTTATTTCTACCATCAATCGGTTTTATTTTCTAAGTCTCGTAATTTTCATTTCTATCTTTTCGACTGGGCTACTTACCTCGGAGCTATAGGGTTGTTTTTCGACTTTTGCTTTTTCTACTTTGTCGAGTACCTCGAAACCATCAATTACTTCTCCAAAGATAGTGTATTGACCGTCGAGCCAAGGAGCATCTTTGAAGCAAATAAAAAACTGTGAAGTTGCACTGTTTGGATCACTAGTCCTTGCAGCTGAAATTGTTCCTCTTTTGTGTTTCAGTTGGCTGAACTCAGCCTTTATTTTCCTTTGCGAAGGGTCGCCAAGCCCCCAAGTCTCCTTTGGTTTAGACTTTGAATTTGGGTCGCCACCCTGCATCATAAAACCTTTGACAACTCTGTGAAAAGCTGTACCATCATAAAACCCGATTGATACAAGACTATCGAAATTGCGACAGTGCAATGGTGCAACGTCAGGAAATAGGCGAATCTTTATGTCCCCTAAATTTTTGTTGCCTTGCTTCAAAGAGATAACGTAAATCCAATCATCCATTCGATTTTTATTCTGTGAGTTTAACAAATCAGCATTTAAAGCAAACACGAACAAAAACACCAAAAAAAACCAAATTTTCATATTAAACCCGTATTAATGTAAAATTGCAAATTTAAAGGTTTTAGAATAAACCAAAGGGTATAATTCATAAAATTTTCTTAATTTTGCTAAACTGCGGATGTGGCGGAATTGGCAGACGCGCTAGACTTAGGATCTAGTGGGGAAACCCGTGGGAGTTCGAGTCTCCCCATCCGCACGCTTTGTTTTTTTTGTGGAGAAAAAATCGTGGATATTAAAATTAATCAGGTCGATGGTGCAACACGTGAACTAATTATTTCCATTCCAAAAAACGAGTTCGAGGAAAAGTTGAACGAACAATTCCTTGAGGCTCAAAGGCATATCAATTTAAAAGGCTTTCGTCCTGGCAGAGCTCCAATCAAACTTATTAAAAGTCTCTATGGTAAAGAAATTGAGCAAGATTTCATTGGAGATTATGCCACGGAACTATTTCAAAAGGCCGTTGATTCTAAGGAAATACAATTCGTTGGTAAACCCACTTTAAAGCAATTTCAAAAAGAAGACCAAAACGTTACTTTTACTTTTCAATACGATATAATACCAGATTTCCAGCTCAAAGAGTATAAAGGTTTAAAAATTTACGAGCCTATCCATAGGGTAACCGATGAAGAAATAGAACACGAAGTTTTACATCGAAGGATTCATTCTGCTCAAGTTCAAAAAGCAGACGAAATAATTAACGAATTTTTTGTTGTTTCAATCGACATTTTCAAAATTGATCAAATAACCAAGGAGCCAATTCCTGATGCTCCTTCGCAATCTACCACCATACTACTTCATTCTGAGACAGTTCCAACAGATTTAAGAAATCAATTTATTGGTCGTAAAACCGGTGACAGTTTTCTATATAATCCCCACGAAATGGATAGCTCCGCTGAGGATGAAGATGTCCTTATCAAAATAAAAGAGGTCCACCAGCTTATCTTAGAAGATTTCAATGACGAATTCGTAAAAAAATATACAAATGGGAGACTCTCGACTACCGAAGAATTTAAAGAAGAAATTGGTTATTCACTTCAAGAAAAATGGGACCTCCGAAGTAACGATGAAATGGTCAAACAAGTGATTAAACAGCTGGTCGAATCCCACGAGTTCGACCTGCCATCAAGCGTTGTTTACGAAACAGCGATGAAATTAAGCGAAGATTTCATCAAGAAATATTCCGATAGATACCCTTCTTTAAGAGGCAAAAACCCTGCTGATGTAATTGATGATTTTGTTCCAATTGCTATTAGCCAAGTAAAATGGGCTATTATCAAAAAGAAAATTATCGAGAAAGAAAATATACGACTTGAAGACTACGATATAGACTCTTTGGTTCAAGAATATAAACTTCAAAATCCAAGTCTTTCGGAAGAAGATATCAAATCTTATATATTGAACAACAAGCATATTGCCGACACTCTACTGGAGAAAAAAGTGTTGGATTTCCTTATTGGTTTTGCTGAAACCACAGAGATTGATTTCGAAGAGTACCAAAAGCTGCAAGAAGAAAATGAAATCAAAGATACTGAAGTTCAGAGCGAATCAAAAACTGAAGGAATTTTGAACGAAAATGATGAGTTAAAAAACCCAGAGGGTGAATCACCAAAAGAAAACGAACAATCAGTAAATTCTGAATCGCACAAAAAAGACAGTAATTCCGATGATTCGTAAACTTTTAACGAGTTATGAGATTTAAGGTATAAATTAATACTTTTTCTTTGAATTTTCCGTCTTTTTGTTTTTTTTAAGTGGGAAAACAAATATGTTTAACCAATTAGTACCAATTGTAATTGAACAAACACCACGCGGAGAGCGAGCCTACGATATTTACTCGCGCTTGCTGAAAGAAAGAATTATCTTCATCGGAACTCCAATTGATGATAATGTTGCAAGCCTTGTCATTGCTCAAATGCTGTTCCTTCAAAGCGAAGATCCGAATAAGGACATACACCTTTATATTAACTCACCAGGCGGAAGCGTAACAGCAGGATTGGCTATTTACGATACAATGCAATATGTTTCGCCTGATGTAGTAACAATCTGCATCGGGATGGCAGCATCTATGGCTCAGGTTCTACTTTGTGCAGGAACTCCGGGAAAACGCTATGCACTTCCTCATTCCCGAATTTTAATGCACCAACCTACTGGGGGTACCCAGGGGCAATCGACCGATATTGAAATATACACTCGTGAAATGCTTCGCATCAGGGATATGTTATACGAAATTATAGCTAAGCACACAAACAAAGATATTGAAAAAATCAGAAAAGACGCCGACCGCGATTACTATATGTCCGCTCAAGAAGCTTTGGATTATGGAATAATTGACAAAATTTTGACCAAAGCACCCAAACCAGCAACAAAAGAAGAAGAGAAAAAGTAATGGCATACAAAAAGTATTCGACCCACGACATACATTATTGCTCCTTTTGCGGAAGAAGCCAATTCGAAGTCGAAGGCTTTGTCGAAGGACAAAATAAAGTTCTTATATGTAATTTCTGTATCGAAAGCACATACGAACTCATAAAAAATAAGCGACTTGAAAGATTTTTAAAAGAAAATCAACTTGAAAAAATCCCAACTCCAAGCCAAATAAAGCAAAAACTCGACGAATATGTTATTGGACAAGATTACGCAAAACAAGTCCTTTCTGTTGCTGTTTACAATCATTACAAAAGAATTTTATTGAATTTTACAAACGATACCGAGGTTGATGTAGACAAAAGTAACATTCTTCTTATTGGTCCAACAGGAACAGGAAAAACCCTTCTGGCACAGACATTAGCAAAGATTCTGCGAGTCCCTTTTGCTATTGCCGACGCAACCACAATTACCGAAGCCGGATACGTTGGCGACGACGTCGAAACAGTAATTGTTCGACTTCTACAAAACGCCAACTATAATATTGGACTTGCCGAAATCGGAATTGTATACATCGACGAAATAGATAAAATATCAAGGAAAAGCGATTCTCCTTCAATTACACGCGATGTATCGGGCGAAGGAGTTCAACAAGCACTTTTAAAGATACTCGAAGGAACTATTGCAGGCGTTCCTCCCCAAGGTGGACGCAAACATCCTGAACAGAAGTTACTTTATGTTAATACAAAAAACATTTTGTTCATTTGTGGTGGTGCTTTTGTTGGACTCGAGCAAATTGTTGCCAAAAGGCTACGAAAAACAACCATTGGTTTCACGGCCGAAGTTAAGCCTACAATAGAAGAAACCTCAGCCCTTTTGCGAAAAGTTGAGCCCGATGACCTTATTAAATACGGGTTCATTCCGGAACTTGTTGGGCGTCTACCGGTTATCGCTCCATTGGAAGATTTAAACGACGAAGCTTTGAAACGAATTCTGATTGAGCCGAAGAATGCAATAATCAAGCAATTCAAAAAGCTTTTCCAGATGGATGGGATTGAACTCGAATTTACAGAAGAAGCACTCGATGCTATTGTAGCAAAAGCCCGGGAGCTCAAAACTGGAGCACGCAGTCTTCGTGCAATTGTTGAAGAAATTATGCTCCCCATCCAATTTCAAGTCCCCGATTTGCAGAATCTAAGAAAATGTACTATCACCTCGGAGGTTATAAAAAATGGCGATCCTCCAATTTATGAATTTCAAAAAGGAGCAGCTTGAGTTTTCTATTTAAATTCTCTAATTATATCTCTAACGAATTCCTTATGAATGGTATAAGTAAGCATTTTTAGTTTTACATAATCTTCGTGGTAGAAATAATAACCTTTGTTATTACCATTAAAGGACCCACTTCCTGAATCTTTGATCAAAAACCACATTTTACCTGTCGTATCTACTTTGTAACCAACTAAATGCACGCCATGGTCATCTGCTGTGGTATTATTCGAAAATCTCATCTGACGCGCATTCTCATCAATATATTCCGAAGGTATATCGAATGTTGGAACGATAGCCACCTCCTGGTGCGATACTATGCCGGGTTCTGAAACATCACCACCAATCACTAAAGTAGAGCCTTTCTTAATTGAATTTTTAATTACCTCCATAAACACATCCAACGGAATATTATAATAAGTTGAGTCGTGCCACCAATTATCTTGAACATCAAATTTAACCTTTGAATAATAAGGCTTTTCTAAAAGTGACATAAAATCCACATAGTCATCTAAATTCAACTTCAAATAATCGGAAAGAAAACTTTTGGGAGTATAAGTTTTATTTTCGAACACAAAATTTTGAGGAGGTTCGCCCATATATCTATTCAAAATGCTTTTTATTGTATTCACAACAAATTCCTCATTCCAGTATTTATTATTCTTAACACTTTTTAAAAACTCGCTCATTTCATTAAACATTTTAGTATGGTCGTAAAATTTCTGACCAGGTAGTTTGCCCTGATAAACATCCAGCGGAACAATTCCATATTTTTTCCAAATTCTTCTAACAGCATTTGGCTCGCTCCCTTCACCAAAAAATGACTCCCCACGAGTTTCGACAAAGTACCTTGCCTTTTCAACATATTCCCAATAGACTGTGAACATTTCAGAAAGTTTAACTTTTTTCCCTGTTAGTCTGTAAATTTCTGATTCATAAAATGATGTAGTCGAAAAACTCCAACAAGTTCCAGTAGCCCCTTGAGAACGTGGCTCGTTGTGCCAGTAATATTTAAATTCATCTTTGGATTTTGGTAATGCCAATCCATCGAAATCAACAATAAAACGAGGCTTCTTTTTTTCCGGCTGCTTCCAGTACTCTTCTGTTGACTTATGAATTTCTTCCCAAAATTCGTTCTTATATTCAATGAACTTCCCCTTATGCTTTGGTTGCTGAGAAAAAAGGTAACAAGAGAAAACAAAAATCAAAATTGTGGTTACAATTGTAATAGTTTTCCGAACCATCTTTCCTCCATTGTTAAAAAAATCAAAATTAAGAAAAACCAAACTAGTCTTGTTGCATAACAATTACTTATTTTTGTAATTTATTAAAGCCAAATTATGGTCGACAAGAATGAAAATATAACTCTCTGTGTTGATTTAGACTACACTTTGATTTCAACAGACATTTTAATTGAACAGATTGTAACATTAATTAAAGAGAGTCCTGTTTACTTTTTTCAAATCTTTGTTTGGTATCTGTTTTTTGGTAAGAGCTACTTAAAGAGGAAATTATTCGAAAAAGTAAACCTCAACGTCGAACTTTTGCCCTATCGCCAGGAGGTCATTTCTTTCATCAAGAATGAACGACTGAAAGGGCGAAAAGTAATTCTTGTTACAGCTACTTTACAAGAATTAGCAGAAAAAATCAATAACCATCTGAATCTTTTCGATGAGGTTTGGGGTTCAAATGAATCATTTAACCTTAAAGGCAAAAAGAAAGCTAATTTTATTTCCGAACAACTTGGAATAAAAGGCTTCGATTATATTGGAGATTCTTGGTGCGATTTCCCAATTTGGAAAATTGCCCATAAATGTTTTTCAGTAACTAATTCCAAAACTGTTCTTTTTCGCCTCAAAAATTTACCATCTTTTTGTATGAACTTCGAAGAAAGAACAACTTCATTTATTGATTTTTTAAAATTAATTCGAGTTCATCAGTGGCTGAAAAATTTTTTGATATTTATTCCACCCCTACTTGCTCATAAATTTGGTCACCCGTCGACCTGGTTATCGGTTTCTTTAGCTTTTCTTTCCTTTTCCCTACTTTCCTCTTCATTATACATTATCAACGACATTTTAGATATTAAAAGCGACAGAAGTCATCCCGAAAAAGCTAACAGACCAATAGCAAGCGGAAAAATTTCGGCATATACAGGCCTCTTCATTTCTTTAATTTCTCTTGTTTTTAGTTTTATTATCGGAATTAATATTAACACAGCTTTTGTTGGAGTTTTGATTCTTTACATCATCTTTAATCTTCTATATAGCCTTTACCTCAAACAACTCCCATTAATTGATATTTTTACTTTGTCAATTTTATATGTAATTCGACTTTACGGCGGTGGGGTAACTGCGGGGGTGTCTATTTCCAATTGGCTTTTGGCATTCTCATTGTTCTTTTTCCTTTCACTAGCTGCATTAAAAAGATTTACCGAACTTTTGCTAATATCGAAATCTGATTTCCAATCGATTGGGAGACCATATAAGTTCGAATCTAATTCCATCATTCAAAATATTGGACTAAACAGTTGCTTCGCTTCGATTATTATTTTCATCTTATACATTAACAGCGACAAGGTATTGCAATTATACAAATCTCCTGAATTTCTTTGGGTCGACGCATTCCTACTATTACTGTGGAATTTAAATCTATGGTTTTTAGCTAGCAAAGGGAAAGCAGAATACGACCCAATTCTGACTTCCATCAAAAATCCCATTTCGTTTATCCTTATTTTTTTGATAATTACATTATGGATTATGGCAACAATTTTATGAAACAATACACTTCTTGGGGACTTTATCCGAAATCAAAACCAAAATGTATCGAAAAAATTTATTGGGCAAATGATATTGATTTTAGCAAAATACCTTTTACTGTGCTTCCTTTTGGTAAAGGACGAAGTTATGGAGATGTTTGCCTGAATAATGAGGGCTGTTTGCTCGATACAACCAATCTCAATCATTTTATCCACCTTGACATAGAAAATAGTACTCTCAAATGCGAAAGCGGCGTAACACTTGACCAAATTCTGAATCTAATAGTTCCACAAGGTTTTTTTCTACCAGTTACACCCGGAACGAAACATATAACTATTGGAGGAGCGATAGCCAACGATGTTCACGGAAAAAATCATCATAATTGCGGTAGTTTTGGAAACTTTGTAACCAAATTCGCTTTGTTAAAGTCGGACGGGAAAATTTATATTTGCTCGAAGCATGAAAACTCTGAACTTTTTCGTGCAACAATTGGGGGATTAGGTCTAACTGGTTTAATTCTTTGGGCGGAGATTAAACTCAAGCGAATTCCAAGTGAATTTCTACAACTCGAAGTTATCAAATTCAAATCTTTTGAAGAATTTTTTGAATTAAACTCGCTTTCAGAAAAGAAATTTGAATATACTGTCGCATGGGTAGATTTAACAAACGGTGGTTTAAACAATATTCGTGGTATTTTTCAAAGAGCAAACCATATTGGAATGTTTCCAAAGTCACAAAAAACCAGTAAGTCATTTTCATTTCCCTTCCGTTTGCCTTTTTCTTTAATAAATGACTTCACTATTTTTTGTTTCAATGTTTTATATTATTCGAAGCAATTTGAGAAAAGAAAAGAACATTTCATACACTATGAACCCTTTTTCTATCCGCTTGACTTTATTAAGAATTGGAATTTTTTCTATGGAAAAAAAGGCTTTGTACAATATCAATTTGTAATTCCTTCTGAAAATTCTCTTCAAAACTTGAAACAATTAACAAACAAAATAAAAAGTTTCGGATTGAACTCATTTTTGACAGTGCTAAAAAGCTTCGGAAATTTTCCAAGTGCCGGCCTACTTTCGTTTCCAAAACCAGGGATTACTCTGGCAATTGATTTTTCTTTTTCAAATAATCTTTTAAAGAAATTAGACTATTTAGATAAAATGATAATCGATTTTGGAGGAAGAATCTACCCAGCAAAAGATTCACGAATGAAGCCCGAAATCTTTCGGGCTTCATTTCCTGAACTCAACAATTTCATTATGTTCAAGGACAATAAATTTAATTCCAGTTTCTGGAAAAGGGTAACTGCAACTTGATTTTCGAACTATTTTAAATTTATTTTTCGAAATACAAATCTAATTCCAACGTGAAATTGTCATAAATTACATTATCTCCGAGATTATCAAAAAAACTTCCCGAACCATAACGAACATCGAATTTTGTCCTATCGATTTCCAGTTTCGTTTTGGCTGTGATTTTGTTGCCTTGCACACGAACCGTTGCTGGGAAAGAAATTGTTTGTGTGATCCCTTTAATTGTCATCTTTCCAGTAATTGCGTAATTTGGCTCTCCTGGTTTAGCGTCTTTAATTGGGGTTGTATGAGTTATCATAAATTTAGCAATGGGAAACTTATCTACAGAGAAGAAATCATCGCTTTTTAAATGTCCAACTAACTTATCCCTATAACTTTTGTCCTTTAGGTCCTCGTTTTCAATGGTATTCATATCTACTTCGAAATTTCCTGAAATAATTCTGCTCCCATCGAATTCGATTGAACCCGAACGAAACTTAACCCAACCCCAATGTGCCCCTAAAAATTTCTTTCCAATCCATTTGATTTTGCTCTGCTCGGGCTTCAAACGATAGGTTGACTGAGCGAATGAATGCGAAGAAATACTTCCTACAAAGTATACTGCAGCTAGTAAAAGAACTTTAATTCCAATCAAAAACCGGTGTTTCATAAAACTTACCCATTATTAAAAAAACTTTTAACGAATATAAAATATTTATATTTTAAAAACATATTTGTTACATTTTTTTATTTTTATTTGATTAATTAAAGTTCTTTAACAAAAATATTTCAAAAAATAGAGTAAAATTTATAATTTGCTTTTTGCTCTTTGGACATAAGAGCATTTAAAGAGAAATTATTAACAACAATTTGAGGTGTGTTATGTCTCTTCTTAAAGAAAAGTTAGCAAAAATTTTTCCACCATTGCGCGAAGAAATCCAAGCATTTGTTAAGCAGTATGGCGACAAAGTAGTTTCACAAGTTACCCTTGCCCAGGCATATGGAGGAATGCGAGGAGTAAAGTGTCTCGTTTGCGACACAAGCGAGGTTCCCCCCGACAAAGGTTTAATTATTCGTGGCATTGAGCTAAAAGATCTAGTCGACAAATGGCCCGAGGAAATCCTATGGCTTCTTTTAACCGGAGAACTCCCAACAGCCGATGAATTGAAAGACCTTCAAGCCGAGTTAAAAGCACACGAAGAAGTTCCCCAATATGTTTGGGATGTTCTGAATGCAATGCCCGCCGATTCGCACCCAATGGCAATGTTCAACACAGCTATTCTTGTAATGCAAAGAGAATCGGTGTTCGCAAAGCGTTATGCCGAAGGTATGAAGAAAGATCAATACTGGGAAGCCACCTACGACGACCTCATTAACATTATTGCTAAGCTCCCTGCAATTGGTGCTTATGTTTATAGGAAGCGATTCAACAAAGGACCCAGAATTGAAAGTGACAAAAATGCCGATTGGGCGAAAAACTTTGTTCATATGATTGGTTTACCAGATCCAAATGAAGAGCTTACTAAATTGATGCGTTTATATTTCACTCTCCATTGCGACCACGAAGGGGGCAACGTTAGCGCTTTTTCGGCAGCAACAATTAATTCCGCTCTTTCCGATCTATACTATGCTCTTTCTGGTGGTTTAAATGGCTTGGCAGGACCACTCCACGGGCTCGCAAACCAGGAATGCCTGGCCTGGATACTTGGAGTTCTTGAAAAATTCGGCGGTGTTCCAACCCACGAACAACTTGAAAAATATGCATGGGATACTTTAAATTCCGGTCGCGTTATCCCAGGTTATGGGCACGCAGTCTTGCGTATCACCGACCCAAGATTCGACGCTTTCCTGGCATTTGGTAAAAAATATTTCCCCGAGGACCCAGTTTTCAAGACCGTAGCCCTCGTCTTTGAAGTTGTTCCTAATGTTCTCAAACAAGTTCAAAAGATTAAAGATCCCTGGCCTAATGTCGATGCTGCTTCGGGAGCGCTATTATATCATTATGGATTAACCGAATTCAGTTATTATACTGTGCTCTTTAGTATCTCGCGTGCTCTGGGTATTTGTTCTCAGGCGGTTGTCGCCCGCGCTATGGGCTATCCAATTACCAGGCCTAAATCGCTTACAACGGCAAGTTATCGCAAGATTGTTGAAGCTGCTCAATGATTGTTCGCCCACAAGCCCCGCTCGTGGGCTTTTGTTTGTTATGTTTAATTTTTGAAGGGTAAAAGTTATGAAAATCACCGTAATTGGAGCAGGAAATGTTGGTGCTACAACTGCTCAGCTTCTTGCTAATGCAGAATTAGCTAACGAAATATACCTGGTCGATATCCTCGAAGGCATCCCACAAGGCAAAGCTCTCGATATGTATGAGTCGATGCCTATTATGGAATCCGATACAAAAATCTATGGTGTAAATTCTTACGAACAAACCAAAGATTCGGATATTGTAATTCAAACAGCGGGTATGGCTCGTAAGCCCGGGATGTCCCGAGATGATCTTTTAGTAGCTAATGCTGAAATTGTTTCTTCCTGTATCAAACAAGCTTTTCAGTACTCTCCAAACGCCTATTACATCATCGTTTCAAATCCACTTGATGTTATGACTTATATGGCTATGAAAATTACAGGTTTACCACGTAGCCGTATGTTTGGAATGGCTGGTATTCTGGATACTGCTCGCTATCGTGCCTTTATCTCGATGGAACTTGGTGTCTCGATGCAAGACATCCAGGGGCTAATTCTCGGTGGGCACGGCGATACTATGGTTCCTCTGCCAAGATTTACAACCGTTGCTGGAATACCTGTTACCGACCTTATACCTCCTGACCGATTAGAAGCTATCGTTAAAAGAACTGCTGGCGGTGGTGGCGAAATTGTATCCTACTTGAAGACGGGAAGCGCCTATTATGCTCCAGCAGCAGCAGTTGTTCAAATGGTCGAATCAATTGTTAAAGATCAAAAAAGAATTCTCCCCTGCTCCGTTATGCTCGAAGGTGAATACGGATATAACGATGTCGTAGTTGGCGTTCCTGTTGTCCTTGGTAAAAACGGCTGCGAAAAAGTTATTGAACTGAAACTCAATGAAGATGAAAAAGCACTACTCCATAAATCAGTTGAACACGTCCGAAAAGTTATACAAGAGGGAATGCAATTAATCAAAATGTAAAAACAAGTTCTACTGGGACTGTCTTAATAAGGCAGTCCCTTTTCGTTATTTTTAGGTTCACAACATCTTAGATGTAGATCAAACGTAAAACAATACTTTGAGATTCAGAGAGATATCAATTCTAAAATTCAATATCATTGAAGAGGGAACAGAATAAGTGTTAATTCTAAACTTTTAAAACACCAAAGAGGTCTATTCCAAAAAAGATTTTCGTGCTTTGGGTAATCCAAAATTCTGAGCTATCCAGTCAAAATTGCTTTGAACGAGGGGATTCAGCCTCTTGCTTCTCTCGTAGTTTCTTACACTTGTAGTCAACAAGGGGCTGAAGCCCCTTGTCCAGTTTTAGTTCAGCCATATTTTCAGCCTCTTGTCCAACTCTTTGTCTCCCTCCTTGTTAAGCCCCCCGTTCATAATTGCTATAATTTTGAAATTAAATTAGAAAATCTTATTATTTTAACCTAAACAAATTTTTTTTAATATATTTGAGACATAAAAATTTGGCATTTTATGGAAAAAGATGAAATTCTTAATAACTTGCTCGAAAAAGCAAAAATTCTTGATTTAATAGACGACCTTTTTGCAATTTCCGACCCCAATGGAAAACTCATTTTTCTAAATCAAAAAGCAAAAAATGAATTTTCTATTGATGAGTCTGACAAAGAAAGCCAATTCTGCTATAATTATTTCAATTGCTCACACCTGGAAAGTATTCCGAAATTTTGCTCAACCAATAATATTTTGAAAGAATCTAAACCGAATTCAAACATCTACCAGATGACCACTCAAATTGGCAAAAAATATTTCCTTTTGAATTGTACACCAATCTTCAACGATTCAAATAAATTAAAGTACATCCTGCATATAGCCAAAGATATTACGGAAAACGTTCTGAAAGAAAAAAAACTTATCCATTTTAATCAGTTATTGAAATCGATCAGGAACCTAAATCAGTTTTTATATCTCGAACGCGATGCCGAAAAAGTACTCGACCAGGCTTGCAAGATACTTATCGAAACAATGGATTATCTTTTTGCTGGGATAATTATTTCTTCCCCAGAAATATCCAGCAAGAAGCTTTTTTACGCTTCCAAAGCCAGCATAAATTTAGAATTCCAACCAACAGAGCCTTCTTTAAAACTTTTTCTTGAAGAAAAGGGCAAAAAACATCTTATCTCGTTCGATCAATATTCCGAAAAAACGAAAAAGAAAATTACTCAATTTTATGAAATTTTCGGAGGTGAAAAATATTTCGGAATAATAATCCCTATTTCTTACCGCAAAGAAAACTTTGGGTATCTACTAATATTTTCAAAATGGGTTGAACAATTTTCGAACGAAGAGATAGACCTTCTTCAAGAATTAGCCGACGATATTTCACTTTCTATTTACACAATCAAAACAGAGCGAGAGAAAGAAAAAATCGAGAAAGAAATACGCGAAAAAGAACTATTCTATTATACCCTTTTGAGCAACCTCCCCGGCTTTGTCTATCGTTGCAAAAACGACCGCTACTGGACAATGGAATACCTTAGTGATAACTTTTATAATATTACTGGATATAAGCCCGAAGAAGTTATTGGGAACAAAGTTCTTTCTTTCAATGACTTAATTCATAGGGAGCACCAAGAACGACTCTGGGTAAAATGGCAGATAATTTTGCGTAGGCGAGAAGTTTTCCAAGATGAATATCCAATAATAACTAAAAACGGCGAAATCCGATGGGTTTTTGAACAAGGTTGCGGTATTTATGATGAGAATGGAAATGTTGTAGCATTGGAAGGATACATCGTCGATATAACCGATAGAAAAAAAATCGAGGAACAATTAAAA
>Ga0197142_1002478_pt1 | contig 16163 bp, 13 predicted proteins | sample GBS60_MetaG_FD_148614 | JGI IMG/M metagenome (GOLD analysis project Ga0197142, IMG submission 148614) | Sediment microbial communities from Great Boiling Springs, Gerlach, Nevada, United States - GBS 60_MetaG | ecosystem: Environmental > Aquatic > Thermal springs > Hot (42-90C) > Sediment...
GGTAGATACGGCCTGTGAGCCTATCGACTTCAGGCGGTCCCATATCCACCGGACGCCATCCAGCATTCGCCCAAATACGTAGCCCAGTACCTGAGCCGGAAGACCTATGACCGACAGCATTCCCTGTGCAAGCGTCCGCAACATCACCGCGCCCGACGCCGTCAGAGATGATAGTGGTCCCTCCGGCGCGTCCGAGAACGGCAGCAGTCTCCTTAGCCAGCCCAGAGCGCGCTTGAGCATATTGAACGGATAGGTCGCGGCAGACCAGATGCCCTGGGCGAGCGTGATGAGTATCCTCTTTCCGGCATCTGCAAAGTTCAACTGGCCCGACAGAAATGCGCGCACTGTTCCGAACACACGCGATAGGGTGCTTACCATCGGTAGGTTGAGGAACGCCGAAACGATTGCGTCTGCGACAGATCTGAAGAACCCGCCTATGCCTGAGAACAGCCCGCGCAGGAAACCCCACGTCGCGATGCCACGTCTCGCACCCATGAAAAAGGAGTCGAGAGATACTGATAGATCGCGGTACCGATGGATTTTAGACCGTCCACCACCGACACCTGGCCCGTTATCATCCGCCAAACCGTATAGGCGACACGGCCGACCATCAGGAATCCCTGGACCAGCATCCGTAGCGGCAGGAAGAACTTGTAGACGTAGGGGGTCGCCGTGACGAATGCCCCAATGATGACCCGGCCAAGCCAGACCACAGCCCTCACAACCAGCGCCACAACGCGGATAACGAACACAAGGTTGTAGATGACGAACTTCATGAGATGCGCTCCGACTTGCGCGATCACGCCGAGCATCTTGCCGAGAGTCTGCCCCAGGCTCTTTAACGTTGCCGAATCGACCGATGTCGCGGTCTTTCCGAAGATACCGAATACCGAGAGCAGCGCCTTTCCAAGCTCGGCAAACGCGTCCATTATCGCCCGGATCGGAGGCTCAAGGATCGCGCGAATCTTTCCGAACGCCGACGAGAACGCCTGCCACAGCCCAGTGAGGAATTGCCGCACCCGGTAGTAGACCTGGAACACTGTCGTGACGAACTTCATCAGCCCTGCCGCTTCGAGCTTCTTCGCAAGCTCGGCGGACATCTGTCCACTGCCGCCTGAGAGCGAGCCGATGAGCGCGTCGAGAGTCGGTCTCGACCCCGAGTTTGCAAAGAAGCTAGATCTCTTCGAGAAGAAGCTTGCCGACCACGGCATCAAAGTTGTCCTGACCTGGGGCTATAGGTCCATCGAGAGCCAGAACCGGCTATATGCCAAGGGTCGAACCGATCCGGGAAGCATCGTGACCAATGCGCGCGGCGGATACTCCTGGCACAACTTCGGCCTCGCCGCCGACTATGCCTTCATCATCGACGGCAAGGTTACTTGGAACGGTCCGTGGGATGTGTTCGGCAAGATCGCCAGGCAGTGCGGCCTTGAATGGGGCGGCGACTGGAAGAAGTTCACGGATCGCCCGCACGTCCAGTGGACCAAGGGCAAGACGCTTGCGCAGATGCGCGCGGCAGCATAAGCGAAGGCCGCTCGGAGATAGTGCCTTGAATGGGCGGTTTCTCTGCTTGAAAACTTGCTTTTGTTCCTGGTTTGAGTGATGAATGGTGGTCGAGGAGATGACGTGTCAGACAAAGTACAACAGCAGATTGCAAACCTTCACAGCCTGACCCACGATGAGCTGAAGGCCCTATACTTGACTATGTTCGGCTCGGAGCCGCCGACCTACAACCGCGCATTCATTATCAACCGGCTAGCTTACCGCATTCAGGAGTTCACCTTTGGGGGCTTGTCGGAGACCGTAAGAGACCGATTGCGGCAGTTACTGATCGAGCACGGTTATGATGAGACCGGGATCAGAGTTGAGACGAAGAACGGCAGGCGCAGACGCGCTACTGACGACATGCCGATTATCGGAACGAAGCTTATCCGGGAATGGAAGGGGCGCGCCACGAGGTTATAGTTGTGCCGGGAGGGGTCGAGTATCAGGGCAAGCGGTACCGGTCACTGACGGCCGTAACCAGGGCCATCACCGGATGCCATTGGAACGGGCGAACCTTCTTCGGCATCGACGCGAGAGGTAGAAACAGGTGATGACCGCTCCAACGCTCGCTGCCTCCACACAGCGGACACTGCGGTGCGCCGTGTATTGCAGGAAGTCGACCGAAGACGGCCTCGATATGGAGTTCAACAGCCTCGACGCCCAGCGCGAGGCGTGCGAGGCATACATTCTGAGCCAGCGTCACGAGGGTTGGACGCTTCTACCTGATGTTTACTCTGACGGCGGCTTCACTGGTGCGAATACCGAGCGTCCTGCCCTCCGACGGATGCTCGACGACATCCGATCCGGCAAGATAGATGTGGTCGTCACATACAAAGTAGATAGGCTCTCTCGCTCCCTGCTCGACTTTGCGAAGTTGATGGAGCTTTTTTAGGCCCATGAGGTCTCCTTCGTGAGCGTCACCCAGAACTTCTCGACAACGACCGCCATCGGGAAGCTTACGTTGAACATCCTGATGAGCTTCGCAGAGTTCGAGAGAGCCATCATCGCCGAACGAATGCGCGACAAGATCGCCGGCGCAAAGAAGAAGGGCAAGTATACCGGCGGCACACCCCTCTTGGGATACGATCCTGATCCGCTGACCCACAAGCTGATCGTAAACGAAGAGGAGGCAAAGACCGTCCTCCGGATATTCAAGCGGTATGCGGAAACCGGGTCGGGACTGAGAGTCGCGAAGGAACTGAATGCGCTGGGGATCACCACCAAGTCGTGGACCACCCGCAAAGGAATGGTCCGGCCGGGCAAGCCGTGGAACGCAGCGCATATTTACCGATTACTGAACAATCGGACATACGTTGGCGAGATAGCACACAAGGACAAGGTGTACCCCGGCGAGCACAGGTCCATTGTCTCGCGCAAGCTCTGGGACAGGGTGCAGACGATGCTGAAGTCGAATCCGCCAAGAGAACAGGTTGCCCACGAGAAAGTGCCGTCGCTCCTCAAAGGCGTGATCCGCTGTGGACACTGCGGGTGTTCCATGACCAGCACCTACACGCGAAAGGGCGATCGCATATACCGGTATTACCTATGTGTCAAGGCGAGCAAGAACGGCTATTCTTCATGCCCCGTGAAGCTTGTGCCCACCGGTGATATCGAGAAGGCTGTGTTGGACCAGATCCGCTCGATCATTAAGTCGCCGGAGATGGTAGCCCAGACATACCTCGCATCCTGCGATCTCGACTCAGCGGCCACCACGCGATGGGAAGTGACCGACGCTCTGCAGCAGTTCGATCCCATCTGGAACGAGCTTTATCCTGCCGAGCAGCGAATGATCGTAGGGGCTCTGGTAGAGAGCGTAACGGTACGCGAAGACGGCCTTGACGTGCGGATCCAGACAAACGGACTGCACTCCATGCTCTCGGTTCTTGGCGACACCATGGCAGCATACGATGAGAGGACTACACAGTGATAGATGAAACGAACTTAGAGCGCTGAGACACAGGCATTGTACTCCGTATACCCATGAAACTGAAGAAACGAGGCGGAAGGAAGTGATCGTTCCTGATAGCCTACACGAGCGAGTCAGCAAGGCCGACCGCGACGAGGCCTTCGCAATAGCCATCGCCCGTGCCTACGCCTGGCAGGAATTGCTCGACTCCGGGAAATATCGGTCCATTCGCGAGATGGCGAAATCACTGGGAGTCTGCGCCACCTACATGAGCCGCCTGCTCCGTTTTACCATCCTCGCCCCGGACATCATCGAAGCCATACTAGATGGCCGGGAGCCGGACGGCTTCTCCCAGACAAAGCTCACCGGAGCGATCCCGGCGGATTGGGAGGAGTAGAAGCGGAAGTGGGGGTTCCTAGGTCGAACCGGATAGACTAGGTTCCGAGGTGTGTAACCTCGTCCGTCTTCGCTTGCGACAGAACGTGTTCTACGGCCTTTACGAGCTGTTCCGGCATCTCGGTCAATTCGAGTCCCTGTAGAGCTTCAGCCACTTTCCTTGGCTTGTCTTTCGCATTTCTGCCGATACCCAAGGCATCCTCAAGTGTGCGTGGCACCGCGAAGACAGGGGCACAATCTCCAACAGCTTTAGCTATTCGTTCATTATCTGCCTTCTCTCTCTCATTCTCGTGCTGCTGTTTTTGAGAATCGTGAGCCGTATCTTCTGGCCAAATGTCCTCATCGTGCAGCACGGCAAACGGTATATCTAGGGATCGACACACACCAGCCACCATTGCGATTCCTGACTTGCCGCCACAGTCGATGATGGCTACACCTTCTGCGTCCGGATCTTTCCCCATTTTCTCTGCGGTAATCAGTGCGGCGATTCTATCACCATATCCTTCCACAAGCAAAGCACGCTTAGCGAAGAGAACTTCGTTGCGGGCGAGGTCGAACTTTCCCCCTAGCTTCAATCCCTCGCGTGCTTTTTTTAATTCGTCTTGATTCCCCTCGCGCACGTAGTCTACCTTAGCGAACTTGCTGGGTTCTCTTCGGACCAGTCGGAGAGTTTCAAACCGGTTCACATCAGCGAAAATCGGCGAGTGTGTGGAATAGATCACTTGGCACTGCCCATTGTCAGCCATATCACAGAGTAGCTTGTAGAAATACCGCTGTGCCTGAGGGTGCAGATACATCTCGGGTTCCTCAATAACAACCGTGCCGACACTCGCGCCCACACATCGAAATGCCTCGAATATACCTACCACGATGGCACTCTGAATCCCAGGGCTGAGTTCGTCACCCGGCACAGTGAGGTCGGGCTCTCGGTATTCCAGTCGCAGAGATCCAAAGGGGTTCGCGGGATCGACGAAGCCGAAACCAATGTCAACAGCGTCCGCGACATCGGTGCCAAGGAAACCCAGCATACGTTTGGCCGTCTCTTTGACCACATCTTCTATATCGCACACGCGTTGTGTCCGGAGACACTCCATCGCTTGCCGGTAGGTTTCACTGAAGCCACCGTTCGGATCGAACTCCTTCCTGGCATCCTGAAGAAGCTTTCCAAGAATCGAACCTCGGGTACTTGGCCAGTGCTGGGACAGCGAACGCCGATGGTCGATATACAGAATGCGAGCGTGGTCTCGAAGATCCGTCCCAACGGAAAGGGGCTGAAATTGTCGTCGGGCTCCATTCTTGGCTGACGTAATCGCCACGTTTGGCGTTTTGCCTTGCCGGTCCAGAGGGACTAGATCCACGTGAAGATCGCCGGTGTTGCCCCACTTCCCTGACTTCTTATATTGTTTGCAGATGAACCTGATGCCAGATATGCTATATCTCTTATTTAGCTTGTCCATATGCTCGTACGGCGGATCAAAAGTGGCAACGATCTCCAGTTCTCTTGAGGGGTCAAATGCCGTGAAGTCTTGAGGGACACGAAGACTGCGAAGACTTGGCCACGTTTCGCCAAGCAGGATGTTCAATGCCTGAAGAATGGCCGTCTTCCCTGAACCATTAGGACCGACAAATGCTGTGAGCGGCCCTAATGGTACCTCAACTTTCTCAAGGCATCGATAGTTCCTGACTTCTAGTCCTGTTATCATCGCTCTTCGCCCCGGATTATCCTCCGTCCGCAGCCGTGTTTTCTCAGCATAGGACAATGCCCTCAATGATCTGCTCTATCCAAGCCGATAAAGAGTAGCTTGGGCCGGTTATCTATTCAGTCCAGTCATCGTCCCATTCTTTAGGTTATATTCGACACTCGGCAGTCAAACACCTCCTGCTATAGCCGTGAAGCAACACGGCTACTTCCCGTTTGGTCCTGTGCAAACCGACCGCTTTTCATCGCTTGTGATTCGAACCTGGCCGTTTTCGTCGCCGGTTTTGAGCGTGAAATCTTGAAATCGAGTTGGCTCAAGTTCTCATGTTTCAGAGAGAAAGGACGTTAAGGGGGGCGAAATGGGCGTTGAGGGGTCGCGCCTCGATTTCAAGGCCAGTCGTCATGGTTGAGGTTCGTGGGAGGGAAAACCGGGCAATCTGAGATTGGAATCACGCGCCGGGAGCAGCATCAGCGCCGTACAAAGCAAACCGACCCAAAACGCATAGAGATTGTTTTGGGCCGGTAACGTGGTAGCCCCGAAGGGATTCGAACCCTCGACCTCATGGCTGAGAACCATGCATCCTAGACCACTAGACGACGGGGCCGTATGCAGATTGCCCAATTGAATAATCACGCGGAATTAGTATATCACAATCAGTTGAGTGCGTCAATCTAAATTGCACTGTAGCGTACAACACTCTTTTTAAAATTGGTACTTAGGTAGGTAAGGTGCATATCTCTTTCTAAGTCAAGGATATCAAAAACGAAGAATGAGGAATAAGTCGTTAGAGAATTATGAGCCGAAGAGTTAGAGGAAGCAATAACTATCTGGAGCGAGATTTATCTACCTAGCTACCAACCGGGCTGAGGTTGTAAAGAGGTTCCGGTCCTGAAGAGACAAGTGGATTGATCTGTAGACCAAGGCTGTTGCTTGTCTTGAGGCTAATATTGAGACGATGCTTGAGTTTCTCTATATACTAGACACTTTCAGAAGACTGTCAGGAGCACCAATCCTATCGAGCGGGTCTTCTTTAGAGAAGTTCACCGACGGACCAGAAACGTCTCGTGCTTTACTAACAGTCAAAGCTTCGACAAGATGCTATACACGGTGCTTACATGCCGGAATTAAAAAATGGACTAGGCTTACCAGCCAAAGCAATTTACACATAAAACTTGACGCTACCGTAGAAATTATCCGCTTGCCTTAATTCAAACATTGGTGGTATAATACCTGTGTTCAATAAATCTAATTGAATAAATTGAATTGTGCGTGGGGCTGTAGTTCAGATGGGAGAACACCACACTGGCAGTGTGGACGTCAGGGGTTCGAGTCCCCTCAGCTCCACCATATTTATTTTCGACTCCCGAACATATTCCAAGCGACTTGCCTACTGGCAAATGGCTCTTTTATTTTTCGCTTTTTTATGAAGCATTTGTTGCTTGTTACCGTCATCAGTTTTGTGTTTATTGGCAAACTCGGACATGCGACATACTCGCGATCCGATATAGCAGCACCCCCTGAAGTAATCGTACTCGTTCTCAGTGGCGTGGGACCGTTTGATCAAGTGTCTATAAACTACGGTACTAGCGTATCCCGAAGGCGGATCGAAGAGGATATTCGGGAAATCAAGCGTGTTAGTGGATGGCCTGTCCGGAATCTTGAAATCGTCACTCGTAAAGATTCTACTCCAGGTGCCAGACCCGTTACCAGCAGCCAGTTTGAAGTTCCGCCGATTGCAAACAAAGCAGAAGGCATGCTTCAACTGGAGCCGTTCATATCTGCATTGAGACGTTTTAAATCAATACAGGTTATATATCTAGTTATGGGCGAATTTCGCTTCCGTGGGTTAAAGGATTTTGAGAATAATTACGTTAAGATAAAACTGAAACAGCGCAAAGGCGCATATACCTATAACATCCAAATCAAAAACTCTGAGTTTGACGACTTAAACTTGCCGCTTAACGAGGAAAGATCGGCAGAGATGCAAAAGACAAAAATGTCTGTCGCGGCAAGATTTATTATTGTCCTAATGGTGGCGTTTTTAGGGGGAGCGTTGGTATATTTGATCGCTTCTTATCTTAGCAGAAGAAGTACAAATCGATAGTCAGAGGATAGTTGCAATGCTTGATCTTAAAGAAATGTCGTTGCAGGCTGCTCAGGCGCGAGCTTCCGATATATTCTTCAAGGCAGGCTCACCGCCAATGGTGCGTGTAGATGGCAAAATTACCAATCTTGGCGACTATCCCGAATTGACGGGCGAAGACTGTGAGTCGCTTGCCTACAGCATTATGACTCACGAACAGATAGGTAGATTTGAGCGCAGACACGAGCTTGACCTAGCGTTTACACTCGAGGGCGTGGCTAGGTTCAGAGCTAACATATATCAACAGCGTGGAACCATCGGCATGGTGCTACGCATCATACCGCTAAACATATATACTTTAGAACAACTCGGGATGCCACCTGCAGTTGCAGACCTTGCTCGCCAAAGGCAGGGACTCGTTTTGGTGACGGGTCCTACCGGCTGTGGCAAGTCAACCACGCTTGCAGCTATGATCGACCTCATAAACAGCAGTCGTCGATGCAATATCGTCACGATAGAGGATCCAATCGAATTCGTTCATCAGGATAAACTATCAATAGTGAACCAACGCGAGATCGGTATCGACACTGACTCGTTTACTGATGCGCTCAAATATGTTGTGCGCCAGAGCCCGGATGTGATACTGATAGGAGAAATGCGCGATGTTGAGACGATGAACGTTGCACTCGCTGCTGCGGAGACTGGTCACTTAGTGTTCTCGACGGTGCATACCACTAGCGCTGCTGAGACCCTTGACCGCATAATGAACATGTTCCCGCCACATGACAAGCCAATGGTTTGTATGCGTCTGTCGGTCTCATTGAAGGGTGTCATTTCCCAGAAGTTGATTCCGCGCAAGGACAAGCCCGGTCGGGTTGCTGCTGTAGAAGTTATGATTGCTAATCCAACTGTGGCAAAGCTGCTTGAAGAAGGCCGGTCGGGGCAGATTCATCAGGCAATTGCCGAGGGCGGATTTTGGGGAATGCAAACTATGAACCAATGCCTCGATAGGTTATACAAGGCTGGTATTATATCCGAGGAAGAAGCTCTTGCAAACGCAGGCAATGTAACCGAGCTCAAGCAGATGATGCGACGGCAGTAGATCCTGTCGAAGTTGAAAAGTTGGAAGGTTGGAAAGTTGGGGAGCAAATATGTCGAGAGTGCCCCAAATTTCGAACTCTCCGCTTTTCGACTTTCGATTAGGGGGAATGCCGTTTGGTTATAGACGACCTTTTGAGGGATCTGGTCTCGAAGGAGGGTTCGGATCTTCATCTTCGCGTGGGCGAGCCTCCGATCTTTCGCATCCACGGCAAACTTGTTCGCGCCAATTATCCTGTTATCACCTCAGTTGAAGAGATCGTGTATCCGATCCTCAGCCCTGAGCGCCGCGCAAGATTCGAAAAGAATATGGAGCTTGATCTGTCTTACGAGATCAAAGGTCTCTCTCGTTTTCGCGTAAACTGCTTCCGACAACGAGGCCACATGGGAGCGGTTTTCCGTGCGATCCCGGTAAAGATCAAGACAATTGACGAATTGATGCTCCCGCCGATCACTAAAGAAATAGTGATGAGGCCGAGAGGACTTGTCTTGGTTACCGGTCCTACCGGATCGGGCAAATCGACCACATTAGCAGCAATGATAGACCATATAAATCGCAATCGCCGCTGCCACGTGATAACTATCGAAGATCCCATTGAATTTGTCCACGAAGATCGGATGAGTGCGATTAATCAACGAGAAATAGAAATCGATACGCATTCATTCGCTGCAGCTCTGAAACACGTTATGAGGCAAAACCCCGACGTGATTCTCGTGGGTGAAATGAGAGACCTAGAGACCATCTCGCTAGCCATCACGGCGGCGGAGACGGGTCACTTGGTCTTCGCCACCTTGCATACTACTGATGCGCCGCAAACTATAGACCGTGTGATCGATGTTTTTCCGCCGGAGCAGCAGAACCAGATCAGGATGCAACTTTCGGTCACTATCCAGGCGATTATTTCTCAAACTTTGCTTCCGAGAATCGACACGGGTGGACGAATTGCTGCGTTCGAAGTTATGGTGGCTACTCCGGCTATCAGAACTCTCATTAGGGAAGGTAAGACGCACCAGATCTACTCCGACATTCAGGCAGGCTCCGAGCACGGAATGATATCTTTGGACCAGTATCTTATAGAACTGCTTAAAAAGCGCTACATTAGATATGAGGATGCGCTTATAAAATCGTCCAACCCGCGAGACTTCGAGCAACTTGCCTCAAGGATCCTCGGAATAAGTCGAGGTATGGTAAGATGAGTCGATCGACTATTGATGATTTGTTGCATGAGGTTGTTTCTAGGGACGGATCTGATCTTCATCTGAAGGCAGATAGCCATCCGCTCATTAGGATATATGGTGAGTTGCTGCCGATGGAAGAAAGGCCGATTCTCAGCGCCGAGGGGGTTAGAGATCTTGCCTACAGTATAATGTCGGATGCTCAAAAAAGCCGATTCGAAAGCGAATGGGAACTGGACATGGCGTATGCCATCGAAGGTCTAGCTCGATTCCGTTGTAATGTTTTCATACAACGAGGAAACGTTGGGGTAGTATTTAGAGTTATCCCGCTTCGTATACGGACAATGGAAGAGTTGATGTTGCCACCGGTTTGCCGCTATTTCGCGGAGAGACCGAGGGGTCTTGTCTTAGTTACCGGACCGGCAGGCTCCGGCAAGTCCACCACTCAAGCTGCGATGATCGACTACATCAACAAAAACATCGCGTGTCATATAGTTACGGTGGAAGATCCTATCGAGTTTATACACGAAGATAAGCTGGCCCTAATAAACCAACGTGAACTGGATACGGACACGCTTTCATTTAGCAACGCACTCAAGTTTGTTCTGAGACAGGATCCGGACGTTATCCTTGTAGGTGAGATGCGCGATCTTGAGACGATTCATCTTGCTATAACGGCAGCCGAGACTGGCCACCTTGTTTTTGGCACTCTACATACTCCTGACGCAGTGCAGACAATCGACCGTGTTATCGATGTATTCCCGATGCACCAACAGCAGCAAGTACGCATGCAGCTTGCGGTAAACCTGATCGGGGTCATATCCCAGACTCTTGTCAAGCGCAAAGATGGTCGAGGTAGAGTGGCAGCGTTCGAAACGCTTGTTGCGATTCCGGCGATTCGCAACTTGATCCGCGAGTCGAAAACATTCCAGATAGGTTCGATGATTCAGACCGGTGCGCGCCAAGGTATGATGACTTTGGACCAATACCTGGCGATGCTGGTAAAGAAAGGAATTGTTGATCGCAAGGAAGCTGAAATGAAATGTCAGAGCATCCGAGAGTTTAACGCCCTGATGGAAGAAGCATAGTCCTCCAAGATCTTAGGCTGCCGGTATAATTACCGGATTTTGATCTTAGTGGAGGTATAATTGTACCTGATCGGGAATATAATAATAAAATATAAATGTCCGGCAAGTTGTGTGGTGGTTTGGAAAAGGCTGCTACTCACATGCCAATAGGTGTGTGAAGCCAGCATCCTTCGGAGGATCTGTTAGGTCCTTCAGCCATATAATATGCTCGTCTGAGGACAAATGCCGGACGTCGAGCCAGGAGGTCTCGAGAAGTTCGGGGCAACTTCGATTCTCGGCACTGGCTCATTTTGCATGTACGCAGGTAATGTGGCGCCGTCGGTAGAACGATTCTTGCGTGGAAGAGCATACACTTGTTGTTGAAGAAGGCGCAGACCGCCGGTTAGATATCTATGTGGTGGAACATCTACCGCATCTTTCGCGCTCATTTGTGCAGAAGCTGATTGTCAACGGCTACGTTACAGTAAATTCCGCTATTCAGCGCTCCGGTTACAAAGTGCGCAGAGGAGATCATATTAAAGTCGTCGTGCCGCAAGCGGAGCCAACCGCTATTAGTGCGCAGGAAATTCCACTCGATATTCTGTACGAAGACGACCACATCATAGTAATCAATAAGCCCAAAGGTATGGTTGTACATCCGGCGCCTGGTAGCCGGAGTGGCACGCTTGTGAACGCGATATTGGCACATTGTTCCCATTTGTCGGGTATAGGAGGGGTAGAACGTCCAGGGATTGTACATCGACTTGATAAAGATACTTCGGGGCTGATTGTAGTTGCAAAGACCGACCAGGCGCATAGTGCGCTTCAACAACAAATTCAGAAACGCACAGCAGAGAGAAAATACGTTGTTCTAGTATGGGGCGAAACTAAGTTCAATGAGGCCGTCGTTGAAGCGCCTATTGGACGGCATCCAACGGATCGGCAGAAAATGGCCGTAATCAAGGATACCGCTCGTTATACTGCGCGAGAAGCGATTACTAGGCTGAAAGTGTTGGAACGGTTTCGAGGCTTCACGCTATTGGAGGCGAAGTTAGAAACGGGCAGAACACACCAGATACGTGTTCACTGTTCATTTATCGGCCATCCGGTAGTCGGCGACCCCGTTTATGGTGGGACGAAGCGGACGGTGCCTCAGACTTATAGCAAAATTCAACAGGAAGAAATTGAACAGTTGATCGACAATTTACAAGGTCAGGCTTTGCATGCTCGCTCACTGATCTTTGAGCATCCGGTTACACGCGAGCGGTTGTCGTTCGAAGCTCCAATTCCGCCGGATATGCAGGCTCTAATCGACTGGTTAAGACGTAACGCCTGATGGAATAAGAACAACTCGTTACGTTTCGAAGAAGATAATCTTTCCCTAGGCTTGAGCAATATCGTTTCCCTTGGGTGAGATTAGCGAAACTAATGGAGTAGCGTGTCGATATCTTGGGATAAGATAGATCACATACGTTTAGCGGGAAGCACCTGAAAACGGCAAATATAAATATTGTGTTAGTTTCGTGGCGATAAACCGTAAAGTGCCATGCTATTGTGATAAGTGGAGGCTAAAGGAGGCAACTGACATGGCTCGTTTATGGTGCGGTACCAGCGGATACAGCTATCAGCATTGGCGGTCTGTGTTTTATCCCGCTGATCTACCTCAAGGGAGATGGTTGGAGTATTATGCTCAGCACTTCGATACTGTTGAGCTTAACAGCCCATTCTACCGATTACCGGAAAGATCTGCGTTCGAGAACTGGCGGCGACGAACGCCGGATGGATTTATATTCGCGGTGAAGGCTAGCCGTTATCTGACACATGTTAAAAAACTTGCCGATCCGGAAGAACCGCTTGAAAGGATTCTGTCGCATTCGGAGGGTCTAGGTGAAAAGCGTGGACCGATTCTATATCAGTTTCCGCCGGGCTGGGAGAAAGACTTAGAACGACTTGAAGCTTTTCTAAAACTTCTTCCTCAAAACCTTAGGCATGTATTCGAATTTCGCAATGATACGTGGCAATGCAACGAGGTATGGAGGCTGTTAGAAAGATATTCGATTGCGTATTGCATTATGAGCTCACCAGGATTGCCTGTTCATCTCAAGATTACTGCGGATTTTTCTTATATCCGCATGCATTCCGGCGGCGAGGAAACGGCCGGAAACTATACAGAGGAGCATCTTGAAACATGGGCCGGGCTGATAGATGAGCTTCTTGATAAGGGTGATGTGTATGTCTACTTCAACAACGATTATCGCGGCTATGCTGTCGGCAATGCTATGACGCTGCAGCGAATGGTTGTTGGCGATTGTTGACTTTGTGTGTCTGTTTGATAACATAACGCCGATAAAGTCACCGGCGCGGTCAATTCCACATTTCGAGATAGCGAGATAAATATCTGTTCTTTCGGCCTGATAGGGACGGCATCAGTTTTCATCACGCAGCTTTATAGTGCGGACACAGCCAGCTTGGCAAAGGATCTGGAAGTGCACGTTAGATATACAAAGTAAAATAGTTGGGGGCCAAGTTAGTACATGGTTGCGAGGAATGCGTCAATAATTCATGGTCGCTTGTTTTTGGAATGCGGGGCGGCAATTCTTGTAGATAGAGTTTTAAACCAGGTGTGAAGCTGTTGAATGGTAAATACTAAGTATTGCTCGATGCGAATGACAAGATCTATGAAATCTGTGAAACTAACAACTCTTTTGATCACAACATTACGGTTATGCCTTAGCCTGTCTGTGCTTGCTGGGTTGCCAGTTGTTGTGGATGCAGCTGGTTCGCAAGAGATCACTATCAAAAACGCTTTTGTGAGTAGAACCATCTCATGGTTCGCTGGCCCGTTGAGAACTACGAACATCGAGATGAACGGTGTTCGGATGCTTGATGGCGTTGGAGTAGAGTTCCTTATAGACCTTGATTACAAGGGCGAACCGCTTACTCTGTCGCCGAGCGACTTCGAAATTAGGAATATAGACACTATCAAGATCGGTCAAGAATCTCAAGTCGTAATTGATTTACATTGCCTAAATAAGGACCTACCGCTGCATGTTTATCTTAAATATCACTATGCGCCGGGCACGCCGTATATGCAAAAGTCGCTAAAGATCGCTCCTTGCAAGGAAGCAGTTGGAGCAATGCTAAGACAAGTGACTTTGGAGTACTGCAAATTCAAGCGTGAGTTTTTGCCGGTAACAAAGTTAGAATCGGCTCAAACGCAAGGCTTTCAACCCGAACGAGGCAAACAGTCTGAAACCTTGAACAATCAATCTGACGTCGGCAAACAGTCCGACATCAACGAACAGCTACTGAACACTCGTTTTGCTATCATGAGCGAAACAAAAAAATTGGGACTAGGCCTGAGATCCGAGTTCGGAGTGTTTGATCCGAAATCGAACAAGGGGGCATTTTTCTTTGTTGTGTCGGCAACGGGTGCAGAGAGCTACGATCTGCGGCGCGGACTTGTGATGAAGGATAACGCTTCACTGCCGTTGGAAAAAGGCTTTGAAACAGGCAGGGCTACAATTGGCGCGGTAGTCGGTTCGATAGATGATCTCTATAAACAGTTCCGACGTTTTCTTTGGCGTAATTATCCGCCTTACGCAGTGTGTGACCATCCTTATATCCAAGGCGTCCAACGAGTCACCATTAATGACGAGAAGTTGGGTGTGTATCTGAATCGGTTCTTCAAGTTTAGGAATCGGTTTGAGAAGTATTTTGAGGTCTGTCAACGAGTTTACACTTATCCAAGCGTGGAAGGCGTAGTTGGAGAAGCACACATAGTCGATAACAAAGGCTTTATCATTTTGTTCAATACCTCCAAAGACTCCCGCAAAGTCCGTCTGGCACTTGATGGCGCGACACTAAACCTCAAAGGCAGATTGAAGCTTTCCGATTGGACCCAACTCGACTCCGGAGCTGAAATGGGCAATGTTGAGTCGAATGATAGGTTGGAAATAGAGCTTGCGCCTCTATCCGAAAAGATAATCGGTATTAACGTAGAGTGAGAATACTGGTAATCTTCGCAGCGCGTGTTATCGTTTATAAACGGCATAACTCCCATGTAAGCGACAACTGAATATGGAAAAAGTGAATAACGGAGTTCAATTCAGTTGTGGCGCACGATAAGGGCAAACCTCGGGAAACCGGGGGACGCAAAGCAGAAGGACCTAAACGGCTTCGCTGTGCCCAATATTGAGTCCTCATTTATAATGCCTGAAGATTGAATCTTGGGCATTAGTGGGGCCGCATGGTTGCCTTGCCGCCGAAGCGCTTGTTATCCGTGACACCGACAAGGGCAAAGCCCGAGCGATCGGGCGACGCAAAGCCGACGGGGCTCGAAGAAAGCTGGGGATAGTAACCTGCGTTCTTTAACGATAGAACCGCGGGGCCTAGCATAGCGAGTTGGCCGGGTTGCCGAAGAGTCGCGCGAGGGTGTGATCTCCCTGCCGGTGTCTGGAAAGGAGGTGCCGGACGGGTTAAATAATTGTTGAATCGCCGGGTGCGTCCGATTGGAACCGCTGTGGGTCACAAAAGGATGGTCTTAGGTGCGAGTCTCACGTCCGTGGTGATCTAGGGTGGTCCGGATGCGCCCGGCCTTTCTTTCCGTCTATAGCCATCGGTCGAACCAGTCGTAAACAAGCTCGCCGTGGAAAGAACGACTGCTGTCGAAGACGTCACGTGCTAGCGAAGCCGATGCCCCCAAGCTTCGTAAGCTTTTCGCAGTCTATTATATGCCCGATTGGCAGATTCAATGGGAGGAAATCCCTCGTCGTGAATTCCACTTTCTATCAAAAGCGGTTTTAGTTGCGATCAGAGCTGCAATGTCCGGTATATCGAAGTATCGGAACAATCCTGGCACGTATTGCGATCCGCAGAAGTTCCCATTGCCCAGTGCGAATGTGCTAAGCTTACACAGATAACTGCTTATCACGGCTGCTTTGATACGTTTATCGTAGAGCATTTGTCCACAAGGTCATTGTGTCGCCGAAACTAAGACCCACGCAGCCGATTCATCTGCAGATTGAGCCGAATAATGCTTATCTCTATCAAAGTCAACATACTTCAAAAAATGAGAAATTACGGAACAATCGATGGATGTCAGGTGTCATTATTGTGGCAGGATACAATTTCGGCGCGATTGATAAGTAGCAATGTTCACTTTGCGGATTATGTCTTTTCGTAGGGAACTT
>Ga0197142_1002479_pt1 | contig 16155 bp, 15 predicted proteins | sample GBS60_MetaG_FD_148614 | JGI IMG/M metagenome (GOLD analysis project Ga0197142, IMG submission 148614) | Sediment microbial communities from Great Boiling Springs, Gerlach, Nevada, United States - GBS 60_MetaG | ecosystem: Environmental > Aquatic > Thermal springs > Hot (42-90C) > Sediment...
TGCAAGAAGCGGTTGACCGCATGGCTGCTTGGTTGGGGATGGATTAAGGGTAGCCAGGATAGCACCTCCCATCTCACCCAAGAAATAACCAATTTTGGTACTTTGCACTGTCAAACAGGGGCAAATAGCGCGCGTACTATCGGGTTTATGAAGTGCCTAAAAAGTAAATTCCCTGGAAAAAAGAGGGTGCTCAATGCAGCAGCCTACTGTAAATTGGGGGAGATAAAAGACCTTTTTGCCTCGATAAACCAAGACAGAAAAGAAAGGGAGTGGGAGTTCAGTTGTTTTGCCCAATTGTCCCGCACCAAACTCCGTTGAAACCGTGTGGCTGCAGGCCAAGGACAGCGCCCCGTCGTCTGCCTACTCCACGGGTTTGGCCGCATCCCCCACCTTCAGGCCTTGACCGCTGAGAATCCGCCCCACCGCCGATACCGCATCCACTTCCGTCAACTGCACCCGTCCCACCGGCTGGGTCTCTTTACGCAACACCTTACCGGTTTGGGGGTCCTTGATTTCCCGCACGACCCGCTCGACCGACAGCACCATCCCCGGTTTGAGGCCATCTTTCGCCCCTTTGTTCAAAACCACACGCCCTGCCGATACATCCGCCACAATCGCCACCACATCCGGGAGCAAAGGCGGTAAGGCGGCAATGACGGCAGCCTGTTGCACCAGGCCATTGACCAGTTGGTCCACCGCCTGCTCCGTGGCAGCGCTCAAAATTCGGTCCCGCGCATCGGTCATACTCCCGCCGCCGATGCCATACACCGTCGCCCCGCCCGTCTCTTTGTCCGCCGTGCCTGCTCCTTCCGCTACGGCCAAAATTTCCCCGGTGCTGGTGTTGACAATCCGCGCTGTCAGTTTGACCTCGGCTTTTTGTCTTTGGCTGCTGGTGGAAATGCCAAAAAAACCAATGTTGACCCCGGAGTGGGATTCCTCCACGTTGAATTGGGTAATCGTGCCAATAATCACCGCATCGGCCCCCAACAAACGCCCAATTTGGGCTGCCGTGGCCGGTTCAATCCGCCCGCTAGCACCCAGGTTCTGCTCGGCCAAAATTTGGTCGATCCGGCTGCGCTCCACCATGATAAAGGTGCCGTTTTGCACCAACCGATTGGTTAAAAGGTCGCTGACCCCCTTGGCCGGCCCTACTGTGCCGGTCAGTCCCAAACCTGTTAACCCGGTGCTGCCAAACTCAAAATCCAAAACCGCCAGTCGCTTTTTGGTCTGTACCTGGATTTGTTCCAAACCCACGCCCTGCGCCACCACCACCGCCGGTAACGCCAGCGCAGAAACAATGACCACTAGGCTCACTGCCAACCATTGGCTTCCCCTGTTCATGACCTGCGACTCCTCTCCCCTCTGGTGGTTGCGGTGGCTGTTGCCAGGCTTTTGGGGTAATATACCACGTGCAGGGGGCTCCTAGATTGTTGGGTTTGGGTTCGCCGCCCGGAGACGTCATCGTGGCTGGGCTGAGGAAGGTTATGGCTTGGTGGCAACGGTGTCTGCTGATTGGGTTGGCCATCTGGTGGTGCTGGCTGAGTCCGGCAGGGGCAGAAGATTACAACAAACGGGCGTTGATTGGAGCCAATTTTGCCGGGCAGGATTTAACCGATAGCAGTTTTGTCAAGGCGGTGTTGCGCCAGGCAAACTTCCAGGGGGCCGATTTGCGGGGGGTGAGCTTTTTTGGTGCGAATTTGGACCAGGCGGATTTCGAGGGAGCCAACCTGGCCGGAGCCACCCTGGATATGGCCCTAATGACGCGCACCAATTTGAAAAACGCAATTTTGCGGGGAGCCTACGCCTACCTGACCAATTTCAAGGGGGCCGATGTCACGGGCGCCGATTTTACGGATGTGGTGCTGCGACGGGACGCGCAAATGCTCTTGTGTGCGCACGCCCAAGGCGTAAATCCGGTCACCGGGGTCTCAACACGGGAGAGTTTGGGGTGTCCCTAGCGTGGCCAGCCATTGGGTGACCACCTGCCCCTGTAGGGGTTGCACCCAGACATAGCCGATCCGGGTGACATGGGTGGCAGCCAGTTCCACCAGCCCAAAGTGGTGCCAGGTCTCGGTGCCGACTCTGCGAATCCGGGGGACGACCGCCGCATTGAAATAAACCGTACCCTGGGCGTCCTGGTGCCACATACGCCGGTAACCCAAATTCCCCCGCAGCTTGTGGTGCATATGCCCAAACACCACCAGGGGAATCGCATACCCCTCCTGGCGGGCCGTTTGCAGCGCCGCTGCCAAATCCGGGTCCCCGTAATCCCCCCCCACCGGCGGCCAATCCCGGCCACAGGGTGCATCGGGAGTTGTGCCCAAGCCGGTCGGGCCGTTGTGGTTGAGCAGAATCACCCGCGGGACGCCCGTCTGCCGGATCGCAGCCATAATGCGGGTGTAGGAATCAGCCCAGCCCCCAACCCCAAAATAGTGCTGGTAAAAGTCCCCCTGCTGCCACGTACCGCCGCCCCAACTACAGGGTCGCCCACCCACCACCGCCAGTTGCCACTCGGGAAAGACCCGGTGCCCATAGCCCACGTGCGCCTCCGCCAACACCGCCAACTGAGCCGCAAACCGGTCTTCCTGACTGCGGTCATAGGGGCATTGCCGCCGTCCCCAATCCGTGGCCGTGTACCAGGCGTCGTGATTCCCCAACACCACCGCCTTCGGCCAAGGCAACGCCGCCACCTGACGCACCACTTCTAGGGATTCGTTGCCAAAATCCCCCACAAACAGCACCCCATCCACCCCCAGATGGCCTAGGGCAAGGGCATCCTCTGGCTGCCACTGCTCATGCACATCCCCCACCACCGCCAACCGCACCACCGTCAGTCCCCAGTCCCCGCCGGAAAACGAAACGTGCCACTGTGGGTGCCCCCCTCCGGATTGTGCAACTGCAAAAACAGCCGCAGATGGTTAAACGACGTCCCCCACAGGGTCACCGGCTCGTCGTAGCCCTTGAGCGTCGTGGTGTACGGGCGAAAAAATTCCTGCGCCTGGTCCATCTTTTGGATGTAACTGAACGTGCTTTGCCCCAGCGCCACATCCAACCCCAAGGAACGGGTAGCCGACTCCAGACGAAATGCCGCATTCACCGTATCCCCCAAAGCCGTATATTCGGGACGTTCGCCACTCCCTGTATTCCCCACAATCGCATAGCCCGTATTCAACCCCACCCCCACTCGCAACGGCCCCGGCAACGGATGCTGGTAATGCAAATTGGCCGTCGTTTTGTCAATCGCCCAGACCGTGCGTAACAGGCGCAACATATCGTTCTGGGAGGGGCCTTGGGTGTTGTGAATCCAGACCGCCATCACCGCATCCCCAATGTACTTGTCCACCCGCGAGCCAAACCGCTGAATGATTTCCCCCACCTGCCGAAACCAAGAACCAATCGCCTGGGACAACAGCGCTTCTTCCAGTTGGCGCGCCAAAAGACTAAATTCGCGGATGTCCACCACCAGCACCGAAATCAAACAGCGCACCTGCAGCACATCCGTAGCGTTCTCGTTTACCTTCGGCGGCACAGGCGGCACCGTCTGCGGCTCTAGGGACGGACGCAGGTGGAACACCATCTTGGTTTCCCCCATGACCAATTGATCCCCATCCCGCAACGGCACCGGAATACTCACCCGCCGCCCCTGCACAAACGAACCATTGCGGCTGCCGAAATCAATAAAGTAATACTCCCCTGTATCCAAACGCTGAATCATGGCATGGTTGCGGGAAACCCAGCGATCCGCCAGGACAATGCCATTGCGATCCGAACGCCCGATACTCCAGCTACTCCCGCCCACCAGGGGAATGTATTGCTCGCCTGTCGGTGTAGTGATCAACAGATAGGCTGCGGCAGAAGTCACACGGTATCAGGAATGAATTCAGAAAACTCAGCATCAAACCCATGATAAACCACGCCTGACTTTTGTGAAGCAATTTCGGCCTGGGAGACGAAAACATTCTTGGCAGGGCCAACTGCGGGCGGTTCTGGTAAGGATTGCGCTGGTGGGCTTTTCCGGGTATGGTACAAAATTGCAACTTTGGGAGCACCTCGTGCCGGAACAGTTCCTCCTTGCCGGGAGTTATGGTTGGGGGTTGGCGGCGGTGGCGATCCCTTCTTGGTGGCAGGCGATTCTTCTGGGGTTGATCCAGGGGGCCACCGAATTTTTACCCATCAGCAGCATTGCCCACCTGCGGCTTATTCCGGCGTTTTTGGGGTGGCCGGACTTTGGGGTGTCCTTTAGTGCGGTGATCCAACTGGGTAGTTTGGCGGCGCTGCTGTGGTATTTCCGCCAGGATATGCGCCAGGTGGGGCAGGGGTTTGTCCAGGCGGTCCGCAAACGCCAGTGGCAGTCGCCCGCAGCCCGGTTGCTCATGGGTATTCTGGTTGGCACGCTGCCTTTGGTCCTGGCGGGGTGGTTGGTCAAGGCGACGGTGGGGTCGCCACCGCGGGGTCTGCCGGTCATCGCAGCGGCGTTGATTGGCTTGGGGCTGCTGCTGGCGTGGGCCGAACGGGTAGGCAGTCGGCGCCGGGGCATGGCCGACATCCGCATTTGGGATGGCTTTTGGGTGGGGTGCGCCCAGGCACTGGCTTTGATTCCGGGGGTATCCCGCTCCGGGGCAACCTTAACCGGTGGCCTGTTGTTGGGCTTGGAACGACCGGCGGCGGCGCGGTTCTCTTTTTTGCTGGGCATTCCCGCTTTATTTTTGGCCGGGATTGTGGAATTGATCACGGAAATTCAACTGACCCCAGATAGCCTGGTCAGTGTGTTTTGGGGTACCCTGTCGGCCTTGGTGTTTTCCTACTTGGCCATTGATTTTTTACTTAAATATCTCCAGGGCCACAGTACCCGCATTTTTATCATCTACCGGATTGTTTTGGGCATCCTCATCCTCATCGGCTGGGGGTTGGGCTACTGGCATTAGTCTGCTGGCGAATCAGGTCCACCGCCGCGGCCAAATCCGGTGCGATGAAATCCGGCTGGTACCTTGCCAGGGTCTCCCGGTCGCGAATGCCGCTCAGGACCGCCACCACCGGTATCCCATGGGTTTGGGCGGCAATGATGTCGGCTTCCGTATCCCCCACCATCCACACCGGCTGCGTCGGAGCCATCTGCGCCAACGCCCGCGCCAACACCAGCGGTTTGTCCAGGTGGTCCTGGGTCTTGACAAAATCATCGCTAATGCAATAGCAGTGGGTCGGCGGCAACAGGGATTCCAGGCCAAATTGCGCCAGGGCAAAGGTGAGTTCCCGCCGGCGACGCATGGTAATCACGTACACGGGTATCCCCTGGCGCTGGAGTTCGGCCAGCACCGCCCGCGCGCCCGGCCATAAGGCATCCCACTGGAAATAGGGAAACGTGTGTACGGTTTCGTGGCGGTACTGGGAAAATACCTGGGCCTGGGCCGGGTCTAACCCGGAACGACGGCCAATTTCCGTTTCCGACACCTTGGCCCGCTTCAGTGCCCAAAATTCGCTTTTACTAAGCACCGTTGGGGTAAGGCCGGGATATTCCTGCTGCACTTTTTCCAGACAAACGCGGTACACCCGGTAATACCGTTCCGAGACATCCACCACCGGGCCATCAAAATCGGTGCATAAGATGAACTCACCCATCCGGCACAGCTCCCTGATTTTGCTTCCAGCTTAGCCCATGCCACCGGCAAAATGTAACAGAGGCGTTACAATGGGCGCAGGTGAGGTGGGGCTATGGACTGGCAGTGGGACCAAGCCATTCGCGATTTACTCCGGCGCTGTGGAGCCAAGGCGCGACAGATGGGCGCCAGTGGGTTTGAGGTGATGGAAAAAGGCCCAGCCGACTACGTGACCACGGTGGACCGGCTGTTGGATCAGGAATTGAGCCAGCAGTTTCGCCAGTGGTTCCCCCAAGACGGGCTGATTACCGAAGAAAACCCGGATTCCCGCCGCGCCTATACCCGCTTTCCCCAACGGCTGTGGTGCATTGACCCGATTGACGGCACCGATGATTTTGTCCATCAGCGCCCCTACTACGCCCTCATGGTCGGTTGCCTGGAAGACTACCAACCCCAGGCGGGCTGGGTGTATGCCCCGGTTTTGGAACGGATGTACTGGGGGGGAATTGGGCATGGCTTGTACCAACAATTACCTGATGATTCCATTACGCCGCTCCCCTGTAAGGTTCCGGAACCGCCTTCCCCTTGGTATTGTCCGCTGGTGATTGGGGACAAGGACCGCCGTCGCTATGGTGCGGCTTTGGCGCAGTTGATTCCGGGGGTGGATTTCCAAAGTCTGGGAAGTTTTGGCCTCAAGGTGGTCGAGGTGATCCGCGGGCGGGCGCTGGTGTATGTGTATTTCAATCAGCGGGTGAAGATTTGGGACACGGTAGGGCCAATTGCCCTGGCGCGGGCGGCGGGTTTGACCTGTTGCGACCTCGACGGCCAGCCCATTCGGTTTGACCCCGATGCGGTGGACAACACCACCCTCTGCCACCAACAGCGGATTTTGGTGGGTTGGCCCGAAGCCCTGACCCAACTCCTACCGGTTATTCGCGAGGCCGTAGCCCGCACCGAAGCCGCCTAGGCCAAATCCGCCGGTGGCCCTGCCAGCTGCAACAGGTGGTTTTGCACCAATCGCTGTAGGTCCTGACGCTCCAGGGCCGCCCCCGCTTTCAGCCCCGGCTCCTCCCAAAACACCACCCCCTCTACCGGCTCCATCGCCAACAGTTGAAAAATAATCTGCACCACCGGCACCGGCAAGGCCATCAACCAGGGGTCCTTGGGCAAAGGAATGCTGGCCGTTGCGTCTTGCAAAGTGCAGTACGCATACAGCAACGTCCGTTCTGAACCGTCCGGGTTGGTCCAAATGCTCGTCTGCCAACGTTTGTCCAACGTCTGGACAATGTAGTACTGCTTGTGGCGGAAATTGCGGGCCAGGTCAATAAGCAGCGGCCCAATCACCTGCACCAACTGCGCCGTGTTGTCCCCTGGGGGCGCTTCGTCAATCAATTTCTGCACTTGTTGTTCCAGTTCCATGGGGGCAGGGGGGCTGATGGGGCATTCTTTCTCTACTGTAAACCAGCAGGGGGCAGGTTGGCCTAGTCCACCAGTTCCAACTGTGGCAAATTCCAAAAGGGGCCACTCAATGCCGAAAAAGCAATCCCCTTGACCCGATTGCGTACCGCCTCCAACGCCAAATTATTCACCAAATAAATAAACGGCAATTCTTCCTGGGTCAACGCCTGAAATTGCCAGTAAATTTGTTTGCGTTTGGCCTCATCCATCTCTTGGGAACCTCGGATCAACAGGTCATCAATTTGCAATTCCCAAGGCTGTACCGACCAATTTTTCAACGGGGGTTGTCCCGGCTGCGGGCCTTGATTAAACGTGTGTAAATTACCCCGACTGTACCAGATATTAAAGCCACTGTGCGGGTCGATACCACCGCCGCCAAAGCCCCCCAAATAACATTCCCAATCCCGCGTGCGATTGAGGCGTTCGACGTAGGGATTAAAACTCATGGTTTGTACATCCACCTGCATCCCCAACTGCGCCAAATCCTGTTTAATTTGGGCGGCCATTGCCGGGCGAATCCGCCGTTCGATGTTGGTAAGCAACGTAAATCTCACCGGATGGCCCTGGTCATCTACCAATTGCCCTTGGGTATTCCAGGTAAAACCTGCTTGTCGCAATAATTCTTTGGCCCGTTCCGGGTTATATTCATACACTTTTACCCGGGGATTGTAGTAGGGACTATTCGGGTGGATGGGAGAATTTTGCAACACCCCCAAGCCCCGGAAAATCGTATCCCGCATCCGCTCCCGGTTAATGCCATAGGCCACCGCTTGGCGAAAGAGCCGGTTGTGAAACCAACGGGATTTGATGGGGTCCACCAGGGGAACGCCTTGCTGATTTTGGGCACGGTTGAGATTAAACGCAATAAACGTACTCAGGGTCTCCGGCCCGGCATTATAGACAGTGAAATTGCGTTTTTTGGATTCTTTTTTCAACAGTTGAAATGCCTCTGGGGGCACCGAAATAGCATCCAATTCCTGGGAGAGAAACCGCAAAAGTTGGGTGTCGGTTGATTCAATAATTTGCCAGATAATCCGTTCGATCCGGGGCAAGGGATTCCCCTGCTTATCCTTTTGCCAGTAGTAGGGATTGCGCCGGAAAACGACCCTTTGGCTGGGGGTATAACGTTCCATCACGTAGGGGCCGTTGCCGACAATTTGCTGCACAGGCGTATCCGTTCCCCACATGGATAAAAACCGGGGATTACCCTGGGCATCGAGCGTGTGAATGCTGGGGCGCAAAACATGGGCCGGGAGAATGGGAATCCCGCCGACAAACCGCAAAAACGGGGCAAAGGGTTCGGGAATCCGAAAGACCACCCGTCGGGCATCCAGCGCTTGGACGGTGGGAAACTGACGCTTTTGCCCTATCCGCAAAATGTCTTGAATTCCCGAAGGAATTTTGGGATTGAGATAAACCTCCTGGTAAGAAAAAACCACATCTTCACTGGTGAGGGGTTGGCCGTCTGACCAGCGCAAGTTCTCCCGCAAGGTGAAAATAATTTCTTTTTGATCGGGACTGACCTGCCAGGATTCAGCTAGGGCGGGTTCTAACGCTAAAGTGACTCCATTGGTTTGTAAAAGCCCTTCATAAATAAAACCAAAAACACTGTAAAAGGAGGTGTTGAGGGGGTAGTTAAACGTTGCCGGGCCAGAGGGAGTCGCCAAGATCAATTGGGGGACTTGCGCGGTGGCATTTTTGAGCGTACAACCCGTCAGATGGACACTCACAAAACCCAGGCACAACAGCCACCCCAACCACCTGAACCATTGCCTTTTGCCACCGGGGATCACGGTCATAAACAAATCAAGGTTAAGGCTGCCACTCAGTATCGTCATTTCCAATAAGTTTGCGACCTTCGGCTTTACCCTCAAACCCTGTCCGAGAGGGGGATACAGTGATGACCGGTGCCTCAACGTGTGGCATTTTCTTGTGAAGCGACGATAAATGACTAACGAGATGACATCATTTAATTCTTAAATTACCCCATTCTTAAAGAGTTCAGTTCGCGCATTCTTGAACCAGACCCAAGCACCTAACGTCCCCGCAGCCGCCAGCCAATGTCCTCCCGGTAGTAGCAATCGGTAAAACTGATTTGTTTTACCCCGGCATAGCTGCGTTCCAGGGCCTCTTCCAGGGTGTCCCCGCAACCGGTGACGTTCAACACCCGTCCCCCGTCGGTAAAGGTCTGGTTGCGCTCCCGGCGGGTTCCCGCATGAAACACCAAAGCGCCCGTGGCCTCGGCCAAATCCAGCCCCCGCACGGGATACCCCTTGGCCCATTCCTGGGGATACCCGCCAGCAGCTATGACCACCGTGGCTGCCCATCCCGGTTTCCACACTGGCGGCGGCACCTCCCGCAACCGCCCCTCGGCGCAAGCCAAACTCAACTCCAGCAGGCAGGACTCCAACAGGGGCAAAATGACCTGGGTTTCCGGGTCCCCAAAGCGACAGTTGAATTCCACCACAAAGGGGTCCCCAGCCGGGGTGACCATCAAGCCCGCGTAAATCACACCCCGATAATCAATCCCGCGCCGCTTCAACCCCGCCAGCAAGGGGGTGAAAATTTCCCGCTCCACCCGCGCCACCAACTCCTTGGTCATCCAGGGCACCGGCGCACAGGCCCCCATGCCGCCCGTATTCACCCCCGTATCGCCCACCCCGAGCCGTTTGTAATCCTGGGCAGGCAACAGCGGATACAGGGTTTCGCCATCGGTGAGCGCCAGCAGCGACACCTCCTCGCCGGGCAAAAACTCCTCCACCAGTACCTGCTGCCCCGCCTGGCCAAACTTCCCGGCCAAAGCCGCCTGCACCGCCTGAATCGCTTCTGCGTGGGTTTGCGCCACGGTGACCCCCTTGCCACCGGCCAACCCGTCCACCTTCACCACCACCGGCAGGGGATGCTGTTCGATGTAGGCCCGCGCCGCCTCTAACTCCTGAAAGACCTGGGCATGGGCGGTGGGAATCCCCTCCGCCTGCATGAATTCCTTGGCCCACACCTTACTCGCTTCCAACTGGGCACCCGCCTGCCCTGGCCCCAGTACCCGCAAGCCCTGCGCCCGCATTTCATCGGCCATCCCCAGCGCCAGAGGGGTTTCTGGGCCAATCACCACCAACCCCACGCCCTGCACCAGGGCAAACCGGATAATGCCGCTCGTATCCACCGGCAACATGGGCATATTGACCGCCTTATCCAGGGTTGCCGTGCCCCCATTCCCCGGCACACAAAAGATTTTCGTCACCCGCGGTGACTGCGCCAATTTCCACGCCAGGGCATGTTCCCGACCGCCCCCCCCCACCACCATCACTTTCACGGGCGGTACTCCCTACAATCCGCAGCCACTGTCAAGAACGTTTCCACGCCAAGGTTACCCCATCTCCCAGGGGCAGCATCGTTAAGGCAATACGTTCATCCTGATGCAGCTTGTGATTCAACTGCCGGATGGCCTGGGTCGCCGCATCTTGAACAGATGGGTCCGCCACGGCGCCGCCCCATAACACGTTATCGATCATTATTAAACCACCGGGGCGCACCAACTGCAGACACTGCTCGTAGTAGGTGAGATAGTGTTCCTTGTCGGCGTCAATAAACGCGAAGTCATAGGTATTCGCTTCGCCTTGGGCCAGCAGCGTTGCCAAAGTCGTTTGCGCCGGGGCCAAACGCAGGTCAATTTTGGACGCTACCCCCGCCTGTTCCCAATAACGACGGGCAATTTGGGTGGTCTCCGGGTCAATATCGCAAGCGACCAACCGGCCATCGGGGGGCAACGCCAGCGCCACCGCCAAACTGCTGTAGCCGGTAAACACCCCCAGTTCCAACGCCCGCCGCACCCCCATCGCCTGCACCAACCAGGCCATGAATTGGCCCTGTTCCGGGGCAATCTGCATCTGGGCGCCGGGGAGGGCCTGGGTTTCCTGCCGCAATGCCTGCAAAATTGGCGGTTCCCGTAGGGAGTGGTCAAGCAGATAGGTGTACAATGCGGGCGTCAGGTTCAGGGTGCGGGGAGACATGGGCAAGATGCAGCCAACGCGTTCTTTTTCTATGATGCGCGATAGGCGGCGCCATGGGGAAAACCTGGCCTGTCTTTAGCCGAACCGAGGGCACAACACCAATGCGACCCTTGTATTTTCTCCTGCCGGGTACGACCCAACGCTACCACTGCGGCGGTCTGTGGGCAGAATTGAAACTCCTGCAATTGGCACAGACCTTGGGCACGGCGACCCTGGTGACCTATCAGCAGCGGGAACCCGACCATTTATTCCTCGCCGATGTGTTGGCGCAACCGGCATTTAGCGGGATTTTTGTGGTAAGTTGGGGGTTTCATGTGCCGCAGTTGCTGGCCCGACTGCGCCATTACCCGGTGGTCTATCACGCCCACAGTACGGGGTATCGGTTCCGGCTGCCGGTGGGGGTGCCCGTGGTCACGGTGAGTCGCCAGAGTTTGGGCTACTGGGGCCAACAGGCGCCCTATGCCCCCTTGCATTACCTGCCCAACGTATTGAGCGACGAATTCTATGACCAGGGCAAAACCCGCGATATTGACGTGCTCATCATAGCGCGCAAATCTTCGAGCTATTTGCTCGAACGTCTGGCCCCCCAATTACGCCGACACTGCCGGGTGGAAGTGGTGGATTCTTTTGTTCCCAGCCTGGCGGATTTGTTTAACCGCGCCCGCATTTATCTCTACGATTCCGCCGAGTATTGGGCGGTGCAGGGGGTGAGCGAAGGGTTTGGGCTGCAACCTTTGGAGGCCCTCGCCTGCGGGTGTCGGGTTTTCTCCAGTGTCAATGGGGGCTTGGCCGACTATCTGGACCCAGGGTTTAATTGCGAACAAATTGGCTGTTATCACTCGGGCTATGACATCGCCAAAATTCTCCGGGCCTTGGCGACCCCCAACCCGCCCGTGGCCCAGGAATTGCTCTGGGAATATCGCGCGCCCCAGGTGCAAAAAAAATTGCTGACTATTTGGCAGGCTTGGGATGAATTTTTCGATTACCGCGCCCAACACCCAGCAGATATCCCGCCGTTGACCGGGTGGCGTCTGGGGGTCAGGCGGGTTCGCCAACGCCTCCGCCGATTCTTAAAAAAATTCCTTTAAGGCCCCAGACGCGGCAGGTTTTTCGATAGGTTAGAACTTAGGGGGCAAAAAGGTTGCCAGCGAGGTGCGTATGAACGACATGAACCGGGGTGCGATGCGCTTTGATGAAGCCGACCATCCCTTAGTGGTCGTCACGGGGGCGGCCCTGATCCTGGGGGCAGTTGCGGCGTTGGTGCTGTTGGCCCTGAAGTACGCCTATTGACGGCAGGGCAAGTCCTCAGGCCGGATGGTAGTAAAACGCCGCCGCAATCACAACATAAGCAGAAAGCAGCAAACTGCCTTCTAACCAATTGGAACGTCCGTCCAAACTGATCAGGTTGGCAACGGTGACGGCGAGGGCCACGGCCACGACCTCAAAGAGATTGAAATTCAAGTCCATCGGTTGTCCCAACCAGGCCCCGACCAGCACCAGGACGGGCGCCACAAATAAGGCCACCAAAGCACTCGAACCCATCGCCACCGAGACGGACAAATCCATATTGTTTTTGAGGGCCACATTCACCGCCGTTACATATTCTGCGGCACCGCCTAACAAGGGCAACACAATCACCCCCGTAAACAGTGGCGTCAAGCCAATTTTACGGGTCGCCGCTTCGATCACCCCCACAAAAATTTCTGATTCCACCGCCACGCCCACGGTTGCCAGGGCCAAAATCAACACCCACAGCCAAAGATTAGGTCGGCCATGGGTTTCCCCCAATTCCACCACCCCCACCTCGTAGAGATAACTGTGGGTCTTCAAGGAAAAAACCAAGGTTAACCCATAGACCAGCATCAACACCACCGCCACCATTGCCGATAGGTTTTGGATGGCATGGGGGGCCATGCCCGCCCCTTCGGTGGTGTGGGCCAGCAGGGTGGGTAGAAAAATGGCGGTAACGGCCAAGGTCATCGCCGGCGCATTCACCTGGGGAAAAATCGCCGGAAACTTTTGTTCCTTGTGTTTGAGCCCCCCCAAGAGCATCGCCAGCCCCAACACCAGCAACAAATTGGCCACCACCGTTCCGGTGATGCTGGCTTTGACCACCTCGACCAACCCCGCCCGCAGCGCCACGATGGCAATAATTAACTCGGTGGCATTGCCAAAGACCGCATTCAGCAACCCGCCGACGCCCGGCCCGCTCACCAGGGCGATTTCTTCCGTCGCCGTACTCAGCCAAATGGCCAAGGGCACAATCGCCAAACCTGCTGTAATACCAATGACCAATTCATCCCAGTGCCACCACGCCGCCGCCCAAGAGATGGGGAGAAATACCAGCAGGCCGAAGGCAAGCGTGGGTTTCCAAGTCATGGGCAAAAGGGTTTGGTCCTCATGGCATCATCATAGCAGGTGGGATGCCGGGGCACTACACTGAAGGTAGCGTCACCCACCTTGGGTATGGCAGCGGCGGCAGACTCTCTCAGTGGCGCTACCTTGATTTGGCAACGTCTCAAAAGCGGTGATTTGACGCCCACTGCCGCCTTGGAATTGTTGGTGCAGCCGGATGGGACGGTGAATTTGTCCCTGCTCAACCCGGAGGTGAGCCGCCAGTTTTTCCGCAAAGTCACCCCCAGCCCCCACCTGCCCCAGGTATTGCCCCTGTTGTTGTGGCGCAATTGTTATTACCTGGGAGTCTGCCAACCGCTCACCCCAGAGCAGCGGGAATTTATCAGCAATCGCACCCGCACCGCCATCGAAACCGTGCCCATTCGCCCGGAGAGCTACCGGCAATGGTACCGCCAGCGCCATGCTGCGCCCCCTGACCAAATCCGTCTGGCGCCCCTGCTCAACCCTTTGACCGGCGAACCCGACCGTGCCGATGTCAGCGAGGATGCGGCCCTGTACTTGGGCAAGGCCGATACGTCCATCCAGCGCATCAATGCCCTGCTGGCCGTGGCCCTCAAACACCGCGCCAGCGACATTCACCTGGAACCGAGCAGCGATGGCCTGCGGGTGCGGTTTCGCATTGATGGCATTATGCGGCCCATTACCACCCTGCCCCCGGCCTTGAGCCGTCCTACGGTCATTGCCACCAAGGTCATGGCCGAGATGGACATTGCCGACAGTCGCCGTCCCCACGATGGCCGGATTAGCCGGAAATACCTCAACGACGTCGGCGGCACACAACATTTGGATTTGCGGGTGAGTACCCTGCCTTGTGTCGGCGGGGAAAAGGTGGTGATTCGGCTTTTGCCCCAGGAAAACCCCTTTACGTGTTTGGAGGATTTGGGCTTTAGCGGCACCACCCTTGCCACCTACACCCGCTGGCTCCGGCAACCCCAGGGATTAATCATTCTCACCGGCCCAACCGGCTCTGGCAAAACCAGTACGTTGTACACCAGTTTGCAACTCATTGCCACCCCCGAAGTGAATGTGACCACGGTAGAAGACCCGGTGGAGTATGTTTTGCCCCATATCACCCAAACCCAGGTGAACGTGCGGGCGGGCATGACCTTTGCTGCCGGTCTGCGCTCGATTTTACGCCAGGACCCGGACATCATCATGGTAGGGGAAATCCGGGATGGGGAAACGGCGGAAACCGTCGTGCGCGCGGCCCTGACCGGGCATTTGGTGCTGACGACCATGCACACCATTGATGCGGCGACGGCGATTCCCCGCTTGCGGGATTTGGGGCCTGACCCCGGTTTAATCAGCGATGCGTTGCTGGGGGTGGTCGGGCAACGGTTGGTACGGCGCGTTTGCCCCCACTGTGCGGTTCCCTACACCCCGACTGTGCAGGAGTTGGCCTGGCTGGGACTCACCCCAGACCATCCCTGGGCGCAGCATTGGCGGATCGGCAAAGGCTGTGACCAATGTTTGGGAACCGGGTATTTGGGGCGGGTGGCGGTGGTGGAACTGCTCGATGCCGATGACCAGGTGCGCCAGTTGGTCTATCGGGGAACGGTTGGCGAATTGCGGCGGTATCTTGCGGAAATTGACTTCGATTCCTTTCGCAAAGATGGCATTCGGAAAATTAGCCAAGGCCTGACGACGCTGCCGGAAATTCGCCGGGTTCTGCCCTATAGCATTCACCAGTGCGGCGATTAGGATGGGCATGGCTTTGCGCTTTTGTTGCTCAGAAAGTTACAGCTAGGTAGGTTAAGATTGTCGCCTTAAGATTCACGGCTACGCCATTGTGGGGTTACGCCCAGCGACCCATAGCATGTCAACCTTTGTATGCTTAGCTATAACTGTGCCGAGTTTCTTTCGCCCCTGCTTGGCGGATTTTTTTCTAGCTCTTTGTTCGCCAAAACACTTTATGATGGATAAATTCCTAGCGTCCCAGTCCGTCTGAAAGCCAGATATAGTCGTTTCACAAGAAAATGCAACACTTTGAGGCACTGGTCATGGCTGTATCCCCTTCCAGGACAGGGTTTGCAGGTAAAGGCGAATGTTGCAAACTTGTTTGAAATGACTATATGTGATAAGGGTGGTCAAGTACCCCCAGCTAAAGCTGGGGGCTTGCGGGAGTAGAGCCTAGCCAGCTTGAAACCGCAAGGGCAAGGAAAGACTAGCCTGTCCATTCGCGAAGCGTGGCGTCAGCCATGCAACCTACCGCAAGGCAGGGGGCGTTTGAAGGAGACTGAACCAACTGGACGTGGCAGTCCACAAGATGTAGCGAATGCTTCCCTAGTTCGCTACTTCTCTGTTGGTCAGTGGCGTTAGCGAAGCGAGCCGCAGGCTTAGGGATGTACATACTCCGAAAGGAGGCTTACTTAACAATGTTTGTTCCTGTAGTTGACCGAAACCAAAAGCCACTGATGCCTACTACTCCCAGTAGGGCAAGACGCTGGATTAAATCTGGCAAGGCAACTCCCTTCTGGAAGAAGGGAGTGTTTTGCATCAGGCTCAATGTTGAACCTTCCGACCGTAAGGTTCAGCCTATCGCTGTGGGCATTGACCGAAAAACTTGGGTTCAAGCCCCGCCGTTTACGGCGGCTTTGTGCTCTACTTAGATTAGAGGGAGGTTACTCGATGGTTAGTGTCGAATCAAAAGCCACAACTTTTTATGCTTCTCAACAGGT
>Ga0197142_1002480_pt1 | contig 16155 bp, 11 predicted proteins | sample GBS60_MetaG_FD_148614 | JGI IMG/M metagenome (GOLD analysis project Ga0197142, IMG submission 148614) | Sediment microbial communities from Great Boiling Springs, Gerlach, Nevada, United States - GBS 60_MetaG | ecosystem: Environmental > Aquatic > Thermal springs > Hot (42-90C) > Sediment...
CGGGCTGGGCGCAGCGCGTGTGGCAGGCGTTCGCCGTGCTGCCCGATGTGCGTTCCGTCGGCGTGATGGGCGACCAGCGCACCTACCAGTACCCGATTGTGCTGCGCGTGGTGCATAGCGAGGACGCGATGACCGCCGAGCCTGCCGAGTTGCCGTGGGACCTGCTGCTGCGCGTCGCCAACCGCATCAGCAACGAGGCGCCCGGCGTCAACCGCGTGCTGTACGACCTCAGTTCCAAACCCCCCGCGACAATTGAGTGGGAGTGATTACCGCTTCAAGTCCTTCGCCACGCTGAGCATCTCGTCGGCGGTCTGAATCGCGCGGGAGTTGACCTCGTAGGCGCGCTGTGCCATTATCAGGCGCACCATCTCGTCGACGATTTGCACATTCGAGGCTTCCAGCGCGCTGCTGGCGATGCTGCCAATGCCGTTGGTGCCCGGCGCGCCCTCAATCGGTTCGCCTGCGGCGGGCGTGAGGCGGTAGAGGTTCATGCCAATCCGATTCAGCCCCGCAGGGTTCACGAACCGCACGAGCGTGATTTGTCCGAGTTCCTCGACGCCGTCTTGCCCGCCGCGCCGCACGCTAATCACCCCGTCGCGCCCGATCATGATTTGTTCGGCGTCGGGCGGGATGATGATTTCGGGTTCCAGCGGGTAGCCGTTGGAGGTGACCAGCCTGCCCTGCGCGTCCATTTTGAACCCGCCGTCGCGCGTGTAGGCGATTGCGCCGTCGGGCAGCAGCACCTTGAAAAAGCCGTCGCCCTCAATCGCCATATCGAGCGGGTTGCCCGTGACCTGCAGCGCGCCTGTCGTGAACAGCCCGTAGGTCGCCGCTGGGCGCGACCCCAGCCCGACCTGCAAGCCGCTGGGCAGTTGCGTGCCCCCAGCCGCCGTCGCCCCTGCAGGACGCAGCGTCTGGTACAGCAAGTCCTCGAAGTCCGCACGCACGGTCTTGAAGCCGTTCGTGTTCACATTCGCCAAGTTGTTCGCAATCACATCGATATTGAACTGCTGCGATTCCATGCCTGCGGCGGCAGTGTGGAGTGCGCGTATCATCGGGTTGCCTCCTATACCTTCGGTAGTTCGTTGATGGCGCGTTCGAGCGTGCTGTCGTGCGCGTGGATGATTTTCTGGTGCGTCTCGTAGGCGCGGATGAGTTCAATCATCGTGACCATCTCGCGCACCATGTTCACATTCGAGGCTTCGAGGGCGCCTGCGACGACGCGCGGGTTGGCGACGGGCTGCGCCGCGCCGATGAAGTCGCCGTCGGGCGCTTTGGCGAGATCGCCCTGCACAATCAGCAGTCGTCCAACGCGCGCCCCGTTCGCCAGCACCGAGCCGTCCTCGCCGATGTGTACGGTCGCGTTCGGGGGCACACGAATCGGCTGGTTGCCCTCGCCCAGCACGGGGTCGCCCGCGCGGGTGGTGAGGATACCGCCCGCATCGAGTTGGAACGCGCCGTTGCGCGTGTAGCGGATGCCCTGCGCGGTCTGCACCGCGAAAAAGCCCGCGCCGTCGATAGCGACATCGAGCGGGTTGCCCGTCGTGGTGGGTGTGCCCTGCTGCAGGTCGGTGTAGAGTTCGCGCAAGATTGCCCCCGCCGAAAGCGCGCCAATCGGCTGCGAGCGTGTCCCCTGCACGCGATACAGTTGCCGTTCGTAGACCGCCTCGAAGGCGGGGCGGTCTGCCTTGAAACCTGTGGTGTTCAGATTCGCCAGATTGTTCGCAATCGCGTCCTGCGCTTTTTGTCGGGCAGCCATTCCTTCGGCTGCCACATACAGTCCGCGTAGCATCAGCGGGCATTATCGGCGCGGGGTCAGACTTTCTGCAGTTGAGCGCGTCTGTGGGGCGACGCATTTGGCTGCTGGTATACTAACCCGCGCAGTGGGCAAGGGGCAGGCAGTGGGCGCAAACCTACGAGACAACAGTGCCCCCTGCGTGTCGCGCTGGGTGTGGACGGCTGTCGGGCGGGCTGGCTGGCGGTGCGCCTTGCGGCGGCAGCGGGCGGACGCCTCACGCTGGACTACGCGCTGCACCCGCGCTTCGCGCCGATTCTGGAGCAACACCCCGACGCAGAGGCAATCGCGGTGGATATGCCCATCGGTCTGCACGAGTCGGGGCGTGCGCGGATGCGCCCGTGCGACCATATCGCGCGTCAGCGGCTGGGCAAGCGCGCCTGCTGCGTGTTCATCCCGCCGACCCGCGCGATGCTGTGCGCCGAGTCGTATGCGCCGTTGCGCGCACTGGGCTTAAGCGTGCAGGCGTACCACCTGATCCCACGCATCCGCGAGCTGGACGCGCTGCTGACCCCCGACCTGCAGACGCGGGTGTGGGAGTCGCACCCTGAACTGAGCTTTCTGGCGATGACGGGCGCGCCCATCGCCTCCCAGAAGCGCACCGCGGAGGGGCAAGCCGTGCGGATGGACGCCCTGCGCCGCGTGCTGGGCGCGTTGGGAGCAGTAGCTACGGGCGTTGGAGGCGGAGCAGAAGCGGCTGCAGGTTGCCACGCATCCGTTCGTGCGGGCGTCGCTGGAGCGCACGATGGGGCAACTGCAGGCGGAGTGCGCCGCGATAGAAGCAGTGATCGCGGTGCTGGTCGCATCGGACGAGGGATTGGCGCAAAAAGCTGCAGGACTTGACTTTTAAGGCGCGTCGAGGGTATTAGTACTTATGCCGTATGGCACACACACATCATGGGCATCTGCATGTGCGCAGCAGGAGCGTAGCGCGCTCCTGTGCAATTTGCTACATCTAAACAACCTTCCAACTATTCAGGAGGACGATGACCATATGATTTACCCAGAGACAGACGAACTTAACCAGTATCCACGCTACATTCTAACGCTGTTGGCAGCGGAGCGGGCGCGCCTGCTGCGCGAGGGCGCAAAGCCGCTTGTGCCTGTTAACGGAATAGACTTCAACCCACTCACTGTAGCCCTCCAAGAAATCGCGGCAGGCAAAATCAAACCCCGCATCATCGACGACCGTACTGTGGAAGTGATTATTCAAGGACCAGAACACACTTGGCAAGTAGCACGCGACCTGAAGCAACTGAGTCAACAGGCGGAGGACGAGGAGGAAGAGGCGACTCGGGAGCTGATGGAGTTTTATCAGCAAGAGACTGCGCTGCGCGACTACGCGGAAAATGAGTAAACCTGACTATTATGCCGTGCTGGGCGTTGAGCGAAGCGCAAGCCAAGACGAAATCAAGGCTGCCTTTCGCAGGCTGGCGCGCCAGTACCACCCCGATGTCAATACGAACGATCCGCAAGCGGAGGAGAAGTTCAAGCTGATCAACGAGGCGTACCAAGTGCTGTCTGATCCCGAGGCGCGCGCAGCCTACGATCGGTTCGGGCACGCAGGCGGGCAGAGTGTACCGACTGTTGATCCGTTCGGCATGGCAGAGAATTTGTTCCAGATGTTTTTTGGTGGCGGAGTGGGCGCGCGGACACGCGGTCCACGCGATGGCGCAGACCAGCGTGTGGACTTGGTAATCACGCTGGAGGAAGTACTGCACGGCACGACGCACACGGTAGAGGTGGAGCGGCTGCGCCGATGTGTCCGCTGCAAGGGCATCGGCGCAGAGCCTGGCACAACTCCCGAACGCTGCCCCGATTGCGCAGGTTCAGGGCGCGTGCATTTCACTCAGACGACCATCTTAGGCACAGTCGCACGCATCGCACCGTGCGAACGCTGCCGCGGCGAAGGCGAAATTATTCGCACTCCCTGCCGTAGCTGTCGCGGGGAACGGCTCGTGCGCCAGCGCGATGCGATCACTGTGAATGTCCCCCCAGGCATCGAGGACGCGACCGCACTCCTACTGCACGGCGAGGGCGATTCGGGACTGCGCGGCGGACGCGACGGCGACCTATATGTGGTGGTGCGAGTCGCCCCACATCCGCGCTTCAAGCGTCGTGGCGATGACCTTATAACACAGCTGAACCTGACTTACCCGCAACTCGTGCTCGGTGACACGGTGGAACTTGAAACACTGGATGGTAATGCAACACTGGAGATTCCTGAGCTAACCGAGCCCCATAGCGAGCTGAGGGTGCGCGGGCGCGGCTTGCCGAACCCGCGCACAGGCAAGCGCGGTGATCTCTGGGTGCGTATCGGGCTCAAAATGCCCAAAACGCTCACCGACGCGCAACGCAACCTGTTGCGCCAGTACGCCGAACTCAGCGGCGTGCGCCTCAAAAAGTACGCCCATGCAGAGCCAGCCAGCTTTTTCGAGAAGGTCAAGCGCAGCTTCAAAGGAGAGGACTGACCCATGCGTCCCATCGCTTCGGTTGGCATCCTTGTCGCCGATGTGGTCGCCAAGCCCGTAAGCCACTACCCCGAACGCGGCGTGTGCGCCCATGTAGAGCGCATGGAGCTGCATGTCGGGGGATGCGCGTCCAACACAGGGCTAGCGCTGGCGAAGCTAGGGCTGCCTGTGCGCATCGTCGGCAAGGTTGGACGCGATCCATTCGGTGATTTCCTGCTTGCCACGCTGAACCGCCACGGCGCAGATACGCGCGGTGTCCGACGCAGCGACACCACAGGGACCTCCTGCACGATGGTGATGGTACACCCCGACGGCGAGCGGTCGTTCATCCACTACCGCGGCGCGAACGCCGAGTTCACCCCTGACGATATTGACTGGTCGCTGCTCAGCGACTGTGCCGTGTTCCATCTGGCAGGGTTCTACTTGATGCCGCAAATGGACGGCGAGCCTGCCGCGCGCGTGCTGCAAGAAGCCAAACGGCGCGGGATGACAACCTGCCTCGACACCACTTGGGACTCCAGTGGGCAGTGGATGCGCCTGCTACAGCCGTGCCTGCCCCACATAGACTACATCACGCCGAACTTCGGCGAGGCAAGCATGCTCACGGGCGAGACCGACCCCGAACGGATTGCCGACCGCTTGTTAGCCGAAGGTGTTGGCGCAGCGGTCATCAAGATGGACGCGCAGGGCTGCTTCGTGAAGACCCACGAGGTTGCCTTCCACTTGCCCGCTTGCGAGATCGAGGTAGTGGATATGCTGGGTGCAGGCGACTGCTTCACAGCAGGCTGGCTGGCGGGGCTCTCGATGGGCTGGGACTTGCGCCGCACTGCACGCTTGGCGAACGCGGTGGGCGCACTGTGCGTCTCTGCACTCGGCGCTACCACAGGTGTGCGACCACTCGACGAGACACTGCAATTCATAAAACAAAAGTGCCCCGAAATTTAAAAAAATAGGGTATAATATAGTCGGATGGCTCGAAAAGATGCACACTCCAAAACACAGGTTTTGGTTGCGCATCTTTGAAGTTGAGCTAACCCAAGGAGGATAACATAATGCTACAGAACTTGTGTGCATCGAGATTCGCCAAAATGCTCGGTGCTTTGCTATTGAGCATCGGTGCGTTGGCTGCATTTGCCGACCAGAAAGGTGTTGTCCTTTCTGCCAGTGGGGAGCGTCAGACGATTGAGTTGCCTCTCGCTGCTTTCGAGGGCATTCCTCATGACCCTTCTGCGCAGGGAGGTTCACAGGGTGTTGCGATGCCAATCATTATTTCCACCGAGTGGTTCCCACGCCAGCCACTTTTGCGCACTCCGTTTACCCAGCGCGAGGCGCCACGCCACGAGGTGGAAGAGCACCTTGTGCCAGGCGACTCCACCGCTGCGCAGATATTCCAACCGTCGCCTGGTGAAATCTCCATCCAGTCGCTCAACATCTTTCGCGGCTTCGACGCCATCGGTCCCAACGACCTGAACCCACCCGACACGAATGTTGCAGTTGGTCCCAGCCATGTGGTCGTGGTGACCAACGATGATTGGGCAATCTACGATCGCAACGGCAACCAACAGTTCCGCGTGGACATGAACGCTTGGAGAAACTCCAGTGATTTCTTCTTTGACCCGCGAGTGGTGTACGACTACTGGAACGGACGCTGGGTGATTCTCTACCTACGGTTTCGGGGCAACTTCGGCTCGCAAGGATCGTGGTGGACGCTGATGATTTCCGATGATAGCGACCCGAACGGCAACTGGATTATCTATGACCTCAACGCCCGCTTCGATGGAGGCACGGAACAGAATCAGTGGGTGGACTTTCCGCACCTCGGCTTTGACAACGAAGCGGTCTACCTGTCGGGGAACATGTATACGGCTGGCGGTACGGGTTTCCGCTACGGCAAGGTGCGCATTCTCTGGAAAGACGAGATTTACAACGGTCAAGCCGCGCGCTGGTACGATTTTTGGAGTCTGCCTGCCACAATCGCGCCTGCGCAAGGATACCGAATCGTGACCAATCCCCGTTGGCACTACTGGGCACACATTCCTGGCGGTGGCGGCAACTTTGTGCGGGTGTACCGAATCGAGAACCCAACCGCGTGGCACCGAGGCATGGGCACACCGAACTTGGTGACCCAAGCGAACATCACAGTGGGTGCCTTTTCGCCTCCACCCAACGCACGCGAGCCAGGCAGAGGGCGCGTGCTCTGGACAGTAGACAACCGCATCATGGATAAATCGCGCCTGAACTATCCCTACCTATACACTTGTCACCATGTGGGGGTTTCTGGAGGTCAGGCGGTCGGCTCCAAGTTCTACCGACTGGATCTGTCGAACAACACGGCGCCCCGCGACGCGCTGCTCTGGTTTGGCAACGCTTTCGACGGATTCTACCCAACTTTGGAAGCGACGCGCGACGAAGATATGGCGATGGGGCTCAACATCTCTAACGGAGACGCGGGGAACCCCTACTATGTGAGTTTCGCGGTCTATCCGTGGTTGGAGGGAGACGCGAACATCGGCAGTGGGACAGGTGTGCGCTTCGGCAGCGGAGTTGCAGGCGGCGACCGCTGGGGCGACTACTCTGGCTCGCACCTCGACCCCTGCGACTACCGCACGGTTTGGCTGGCTGGCGAACATGCGCGCCCAAGCTCGTGGATGACTTCTGCACACGAGGCGACCCTGCGCAAGATTCGCAGCGCGCTCAGCTGCACGAATGTGGCAGGGCAGCGCGGCAGCAATGTGACGCTCAGCGCAACCCTAACCCGCACCGACACCAACGCGGGCATCCCCAACGCAACAGTCGCCTTCTATGTCGATGGGAGCTTCGTTGGGAACGCAACCACCAACAGTGCGGGCGTCGCCCAACGCAGTTTCACCATCCCGAATAACTTCAGCTTCGGCAATCACACCATCACCGTCGAGTTCAACTACTGCCCGTCCAACGACCAGTTCAGCTGGAGCCGTGCCGAGTGTACCCTGCGCGTGCTGCTGGAAGTTGGCGACGCGGGTGACCTGCCCGAAACCTCCCAATCGACCCCAAGCGGTGCCCTGTCCGTGATTGATGGCATCTTGGGCGACAACGATGTGGACATGTACGCCATCTTCCTGCCTAACCCCGCAGCGTTTACCGCTACGACGGTCGGGGGCACAGGGTTCGATACCCAGCTATGGTTATTCGACTCACAAGGCAAGGGTGTCGCCTTCAGCGACGATTCGGGCGGCTCGCAGTCGCGAATCGATAACTCCACAGGATGCTTGACAGGGCGTTCGGCAGGCGTCTACTACTTGGCAATCAGTCGGTACAACCGAGATGCGTTTGGCTGCCGTGGCAATCCCATCTGGAACGACACACCGCGCAACACGATCCGTTGCCCCGACGGTGCAGACCGCACCACTCGTGTGAACAGTTGGAGGGGTTCCACTCCAGCGGGCGGCATTTACACCATCACGCTGACCAACGCGCAAGGCGCAAATCGAGGCAACCCACCTGACTGCTGCGTGCCCCATAACGGCGATGTGGACAGCAACGGTTGCATCAACGACTTAGACCTGTTAGCAGTGCTCTTTGCGTTTGGCAACACGGGCGACAACCTCGGTCGCGTGGATGTGAACTGCGACGGCACTGTGAACGACCTCGACTTGCTGCAGGTGCTGTTCGGTTTCGGAATCGGGTGCTGAACACCAAAACACGACCGCAGGAGGGATCGTTCCCTCCTGCGTCCCCATGCCAGTTATCGTAAGCGAGTTTCTCCTGCGCACACGGGAAACCAAAGGCACTCTCTGTTTGGCTCCCCGAACGCCTCGCAGCTTGCCCAGCAAGCTGCTGGCAGTGCATGTCCCGCACAGCTCTAAGCCTCAAACGAGGACGAATTCAGCAGCCATTACCGAAGTGTAGCAGCACAAAAATCAGGTCAATATCGTCTACAACACTATCGCCGTCCATGTCCTCGAGTCCACCATCTCTCGATCCAAAGGCGAGAATCACTCGCAGCAGATCGATATCGTTCACGCAACCGTCGCCATCGACATCTCCACGGCGCCAGTAAGGATTTTGCAGAACGACAACGCTCCCGTGCTTGCCTACATATCCCAACAGGCGTCCATTCGGGGAAAACTGTACAGAACTGGCTCCATCACAACGCTCTCTCGGTTGATTTTCCGAGGCATGTTTTAGGAGTATTCCGAAACAAGTTTGTCGTTCGATGTATGGAATATTGAAATGGATTACTTCTTTATGGTATCCCCACAAGGTGGATTTTCCATCTGGAGAAAAGACGAGTTCCTTCACAATCTTATCTTCAGACGACCTGCCGATCTCCGTATAGTTCCACAGGTTCCACCGCACGGACGCGCCTGCTGTGTAGACTGCCCCGTAAGAGGAGTCGCCTACGGAGCATGATGTCCCCCCCCAAGCAACGAGTGTGTTCCCATCAGGCGATAGAGCGAAACTATGGAGCGGCACGGCATCGTTCCATGGACAGTCTGTTACATCGAAGTGAAGTGTGGCAGCAAGAGTACCGTCGTTGACCTTCCACAACTCTACGATGTTTGCTTGATCACGCGCTGTTGCCAGCAGTCGACCATCAGGCGAGAAACGGACGGTATGGTATCGCGACCTTCCTGTAAGGGTGTACATCAGTGAGTTGTCTTCCAAGCGCCACAGTCTGATCGTGTTGTCTTGTATTGCGGCAAGCAGTCGCCCGTCAGGGGAGAATTCGAGGGATTTGCCAGCGAATGCATGTGCCATGGAGCCGTCCGACAAACGCCATAGTTTGATCATATTGCTTTCTATTGTTGCGATGAGGTCTCCATTCGGTGAGAACCTAAAGGATTCACCGCCAAATGTATGCATCAGGGAACCATCGGCTACGCGCCACACACGCACGCTACCTTGTTCCCCAGAGGCGACTAAACTGCCATCAGGGGAGAATGCCAACCCCTTCGAGCCACCTGTGAGGGTGCGAAGCAGCGTTCCATCGGAGGCACGCCGCAGTTCGACAGTGCCGGGGCTTCTCTTATCGCTTATTGAGGCTGTCAGGCGTCCGTCGGGTGAAAATACCAATTCGCCTCCGCGTTCGCCCAGTCGACGCATCAGTGAGCCACTTGCGGTACGCCACAGGATCATAGAGTCGCTGCTTGCCGAGAGAACGAGTTGTGCATCTGGTGAAAAAGTTACACTTTCCACTTGCGAGAGATGACCCCTGAGCGTGTGGAGGAGAGTGCCGTCTCTCACGCTCCAGACACGGACAGTCCTATCCTCTCCTCCCGACGCGAGCAGGCGGTTGTCGCGAGAGAACACAAAACCTTTGATTTGACCCGCATGTCCTACAAGAGTGTGTATCAGCGCTCCATCTTCTACACGCCACAGCTTAATATCGAGATCCACTGTAGATGCAATTAGTGTCCAGTCGTGAGAAAATACGATATCTGCAGAACCTGATCTCTCAATATTGATTGCACGAATGAGTTGTCCGTCTTGTACCCGCAAGAACGAGACCCTGATGAGCCCACTCCCGTTCCCATACCAGGAGGCTACGAGGCTGCCGTCGGGGGAAAACGCTATTCTGTCTCCGTGACCTACGATAATCCGTGCCAGATCGCCATCTTCCACGCGCCAGATTTTGATGCGGATATGCCTCTCATATCTCTCTCGATAAACTTCGTTGACTGAGGCGATGTGCGACCCGTCGGGGGAAAATGCGATTCCAAGAACCCTCTCTCGAGGCAAATGGATGGTGACTCGGCGTCCGTTGCGAATGAGCTCAATAAAACCTTGAACGGCATCCGGTGCGTCATTGAAAGGCTCTATGTTTCCTGCGTACGCCAGTGTATCATCAGCAGGGGAGAAGGCAACGGAATTGACCGCAAATCTTGTGAATATGCGTCCGAATGTGCCATCTGAACGCAGCAGAAGAACTCCCCCAGAGAGGTGGGGAGTACCCTCTGGACTGTAGCAGAATTCACCATATCCAACAGCAACGCTACTGCCGCTGGGCGAGTATGCAAAACAAGGAGTGCCGTTGTAATAACATGAGCTATTCATGTGGTAAACTAAGCCACGACAGCAGCTCTCATAGTTATCGTAAATTATGCCGCCGTTTGTCATTTCATAGTATAATGCGGATAGTAGTGTCTCGTCTTCTAATCGCCATATTCTGAGAGTATTGCCTGAGTGTGCTGAGGCGACCAATCTCCCGTCAGCAGAGAACCTCATCCATCTACAGTCTTTACCATCGATCCCTTTTTTCCAAACGAGATCGAGTTGTCCCTGTACAAATGCAGGGAGGAGCGCTACTCCTATAAGGAGCACTCGCATGCAAAAGCGCCAACGGTCTGTCAACGCGTGTACAGCCTCAATTGTCCGCTTCGCTCGATACATCACCCTCGTCGATTGCGATACCATGCGGTTCACCTCATTCATCGATGTGTATAAACCGTCGTATTATACTACAAACTCGATGCCTTTGCCAACTCGATGACTCCTCGAGAGGTTTGCGCACCTATCCGCACACTCGGTTGGAATCGTTATCCGCATGGCACGAGTGCTAGCTTCGAGCCTATACGCGCACCCGTTTCCAGCCGCCGTGGCGGAAGAGGGCAATCATGAGTAGCCCGCTGAAGCCTGAGCTGAGCGCCATCGCCCACCACGCGCCGTGCGCGTCCCAGCCCAGCCCGAACGCCAGCACATATGCCATCGGAATGCGCACGACCCATTGCGTGATGAAAGTTGCTGCCATCGCCTTGAGCGAGTCGCCCGCGCCCTGCAACGCGCCCGCCAGTGTCATCCCGAACGCCAGCAGCGGTTCCGTGAGCGCGTTGATGCGCAGGTACGCCGCCGCCAACGCCTTCACCTGCGGGTCGCTCGTGAACAGCCCTGCGAACTGCTCCGCGAACAGGTAGAACACGACCGCCATCGTGGTCATCACGGCGCACGATTGCCACGCGGCTGCCCAGCCGAAGCGCTCCGCTAAGCGTTCGTTTTTCGCGCCGAGCGCCTGCCCCACCAGCGCGGACGCCGCAATCGCGAACGCGAAGCCCGGCATAAACGCAATCGACTCGGCGGTCAAGCCAATCGGCAGCGCAGCGACCGCCGCTGTGCCCGCTGCCGTCGCCGCCAAGATGCCCGTGAACATCACCGAGCTGGTGGTGTAGATAAAAGTGCGCGCGGAGGCGGGCAGCCCGATCCGCAGGATGCGCTTCCACCACGACCACACGGGCAGCGCGGGATACGCCAACTCGCGCCGTCGGCTGAACCACAGCTGCGCCCAGAGCATCCCCGCGCCCACCCACAGCGAGAGCGCCATCGCGATTCCTGCGCCGCGAATGCCCAACGCAGGGAAGCCGAACTTGCCGAAAATCAGCAGGTAGTCGCCGACGATATGCACCCCCGTCGCCACGATGCTGGCGTACATCGGCGAGCGGGTGTCGCCCAAGCCGCGAAAAGTGCCGCTTAGCCCCATCATCAGGAAGCTGGCGGGCGCGCCCAGCAGCGCAAGCGCCAGAAACTGCCGCGCCTGCGCGTCCGCCCCAGCCTCCAGCCCATACCAGCGGATAATCTGCGGCAGCAGCAGGTAGCCCAGCAGCGTGAACGCGACGCCCAGCACGCACGCAATCCCCAACGCTTGACGCGCCGCTTGACGCAGGCTATGGGTGTCGTTCGCGCCGACCATCCGCGCCACAATCGCCGTCGCGCCTGTGGAGACCGCCATCGCCAGCGCCATCGTCAGAAACAGCAACTGACTGCCGACCCCGACGCCCGCTAATGCCTCCGCGCCCAGACGCCCCACAAAGATGCGATCCAGAAAACTGTTCGCCGACTGCACCACCGACGCCGCCATCGTCGGCAGCGCCAACCGCCACACCGTGCGCGCAACATTCTCTTCCGATAATAGGTTTGGTTCGGCGGACTCGGATAAACGCAGCGTTTTCATAGGCGGGGCAATTGTACCTGCCGTCGTCGGGTATCCTTATGGCGTTCCCGCGCTGCCTGCGGGACGCTCACTGCCGAGCCGAAACTCTGGAGGAACAGAACGATGCCGATGCACACCGACTGGATGACCGAAGCGAACAATAGGGAGATAGAGATCCTTTTAGGACACGCCACCCCCCTGTATCACAACCTTTCTGTAGCGAGTTTGGTCGAGCATGCGATACGGAACGGCGAGGCGCTGTTGGCGTCCAACGGCGCGCTGGTCGCCGCTACGGGGCAATACACGGGACGCTCCCCGAAAGACAAGTTCGTCGTGCGCCGTCCTGAGTATGAATCGGAAATCGACTGGGGCGCGGTCAACCAGCCGATGGCGCCCGAAGTGTTCGAGCGGCTGCTGCTGCGCGTCACGGCATACTTGGCGAACCGCCCGCTGTATGTGCACGATTGCTACGCAGGGGCAGACCCGCGCTATCGGCTCAAGGTGCGCGTCATCAACGAGATGGCGTGGCATAACTTGTTCGCGAAGCAGCTGTTTATCCGCCCACCGCGCGAGGAGCTGGCGGACTTCCGCCCGAACTTTCTGGTGCTGCACGCGCCGAACTTCAAGACCGACCCCGCCATCGACGGCACGCGCAGCGAGGTGGTCGTCGCGCTGGACTTCGTGCGGCGCATCGTGCTGATTGCAGGCACGGGCTACGCAGGCGAAATCAAAAAGTCCATCTTCACGGTGTTGAACTTTATTTTGCCGTTGCAGGGGGTGTTCCCGATGCATTGTTCGGCGAATGTGGGCGCGGCGGGCGATGTCGCGCTCTTTTTCGGGTTGAGCGGCACGGGCAAGACCTCGCTGTCTGCCGACCCCGAACGCCGCCTGATCGGCGACGACGAACACGGCTGGACGGACACGGGCGTGTTCAACTTCGAAGGCGGCTGCTACGCCAAGTGTATCAACCTTTCGCGCGAGCATGAGCCGCAAATCTGGAACGCCATCCGCTTCGGCAGCGTGGTGGAGAATGTGGTGGTGCATCCCGACACGCGCGAGCCTGACTACACGGACGCCTCGATTACCGAGAACACGCGCGCGGCGTACCCTGTGGACTATATCGACGGCGCGGTGCTGCCCAGCATCGGGGGTCATCCGAGCCATATCTTCTTCCTCGCGGCGGATGCGTTCGGCGTGCTGCCCCCCATCAGCCGCCTGAGCGTCGAGCAGGCGATGGACATGTTTTTGCTGGGCTACACGGCGAAGGTGGCGGGCACCGAGCGCGGGATTACGACCCCGCAGACGACCTTCAGCGCGTGCTTTGGCGCGCCGTTTCTGCCGATGCACCCGACGCGCTACGGCGAAATGCTTGCCGAGAAGTTGCAGCAGCATCGGGCGCAGGCGTGGCTGGTCAACACGGGCTGGACAGGCGGCGCGTATGGCGTCGGGCATCGGATCCCCATCCGCTACACGCGGGCGATGATACGCGCCGCGCTCAACGGCACGCTGGAGAGCGTCTCGTGCCGCACCGACCCCATCTTCGGGCTGGAAGTGCCCGACGCCGTGCCCGATGTGCCGAACGACCTATTGCATCCGCGTGACACTTGGCAGGACAAAGCCGCCTATGAAGCGCAGGCGCGCCAACTCGCCGAGCGCATGCAAGAGCAACTCAAGCGCATTCGAGGATGAGCAATCAAGTTCGTGGGTCTGGCGGGTGCCACCACATCAAGTCGCCGAATGCTCCGTTATCGGCATAAGTAAGTGCGTACCTGTAGAACCGTTCGTCACCACCAAGTTGCCGCGCAGGTGCTGGTACCTACATTTCGCACCCGCGTGGCTCGCAGCCGACACCTGGTTCGCTTCGACACTGATTGGTGGGGGTGTTAACACGCTCTTAACACTCAGAGTGGGTATCCTGTAAGTGGTGGAGCGAATCCCTTTGGACACGCAGTCGGCGACCTCGGCAGGGCAGCAGACGACGCCTCCCGCGCGCATGTCGGCGCGTCAGCTGAACCTCTACTACGGCGACTTTCACGCGCTCAAGGATGTCAATCTGGACATCCGCGCCAACAGCATCACTGCGCTGATTGGTCCCTCAGGCTGCGGCAAAAGCACCTTTTTGCGCTGCCTCAACCGCATGAACGACCTGATTGAGGGCGTGCGCATCATGGGCACGGTCACGCTGGATGGGAAAAACATCTACGACCCCGATGTGGATGTGGTGGATCTGCGCAAGCGCGTCGGGATGGTGTTCCAAAAGCCCAACCCGTTCCCGATGAGCATCTACGATAATGTCGCCTACGGTCCGCGCATGCACGGCATCCGCGACAGGCGCATCTTGGACGAGATTGTGGAGACCAGCCTGCGCCAAGCCGCGCTGTGGAACGAGGTGAAGGACAAACTCAAGCAGTCGGGCATGGCGCTGTCGGGCGGGCAGCAGCAACGCCTCTGCATCGCCCGCGTGCTGGCGGTCAACCCCGAAGTGATTCTGATGGACGAGCCGACCTCCGCCTTAGACCCAACCGCCACCTACTATATCGAGGAGCTGCTGACCGAGCTGAAAAAAGAGTACACCATCGTCATCGTCACGCACGGGATGCAGCAGGCGGCGCGCATCTCGGACTACACAGGCTTTTTCATGATGGGCGCGCTGCACGAGTTCGATACGACCGAGAAAATCTTCACCAACCCCAGCAAAAAAGAGACCGAGGACTACATTCGCGGGCGGTTCGGCTAATCGCCAGCGGGTACAATACCCCCTGCTGTGTTCCGCAAAATCCTGATAGCCAATCGCGGCGAGATTGCCGTGCGGGTGATTCGCGCCTGCAAGGAGCTGGGCGTCCAGAGCGTGGCGGTCTATTCAGAGGCAGACCGCGACGCGCTGCATGTGCAGCTGGCGGACGAGGCGGTCTGTATCGGCGCGCCGCCCAGCGCGGAGAGCTACCTCAACATCCCGCACATCCTGATGGCGGCGCAGATTACCGAGTCGGAGGCGATTCACCCCGGCTACGGCTACCTATCGGAGCGGGCGAGCTTCGCGGAGGCGTGCGCGGCGCAGGGGATCAAGTTCATCGGTCCCCCGCCCGACGCGATTCGCCAGATGGGCGACAAGTCGCTGGCGCGGGCGATTGCACACCAAGCGGGCGCGCCCGTGCTGCCAGGCACAGAACGCGCGCTGCAGAGCGAGGACGAGGCGGTCGCCGCCGCGCGACACATCGGCTTCCCGCTGCTGATTAAGGCAGCCGCAGGCGGCGGCGGGCGCGGTATTCGGCGCGTGATGAGCGAGGACGACCTGCTGCCCGCGCTGCGCATCGCCCAGTCCGAAGCGCAAGCCGCCTTCGGCTCGCCCGAAGTCTACCTCGAAAAATACATCCCCGAACCGCGCCATATCGAAGTGCAAATCCTCGCCGATGAACACGGCAAAGTGCTGCACCTGTTCGAGCGCGAGTGTTCGATTCAGAATCCGCGCCACCAGAAGATGATCGAGGAAGCCCCTGCGCCGAACCTGCGTCCTGAAACGCGCCGCGCGCTCGGCGACGCCGCCGTCAAAGTCGCCCAAGCCGTCGGCTATCAAAACGCGGGCACGATCGAGTTCCTCGTGGACGCCGACGAGAACTTCTACTTCATCGAGATGAACACGCGCCTGCAGGTGGAGCATCCCGTGACGGAGGCGATTACGGGCGTCGACATCGTGCAGTGGCAGATTCGCATCGCGGCAGGCGAGCCGTTGCCGCTGGAGCAAGCCGACATCGCCATCAGCGGGCACGCGATTGAGGCGCGCCTGACCGCCGAAATCCCCGAACAGGACTTCACCCCCTCTACAGGGCGCATCAGCGAATGGACGCCGCCTGGCGGACCGGGCGTGCGCGTCGACAGCCACCTCTACACGGGCTACAGCGTCCCGCCGTATTACGACCCGCTGCTGGCAAAAATCATCGTGCATGCGCCCACGCGCGAGGGGTCAGTGGCGCGGCTGCAGCGCGCCT
>Ga0197142_1002481_pt1 | contig 16151 bp, 19 predicted proteins | sample GBS60_MetaG_FD_148614 | JGI IMG/M metagenome (GOLD analysis project Ga0197142, IMG submission 148614) | Sediment microbial communities from Great Boiling Springs, Gerlach, Nevada, United States - GBS 60_MetaG | ecosystem: Environmental > Aquatic > Thermal springs > Hot (42-90C) > Sediment...
AACCGTACTCAAGCTCCTTTCAGCTAAACCTTCCAATCGCCCAATATTTAGTTTAACTAGGCATGCGGCTGACCGGCTGTCTCAATTTCCGAGACAAGTTTTCTACACAGCTCATGTGTTTTAGCCGCTCTCCTTGTTGCGTCCTCGGCGTCTTCCCTGCTGATGACCTCTTCAGGGGATAGAAAATCCTCCTCCCCACCGTAGAGGCTTATTTCTCTCTTTTTGACGAGAAGCTTGCTTGATTCACGTAAGAACCCAAGCTCAGCCCTAAACCACTCCGGAAACCTGTCCTTCACATCAACCATCACGTCTGAAACGTCATGTATTTTGGGGTACTCTATTCCCACAACCTTCAAAACAGCTTTCAAGGATAGCTCGACACATTCCTGGCTCAGCCTAACAGCGTAGGCGTAGTTGCCTTCAGAGAATGCGTCCACGGAGTCTTTAATCCTTGCCTCAGCCTGCTTGAGATAGGCTTTACCAACCTTAAGCAGATTCAACTCTTTCCCCGAACCTGTGCCCCGGCTTCAGGTCCCAATACCAGCGCCCCCCATCCACGACCACCTTCCTAGCCCCCTGCTCCAGCAACCTCCTCTTAAGCTCCAGCAGCAAAGTCTCGATAAAGCTATCTCTGTCATAGAGGATGGCGACATCCTCCGTCATGTCTAAGAAGAGCAGGGGCAGCCTCCGGGCCTCCTCCCGCCTCAAGGGATAGAAGTTAAGGGATGTGTAAACACCGTGCTTTCTAAGCCAGCTGAGCTCCCCTTCAACCATCTCCTCCACTGAGCATAGCTCGTCCATCCTCGAACCTAAGCTTCCCTTAAACGAGTCCGAGACCAGCAAAATGTCAACATCGCTCCATCTGGAGGCGGAGCCGCGTGCGACAGAGCCATAGACGGCGAAGGACACCAAATCCACCATCCTGAGAAGAGCCTTGAAGCTCTCAAGTATGAGTTTAACATATCTCTCCGAGGAAACCCTGTCGATGTTCTTCACGACACCGGAGGCCAGATAGACAAAGTTCTCGGGGTCCAGAAGCCTGTAAAGCCTGGGCTTCCCGCGCTCGAAAACCAGCAAAGCCCTTCTGGAGTGAAGTTTGCTGAAGGCGACGGAAAGCGTGTTTTCATCGACTGAGAGCGAGTTTTTGGCCGCGGAAAAGGTGAACAGGTCCTGGCCGAAGGTTACGTAAAGCCTTGAGTAGAGTTCGCCGAGCTGCCTTGAAACCCACATGAACCAGTGGATAGTAGCTTAACAATTTATTAAGCTTTCCAGAATAATTGTATTTAACAGCCCTGCCTTATGCTGATAGGGCGGGGTCCGGGTGTTTTGCTAAATCCTTATTTTTAGCCTTGTCTAAAGTTTAGACAGGTCTAAATGATGCAGAGGCTCACCCACACCCTCACCATACTAGCCGCCCTAATCATAGTGGTAAACGTCACAGCACCTGCCGCCATACCGGAAACCAGGCGGGATGAAAGGCTTATACTTGCCACAACAACAGTCATCTGGGACATAGCCCGCAACGTGGCTGGCGGCCTCTGGGAGGTTGAGTCCCTGGTGAATCCGGGGCAGAACCCGCACAACTATGAGCCCACCCCCCAGGACATGGTAAAGGCGGCGAAGGCGTCTCTCATACTCTACAACGGCCTAGGGCTCGACTCATGGGTTGAGAGGCTGCTTTCAGGACAGTGGCGTGGGAAGATGGTTCGTGTAACAGAGGGGCTGGAGCCCTACATGCTTAAGGTCCCCGACGGCCCCTACGCCGGCAAGGATGACCCACACCTCTGGCTCGACGTATCAATGGCCGTCAAGTATGCGGAGAGGATTAGGGATGTGCTTGTCGAGGTTGACCCCGTAAACGCCGAGCAATACCGCTTAAACGCGGCGGCATACATCGCCGAGCTGTGGGAGCTGGACGAATGGATTAAGGAGGCTGTTTCAAAAATCCCCGAGGACAGAAAGGTTTTGGTCACGCAGGAAAACGCCTTCCAGTACTTCGCCCGCCGCTACGGGTTCAGGGTGGGCGGATACTTCTACTCGATTGTTACGGAGATAGAGCCAACCCCCTACGACACAGCCCGGCTGGTGAATAAGGTGAGAAGGACAGGGGTCTGTGTGTTCTTTGTCGAGACAACACTTTCAACGCGTGCGATGGAGATGTTGGTTAGGGAGGTTGGGGGGAGGATTGCAGGCCAGCTCTACGCCGACAGCTTGGGCCCGCCGGGAAGCGGGGCGGACACATACATCGGAATGATGCGTGACAACGTTGAGAAGCTCTCCGCCGAGCTGTCGAGGTGGTGTTGATGGACGCGGTTGTAGCTGAAAACCTCACAGTTGTCTATGAGCGGTTCAAGGCACTTGAGGACGTGAGCTTCAGGATACCGCGAGGCTCGATGACCGCCATCATAGGGCCCAACGGCTCGGGCAAAAGCACCCTGCTCAAGGCATGCATCGGACTTGTCAAACCTACTACCGGCAGAATAAGGGTTCTGGGCGCGGATGTGAACGGTGTACGTGGAAGGGTTGCATACGTCCCGCAGCGGGAGGAGGTCTACTGGGATTACCCGATAACTGTTTGGGATGTGGTCGCGATGGGTAGAATAAGGGAGGTGGGGCCGCTGCGCTCCGTACGGGCGGACGATGAAGAAGTGGCTAAGGCCTTGGAGTCAACAGGCCTTACAGAGCTGCGGCGACGGAAGATTTCAGAGCTTTCCGGCGGCCAGCAGCAGAGGGTGTTTCTGGCGAGGGCCATAGCTCAGGGCTCTGAGCTGTACTTGCTGGATGAGCCGTTGACAGGTGTTGACGCGGAGTCCGAGGACAGGCTGTTCGAGATACTTTCGGAGATTAGGAAAAAGGGGAAAACAATCCTGATGACTACGCATGACCTCAGCTCGACCCTTGAGGTTTTCGACTACATACTGCTTCTAAGGAACAGGCTAATCTCTTTCGGGCCGCCTCACGAGTCCCTGAAAACAGAATACCTAACAGCGGCATACGGGAGCGAGAGCGTGGCAATGCATCTCGCCGACGTGCGTAAGGTGGCGGGATGGCGTTGATAGACCTCCTCCTCGAACCGCTTTCCTACGGCTTCATGCGCCTCGCATTAATTACCTCGATAACCGTGGGTGTTGTCGCGTCTGTGCTTAGCGCAATCATAGTTGTTAGGGGCTGGTCTCTCCTCGGCGACGCCATCTCACACGCAGTTTTGCCCGGCATCGCTGTGGCGGTGGCCCTCAATATACCCTTCATCGTTGGAGGCATGGCGGCGGGGATTGTGGCCGCGGTTCTGATAGGCTTTGTCGAGTCAAGGGCCCGTGTCAGGAACGACACCGCGATAGGTATTGTGCTGACGGGGGCGTTCGCCCTAGGCCTCGTAATCATAAGCCGCTTAAGGCCAACAATCGACGTATTCCACATACTTTTCGGAAACGTCCTCGGGGTCTCGCCTCAGAGCATGATGATTTCAGCGGCCATAGGCGCGGCAATCCTCTTAACGCTCGCCCTCTTCATGAAAGAGATAATCGCCTTCACATTCGACCCCGTCTTCAGCTACGTCGCAGGCCTCCCCACAACGCTGATACACTACTCCCTCATGGCGTTGATGTCGCTGACAATCATCTCCGCGCTCGAGACAGTCGGCATAATACTCATAGTCTCACTCCTCGTAACCCCCGGAGCCACCGCGCAGCTCCTCGCCAAAAACATGACCGAGATGATTATGCTCTCCATCCTCGTAGGCGTCACCTCATCCATAGCGGGCCTCTACCTCTCATTCTACCTCGCCGTAAGCTCAGGCGGGACAATAGCCCTAATCGTAACCCTCATCTTCTTCACGGCGTTAACAATAAAGAAGCTGCGGCGGAGCTTACCGCGAGAGCAGTAAAACAGCCACCACGGCGAAACCTATCCCCAAAGCCTTCGTCAACGTAATCGTTTCATTCAACACCAAGAGGCTGAGGAGGGTTGCGAGGGCTAGGCCGAGCCGTGAGATGGGTATTACAACGCTTCCCTCACCGGTCTTCAGACCCGTCATCAAAGCAATCAACGCAACCGCTATCGTAACGCCTGACATGAGGGCGTAGGGTATAGATCCCCTACCCATGTCTGGAATACGTCCTTCAAGGAATACCGCCGCCAGCGGTATTATGGAAAGCAGGACCACCGTCTCGACGATTAGGTAGCCGAGCGGGTGCGCGCCCTCGACAGCCCCCTTCTTCCTCAGAAAATCCGTCAACCCCAGACATAGAAACGCCACCAAAGCCAGTGCAATCTCCACCCTGATAAACTGCGTCATGAGGTTTACCAGACCTTCATGGATAAAAAGGTTTGACACAGGGCCGTGAACAGGTTTGGATAACCTTGACGGTGAGGATTAGTCGTCGATGGCTTTCACCGTAGCCTGTGAACCATTACCAGGAAGTAGATGGCGCCCGCTAGGATGGGTATCCCCGATAGATATGCGCTGGGCAGGGAGGAAAACACGGAAGCACCAATCCTCCAGAGGTTTCCGACGTTGATAAGCATGAACGGTGTGTAGCTGAGGCCCTTTACCGCAACCCTGCCGCTCATCAGCGCGGGCATCAGTATTGGGGCGTAGGCCATGATTGTGTTTGCTATGAAGCCCACGGCCATGCTGTGTATGAAACCATCTCTGAGACTGGGCCACGGCCCCTGCAGAAGGCCGAGCATCAGGGCCGCCGTAAGCCATGCGGCTGCGGTAGTAAAATACGTTGTAAAGTATCTGTGTCTTATTCTGTCCCTTTGGTTCAGCTCGCCCTCCTTGACGACGTTCTTGAAGGATTTGGCGATGTCCACAGATGCAAGGTAGAGGATGCCGAAGGCTAGGAATAAGGCTCTCCGGATGTCCTGTAGGGGGTGCTGTTGAAACGGCAGAAGAAGTAGCGCCGCGAGATAGGCCGCTAAACATGCAGCCGCCAGCCCCCTGTTGTAGTTTGCGTTAAGCCTAAACCTAACGGTCCTCATCACCACACCCACAATCATGGATGTTGGAAAACCGAGAAGGGCCAGCTCCACAAACCGTGGGTCCTGCCAAGGATGTTGGAGGAAAAGCCTCGCGGCCGACGCCGCCGTGAGAAGAAGGGGAGAGAGAACTATGAAAACATCCGAGGCCCAGAAAAACCCCCGAGGCCGCCCCACAGCAGCAGCGGTCAAAACACCATATCCTACGAAGCCGGCGAGTAGAGCTATGTCGGCCACCGCCGTCCCGACGCCCGCAAGCCTCGACGCGTTGCCGACGAACACCATCAAGACCATGGGGAGAAAAAGACTGAGCGGGGGAACGGGCCTGTTTTTGAAACGTGGCACAAGGCCGTAGCTGACGCCCATGATGAAAACCGCGGTGAAGCCGAAGAGCTGCAGGTCTGGGTGGGTTAGATAGATGTTATGGAAGGGGGCCGCCCCACCGTAGGCCAGCAGGCGGAGAACACCGAGAAACGTCCCAGCAAGGGCGAGGACAGTTGCCAGCGCGGTGGCGGCTATGAGGGCTGTTCTGACCGGCCCAAACCCCCTACTTACCGCCCTCGCCATGGAAGACAGCTATGTGTGGGTTATTTAGTTGTGCCGCGACAACACGCCATAATAGGTGGTCTGCACACATGTATTTATACAGGGCCAATATGTTTTCTGGAGAGTTGACGGTCCTAGCTCCGCAGGATATTCCTCTAAGCTTTGAGGAGATTAGGCGTTACGGCAGGCATCTCATCATACCGGAGGTTGGGATGGCTGGGCAGAGGAAGCTTAAGGCTGCGAGGGTTTTGGTCGTCGGTGCGGGTGGTCTGGGCTCCCCCATATCTCTCTACTTAGCTGCCGCCGGGGTGGGTCACATAGGCTTGGTTGACTTTGACAGGGTTGACGAAAGCAACCTCCAGCGCCAGATACTCTACACAACTAAGGATGTTAAACGCCCTAAGCTCGAGGCCGCGAAGGAAAGGCTGACCGCCATGAACCCCCACATCGAGGTCGAAACATATGAGACACGGCTGACCAGTGAAAACGCCCTCGAAATAATGAAGGACTACGACGTGGTGGTTGACGGGACGGACAACTTCCCCACCAGGTATCTGACAAATGATGCCTGCGTCCTCTTGGGCAAGCCCAATGTCTACGGAAGCATCTTCAGGTTCGACGGACAGGTATCCGTCTTCGACGCCCGCAGGGGCCCATGCTACAGATGCCTCTACCCGGAGCCTCCTCCACCGGGGCTTGTCCCAAGCTGCGCGGAGGGCGGGGTGCTTGGGGTTCTACCAGGGGTGGTCGGCGCGCTGCAGGCGATGGAGACAATCAAGCTCATCCTAGGGATAGGCCAGCCGCTCATAGGTAGGCTGCTTCTCTTCGACGGGCTGCACATGTCGTTCACGGAGCTGAAGCTCAGGAAGGACCCCAACTGCAAGGTCTGCGGCCCCAACCCAACCATCAGGGAGCTCATAGACTACGAGGCCTTCTGCGGCGTGACACCTTCGGCCGGGGAGCCGAGCATGCACATAACACCTGAGGAGCTGCACAAAAAACTAGCCAGCGGTGAGAAGGTTTTCCTGCTTGACGTGAGGGAGGAGGTGGAGTATGAGATATGCCATCTCGAGAACGCGGTCCTGATACCGCTGTCGAAGCTGCCTGAGAGGGTTAACGAGCTCAGCCTGACGGATGAGATAGTTGCCTACTGCCACACGGGTGTGCGGAGTGCTATGGCGGTCAAGCTCCTCCGCGACCTTGGCTTCAGACGTATCAGGAACCTCGCAGGCGGGATTGATGCGTGGGCCGAGCGCGTGGACCCGAGCATGCCGCGCTACTGAGCCTGCGGGTTTTTCGAGGCCTCCTCCGGCGGGGGTGGCGGTGGAGGCGGTAGAGCTGGTGTTTGCTGTGTGGCGTGTTTTTTGCCCTTACGTGTGACCGCCACCGTGGCTAGTGCTGAGGCGACCCCCACTAGTGCGAGTCCCTGCGCGTAGGCGATGCTGCGGTGGAGGCTGTTTTCGCCGCTGAGGAGACTGTACTGCTGTAGCAGGTTTTGCAGGGAGGCCCGTGTTTCGTCGAGCTGTGACTGTAGGAAGCCTATCTGCTGCCGTGCGTCCTCATGGCGTTTTGAGAGGTCTTGGTAGAGGCCTTGGAGCTGGGTGTAGCGGCCTTGGAGGGATGTGTAGTCGGCTGTCAGGTTACGGTAGTCGTTGAGCAGCTGTCTATAGCTCTCCGACAGGGCGGTGTGCTCGCTGCGGAGGCTTTGGTAAAGGGCTTCAAGAGAGCGCAGGTCCCCGACGACGGCGGTATACCTCTCGCTCAGAGCCCTGTACTCGGCAGTTAGGTTGGCGTATTTCTGCTCAAGTCTTGCATTCTCCTTTCTCGCCTCGTCTAGACGTGTGGAGAGTGCTGTGTTCTCACGGAGGGCGTTGTCCAGCTGGTTTGACAGAGTGTTTATCTGGGTTCTCAGCTCGTCTATCGTGCGGCGGAGTGACTGGATGAGGCTTTCCGCCTGCGCTAAGCTTGAGACTATCTCGTCGTAGGTTTTGCCGCGGACTACTGCGAGGTGCCAGCTGTGGGTCATGGGTTGGAAGAGTGTTTCACGCGTATAGTTGGCGTAGACGGTCGCCTTGACAACAGGGTCTCCGCTGTATGCGGAAGGTACACAGAGGCTGTAGGTTCTTGATATGACATCGCCTGAGCTGAAGGCTGTAAGGGCTGAGACAAATGTGTCGGTCAGGAGGTTTACGCTGCCTGAGCCGCTCACATATGTGACCGTTAGACGTAGCCTTTCGACCGTCACACTTCCCAGAAACGTTGTCTGGAAGACGATGGTGAAGCATGTCCCCGACTTTACCTCAGCCGGATAAGAGAGAGTTATCTTCAACCTGCCGTCGTCCGTGAAGGACGAGAAACCATCAGCAAGCACGTATGGCATGAATAATAACCCAGCCAGCAGAAACGGGAAAACAGCCCTAACCATACATGGACATACGTTATACGTGTTTTTATTTTTTAAAAACTGTTAAATAAGAGTGGCTGGGAAGGGTTCTATGCTGGAGCGGCTGAGAGAGGAGCTGCTGCGGATTGACTGGGATAGGACTGCTGGGGCGGTTGAGGCCTTCATAGCCGAGACCGTGAGTGTGGCCGGTGTTAGGGGGGTTGTGCTGGGTCTCAGCGGGGGTGTTGACTCCTCTGTTGCCGCCGCTCTATGTGTGAGGGCCCTCTCGAGGGAGAGGGTTCTGGGTCTGTTGATGCCCACAGAGTTCACGCCCGCGCAGGATGTGGAGGATGCGGAAAAGCTCGCGGAGAGCCTCGGCATCGAAACAATCTACGCCCCGATAAAGGGTGTTGTAGACGGCTACTCAGGTGTTTTGGGTGTGAGGCCTTCGGAGGAGAGCCGGATGGCTTACGCGAACCTTAGGGCCCGTGTTAGGATGTCGATTCTTTACTTCTACGCCAACCTCCGGAACCTGCTGGTCGCGGGGACGGGCGACAGGAGCGAGCTATTGCTGGGATATTTCACGAAATATGGAGACGGCGGCGTCGACTTCCTCCCCGTCGGAAACATCTACAAAACACAGCTCCGCATGCTCGGAAAACACCTCGGCCTACCCGACAGAATAGCATTCAAACCCAGCAGCCCACAGCTCTACCCAGGCCACAGAGCCACGGACGAACTCCCAGCCGACTATAACACCCTCGACCCAATACTCTATGCGCTATTCGACAAAAACCTCTCCGTCGACGAGGTTGTAGGGCTTGGGGCCGACAGAAGGGTTGTGGAGGCTGTTTTAGCAAGGTTTAAGGGAAGCATGCACAAGAGAATGATGCCGGCAACAGGCCCGCGTCCCATTATGATTTAGGTTTTTAATCCGACTCTGTCGAGTAGTCTAGCCCAGTCTAGGCGTGTTAGTGCATAGGCTGCTGCGAGGGCTGCGGCCGCTGTGGCGGCTGCTATGGCGATTGTGTGTGTTATGTTGACTTCGCCGACGACGCATTCTACGATGTAGCATGCGAGGCCGTACCAGTATAGGGCGAGGTATGCGACCGCTGTTGTTATGACTAGTTTTCCGGCGAAGACTGTTGGGATGAAGAGTTTGCTGCTGTAGTTTGATATCGCGAGGAGCATGAAGACGACATCGTCTGGGAGCGGTGTCGCCGCAGCGCCGACAACGGCCAGCCAGCCATGACGGGCGACAAGCCTCTCCAACGGCTCAATCCTCTTACGCGACTCCTCGCTCAACAGAACACGCCCACCCTTGAAGAACCTGAACAGCACGGCCTTGGCTAGGGCGGCGCCCAAAGCGCTTGCGAGCGCCGTTGGAAACGGATCAAGACGGCCGGCCATCACAGCCAAGATGATTGGAGGTATGTATGGACCGGAGACGAAGGGGATGAGGCTGCCGAGAAGGCTGGCAGCAAACACGCCAACATAGCCATAGCCCGTCAACCCATTCCAAAACTCCGGCGAGAAAAACTCCAAACCTTTCTACGAAGTCCTGTGTATGGAAAGCCACAATATAGCCGTTAAGGCGGTGGTGTGTTCGTGGAATATGGGGAAGTGTTTCATGGCTGTTATCGAGCTTGACAAGGACGGATACTGGTGGAGATGCCTAGGCTGCCACATCCAAGCACCCCCGAAACCCTCATGGAGAGAAAAAAGAGGCCGTCGAGCTCTACCTAGAAACATAGGCCTACATAGCCCTTCCTTAACATTATTCAAATACGCGTAGCTTTTCTACCGGATATGGCTGTGGTCAGGGTTGAGGGGCTGGAGGCGGAATTCAAGGGCTGCGGCGACCTAATCCACACCCTGGGCCGTGTGCTTGAGGCGGTGGAGCCGGGCCGTCTAGTGGCCCGTTCCGTGAAGAGGGTGGGCCGGAGGCTTTACGTCAGGGGTGAGGTGGTTGACCTCATGTCTTTTGACGACTTTGCCGTGCTCGCTGTTGGGAAAGCCTCTGGGCCGATGGCCGTGAAGCTTCTCAAACTGCTTGAGGGGAGGCCTGTTAGGGGGGTTGCCGTCATGCCCCACGGCCTCCAACCCCTCCACAGCCTCAAACCCCTCGAGACAATCCACGCATCCCACCCCACACCAAACCCCTCAAGCCACAGAGCAGGCCAGAAAATCCTCGAATACGCGGAAAGCTGCGGAGACGGGTCTCTCGCATTCGTCCTCCTGTTTGGAGGAGCCTCCGCGCTGGCCGTGATGCCGGCGGGGGAGGTGAGTGTGGAGGAGAAGGCTGCGGCGGCCGCTGCTTTGATGAGGGCGGGCGCCACGATAGATGAGCTAAACACAGTCCGCAAACACCTCGGCCTACCCGACCGCATAGCGTTCAAGCCCAGCATCGGAAAACAAGAAAAACGCCAAATTAACTCCATAAACAAAGACAGAACAACCCCGAGATAGGGCTCTACAACCCCGACGACCAAGCAAACAAAAGATAATCACGCTCAAGCCGGGTCAGAAGGCCGGCATAAAGATGAAAGAACGGGCAGATACTTCTGCTTCACAACAAATCCAGAAAAAAGGAATACTTGAAGTTGAGTAACATAAAACCCTGCTAAAATTTTGCTGGCTTGAACAGCTTTAATCATTTTCTACAATCAGCCTGTATAGTTCTTCGGGCTCCATCCCAATCTGCCACGCGATCTTTCTTAAAAGACCACGTCCTATCTCTTCTCCCTTATGAAAAGGTACAACGGTTACCCGCCCATCACTATGCTTAAAGATAATATGAGAGCCTTTTTGTCTTACAGGTTGAAAGCCTAAGCGTTCCAATCTCCTTATCAATTTCTCAACCTTTACTGGGCCGATCATTCTACGGATAAATAAAAGATGGGCTTATAAAAGTCTATATTTTATATATAAGTAAATTTAAATATAGCTTGCCGAATATTATGACCACCCCGAACATGATTTTGACCGTTAGCCGTTATATTTAATATTATGTTCTACCATAACCCGCATCAGGGATGGGTAGGCGTTTTACAGTTGTTGTCGAACTTGACGAGGATGGCTACTATGTCGGCTCTGTCATAGAACTGCCAGGCTGCCACACACAGGCACGCTCCCTTGAAACGCTCATGGAGAGGATAAAGGAGGCAATCGAACTCTACCTAGAAACAGTTAACCCGCCTATGCCGAAAACAGAGTTTGTAGGCATACATAGGGTAATCCTGCCTTAACACTTTCAAATATCCCGTAACCTTCTCTGCGGCGTATGGCTGCGGTCAGGGTTGATGGGCTGGAGGATGTATGGGAGGACGGCTGTGGCGACATAGTTTACACATTGGCCCGCGTTCTAGATGCGGTGGAGCCGGGCCGGCTTGTGGGGCGCTCCGTGAAAAGGGTTGGGTGGACGTTATATGTAGGCGGTGAAAAGCAGGATCTCCGGTTATTTAACGAGTTTGTAGTGCTTGCGGTGGGGAAGGCTGCATCCTCAATGGCCGCCATGCTACTCAAACAACTCGAGGGAAGACCTGTGAGAGGGCTTGTTGTGATATCCCATGGCCTCCAGCCCCGCCAAAGCCTCAAACCCCTTGAAACAATCCATGCAGCCCACCCAATCCCCGACACATCAAGCCAGAGAGCGGGGCAGGCAATACTGGAATATGCAAAAAGCTGCGGGGCGGGTTCTCTTGTGTTTGTACTACTGTCGGGCGGGGCGTCCTCGCTGGCCGTGCTGCCAGCAGAAGGTGTAACAGTTGAGGACAAGGCTGCGGCAGCCGCGGCGTTGATGAAGGCGGGTGCTTCGATAGAGGAGCTGAACACTGTCCGCAAACACCTCTCGGCGATAAAGGGCGGGTGGCTGGCGAAACACCTCCGCTGCAGGACATACACGCTCATCCTCTCCGACGTGGTTGGTGATAGGCTTGACGTCATCGGCTCGGGTCCAACGGTCCCAGACCCGACAACCTACGCAGACGCCCTCAATGTCATCAGAAGGAGAAAGGCGCAAGTCCCGGAAAACGTTCTCAAACACTTGGAGGCAGGGGCCCGCGGCGCTTTGGAGGAGACACCCAAGCCCGGCGACCCATGTTTCAAAAACATAAGAAACATCATCGTTGGAAGCAGCCTCGACGCCGTCAGGGCAGCCGCATCCACACTACGCAGGAAAGGCTACAGAACACTTGTGTTGACAGGCATGCTCTCCGGTGAGGCCCGTGAAGCAGCCCGCTTGCTCGCGGCTATTGCGCTGGAGGTGAGGAGGTCTGGGTTACCGCTCAGACCCCCGGCGGCGGTTGTGGCGGGCGGGGAGACCGTTGTAACGGTTAGGGGAGGCGGTGTCGGCGGCCGTAACCAGGAGCTTGCGCTGGCGTTGGTGTTGCATCTCAGGGAGATGCGGGGTTTCTCAGCGGCCTCGATGGGGACTGACGGGGTTGACGGACCCACCGACGCAGCCGGAGCCATGGTCACAGACAGAACAATCCCAAACGCCGTCGAGAAAGGCCTAAGCCCGGAAGAATACCTCGAAAACAACGACTCCCACACATTCTTCAAAAAAGTCGGCGGCCTCATCCACACAGGCCCCACCGGGACAAACGTCGGCGACATAACCATAATCCTGATTCAAAGCAGGTAGCTGGCTTGCCGCTGTAAGAAAACCGTGCATCACGGATCAGAGAGTAGTTATCTGGCTGAAGACCCAGGAGAGGTCTGGTTTCCGCCTCCTTGTTTTCACTTTTTCGTAGAGTGCGTGTACTATGAGCGGGAGGGCTATTGTCGCGTCGCAGAAACACTGTACAGCGTGGCCTTCGGAGGTCTCCTTGCCCCAGCTCTTCCCCTCCTCAAGCGTAGCACCCGAGAGTCCACCCCAATGCGGGTTATCCGTCGTGACCTGCACCGCATACTTGTGGGGCCTTGTCTTGAAGGGGTCGCCGTGTTCGAGAATATCAACAGCCACCGCTGAGAGCTGTATGAAGTCCTTCGGTACGCCGCCGCCTATGAAAATAGCCGTGCTATCCCTATGCGCGCCTCTTATGCGTACCAGCTGCTCATAGTCCTTAAAATGGTCAATAATAAGATTGAAATCTGGCCTCAAGTACTTGTTTACAAGGTATGCTACGCCGTAGCCGCTGTCCTCTATGGCTGGGCTGAAGACAGGGACACCTGCCCTGTATGCGGCCGCTACTATGCTGTCTATGCTGCGTCCGCTGAGCCACTTGCCTAGGAGGTGCAGGAACTCGGCGGAGCTTAAGGGTTTTGAGCCTTTTAATTCCATCATAAACTCTGCGAGGAGCTCCTCCATCTTGATGTAGTCTTTCTCCCTTACGTAGACGTCGTGGAACCTGTATATTCCGGCTTTGCGTAGTTCGTCGTCGTTTACGTAGGGTGTTCCGATGTAGTAGTTGAAGCCCATGGCGGCCAAAATATCCTCTGATATGTTGGCTCCTGTTGAGACGATGACGTCGACAAACCTGTTTTCGACGAGCCATTTTACAATTTTCCACTGTCCTGTGGTGCTGAGGGAGCCTGCGTATCCAAACATGATGACGTTGTCCTCTGCCCTCAGGGCTTCGGCCCAGACATCGACAGCCAGACCGAGGTTGCGGCCCTGGAAACCTGTTTCACGCATCTCTTCGAGAAGCTGGGAGATTTTCTTCTCACCAACCTCCACAGGCCTTAAAGGCCGCCTGAGATATTCTTCAGCCCTCGCTTCAACAACCATGCAATATTCTGTTAAGCAATTGTTTATATGTGTATCTTTTTGTTTCTATGTTTACGTGCGAGTTCGACTGCTTTGTCAGCCGCCTCGACGGGGTTCTCGAGGTAGAGTGCTGCCTGTATACGTCTGTGGTCCAGGTAGCCGTCGGGATGCATCTTCGCCAACAGGTCTGAGGGATAGCCTGTCCCCACCACAACTATCAAAGGTATACGGTATACGTATGCTAGGTGGGCTTCTATGATTGTGCCTGATCCGCCGCCGAGTACGACGAAGCTGTCGCTGCTTCTGACGAGGCCGATGCTTCGGGCTTGGAATGTTTGTCCGCTTTTGTAGATGATTGTGTTGTAGGGGTTGTGGCGGGGGTTGGTTTCGTCTATGTGTTCGTCTTCGTAGGGGATTACGCCGACGGTTAACCCGCCTCTTTTGTAGAAGGCTTCGCAGACGGTTCGCATCAGTCCTCCGTCTCCCCCTGTCAGCAGGACGACCTCGTCACGGTATTCGGCGAGGCGTTCGCCAAACCTGCGGGCCTTCAGGACGCCGGCCTCTAGGGGGTTTCTGTCGCTTGAGCAGCCGACACCTATCTGGAGCATGCATCCACAGCAATCTCCACGTATTTAAGGCGTCGGGAGCATGGGCCAGCCCCACCCCACACAACCCCGCATATCTTTCTAGCCGAGGTTTGCTTATACATCCATGGGGCGGGAATATTGCTACTTTCAATTCTCTCCTGCGAGGACGGTGTGGCTGTTTCGCCACTTTTCGGGGATCGTGTCGCAGGTGAGGTATCTTCAGGGTTTCTATTTACACCCATATTGACCTGCCGCCAGCCAACATAGACATTAAGAAGAAAACCCCCACAAAATATCGGATGACAACATTCCTCGGCATAGACCTCGCAGGAAGCCCACGCAGACCCACAGGCATGGCCTCAATCAACGAAAAACTACGCTGCAGAACATGGCTCAGATACCTCGACGAAGAAATCCTGGCAGATGTTGAGGAAATAGAGCCAACAGCCATAGCCGTCGACGCACCCCTAAGCCTACCCCATGGACGTGAGAGCCTGGAGAAACCCAGCCCACCACATTTCCGCCAATGCGACCTCGAGCTCCGGAGACGCGGCATAAAGTTCTTCCCCATAACAATAGGGCCCATGAGAGCCTTGACGGCGCGCGGCATCCAACTCTCACAAACCCTACGCAGCAAAGGCTACACAGTCCTCGAAACATACCCCGGCGGCGCACAAGACATCCTAGGCCTACCCCGCAAACAGAAAAGCATCCCCCACCTCATCAAAGGCCTCAGAAGACTCGGAGTAAAAGGCCTCTCGGAGAATATGTCCGGCGACGAAGCTGACGCAGCAACATGCGCCCTCACAGCCTACATGTGGTGGCGCGGCATGTGCGAGGAGCTCGGAAACCCTGAGGAAGGCGCCATAATCCTCCCCAGACAAAACACCGCAACCAGAAGGAGGCTATGTCCGGCTACAAACAGCCAAGCACACCGAGTTAAGAAAAAACCGTGAACACCGTCAGAGCCGGATGTTAACCACCTGTGTCGAAGCCCGGAACACCCCAACCCTAATAGCTTGGAAACCCGAGCCTGAACGGGTGTAGCCTTTGCTAGACTAGGACTATTTTTCTCCCATACTGATTTGCGACCTCGGCTAACTTGGTGTCTGATGTTGCGAGCTTGTTGGCGCTGGCTATGTAGAGTGAATCGTAGATTGTTAGATTGGTCGCCGTCGCAATCTTAAATGCATGCTCTAAGAATATCTTGGAGTCAAGGATTCTCAGCGCCTCCGAAAGTTCCATGAGCTCTTCAAATCTTTCCCGTGCTTCCTGAGTGGAGAGCTTTCCTCTCTTATGATACTTCAGGATTACATTCGCCACCTCATATATGGCCAGGTCCAGTGTCTCACCATCGGCTTCCACTTCCCTGGCTGCCTCAACGTAATTTTCCTCACGCATTATCAGCTTCGCTAAAACCGATGCGTCAATCACCTTCCCTATCCTCCCTTATAGCCTCCACAACAGACCCCCTTGGAAGAACTTCCCGAGGCTTCTTCTCCAACATCTTACGTATGACGTATGCTCTCTCAGCCTTTCTAATCCTCTCCTCAACGAAGGCCCTCAGCTCTTCGGGCCAGTCAACAACATCCTTCAGCTTCTCATACTTCTCCTTCACCTTTCTGGGGACCTTGAAACTTATGACCTCGCTCACAAGTATTCCAACAAGTAAACCGAGATATAAACCAATTGGTTTACCAAAAGACCCATGAGTCTTACATACCCACAGGGCTGATAAACAGCCAGCTCCACCGAAAGGATGCACCCCAGAGGTGGAAGTGCAACAATCTTATAACCCCGCACGGCCCGTAAACAGGCGGCGTGATACACCGGCTCAGGCTCAGAAACTTCAAAGGCGTAGTAGAGGGCGAGGCTGAGCTGGACAAACTCACAATACTCGTAGGCCCCAACAACTCGGGAAAAACAACAATACTCGAAGCACTCT
>Ga0197142_1002483_pt1 | contig 16146 bp, 12 predicted proteins | sample GBS60_MetaG_FD_148614 | JGI IMG/M metagenome (GOLD analysis project Ga0197142, IMG submission 148614) | Sediment microbial communities from Great Boiling Springs, Gerlach, Nevada, United States - GBS 60_MetaG | ecosystem: Environmental > Aquatic > Thermal springs > Hot (42-90C) > Sediment...
ACTCCTCGAGTCGGCTCAGCATTTCAGGGTCGCTGGGAGCTCGCGTAAGGAAGGTCGCCGCGGCGAAAACGCCGACGAGGAGTACGGCGGCGCCTACGGCGCTCACCGTCAGAAACCGAAAGTGCCGTCGAATGAGTTGGCTGAGGCGTGCCTCGGCAGCCGAAACAAAGTCAGCAACGGACTTCGGCGGCGCGACGCGCTCGCTCTGTTGAGGCTTGTTGGTGTCTGACATTTGTCCGCCCTCCGGTAGAGGGATTTCCGGCAGTTCCGGCTTTGGACCCTGCATGGGTGCAAATTTAGACCAACCCGAAACCGGATGTCAATTGCTGTGACGGCTTTGAATCGCTGAAGAGCGCGAGGCCGACCTGCGCCGCACGCGGGGGCAGCCTGTGCACTAACATCACTCGGCCCCTGCCGGGAGGGCTCCGGTGGAGGGCCGGCCGCAGCAGGACCAGACAATCCGACCGCTCAGGCGAGCTCGAACTCTCGGAGGTCGATCCTGGCGTCGTCGAAGACGCCCAGGCCGAGCGCGCCGGCGATCTCGACGTGCTCGGGCTGCATGCGGTAGAAGGTGCTGTCGGCATCGGGCGGCGCCTCCCCGACGGGGAGCATGCCCATCTGGCGCCGCTTGTCGTCGATCACCTTCCAGCCCACGCGATCGAGCGCCACCGGGTCCGTGGCGAAGTACATCGTGTGGTGATGCCACATGTATTTGCCCACTTTGCTGCCCGGACCGCCGTGGTAGGCCCCTTTGACGCCATCGAGGATTTGCAGAACGACCTTTTGGCGGATGATGGGGTGGTCGACGATGGCAGGGATGAACGTGTTGCAGGCGTTCAAGGTCTTCGAGCTGTGGCTGCGGTTGACGTTGTTGACCAGCCCGTGCGACATGTTCTTGAGCGCCAGAGTGATTCCGGCCGACTGATGATGCTTGAGGACGCTCAGATTGATCATCTTGTTGACCTCGCGGCTCAGGAAACGGGCCAGATAACTGCGCCGGTGATGCGCATCGCGCGGATCGGCCTGCGGCAACACGAGCGCCATCTCGACGTACTGGTCCGGGTCGTAGCCTTCCATATCGAGCTGAAGCGGGTGGGTGGCGTCGGTGGCGGCCGTCCAGCGCACGCCCTCCGGAAGCCACTTGTCGAAGCCCGCCTTGAGGAACTGGCGCCGGTAGCGGTCATAGGCGACGATGTCGTTGGGCTTGACCCCGGCCAGGCGCAGGCCGGCCACAATCTCATGGACGACCTCGGGCGCAGAGATGACGTGCGGCAGGCCGACCGGGTTGAGCTTGATGCCGACGACATCGCCCGGCTCGAAGAAGACGCGCCAGGCTTCGGCGGGCGTTCCGGCTCCGGTGAGCTCCATCATGCCTTTGTGAATCATCTGACGCACCGCTTCGTGCTGGTAGACATCGCCGGCGATGCTGCCGGCGTGGCGCACGGCGATGACGCGGCCGGGATACGGGCCGGGAATGCCGAGCCGGGTTTGAGTCGCGCCGGCCGGCCGCCGGGCGGCCAAGCCGGCGGCGAAAGCGGTGAGGATCTGGCGGCGATCAAGCTGCATCCTGGTTTACCCTCCGATCGAAGTTGATATCCCGCATCGTAGCACAGGCGCGGGCCGCTTCGGTCCGATATCGACATTTCCTGTGCCGTTTGATTTATTCACAGATTTCTCACAGCCGGCCGGCGAAAGCAAGATGAAGAAAAAAGGCAATAAAAGTTGTTGATTCTCGGAAAATCGGCGTGATTTTCCCTGGCGCCGGCCGCCCGGAGAGTGTTAGATAAAAAGCTGATCCGGCCGAACGCCTGTCCGGCGGTGTGATCTCGGGGGAGGTGACCGCCGCAGGTGCAAGCCGATCGGGTCCAGGGCAGCCGGCGGGAACGCTCGGCTGCCCGAAACTTTTTTGGGCGGTGGCCGCGCAGGCGGGTTTCGCGGGATTCAGCTGGCGGTCTGCACGGGCTGTTCAATCGGTGTCAGCCACCCATAGCGGTCCGGCGCCGTCCCGTGCACGATGCCGAAGAAAGCCTCCTGGAGTTTCTCGGTGATGGGGCCGCGCCGGCCGCCGCCGATCTGGATGCGATCCACCGAGCGCACGGGCGTGATCTCGGCCGCCGTGCCGGTCAGGAAGACCTCGTCGGCGATATAAATCATCTCGCGGGGGATGGGGGTTTCCACCAAGGGAATCTTCAGATCGGCGCACAGTCGGATCACCGTGTCGCGCGTAATGCCCGGCAGGACGGAATTGTGCAGGGGCGGCGTCAAGACGGTGCCGTCGCGGATGACGAAGATGTTTTCGCCGGAGCCCTCGCTGACGAAGCCCAAAGCGTCGACGGCAAGACCCTCGGCGTAGCCGTTGATGTTGGCCTCCATGCGAATGAGCTGGGAGTTCAGGTAATTGCCGCCGGCCTTGGCGAGCGCCGGCAGCGTGTTCGGCGCCATCCGCCACCAGCTCGAAAAACACACGTCGACACCCTGGGCCAGCGCCTCCTCGCCCAGATACTTGCCCCATTCCCAGCAGGCGATGTAGACCTCGATGGGCGTCATGCGGGCGTCCACGCCGATCTGGCCGTAACCCCGAAGGACGATGGGCCGGATGTAGCAGCTTCGGAGCCGGTTGATGCGCACGAGCTCCACGGTGGCCTCCGCCAGCTCGGCCGCCGTGAAGCCGATGTCTTCCATGCGATAGATTTTGGCCGAATCGATCATCCGGCGGATATGCTCGCGGAGGCGAAAGATGGCGGGGCCGTGGACGGTCTCATAACAGCGGATGCCCTCAAAGACCGAGCTGCCGTAGCTCACCACATGCGAGAGGACGTGAATCTTGGCATCTTCCCAATTGATAAAGCGACCGTTATGCCAGATTTTCTCGGTGGGTGTCATTCCGCTATTATAGCCCACGGGCCCCGCGCAACCTGGACGCGGCGGCAGACATCCTTGCTCGTGTAGGGAGGTGCCGCGATGAGGAGAAAGCCGAGCTACGCTGGGATTCGACTGCGGGGCGCGATCTTGCTGACGGCGGCCCTGGCCACCGTCCCGCCCGTCCTTTACGGGCAACGGCTTCCCCGGCCGGGCTTCAACTTGTTCTCGAAGGAGCAGGACATCCAGCTCGGCAAGGAGGGAGCGGCCCAGATCGAAAAGCGGGTCAACCTGGTGGATCACCGCGAGGTGAATGAGTATGTCGAAAAGATCGGCAAGCGATTGGCCGCGGCGCCCGAAGCCGACAACTATCCCTATACGTTTAAGGTGGTTTTCGACGACAGCATCAACGCATTTGCGCTCCCAGGCGGGCCGATCTACGTGCATACCGGCCTGATCCTGGCGGCTGAAAACGAGGCGCAACTGGCCGGCGTCCTCGCGCACGAGATCTCCCATGTGGCGCTGCGCCACGGCACCAATCAGGCTTCGAAGGCGAACCTGATCGGCCTGGGAGCCTTGCTGGGCGGCAGTCTGACCGGCGGTTCGCTTTCCGGACAGTTGGCCCGACTGGGGATCGATTTCGGGGCCAATTCTGTTCTGCTCAAGTTTTCGCGCAGCGCGGAACGGGACGCGGACATCCTCGGGGCGCGTTTGATGAACCAGGCCGGCTACAACCCCGTCGAGATGGCCCGGTTCTTTGAAAAACTCGAGGCGCAGACGGGTCGCCGCAGCGGCGTGGCGGAGTTTTTCTCCTCGCATCCCAATCCGGGCAACCGCATGAAGCGCATCGAGGAGGAGATCCGCTTTCTGCCCAAGCGCGCCTACGAGGCCGACACCGGTCAACTGGCGCGCGTTCAGGCGATTCTGAAGGGCCTGCCGGCGCCGCCCAAGAAGGAGGCGCCCAAGGCGGAGGTCGGCCCCGCTCCGGCGCCGCGCGTCGAGCCCTCGGCGAAGCTGCGCGAGTTCCAGGGGCGGGAGTTTTCGCTCTCCTATCCGGAGAACTGGCAGGCCTGGCCGGATCGCCGATCGGCCGCGGTGACGTTTGCGCCGGAGGGAGGAATCCTATCCGACGGACACGTGGGGCTCGGTGTGATCGCCAACCTACGGGTGCTCAGCGGGCGGGTCGAGCTCGAGCGCGCCACGGCGAGCCTGATCGCGGAGCTGAAGCGGTCGAATCCGTCGCTTCGCGAGACGGGGCGCGCGCGACGCACCGTCGTCGACGGCCGCGCCGCCCTGCTGACGACGCTTGAGTCCGACTCTCCCTTCGGCGGCCGCGAGACGGATCTGCTTGTGACCGCCGAGCATCCGCGCGGCCTGTTTTACATGGTTTTCGTAGCGCCGCAGGAGCAGTACCCGAGCTACCAGCCCACATTCGAGAAGATGCTCGCCGGCTTGCGGCTGGCGCGGTGAGCAGCCAGGCCGATGCAAGCGTACGAGGCGATTCTGTTCGATTTCGACGGCGTCCTGGTTGACAGTGAGCCGCTGCATTTCGCCTGCTGGCGCCAGGTGCTGCTGACGGTCGGCATCGATCTGGATTGGGAAAGCTACCGGGATCATTGCATCGGCGTGGCGGATCGGGATATGGCCCGGTGGCTGGCGACGAGAGCTCGGCGCCCGATTACGCCCGAGCAGATCTGGGAGCTGTATCCGCGCAAGAGCCGCCTCTACCTTGAGCGCGTGGCGTCGGATCCGCCGTTTCCGGAAGCGACGCGGCGCCTGTTGCCGGCTCTGAGCCGGAGCTACAAGCTGGCAGTGGTCTCCTCGAGCGGCCGCAGCGAGGTGGAGCCCTTGCTGGTAGCCGGTGGATTGCGGCCGTATTTTGCGACCATCGTGGCCGGCGAAGACGTCGAGCGGCACAAGCCCGCCCCGGAGCCGTACCTGACGGCGGCCCGGCGCTTGGGCGTCCGTCGCGCTCTGGTGGTTGAGGACTCCGAGCCGGGCGCAGCCAGTGGCCTGGCGGCGGGTTTTGACGTTTTGCGGATTGAACGCGCGGACCGGCTGAGCGAGGCGCTCACCGCCTATCTGAAGCTCGGCCCGCAAAACGGCTCCTGATTGCGCGCAGCGCTCGCGGCGGCCGAAGTCGACTCACGGCGTAACGACGAAACGGTAGTCGCCCGAGCCGGCTTCGACCACTACGTCGGCGCCTTCCTGCCGCGGGCGGTCGAGTCTCGGGGCGTCTTTGAGAGGCCGTCCGGATTCGGTCACCCGCTCCGGGGATGCCGAAGGAATGCGGATGGTGGCGCGCGTGTTCGGGGGAATCCGGACGTCGAGCTCGAAGCGGCCGTCGCTGAAGCGCCAGGCCGAGGAGGCCGTTCCGTACATGGTCTCAAGCGAAGCGCGGGCGCTCGTCAGGCCGCCGCCCGGCCGGGGCTGGATGAGGATGTGCTTGTAGCCCGGGCCGTCTATCGACGTATCGAGGCCCCCAATCACGCGATACATCCAGTCCCCAATGGCGCCGTAGGCGTAATGATTGAAGCTGTTCATGCCGGGATCCTGGAACGTACCGTCAGGCCGGATGCCGTCCCAACGCTCCCAAATGGTGGTGGCGCCTTGTTTGACCGGATAGAGCCAGGAGGGGTAAGCCTCCCGGGTGAGGAGCCGGTAGGCCAAATCCAGTCGGCCGTAGCGGGTGAGTACATGGGTCAGGTAAGAGGCGCCGACAAAGCCCGTGGTGAGGTGGCCGTGCAGCTCGATGTCGGCCGCCAGGCGCCGGACGGCCTCCAGTCGCATGCTCTCGGGAATCAAGTCGAACTGGAGCGCCAGGACGTAGGCGGTCTGCGTGTTCTCGCCGATGCGTGCGTTGGGGGTGACGAATTCCCGCAGGAAGGCCTGCTTGACGCGATCGGCGAGCGCCTCGTAGAAGCGGGCGTCCTCCTGGCGGCCGACAACGGCGGCCGTGCGGGCGAGCAGCTCTGTCGAGTGGGCGTAGAAGGCCGTGGCGATCAGGTCCTTGCCGGTCGTGGCGCCCGGGTAGTCCGAGCGCGTGGTGGCGAAGGCGAGCCAGTCGCCGAAGTGCTGGCCCGTGTTCCAGAGATAGGAGCTGCCGGCAGTGCGGCGCATGTACTCGACCCAGGCCTTCATGCTCGGGTACTGCCGCTCGAGCAGGCGCCTGTCGCCGTAGACCAGGTACATGTTCCAGGGGACGATCGTGGCGGCGTCGGCCCAGGCGGCCGAGGCGGAGCCGCCCAGGACGTCGGGGATCACGTGCGGAACCTTGCCGTCAGGATTTTGGTCGGCGGCCAGATCGGCAAGCCACTTGGTGAAGAAGGAGGCGACATCCATGTTGAAGGCCGCGGTACGAGAGAACACCTGAGCGTCGCCGGTCCAGCCCAGCCGTTCGTCGCGCTGCGGGCAGTCGGTGGGCACGTCCAGAAAGTTGCCTTTCTGTCCCCTGACGATGTTGCGCTGAAGCTGATTGAGCAAGGGATGGGAGGTCTCGAAGCGGCCGGTGAGGCGCATGTCGGAGTGGATCACGATCCCGGTGAGCGCCTCGAGCGTGAGCTCGCCCGGGAAGCCCTCGACGGCGACGTAGCGGAAGCCCTGGAAGGTGAAGTGGGGCTCATAGACCTCTTCGCCTTCACCGCGCAGCGTGTAGCGAACGGTTTGTCTGGCGCTGCGCAGGTTGGCGGTGTAGAAATTCCCCTCTTTGTCGAGCACCTCGGCATGTCGCAGCGTGACCGTCGCCCCGGCCGGGCCCTTGACCTTCAAGCGCACCCAGCCGACCATGTTCTGGCCCATGTCGACGACGGTGGCTCCGGCGGGCGTGCGGAGGATTTTCACCGGGCGAATCTCTTCGATGCGGCGAACCGGGGGGCCTTCCGGGGCGACGAGGATTTCTTTGGGATGTTCGAGCACGCGGACGCCGCGCCAACCGGAGACGTCGTAGCCGGGCGCCGACCAGCCTGGTTTCTCCAGGCGGGCGTCGTAGGTCTCGCCCATATAGATGTCGGAAGCGAGAATCGGACCGGTCGAGGCTCGCCAGCTCTCATCGGTGATGACTCTCTGGGTTGTGCCGTCGGCGAAGGTGATCTCGAGCTGGACGAGAGCGGCCAGGCGGTCGCCGTAAGTGTTGCGGCGGTCGCGCCAGCCCAGATATCCGCGATACCAGCCGTCGCCAAGGATGATGCCGACGACGTTTTCGCCCTGGCGCAACAGGCCGGTGATGTCGTAAGTCTGATATTGCAGCCGCTTCCGGTAGCTGGTCCAGCCGGGCGTGAAGAGCTGGTCGCCGACACGGGCGCCGTTCAGGTGCAGTTCGTAGAGTCCCAAACTGGTGGCGTAGGCTCGGGCGGACCGCACCGATTTATTGATTCGGAAGGCGCCGCGGAGCATCGGGCTGGGTTGAGATTTGGCGGTGTCTTCGTCCCAGTCCGGCGTGATCCACTTGGCCTTCCAGTCCTCCGGGGAGAGCAGGCCCATCTCCCAAAAGGCGGGCTCGCTCCACTCGGAGGCCCGTGCCGCACCATCCCAGATGCGGACGCGCCAGAAGTAACGTGTGCCGCTTCGAAGAGCCGGGCCGGCGTAGGGCACATGAATCGAGCTGTCGGACGGGACGCGCCCGGAATCCCAAACGATCGACTTGAAGGCGTCATCGAGAGCCACCTGGATCTGATAGGCCGTCTGGACGACGCCGCGCTCGCTCGAAACGAGCTGCCAGCTCAGGCGGGGCTGGCGAATATCGATGCCGATCGGGTTGGTCTTGTACTCGGTTCGGAGGTTGACGAGGGTCGGAGGGGCCGCGAACAGCGCTGCGCAAACAAGCGTCCCGGCGAGGAGGAAACCGGCTTGTGATCTCATTGTGCTAGCTGACTCGCTCTTCATTGTCGAATGCCGCTCAGGCGACGTCAACGCCGACAGGCGCCGGTTGACCGCCGCCGTGAATTCCCGTACGATGTGGGTGATCAAAGACATGTGGGCATCCAACGCTCCCCGGAGCGGTGACAATCCGGAGATTCCGGATAAGCTTTACTTCCGGATCGGAGAAGTGAGCCGCGTCTCCGGCGTGAAACCCCATGTCCTGCGGTATTGGGAGACCGAATTCCCGGCGATTACGCCCAAGAAATCCGGCAGCGGCCACCGGCTCTACCGCCGCAAAGACGTCGAACTGATTCTCGAGATCAAGCGCCTGCTCTACGAGGAGCGGTTCACGATCGAAGGGGCCCGCAAGTATTTGAGCCAAAGGGCCAGGAGGCAAGCGGCTCGAGCCGGCAAGCCCCCCGCGCAGGGAGAGCTGTTCGAGGCGCCGCCGGCCGAGGCCCTCAACCTGGAGGAGATCCGGCGGGAACTTCGGGCGATTCTTGAGATTCTCCGTCGGCCGGTGGGCGGGTAGGATCAGCGGGCGTTGCGGAGGACGGTCTCATAGAGGGCGGCGTAACGGGCGGCGATCTTCTCCCAGGCGTGCTCCTCGGCGTGTCGGCGGCCGTTTTCGCCCAGTCGGCGCGCCAGATCCTCGTCGTTGAGCAAGGCGAGCAGCGCGCGGGCCGCCTCCTCAGGCTGGCCGGGGTCCACCAGCAGGCCCGTGTGTCCGTCGATGACGGCCTCGGAAACCCCCCCGCTCCGGGTGCCGACGGAGGGTTTGGCGCAAGCGGCCGCTTCCAAATAGACAAGGCCGAAACCCTCCATCTCGCCTGTGGGCAGCTCTCTCGGCAAGAGCGCAAACAGATCGGCGGCATGATAGAGGCGGCGAAGCTCGTCCTCGGGGACGTCGGCGAGGAAGCGCACCGCTTCGGCGACGCCGAGGCGGCGAGCGAGGTCGCGATACGGCGCCGGATCGCCCGAGCCGACGAGGAGGAGCCGCGCGCCGGGCGCCGAGGATCGGACGATGGCGAAGGCCTCAAGCAGCGTGTCGAATCCTTTCCGCGGTTTCAAGGCTCCGACCGAGAGAATGAGCTTGTCTTGGGCAGCGAGGCCGAGCCGGGCGCGGGCCGCGTCGCGCTCGCCGGCAGGGCAGGCGAAGGCGTCAAGGTCGACGCCGTTCGGGATCACCTCGATCGACGCCTCCGGCAGGTGTGCGCGAGCCCGGGCGGCCGTGCGGTTGCTTACGGCTACCAAGCAGGAGGCGCCTCGCAAGGCCGGTCCGAACAGAAGTCGGTCGGCCGGATGGTTGGCCCATTTGACGGCGTAGCTGCCGTGGAGCGTCACCAAGTACGGCAACCTGTGCCGCCGAGCGATCCAGCGCGCCAGGCAAGCGTGGGGCACTTCCACAAGGCTATGGACGAGTTGCCCGCGGGGCTCGACCCGCAGGCTGCCGGCGTAGAGGGAGGCCAAACGCCACGGGCGCCAGCCCAAGGTGACGAAGGCCGCCGGCAAGCAGTTGCGGAGCCTCAGGCGAGGCAGCTCGGCGAGGGTGGGGCGGTGGCGGCGCGGCAGGTGCAGCTCGACGCTCACGCCGATTCGTGCCAGCGCGACCGCCAGGGACGCGGAGTAACGCCCCCAGCCCTTCCGCACGTCGAGCGTCGAGGTGAGCAGCGATATGGTCATGGCCGGCTCGGAGGGACCTCGCGGTCATCGGCGTGGACGATCCGGCTGCCGTGAGGCTCGAGCCGGAACGGTACGAGCCGCAGTTCGGGGAGGGCGGCGCGAATGGCCGGATGCTTCTCCGGCGGGGCGTACAACAGCAAGAAGCCGCCGCCGCCGGCTCCTGCCAGCTTGCCTCCGAGGGCTCCGGCACGCCGGGCGCGCGCATACCATTCGTCGATTCGGTCGTTGGAGATGCCCTCAACGAGCTGCCGTTTGCGCCGCCAGCTTTCGTCCAGGATTTCGCCGAATGCCGTCAGGTCGTTGCGGAGAATCGCCAGACGCAACTGCTCGGCAAGCCGGCCCATTTCGCGCAACAAGTCGCGCGCCGCCTGGCTTGTCTCGGTCCTCGCTGTTTGTTGGTGAAGAATGGCGTCGGGGGAGCGGCGGAGGCCGGTGTGCAGCAACAACAGGCTTTCCTCCAGGCGGCGGCGCACCTCGGGAGGGCAGGGCAGCGCTTCGGTAGTGACGGTCCCGTCGGGATAGAAGCGGATAGCGCAGAGGCCGCCATAGGCGGCGATGTATTGATCCTGCTTGCCGATCGGCTTGCCGCAGCGTTCGATCTCGATGTGGCAGGCTTCGCGCGCCAAGCGCTCGGCATCCACCTGAAGCCCCTGGTGGGCGTAGAGGGCGTTGAGCAGGCCGACCGTGTAGGCGCTTGAGGCGCCAAGCCCGCTTCCCTCCGACGGCACGTCGGAGATGGAAACGACCTCGATGGCGCGCGTGAGCCCGACCAGTTCGAGCGCATGCCGGATCAACTCGTGCCGGAGTTGGCGAGCCTCGTCGACGATCTCGGTCACCGAGTAGCTGGCCCGCACCTTGCCGTCGAACTTCCGGTTGACGGCGATGTAGACGTATTTGTCGATGGTCGAGCTGACGACACAGCCGGGTTCCCGCAGATAGAAGGCGGCGAGATCGGTTCCGCCGCCGGCGAAGCTGATGCGCATGGGGGTGCGGCTCAGGATCATGGGGCGTAGCCGTTCGGATGGCGGCGGCGCCACTGCCAGGCGCTTTGGATCATTTCGGTCAGATCGTCCTTAAGCGGCGTCCAGCCGAGCTCGCGTCGGGCCTTGGCGGGATCGGCCACCAGGCGGGCCGGATCGCCCGGTCGCCGCGGAGAGCGGAGGATCGGGATCGTTCTGCCGAGCAGGCGGCCGGCGGTGTCGAGAACCTCCAGAGTCGAGTAGCCGCGGCCGTTGCCCAGATTGTAGACGGCGCCGGAAACATCCTCCAGGCGGCGCAGGGCCAGCTCGTGGGCACGAGCGATATCCTCGACGTGGACGTAGTCGCGGATGCACGTGCCGTCAGGGGTGTCGTAATCGTCGCCGAACAGCTCGATGGCAGGCCGACGTCCGAGCGCCGCCTCGAGGATTCGCGGCACCAGGTGCGTTTCGGGAATGTGGCCTTCGCCGAAGCGCTCCGTCGCGCCGCAGGCGTTGAAGTAGCGGAAGGCAATCCAGCGGATCCCGTGGGCCTTCTCGTACCAGGGCAGCATCCGCTCAAACGCAAGTTTGGATTCCCCGTACGGGTTCACCGGGCGGCAGGGTGCGGTCTCGGGGATGGGCGTCGTCTCCGGTTCGCCGTAGACGGCAGCCGAGGAGGAAAACACCAGGCGCCGAACGCCGGCGGCGGCCATGGCGTCCAGGAGGTTCAGTCCGGCGACGACGTTGGAGCGGAAGAAACGGCCGGGGTCGCGCACCGAGCCGTCGATGAGGGCCTCCGCCGCCAGGTGCACGACCGCCTCGGCCTCGCAGCGGCGCAGCAGGTCGAACAGCCACTCGCGCTCCAGCAGGTCACCCTGAAAAAAGCTTGCCTCGGGATGGACGGCCCGGCGGTGTCCGTGCGAGAGATTGTCCAGGGCGAGCACTTCGTGGCCGCAGGCGATCAGGTGCTCGGTGACGATGCTGCCGATGTAGCCGGCGGCGCCGGTGACCAGAATCTTCATTGTCAGGTCCCGCCTTGCTCGAGGTATCGCCGGGCCGCTGGCGTCGGCCATTCACGCTGCGCCCGTGTGTAGGTTTCCGGTGTGCCCATGTCGATGAGGTAGCTTTCCGCCGGCAGGATCCAGCCGAAGACGGGAAAACCGGCGGCGAGCAGGCGCGGAACGAGGTCTCGGCCGATGTCGCTCGGCGTCGTTTCCGGAATCTGACGGATCAACTCGGGCGCCATGAGGAGGACTCCGGCGCTGGTGAGCTCGGAAAACCGCTCGTGCTCGGCCGGCTTCTCCAGGAAGCGCGTCAGGCGTCCGGAGGCGTCCAGTTCGGCGATGCCGCAGCCGGCCGGAGGGCGGCGCACCAGACTGAGGGTCAGCGCGGCGCCGCAAGCGAAGTGATGGTCGATCAAAGCGCTCAGGGCGAAGTCGGTGAGCACGTCGCCGTAGACGAGCAGGAAGGGCTCGGTGAAGAAATGCGCCAGGGGCCGAAGGGCTCCGGCGGTTCCGAGCAGCCGGCTTTCACGAGAATATGTGATCCGCACGCCGAAGCGCGCGCCATCGCCGAAATGATTGACGACGACTTCCGGCGAATGAAACAGATTGATGGCGACCTCTTCGATGCCGTACCAAGCCAGCCAGCGCACGATGTACTCCAGCACCGGACGGCCGCTTACCGGCAGCATCGGTTTGGGAACGTGCCGGGTCAGCGGTCCGAGCCGCGTGCCTTGGCCGGCGGCCAGAATAAGGGCCTTCATGGTCCCCGTTCCGTCGCGTGTCCGGCGTAGTGACCGAGCAGCCGGTCGATGAAACGTTCCAGTGTAAAGTAGCGCTCGAAACACTCGCGCCCGCGCCTTCCGAACTGGGCCGCCAGGCCGGAGTCGGCCAGCAGCTCCGCAACGCGGGCGGCGAATCCTTCGATGTCGAACGGGTTGGCGATGTATCCGGTTTCGCCGTCAACGACGGCCTCCTTCAGGCCTCCGAACGAGGTCCCCACCACGGGGCGGGCGGCAGCCATCGCTTCGAGGCTGACGGCGGGGAACGGGTCAAGATAGAGCGAGGGCACGATGACGACCCGACTCGCATAATAGCCGAGGCGCGCCTGCTCGGGCTCGAGCCAGCCTGGCGTGACGAGAGCATCGGCAATTCCCAGTTCGCCGGCCAGACGGCGCATGTCGGCGAGAGCCGGCCCTTGGCCCAGCACGAGCAGCACCGCCTCGGATATCTGATTGCGCACCGCCCTGAGTATTTTCACCGCCTGGAGCGAACCCTTGAGGAGGTTGAGGCGCCCGGCCAACAGAATCGGGGCGCGCCCCGCCAGATGCCAGCGCTGCAGGAACGCTTCCAGCTCGTGCGGTTTCGGAGGGTTCAGCCAAAGGGAGGCGTCGCGGCCGACGTGGCAGACCTCGACGTTCGAGATGCCGTTGGCTTTCAGGGCGGCTTTCAGGCTTGCGCTCACGGCCAAGACGCGGTCGACGTCCCTGAGCCGGCGGCGGATCAGAACGGTTCGGAAGGGGTTATAGCCGAGGCCGGCCCGCCGGAGCTTGCGCCATTCGCTCAGGCGCAAGTCGACCTGTGCTTCTTCGACAACCGGATTGTTGGGAGGGATGAACTCATAGAACTTGCCGTAATGGAACAGCAAAGCGTCGTGCGCGGTGAGATACAGGCGCGCGCCGGTGGCTTTGGCCGCCGCCAGGCTCTCGAACGACAGGTGCTTGTGCAGGTTGTGAGCGTGTACAATCTCCGGGCGCAGGCGGGCAAGAAGACGGCGTACGGTGGCGGCCACGAGGGGGTTATACAGACAAAACCAGGAACGCAGCCTTTCCGGATACCGGCTGCGCAGACTAAAAATCCTCAGGCCGGCGCGGTGTTCCTCCCTTTGAGGCTCCGCCTGCCGGTCCGAGGTGGAGATGACGGTCACCTGGTGGCCGCGGGCTGCGAGCACTCGGGCCTGTTCGAAAGCGGTCAGGCCCGCTCCACCTTTTTCCCGGGGAGGGATATGGTCGGAGAGGATGACAATGCGCATCGGGCGCTGCGTTGGTCGCTTGCGGCCATTCTAGGACACGGGGCGAGTCGGAGCGGGCCTTATCGAATGTAGCCGAGCGTCCGGAGCAATTCCATCATCTGCCGTTCGCTTTCGGGGTCGGCGGGGGCCTTCAGCGGCGGACGCCTCCAGCGGTACCCGTAGGAGTGCGGACGCTCGAGGTCGGCCAAACGGCTGCGGTCGAGTTCGGGGAAGAGCTCCGCCAGCGGTCGTCCGGGCATGTCGAGCGAAGGCGGATAGCCGGTGAGCCAGAGGAGAGTGGGAGTAATGTCGTAGACGCTCGCTTCAAGCGGCGCAGCGGCCCTGCGGGCGCCGCCGCCCAGAGCCAGCAGGACGCCCGGCGGAGCGAAGTGGTGGTTGAAGTACGCCTCTTTCTCACGCTCGAATCCATGGTCGGAGGCCACAAGTACGAGCGTGTCGGACCCGGCACGCTCCACCAATCGGCGGATGCGTGTGAAGACGTAGCCGTAGTAGCGGGAAACGAGCTTGCCGAAGCGGCGGCGCTGGTCTGCCGGCGCCGGAACTTCGGGGTAGAGCTCGGAGAAGGGCAGAGCCGGATGGGAGACGATATCCAACCCACGAAAATAGAATGCGAACACCCCGTTTTTGGCTCCGTCATCGAGGAACTGCTCGGCGAGCGGAAAGTAGGTCTCGTCCATCGCCAGGCCGTAGCGGAGCTCGGTCAGGACCGGATCAGTGGCTGAATCCGTGTCGGCAAGATCGACGAACTCAAGGAGCCGCTCGCGGCTCAACTCCTCGGGGGCGATGCGGAAGGGAGCGAGGCGGCGCTCCATCTGCGGCGGGAAGGTCGTGTACGGGTCGAGCGTGCGCTCCCAGGTGCCGCCGGCGCGGCTCTTGACGAAGTAGAACCGATCGCTGACGAGGCGGCCGTGAAAGGGCTGCGGCGGCCAGGTGGCCCAGAAACCGACCACGTCGCAGGGCCGCTCGGGGCGGCAGGCGATCTCCCAGAAGGGACGGCGACGCATGTCCAGACTCGAAACGGGCCGCAGCTCGGCCAGCTTCAGGCGCATCAGCGCGCGGATCAGATAGCTCCGCCCGGGCAGCTGGGGTATTTCCAAACGCATCCGGTCGAGAGCGGGGAACTCGAACGTGCGGAAGCTCTTTACGCCGTGCTCTTCGGGGGGGAGGCCGGTGGCGATGGTGGTCCACACCAGGGGAGAGTCGGTGGGCGTGATCGTGGCGAGCGGGCCGAGATACGCCCGCTCGAGCAGCCATGCCAGATCCGGGTTCCGCTCTTGTTCGCGCCAGCGGCGAAGCGTTTCCCAGCACAAGCCGTCGACGCCGATAAACAGAAGGCGGCCCGGATGCGGGGCGGGGAAGACGCGTGGCACAGGCGGCTCGGCGGGCGCAAGGACGGGCCGCCAGGCGAAGGCCGACAGGCACGCTGCGGCGACGAAGGCCCATGCCAGCGGCCGTGGTTTGAGCAGGGGGGCCAGGCTTCGCCGAAGGGCGCTCGAGGGAGCGGCGCGGGCCGCCTGGGACAGGATTAGCGCGGGCGCCAGCGCGGCGAAGAACAGGAAGGCGAAAATAGCCGCCGCATCCCGGCTGAGGAGAGGCAACTCATTGTAGGCGCACAGATAGAGGGTGGCGGGGATCGCCATGAGCAAGGCCAGACCCGACGCCGTGATCGCGGCGGCGCGCATCGCCGGTAATGTAGCACACCGCATCCGACGGCACTTGCGGGAGCCCGCGGCGAGCGCTATAACCGGTCAGAAGCGAAGCCATGATCAGCCGAACCCTGTGCGCCATACTGCTGATTTCGAGCACCGCGTGGTCCGGCGGGCCCGTGGTTGTGATCGAGCGGCCGATGCCCGCCCCGGACTGGGCCCTCGCCCAACGCGCCCTGCTTCGAGCCAACGCTGAGGCGGCCGCCGAGTTTGCCGCCAAGTACCTGGACGACCGTGGATTCCTGCGGTGCGTGGAGCGCTGGGGCGGAAACGACGGGCCCGACGACGCGATGGAGAACTTTCACAACTGGACGCTGGCCTATGCGCTGGGGGCGCCGGAGTCGATTCTCGGGCTGTTCGAGAAGGCTTGGGAAGGGCATCTCATCCAGTACACGCGCGCCCGCGCGCCGAGCGTCGAGATGGCGCGCGAGGGGATGTACTTCCGCGAGTTCATCACCGCCTTCGACTGGGAGCACAATGGGGAGGGGCTGGCGGCCTTTCTGTTTTACGGGCTCGGCCGGCCGGACGAGCCGGTCTACATCCAGCGAATGCGGCGTTTCGCAGGCTTCTATACAGGTGAGGACCCTACAGCGCCGAACTACGACCCGAAGCACAAGATCATCCGCAGCCTTCACAACGGCAGCCGCGGGCCGAAGCTGACTCCGGCGACGGTGTACGACTGGGGCGGCGAGCCCGTCGCCGGCCACCCGGAGAGACTGGAGCGCTACAGCACGGCCTCGAACATCCGGGGGGACCACCCGCTGAACCTGTGCGCGACGGCGCTGGCGATGAACGCCTACTTGTTGACCGGCGAGGAGAGGTATCGCGACTGGCTGCTCGAATACGCCGGCGCCTGGCGAGACCGGGTCCTGGCCAACGGCGGCAACATTCCGACCAACATCGGCCTGGACGGGCGCATCGGCGGCGAATGGGGCGGCAAATGGTATGGCGGCGTCTTCGGCTGGGATTTCTGGCCCCAGGAAAGCGGCCGGAACTATTTCAAGCGGGGGCCCCGGATCGCCTTTGGCTCGGCGTTTCTGCTCACCGGC
>Ga0197142_1002484_pt1 | contig 16144 bp, 11 predicted proteins | sample GBS60_MetaG_FD_148614 | JGI IMG/M metagenome (GOLD analysis project Ga0197142, IMG submission 148614) | Sediment microbial communities from Great Boiling Springs, Gerlach, Nevada, United States - GBS 60_MetaG | ecosystem: Environmental > Aquatic > Thermal springs > Hot (42-90C) > Sediment...
GTAACGGACCCGGAGACCCTGAACCATTATACTATGCCATCAACACCATCCGTGGCCAACTTGGCAAAAGACCCATTTTTGGGATCTGCCTGGGTCATCAATTGATTGGTCTTGCCTTAGGAGGAAGGACCTTTAAACTTAAGTTTGGTCATAGGGGTGTCAACCAACCTGTAAAGAACTTAAAAACAGGGCGGATAGAAATAACCTCCCAGAATCACGGATTTTGTGTGGACCTAAGCACCCTCAACCAAAAAGAAGTGGATCTCACCCATATAAATCTAAACGACAATACCCTTGAGGGCCTTAGACATAAGGAGCTTCCTGTATATTCAGTGCAGTACCATCCAGAGGCCTCTCCTGGTCCCCATGATGCCTTATACCTTTTTGATACCTTCATATATCTACTGGAGAGATATACGTAAAGGATGCCTAAGAGGAAAGATTTGAAAAGTATTCTAATAATTGGATCTGGTCCCATTGTCATTGGTCAGGCCTGTGAGTTTGATTATTCTGGTACGCAAGCAGTAAAGGCCTTAAAGGAAGAAGGGTACAAAGTCATACTTGTAAACAGCAACCCTGCTACTATAATGACCGACCCCCAAATGGCACATAGGACATATATTGAACCCATTACACCAGAAGTGGTTGAAAGTATACTTCGCAGAGAAAGGCCAGATGCCCTTCTCCCCACCCTTGGTGGGCAAACTGCCTTAAACACTGCATTCAAAGTGGCCAGCACAGGGATCTTGGAGGAGCTGGGTTGTGAGCTCATAGGCGCCTCCTACGAGGTGATCCAGAAGGCAGAAAGTAGAGAACTTTTTAAGGCCTCTATGTTGAAAATAGGCTTAAAGGTTCCCAAAAGTGGCATAGCAAGGAATCTGGAGGATGCAAGGCGAATAGCCTCAGAAATTGGGTATCCCATTATAATTAGGCCTGCCTTTACCTTGGGTGGAACGGGCGGAGGTATTGCTTATAACCAGCTGGAGATGGAAGAATTGGCCCAAGCAGGGCTTTCAGCAAGCCTTACAACAGAGATCCTCATGGAGGAGTCCCTCATAGGCTGGAAGGAGTTTGAGCTGGAGGTGATGAGGGATTTTAATGACAATGTGGTTATCATCTGCCCAATAGAAAACATGGACCCTATGGGTGTACACACAGGAGATAGTATTACGGTTGCTCCAGCTCAGACACTTACAGACCGAGAGTACCAGATGATGAGGGATGCTGCCATTGCCATCATGCGGGAGATAGGGGTAGAGACCGGCGGGAGCAACATTCAATTTGCCATAAACCCTGAAAATGGTGAAATGATGGTAATCGAAATGAACCCCAGGGTCTCCAGGAGCTCTGCCTTGGCCTCCAAGGCCACTGGGTTTCCCATAGCCAAGATAGCTGCAAAATTGGCAGTGGGCTACACCCTAGACGAGATCAAAAACGACATCACAAAGGAAACCTATGCCTCCTTTGAACCCACCATAGATTACTGCGTGGTAAAAATTCCAAGGTGGGCCTTTGAAAAATTTCCTGGGGCAGAAGATATGCTCACCACTTCCATGAAGTCTGTTGGTGAGACAATGGCCATTGGAAGGACCTTTAAAGAAGCCTTCCAGAAGGCAATAAGATCTTTGGAGATAGGCAGATACGGTTTTGGGGCAGATGTCCCCGCTTCCCTTGGGCCTGTGCCAGATTTGGAGGAGATAGAAGAAAGGCTCAGGGTCCCCAATAGCAAGAGGATCTTTTTTATCAGGGATGCCTTCAGAAGGGGTCTTAGCATAGATAGGATATACGAATTAAGTAAGATTGATCCCTGGTTTTTATCCCAATTGTATGAGATCTATGAGATGGAACTCAAGCTATTTGAAATGAAGAAGGCTGGAAAAGGGCCTCGTCTATGGGATAAGGAATTCTTTAGAACGGTGAAATCCTATGGTTTTTCCGACAGACAAATTGCCACCATCTTTGAAATGAAGGAAGAAGGAGTTAGGGAGCAAAGATATGAAAAGGAGGTGTTACCTGTATATAAATTAGTGGATACCTGTGCAGCGGAGTTTGAGGCCTATACTCCCTATTACTATTCCTCTTATGAAAAAGACAATGAGATCAGGAAAAGTAAGAAAAAAAAGGTGGTTATCTTGGGAGGCGGGCCTAACCGCATAGGCCAAGGCATAGAATTTGACTACTGCTGTGTACATGCCTCTTTGGCCTTGAGGGAAATGGGTATTGAAAGTATCATGGTAAACTCCAATCCAGAGACAGTAAGTACAGACTACGACATATCCGATCGTTTGTACTTTGAGCCAGTCACCACAGAGGATGTTTTAAACCTCATAATGCAAGAGGAACCAGAGGGAGTAATAGTACAATTTGGTGGTCAGACACCACTGAATATCTCTGTTCCTTTGGCAAGAGCAGGGGTCAAAATCTTAGGGACAGCACCAGATAGCATTTATAGGGCTGAGGATAGGGATAAATTTCAGGCATTGGTGGAGAAATTGGGCCTCAGGCAACCAGAAAATGGTGTGGCATTGAGCCTTAAAGAGGCAGTGGCTGTGGCGGAAAAGATCGGCTATCCTGTGATGGTAAGGCCCTCCTTTGTGTTGGGAGGTAGGGCCATGGAAATAGTGTATGACAGAGATGCCCTTATTAGATATGTGGAAAGGGCCATTGAGGCCTCACCAGGAGCACCTATCCTTATAGACAGGTTTTTGGAAGATGCCATTGAAATAGATGTGGATGCCATTTCAGACGGAGAAAGGACCGTTATAGGCGGGATAATGGAACATATCGAAGAGGCAGGTATTCATAGCGGAGACAGTGCCTGTGTCCTTCCATCCATATCCTTGGGCAAATCCATGATTGATAAGATCATGGAACAAACCAAGGCCATTGCAAAAGAGCTTGGGGTAATAGGCCTTATGAATGTGCAATATGCCGTGAAGGACAACTCCCTTTACGTGCTGGAGGTAAATCCGAGGGCCTCAAGGACAGTACCCTTTGTAAGCAAGGCAATAGGTGTACCTCTGGCCAAATTGGCTACAAAGGTGATCATGGGTATGAGTTTGGAGGAGTTAAATTTTACAAAGGAGATCATACCTAAGCACATATCCTGTAAAGAGGCTGTTCTTCCTTTTAACAGGTTCCCTGGTGTTGACGTAATATTAGGCCCTGAGATGAAATCCACCGGAGAGGTGATGGGAATAGCCTATAGCTTTGGCATGGCCTTTTTGAAAAGCCAGTGGGCAGCAGGGCAAAACCTACCAACCAAAGGACGTGTATTCATAAGTGTTAGAGACAAGGATAAAAACTCAACACTAAGAGAAGTGGCAGGGCTTCTTAGAAATATGGAATTCGAGATCTTGGCTACCTCTGGTACCTCCAAATTCCTAAGAGATACGGGCATTGAAAATCAAAGGGTAAACAAGGTTACAGAGGGAAGGCCAAATATTTTAGATCGTATAATAAACAAAGAGATAGATTTGGTCATAAATACCACCAGCACAAAAAAGACAGTTCACGAAGGGATGCTTCTTAGAAGGGCTACGCTAAGCCTTGGGATACCATATACCACTACCCTTGCTGGAGCTAAGGCTACTGCCTATGCCATTAAAGAACTCAGGAGCCTGCCCATGGAGTTTAAGTGCCTACAGGAATATCATGGAGATGGATAATATAGGGATGCCCATAGATTTCTTAGGGGACAAACCAAAAGAAGCCTGCGGCATATTTGCAGTTTACAATCATCCAGACGCTGCCAAGCTCACCTATTTTGGGTTGTATGCACTTCAGCACAGAGGGCAGGAATCAGCAGGGATCGTTGTGTCCGATGGAAGACAAATGCAGGAACACAAAGCAATGGGCCTTGTACCAGAGATATTCGATGAAAGCACCCTAAAAAACCTCAAAGGCCACATTGCCTTAGGCCATGTTAGATACTCTACCACCGGTTCTTCCATCCTCACCAATGCCCAACCTTTCCGCATTCTATATTCTGGAAAAAACTTTGCCATTGCCCACAATGGGAATCTCATAAATGCAAAGAGACTCAGGGAAGAATTGGAGGCCACCGGCTCTATTTTTCACACCACTATGGATAGTGAGGTGTTTTTACACCTAACTGCCAGAGGCATCAAATTAGGACTGGCAGAGGCCTTGGTAAATACTATGGAACAGGTCAGAGGAGCCTATTCCCTTGTTATAATGACAGAAAACGGCCTTATTGCAATAAGAGATCCCAACGGGTTTAGGCCCTTGTCCCTTGGAAGGCTTAATTCCTCATATATAGTAGCCTCAGAGACCTGTGCCTTTGACTTAGTGGAGGCAGAATTCATAAGGGACATAGAACCTGGTGAAATTCTATTTATCGGGCCCCATGGTTTAGAAAGCATAAAAAATAAAACCTTGAGGAAAAGCTTTTGTATTTTTGAGCTAATCTATTTTTCAAGACCCGATAGCCAGGTCTTTGGTCAATATGTGTATACCTTTAGAAAAAAGCAGGGAGAACTCTTGGCAAAGGAATATCCTATAGAGGCAGATTTGGTTATGCCTTTCCCTGATTCTGGAAATTATGCTGCAATAGGTTACGCCCATGCTTCTAAACTACCCTTTGAAATGGGGATGATAAGAAATCACTATATAGGAAGAACTTTTATCCAACCGTCCCAAGGCATGAGGGACTTTGGGGTCAAGGTAAAGTTAAACCCGGTGAAACCAGTCCTTTGCGGAAAAAAGGTGATTGTGATAGAGGATTCCATTATAAGGGGGACAACAGCAAGGACCAGGATCCAGACCTTAAAAAATATCGGAGCCAAAGAAATCCACATGTTGGTGAGTTGCCCTCCCCATAGATTTCCGTGTTATTACGGAATAGACTTCAGCACAAAGGGTGAACTCATAGCTGCCAGGATGTCCATAGATGAGATAAAAACTTACATAGGATTAAACACACTTGGCTACCTCAGCCTGGAAAGCCTTGTGTCTGCCACTGTCATCCCAAAGGATAATTTGTGCTTGGCTTGCTTTGACGGGAGATATCCAGTAGCCATTGACTCAAGCTTCACAAAGACCTGTTTAGAGGAAACAAGTGGATTATAGATCTTCCTTAGAATTCCTTTACGGGCTTCAAAAGTTTGGGATAAAGTTTGGGCTAAATTCCACAGAAAATATTTTGAAGTCTTTGGGAAATCCACATGCCAATAGAAAATATATCCATGTGGGTGGGACAAACGGGAAAGGATCTGTATGTGCCTTCATAAACTCTATATTGATTGAAGCTGGTTATAAAGTGGGATTTTACTCTTCCCCACATTTGGTAACTTTCAGAGAAAGATTTCAAATCAATGGTGAATATATAAACGAATCAGATGTGGTTGATTTGGTTACCGATTTAAAAGCAATTATGAAAGATCAAGAGTTACCGACTTTTTTTGAAGTAACTACAGCAATGGCATTGAGTTATTTTAACAAAAAAAATACAGATATAGATATTCTTGAAGTGGGAATGGGTGGCAGATTGGATGCCACCAATGTTGTTACACCTTTGGTATCGGTTATCACCAATGTATCCCTGGAACACCAACAATATCTCGGTAAGAACATTAAGCAGATAGCCTTTGAAAAAGCAGGCATCATAAAAAAGGGAGTACCTGTTGTAACCTCTGGTAGGTTTAGGGACGCAAAGCACGTGATACTTAAAGCAAGCTCTGAAAAAGATGCACCTTGTTATATGTTGGACAGAGACTTCTGGATTAAGGAAAAGAAGGGAGGTTATTGCTTCAGCGGTTTGGATGTTAGATTAGAAGGCTTAAAACCAGGCCTTATAGGATCCTATCAAAGGCAAAATTTGGGGTTGGCCGTTGCAGCTGTGCTACTAATTAAGTCTTTTGGATTTAAAATAGAAGAAGAACATATAAGAACTGGGGTTTCAAAGGCATTCTGGCCAGGCAGGTTTCAACTCATTTCCCAATCCCCAAAGATACTATTGGACGGTGCCCACAACCCCAATGCCATGAGGGCCTTGAGAAAGGCCCTTTGGAGGCTTGATTTTGAAAGGCTGATCCTTGTAATAGGCATTATGTCAGACAAGGATAAGAAAAAGATCTTAAAAGAAATAGTACCCTATGCCCATTTTACGATTTTTACCAGGCCTAAATACTATAGAGCAGAAGATCCTCGAGTGCTTGCCAAGGAAGCGGAAGAATTTACAGATTATCCCATTGTAATACAGAACCTTGATGAGGCAATTCAAATGGCAAAGAGCATGGCCATGGGTCATCCTAAAAATCTCATCCTTATTACCGGATCCCTCTTTACAGTGGGAGAGGCCTTACAGATTTTAGATCCCCAACGATACAAACCAGATCCCTTGTGATGAAGAGAGCTTATGTTTTTATTTTTATTCTGATTTTTTTATCCCACCGAGCATATCCAGCAACTAATACATCTACAAGGCCACCCATAGACATAGAAGCAGAAATAATGTCATATGATTGGGAAAACAATGTATACATCGCTGAAGGAAATGTTACGGTAAAAAGTGATTCAGACAGTCTTACTGCAAATAAAATCATCTTTAAAAGAGACCTCAATGAATTGGAATTATTTGGAGATGTAAGTCTAAAATTCAAGCAAGATTTTTTAAATGCATCCTATGCTAAAATAAATTTAGAAAATAAAACCGCAATAATTGAAAATGCACAACTTTTTATAAAAGAGAACAATCTCCACATAGCGGGAAATGTTATCGAGAAGACAGGTGAAGACACATATAGAATTAAACAATGTGTTGTTACTACCTGTGATGAATCACCAAAAGCCTGGAGCATATTCGGATCAGAAGTAGAAATCACAGTTGATGGATATGGAAAAGTTTTTCATAGCAGCTTTAGAACAATGGACTTTCCCATATTGTATAGTCCCATAGTAATTTTCCCTGCAAAAACCAAAAGGCAATCTGGCCTATTAATTCCAAGGATTGGCTTTTCTTCAAGGTTAGGAACCGATATAGAACTCCCATTCTTTTGGAACATAAATCCAAGCTCCGATGCCACATTTTATCAAAGATACATGAGTGCCAAAGGCTACATGCAAGGTATTGAATACCGTTATGCAAGGACAGACTTTTCAAAAGGTGTTTTTATGTTGGATGTTTCAAAAGAAGGTGAGGAAAAGGCAATGGAAGGGGATAACCTGGTCATCAGTCCCTATCCCAGGACTAATCTCACAAGGTACTGGCTTAGGGGAAAGCTAAACCAAGATTTACCCTTTGGAACTGAGCTCAGGGCAGACCTTGACTTGGTAAGTGATCAGGACTTTCTAAGGGAACTTGCGCCCAAGACAGGATCGGTAAAATACAGACCTGACTTATCAGAATATTTCAAGAGACCTTCTGATGAAAAATATTCTATGTTTAGAGAAAATACTTTGAGTATCTCCAATCAGATTGACAATGATAGTTATCTTCAGTTGAGATCCAGTTATTTTCAAAGGCCAGAAGATCTGGGAACTTACACCACACCACAACCATTGTTTGCTTTGTTTGGAGTAAAAGAGTGGAAGCTTAAGGATTACCCAGTACACTTTACAGTTGGAGGAGAGGAAAAGTATGTATCCATAAAGGATGGCAAAACAGGAAATGTTTTGCATATCAACCCAAGTGTTAGAGCTTCAATACCAATACTTGAAAATTTTACATTAAGTCCTGCAGCACAGTACGACATTGGGATATGGAGTGAACCCTTAGAGAAGGACTTAAATGATGAAAAGAAAATCACAAACGGATATTACTTAAGTACTTCATTAAATACAATGCTACATAAGTTTTATCCATTTAACTATTGGGGAATCACTTCATTTCAGCACATAATAATACCAAGCATTGAATTAAGCTATTACCATTACAAATTAGGCAATTTAAAATATCCATGGTTTGATCAAACAGAAAAACTTGATCTGGGAAAGTTTTTGATATTTAGGGTGGAAAACAATTTTACAGGTAAGTCATCCAATATACCATCATATAGAAGGATAGCCAATTTTATAGTAGAGCAAGGGTTTATCTTAGACCCTGGTTCTGAATCCAAAGGGAAAAAAGGAGATCCTTATCCTTTAACCTTAGGATTAGTCTTTGAACCCATGAAATCGTGGGAATTTAAAGGCGACATTAGCTGGGACCACCGAGCAGGCAAAATAGAAAGCTCTTCACTGAGCACCAGCGTAGCATTTAAAATCTTTGGAACAAAAGAGAATTTGCTAAGCCTTACCTATGTATCGGAATTGGAGCAAATAAAAACCCTTAGTTTTGACATTTCAATGAACCTTCCCTACGGTATTATTTTGGGTTCCTCTCTCAATAGGGACATGAAAGGTAATGAAGCAGTGAATTCTTCCCATTACATGGGTTATAGACACCAGTGCTATGGGGTGAAATTAGTGGTGGACACCTCCCAGAAGAGCACCCAATGGGGAATTTTTTTGGAACTTTTGGGAATTGGTCAATTTGGCGGAAAGTTTTAGCTGTTTTTATAAGAGTTCCCAGGCCTCTTTACTGCAGATTAGCTCCCTCAGAAACCTTTGGTTTAGGGTATGCCCTGATTTCTTCACCTCAAATTCACCCCTTATTGGTCTGCCTAAGAGTGCCAAGTCTCCCAAAAAATCAAGGATCTTGTGTCTTACAAATTCGTCCTCAAATCGCAGCCCGTCTGGGTTCAAGACACCCTTACTATCCAATACAATGGCATTCTCAAGGGAACCTCCCTTTGCAAGGCCCCTTCGTCTCAGATCCTTTACATCCTTCAAAAAACCAAAGGTCCTTGCAGGGCTGATGGTATTTAGAAATGTTTTAGGGTCTATCTCCAATTCCTTTTCTTGTCTGCCTATCAAAGGATGTTCAAACTCGATCACGTACCTCACCTTTAGCCCAGGGTGTGGCCTTACCTTAATATATTTGTCTTGCTCTTCCACCTTGAAGGGCCTTTTTACTACTATATATTTTTTATTGTTACCTATCTCTTCCACCCCCACCTTTAATATTGCCTTGGCAAACTCCAGAGAGCTTCCATCCATTATAGGTACTTCAGGGCCCTTTACCTCTATAACTGCATTTTCTATTTCCATACAATACAATGCGGCCATAAGGTGTTCCACAGTGGATATCCTGGTACCGTTGTTTCCAATAATAGTGGCAAAAGAGGTGGCTGTTACCTCCCACGGGTTGGCAGGAATCTCTACCTTTTCGGAAAAATCCGTTCTCAAAAATACTATTCCCTCTCCTTCATACCTGGGCAAGATCCTGAGTTCTATCTCTTCACCTGTGTGTAAGCCTACACCTTCCAGTTTAATTTCGTCCTTTAATGTCCTTCTCACCATCAGTTCCTCAACTAACTTTTGATATTGCCCTATGAATGCATATCCCATTCCTATCTTTTAAACATTATAATCCAAGGAAATTTAGGTAAAAAAATTCATCCTTATGTGTAAAAAAGCACACAGAAGGAAAAAAACACACACTTAAAGAGAGAGCTTTGAAAAATCCGCCCAGGCCAGGTAGAGGTCCCTCAGCTTTAAAAGCCCACCCAACCTCTGGGCCCTCAGCTCAGGATCTTTAGCCATAATCTCAACTTCATCAAAGAGGGCATCCACAAGGGGTTTTGCCCCGGCCAAGATAGATAAGGCCTTTTCATAATCACCTTTTTCTATGGCTTCCTTTATAAGGAAAGTTTTTGTATCCAGGTATCTCAAAAGATTCTTTTCTGACTCTGTGGTTAAAAGAAAGTCTTGATCACTTGTTTTTTCTTGAGTCTTCAGTATGTTATTCACTCGTTTAAAGGCACTCACCACATCTAACATCAACCCGTCACCTTTATGGGCCTTTAGGACCTTGAGCCTTTCTATTACCCCATTCAAAGGCTCTATGCCTGCAGCCAACACAGCATCCACCATTTCTGTCTCATGCCCCAAACGCAATAATCTATACCTTAGCCTGTCTTCAAAAAAGGCATAAACACCTTTAAAGGTACCTTCCAAGTCAAAAGAGAGTTCTTTTGCAAGGACATCTATATGGTACCTAATAAGTTCAGCCAGACCAACTTTATACCCTCTTTCTTCCAAGATCCTCAAAATAGCCAGTGCGTGTCTTCTCAGGGCAAAAGGATCTGTATTGCCTGTGGGAGGTTGATTGATTGCGAAGAATCCAACTATAGTATCTATCCTATCGGCTATTCCCACACAATTTGCTATGTCCGATTGGGAAACAGGGTCATTTGCCCTTAGTGGCCAGTAATGCTCCATAACGGCGTTATAGATATGAGATGGATAGCCTTCTTTTTTTGCATAATGTTTGCCAACAATCCCTTGAAGTTCGGGAAATTCAAAGACCATATGGGTTAACAGATCACACTTTGAAAGTTTGCATACAAGTTCAACATCGTCTACAATCATTGGATTTATAATGCCTGCCAAATACTTAGCAGTTTGAGTAAATCTCATAACTTTGTCATAAGATGTTCCAAGGGATATGTGAAAAATAACATCTTTAAGCCCTTTAAGTCTTTCCAAAAGAGGTTTCCTTGTATCTTCATAATAAAAGAATTCAGCATCCACAAATCTTGCCTTTAATACTCTTTCATTGCCTTTAATTGCAACTTCTGGATTTCTTGGATTTGTATTATTTACAAGCATAAAATATGGCACAAGTTTACCGTTTTTATCTTGAATGGGAAAATACTTTTGGTGTTTTTTCATTACAGTGATCAAAACTTCCCTTGGCATATCAATGAATCTTTCATCAAATCTTCCTACCATAACAAATGGCCATTCTACAAGGTTTGTAACTGTGTCTAATAGATCTTCTTCTACTATAACCTCCATTTCTTCATCAGGTATCTTGCTCTGCAGCTGATCAACTATATATCTTCTTCTCTTATCGTAATCTACCATTACCCATGCATTTTTTAGAACTTCTTCATATTGATCTATTCCCGTGATTATAATTGGCCCAGGAGACATAAATCTATGTCCAAATGTCATATTTCCACTTTGAACTCCTGCGAAACTAAAGGAGATAACATTACCGTCCAAAATGGCCAAGATCCAATGTATGGGCCTGGCAAAGGGAATTTTTATCTCATTCCATCTCATAGACTTAGGCCAGCTAATGCCTTGTAACAACGAGGGGAGTCTTTGTGCTAATACTTCATTAGCGGGTTTACCTTTTTCAGTTTTTCTTATGCATAAATACTCTCCTTTAGGAGTGTCTTTTATAAAAACCTCCTCTGGTTTGGCATTGTGTCTCTTTAAAAATCCCTCGTAGGCCTTTGTGGTTCTACCTTCTGTATCATAGGCAGCAGTATAAGGCGGCCCCATGATTTCTATAAAACTATCCCTTTGAAACTCTCCAAGCCCTCTGATCATGAGGGTCAATCTTCTTGGTGTACCCATTGTTTTTATATCGCCAGAAAAGGGTATGTTTTCATCTTCAAGTGCTTTTAACATCAAATCTTTGAGCTGTGACAATGCATCATTTATGTAACCGGAAGGGATCTCTTCAGTCCCTATTTCCAAGATGAATTCGGAATTCAAAGCTTAGGCCTCCTTATCTTTCTTTAGAAGTGGAAAACCCATTTCTTCCCTTAAATTTAGATAATTTTTTGCACATGCCTTTGCGATGTTTCTAATCCTTTCAACATATTGTGCTCTTTCAGTAACACTTATGGCACCCCTTGCATCTAAGATGTTAAAAATATGAGAGCACTTCAGGCAGTATTCATAAGGGGGGATGGTAAGATTTTGTCTAATAAGTTTCATTGCCTCATTTTCATACATCTCAAAGACTTTCAAAAGCATTTCAACATCAGCCAACTCAAAATTATATACCGATAGCTCATATTCTGATCTTTTATGGATTTCCCCATAAGTTATCCCATTAGTCCAGACAAGATCAAAAACACTATCCTTTCCCTGCAAAAACATTGCAATCCTTTCTAAACCATATGTTATCTCAACGGATATGGGATCCAATCTAATCCCTCCTGCCTGTTGGAAGTAGGTAAACTGTGTGATCTCCATCCCGTCCAACCAAACCTCCCAACCAAGGCCACTTGCCCCAAGTGTGGGAGATTCCCAGTCGTCCTCCACAAATCTTATGTCGTGGTCCAAGGGATCTATCCCCAGCTCAAAAAGGCTTTGTATGTAAAGCTCTTGTACATCCAGGGGAGAGGGTTTTAGTATCACCTGGTATTGATAATAGTGTCCAAGCCTGTTGGGATTTTCTCCATATCTTCCATCAGTAGGCCTCCTAGAAGGCTCCACATAAGCTACCCTCCACGGTTCTGGACCCAAGACCCTTAGAAGTGTTGCGGGGTGAAATGTGCCAGCCCCAACTTCCATGTCATAGGGCTGGAGAATAATACAACCTTTAGATGCCCAATAGTTGGAAAGCCTTTGGATTATCTCCTGGAAATTCATTTGATTTCCTCCAATTTTATCTCCCTCTCTGTCCCCATTTCAGTTAAAACCACCACCGATCTATTAAGTATATTGATCCTTGAAACCTTTCCCTCGATATTTTCTGTCTTTATCTTGGTCCCCACAGGAGGAAATGCCTTGGACTCTTCTTCATACAAGGCCTGCTCAAAGGCTAAGCAGCACATAAGCCTTCCGCACATACCAGATATCTTGCTTGGATTTAATGGAAGTCCCTGGTCCTTTGCCATTTTAATGGAGACGGGTTCAAAGTTTTTCATAAAAGAACAACAACAGATGATCCTTCCACAGGCACCAATCCCACCCACCATCTTGGCCTGATTTCTAACCCCAATCTGTCTCATCTCTATCCTGGTTCTAAATCTCTTTACCAGATCCTTTACAAGGGCCCTAAAATCGACCCTCCCTTCTGCTGTAAAATAGACCATGATCTTTCCTTCTTCAGGGATCTCTTCAACTGTGACAAGATTCATGGGGAGTTCCCTTTCTTTTACCCTTTCGTAGCAATATTCATAGACCTCCTTTTCAAGGGAGAGCCTCTGGCCGTACATGGATATCTCATCGGGTGTTGCCTTTCTAATTACCTTAGGGAGTGGCATTTTAAGATCCTGTTCAGGCACCAATCTTACATCTCCACAGACACAGCCAAAAGTCTCTCTTCCCTCCTCCTCAACCAACACCAAGTCTCCTGAATACAATTCAAGATCCCCTGCCTCATACCTCCTTATGCTCCAATGGGGCCTAAGTTTTACTGAAACCACTTTTACCATTTTAAACACCCAACCTCTCTTTTAAGCCAATTAGGAGATCCCCTAAGACCAAATTTGGGTTCACCTCTCCCAATATCTCCTGCCTTGCCTTCTCAATCTCCAGAACTGCCTCAAGAAGGCCTGCATGGTTAATATTACTGCTCAAGACCTTTAGTTTAGTGGAAAAATCTCTGTTCACCAATAGGTCTGGTTCTATCCCAAGTTTTGTGGCGATCAGATCCCTATACCAGGTCTCAATAAGGTACAAAAACCTATTTAATCCATCCTCTTTAGACTGTAGCTCCTGCACCAACTCATGGGCTAAGGACAGGATCTCCCCTTTTCCTTTTTTAAGCATCTCCATATGTGAATAAAGATACTTTACCCTTTCATCCAACGTATCTGCCTCTGATAAGGCCATAGCAAGCTTTAGGCTTCCATTGGCAAGGTGGCTTACAATCTCTGCCTTTTCTACCTCCATCCCTTTTTCTTTTATCAAAAACTTTTTTATCTCTTGAGCCATTAAAGGCCTAAATCTGACCCATTGACACCTGGAAAGAATGGTGGCTGGTATTCCTTTTTGGTATTGGGTCTCCAGCACAAATATATTGTGGGGAGTTGGTTCTTCAAGGGTCTTTAAAAAGGCATTTGAGGCTTCCTTTGTCATCCTCTGGACCCTTTGAATTATAATCATCCTGATAGAGGCCTCAAAAGGTGGATATTGAACGTCCTTCCTAAGCTGGCGGATTTGCTCTATCCCCAATTCTTTATTCGCAGGAGCAAGCATGAATAAATCAGGATGCTCCTCCAGCATAACCTTCTTACATCTCTTGCACTGTAAACAAGCACCACATGAGTTTAAAAGCAAATTCAAGAAAAATATCTTTGCAGTAAAGGTCTTTCCAACCCCTTGGGGTCCCCAAAAAAGGTAGGCATGGGCAATTCTTTTACTCTTAAGAACTGAGCTTAAAAATCCCTTAGCTGTCTCTTGCCCTAAGACCCTTTCAAATCCCAAGTACTTTTAGTCTCCTTTTCAATTCCTTCAATATTTCTTGAAACACCAGAGTTTGATCCTTAGTCCCATCAATTATGTGAAATCTGCTGTTGTCCTTGGCCAGCTTTAGGTATCCTTCCCTAACTTTGCGATGAAAGTGGATGGCCTCTTCCTCAAACCTTGTTAGTCCTGTCTCTTGCCCATTTCCTATCCTTTTTTGCGCCCTTTGAAGACCTATCTCAGGTGGGCAGTCTATGAGGAATGTGATATCGGGTTCAATGCCCATGGTGGCCGATTTGTTCAATCTCTCCACCAAAGAAAGGTCCAATCCCCTTGCCAATCCCTGATACACAGTAGTTGCATCAAAGCATCTGTCGCAGATCACCCAAATCCCTTTTTTCAGGTTTGGAATAATCACTTCAAGGAAGTGTTGTGCCCTATCTGCCTCGTATAGCAGGAGTTCTGCTAAAGGGCTTAGGTGCTTGTTTTGGGAGGATAGAAGGATCCTTCTAATTTCAACGCCTATCTGTGTTCCACCAGGTTCCCTTGTGTATAAACAGGCTATACCCTTTTTTTTTAATTCCTCACATAGAAATTTCGCTTGTGTTGTTTTTCCGCTTCCTTCAATTCCTTCAAAGGTGATAAACACATGGCTCTCCAGTGGTTTTATTCTGCTATCATGGCCCTCATCATATCACTTGCATTTTGTGCGTGATCTGTTATGGAGCTGATGGTTTCAATAAGTCTGGTAATATAAAACACATAAATGGGATCTGTGCTTGTTTGGAATACCCTCTTTATAAACTCCCTTTCCAATAGATCTACCTCATGTTCAACCTGTCTTATGTCCCTTATTATGGACTTGAGTTTTGACCTGGGTTCCCTGAGTCCTGTTTTGAAATATTCCAGGGCAAGGTCCATCATAGGGGCCAAATAATTTATGGCCTTTGTTGTGAGTTTCACCATAAATTCCAAGTCTCCTGCAAACTCCATCTCTATTCGCCAGTGTCTATAGCTCAACCAAAATAGTGATTCTTCTATGGCATCTAAGACTTTGTCTTGTTCCCTCAAATACATGAAAAATTGGTATTTATCCACAGGCATAAGGACACCTTTAGGCATATGGCCTCTTATATTCCTCTTGATCCCGTCTGCCCTTGATTCCAGTTCAGCCACCTGATCGGTTAAGGCCTCAAAGCGCTCAAAATCTCCATTTATGTAAGCCTTTACAGCATCATTAAACAAAGCTGAGCAACTCACCACCACATCAGCATGGCGTTTTAGGTTTTCAAAGGGTGACTTAAAAAAGAGAAACATAAATTTTGTCCTCATTATTTTCCCCCAAATCTTTTAAATGAGTATGGTAAAGATCCAGTAAATTATCAAGGAGAGAATTGTTGTAAAGGGCAGAGTAATGAGCCATGATGAGATAATATTTAGGATAACCCTCATGTCCAAGGCGCTCATCCCTCGCATGAAACCAACGCCGATCACTGAACCCACCAGCACATGGGTAGTGCTTATGGGAAGCCCAAGCCTTGAACATACCAATATGGTGGTAGCTGCTCCAAACTCTGCGCAAAATCCCCTTACCTTGGTTACCTCGGTAATCCTCTTTCCTATAGTCTCCATTACATTTAGCCCCATGTAGAAAAGACCTGAGCCTATGGCCAAGCCGCCCAGACCCAACATCCAAAGCTCCACCTCCACTTGCATCTTCACCGATCCGGTCTTAAGCGTTGAATATATTGCGGCAAAAGGCCCTACTGCATTGGCCACATCATTGGATCCATGGGCGAAGGCTACGTAACAGGCGGTTATTATCTGAAGATAACCGAACAATTTCTCCACATAGGCTGAATCGTTAGAAAAAAACCAGGAAGCTTTGTCTTTGGACTTTATATGTATGAAGAGAAAGCCTACT
>Ga0197142_1002485_pt1 | contig 16143 bp, 9 predicted proteins | sample GBS60_MetaG_FD_148614 | JGI IMG/M metagenome (GOLD analysis project Ga0197142, IMG submission 148614) | Sediment microbial communities from Great Boiling Springs, Gerlach, Nevada, United States - GBS 60_MetaG | ecosystem: Environmental > Aquatic > Thermal springs > Hot (42-90C) > Sediment...
TAGGGGATGAAGGCGATTTTTTGGGCATCAAAGGCGCCGAGGTAGAGCGGAGGCAGGTATGTGTCAAAGAGGCGCTCTTTCCCGATGGTGAGGATGAGCTGGGTGATGGCGCGGTGCAGGTCGGTGATGCGTTTTTTCGCTTCGGCCCAGAGGTAGGGGACGGGTTCTACGGGGAGCTTTCTGGAAGCGCGCGGATACACGGAAAAATCTACATGCCCGATAATGCGGGTGCAGTCATACCCCCCGAAAAAGTCCCGTGCCACCCGATTTTTGAGTTCTTCTTCTCTGGCTACCGCTCCATACCGGCTACCTTGCAGGCGCTTCATAAAAAGGCGCCCGGCTTTTATCGGGCCGGGATGCGGCTATAATCGTAATAGGGTAAGTAAGTACAGCGGGTGTCCAGCTCCACCCCCAGCCGATGGAAAAAGTTAAACAGCCCCAGAAAGGTGCGATTCAGGAAGAGAAAGTCTCTGAGGCCCCGCAGCTGACGGGTACGAGCTATTTCTTCCCCTACTTCGTTGAGAGTGTTGAAGAAATCCACCTCGGAAAAGTACATGCGCCCGAGGCGATAGGGGGTGGCCAATACCTGCGCAAACCGGCTATACAGATCGCGCATGTAGTTGCGCGTATCCTCATCGTCTCCGGGGCGAAAAATGGCAAGCTTCTCAAATATCTCGTCTAATTTTTCTCGCTGAGAGGGTTCATAAATAGCCGGGTCCCCCAGGGCAAAGTAGTTTTGATACAGGTCGTCGGGTATTTTCTTGGTGCAGCCGAAATCAATCACTCCCAGGGTCCCATCCGAACGGAAAAGGAAGTTACCGGGGTGCGGGTCTGCATTGACCTGGCGCAGCTCGTGTATCTGAAAGCTATAAAAGTCCCATATCAGCTGGCCGAAACGCTGTTTTTCTTCGTAGGGAGGGTTGGTGGCCAGATACTCATTGAGGTGGAGGCCCTCCAGCCATTCCATGGTCAGTACCTTATCCCCACAAAGCTCTGGATAGTACTGGGGAAAGCGAAGCCCGGAAATACCGGCGCAAAGTTTGCTGAAAGCCAGGGAGTTTTCCAGCTCCCGTCGGTAGTCTGCCTCCTCCAGAAACTTTTCTTCCATTTCCTGAATGAAGGGCTCCAGCTCTTCTAAGGGAATTTTTGTGATTCTGGGCGCGAAGGTTCGGAAAAGGCGCATATCGGATTTGATAGAGTCCGCTACCCCGGGATACTGAATCTTCACCGCAAGTTTTTTGCCGTCTTTCCAGGCTTCATGCACCTGGCCGAGGGAGGCCGCCCGGGTCGCTTTGGTATTGAACTTATCAAAGACGGCTTCGGGGGGTTTGCCAATGCTACGCTTAAAGACCTGCACAGCCAGAGGACCGCTCATCGGGGGGACATTATACTGGGCATTTTGCATCACTTCCACGAAAGACTTAGAGAAGTTTATTGTGTCCAGAGAGATGGTCTGAGCCACCTTGAGAGCCGATCCGCGTAGCTGCGTAAAAGTTTTGAGAAGATCTTCTGCATTTTCCCGATCCAGATCTTCCTCGGAGACTTCTCGGCCGAGAGCTTTTTTAGCCTGATGCTTGATGACATTGGCGCCTACTTTCAGCCCTCCTTTGAGAAACTGAGAAGCCCGGGCAATCTTACTGGTAGGAATGCGATCCTGTTCCTCTGCCATGATGCGGCAAAGATAAAGAAAGATATGGTACTAACCGAGAACTCCTTAGCCCTGAGAAACCCTGTCTTTAGCGGGACAAGTACTGCCTCATCACGCGAAAAGAAGGAAGACTTATCCGGATGCTATGATTTTGTCTCTGGTATGAGTAAGGCTTGTTTTTCCCGAACGATCAGGCTGGCCCATGCCCCCACGGGGAGTGGATTATTTTCTGCCACATGGCCCGCCGGCAGGCCCATAGCTATGGGCCCCGGGTGCTTCTGGGTGACGTCCTCAACGATTTCCCTGAGGCTTTTGCTGAAAGGAAGGTCTTCGTCATCCATGAGGTCCGAAAGGGCGCCTACCAGTATTCCCCGGGGCCGCTCAAACCATCCAGCATTCCGCAGGTGCCAGAGAAGCCTGTCCAGGCGATAGTAGTACTCCCCCACCTCTTCCACAAAGAGCAGAGCGGGTCTGTCAAAATGCCGATAATCCAGGCTCGTGCCGGTGAGCGTGCTCAGAAGAGATAGGTTGCCTCCCAGAAGGTGGCCCTGTGCTATCCCCTCTCGCCAGGCATACCAGGGGCGCCATTCCCAGCTCAGGGGGGGCACTCCTTCTCCCTGTAAGAGCCTGAGCAGGCGATCCAGGGCTTTTGGATGCACCCGATGGGGTATCTGCACCGCTACGGGGCCATGTACCGCCACTACCCCTTGATACACGGCTCCCCACAAAAGCGGCGTCGCATCACTGAATCCTATAAGCCATTTTGGATAACGCCGAAACCCCTTCCAGTCTATCTCGGGCCAGACCCGTGAAACTCCGTGCCCCCCCCGCACCACCCATATCGCTTTCACCCGCTCGTCATCCAGAAACTGCTGAAGGATCTTTATCCGGTCTTTATCCCGTCCGGCAAAAAAGCCGTCTCCGCCAGAGAGGGTTTCGGATTCATATACGGCTTCCCACCCCTGCTGACCACAGAAATCCCGAAAGGGCTGCAGGTCTTTTGCTTTCACGCAGCGGGCGGGGGCTACCAGAGCTACCCGGCTACCTTTTCTCAGCGGCTCGGGCCAGTGCATCGCCCAAAGGTAGTTTGACCCTTGTGAGTATCTTTGTCCTGTGAGCTGGCTTATCAGTTATGAAGCACCGGCGACTCCCCCTCCGGCTATAGACTGGGAGCGCCTTCCTTTTGGACGGGTATTCAGCCAGCATATTGCACTGGCTTACTTTCAAAATGGCAAGTGGGACGAGGCCCGCATCCAGCCTTTTCAGGACCTTGCGCTCCACCCCGCCACGCATGCCCTGCATTATGGACAGGCCCTCTTCGAAGGAATGAAAGCGTTTCAGCGGCCCGATGGGACCCGATTTGTCTTTCGGCTCAAGGATCACGCCCGCCGCCTCAATTTCTCCGCCACCCGCCTCTCCATGCCCCCCGTCTCCCTGGACCTCTTTGAAACCCTGTTACGAGAGCTACTCCTGAAAGAATCCCATCTTTTTCCCCCGACCCTCAAACAATCTATCTATATCCGGCCTTTTTACTTTGCTACGGACCCTTATGTAGGCGTTCGAACCTCCGAATCCTATTTGCTGGCTATATTTCTCTCGCCGGTAGGCCCGTACTATACCCAGCCCCTGGCCGCGTATGTAGAGACCGAATACACTCGAGCCGCCCCCGGCGGCACAGGCAATATCAAGATGGCGGGCAACTACGCCGCATCCCTCATCAGCAATGCCAGAGCCCAGGCCGCCGGCTGTCAGGTAAGTCTCTGGCTGGATGCCTGCGAAAAACGCTGGGTAGAAGAATTCAGCACCATGAATGTATTCTTCGTCTGGAAGGATGGCCGCATCACTACGCCCTCCCTGGTGCGTGGCACTATCCTCGCCGGCATCACCCGGGACACCATGCTGGCCCTCCTGCAAAAAGCCGACCATCCCATCGAGGAGCGGGAAATTTCCATTCACGAAGTCATTGAGGGCATACAGAGCGGTCATCTGGTAGAAATCTTCGGTACCGGTACGGCCGCTACCATCATACCTATCCTCGCCCTCCACTACCAGGGCAAGGCATATCCCCTTCCCCCTACTTATCCCATCGCCGAAAAAGCCCGCACCGCTTACTACGACCTTCTCGCCGGGAATCTTACCCTGAATCCAGACTGGATATGGAAGATATAGCTCGCCTTCGACGGGAGTACCGTCAGGCCGCCCTCTCCGAAAAAGACCTGCCCAAAGACCCCTTCGAGCTTTTCTCAAAGTGGCTTTCCGAAGCTATTCAGGCCCAGCTTATAGAACCTAACGCCTTTGCCCTCGCCACCTGCGATGGGAAACCTCATGTCCGTATCGTTTTGCTCAAAGGCGTGGAACCCCCCTATCTGTACTTTTACACCAACTACCTCAGTGCCAAAGGTCAGGAGATAGCCACACAGCCATGGGTGGCCGGATGTTTCTGGTGGGGCGAATTAGAGAGGCAGGTACGCTTTGAAGGCCCGGCCTCTCCGGCCCCAGTCGACAAAAGCGACACCTATTTTGCTTCTCGTCCCTACGAAAGTCAATTAGGCGCGGCCGCTTCTCCCCAGAGTCAGCCGATTCCCAACCGCGCTTTTCTGGAGGCCCGCTTCAAGGCTGTGCAGGCTCTTTATCCGCCGCCCGGTCCTATACCACGACCGCCGCACTGGGGCGGCTACCAGATCCGGGTGGAGAAGATGGAATTCTGGCAGGGGCGGCCCAACCGCCTCCACGACCGCTTCCTGTACTGCTGGCAGGAAACTCACTGGACATGTGTCCGTCTGGCGCCCTGATTTTTGTTACTTTGACCTGAGATGGATTACACGCGCCTGCGCACCCTTGGCCAGCTTAAGTCTGCCGGTTATCGAAGCCGCTCTATCAAAACCGAGCTTCGGGAAAATCTTATTACGGCTCTGCGAGAAGGACGCCCCCTCTTCAAGGGCATTTATGACTATGATGAAACGGTCTTGCCACAGCTTCGCACGGCCATTTTAGCCCGGCATGATATTTTGCTTCTGGGTCTGCGCGGTCAGGCTAAAACGCGTCTGGCCCGCCTCATAGTTGAACTTCTTGACCCCTACATCCCCGCCATAGAGGGCGCAGAGATCCCCGAAGACCCTTTTCACCCCATCACCGCCGAAGGCCAGCTCATCGTAACCGAAGCCGGCGATGATACCCCCATCCGCTGGATCGGAAGAGAAGAACGCTACATCGAAAAGTTAGCGACCCCCGATGTCTCTGTGGCGGACCTGATAGGCGATATAGACCCCATCAAGGCCGCCACGCTCAAGCTCCCCTACGGTGATCCCCGAGTGATTCATTACGGCCTGATCCCGCGGGCCCATCGGGGTATTTTCGTCATTAATGAGCTGCCTGACCTCCAGCCTCGCATTCAGGTAGCCCTCTTCAACATCCTTCAGGAAAAAGACATCCAGATTCGGGGGTATAGCTTTCGCCTGCCGCTGGATATTCAGTTTATCTTCACCGCCAACCCGGAAGACTACACCCAGCGCGGTACCATCATAACCCCCCTCAAAGACCGGATCGGCAGTCAGATCCTTACGCATTACCCGCGCACCATAGAAGCCAGTCGCCGCATCACGCAGCAAGAAAGTCGCATTCATCCCGATACCCGGTCCCGGGTCATCATGCCAGATCCCATTGCGAACACGATTGAGCGCATTGGCTTCATAGCCCGCCAGAGCGAATATATCGACCAGAAAAGTGGCGTTTCCGCCCGCCTCACGATCACTACTTATGAGTGCGTCATGGCTACGGCCGAGCAGCGCTGCCTCCTTCATAACGAGTCGCATACCACCGTACGACTTTTAGACATTTATGGCGCCTTACCGGCTATCATCGGCAAAATTGAGCTTGTCTACGAAGGCGAAAAAGAAGGCGTTCATACCGTAGCGCTTCACCTTTTCCATAAGGCGATGCGAGAAGAGTTTTTAGCGCATTTCCCCTCCCCGGATAAGTTTCGTCGGAGCTCCCAGCCCAATCCCTACAAGCCTATCATTGACTTTTTTAATGCGGGTAATACCCTTTCTCTTTCCCGGTGGGCACCCGATGCCGAGTATCAGCGGGAGCTGCGCAAGGTTCCATCCCTCCAGGCTCTGGTAGAAAGCTTCAAACTGCCCGGCTCCCCTTATACATGGATGGAGCTGGTTCTTCATGGGTTAGCGGACTTTTCCATGGTGGGGCGAACTGTCTCCGATGTGGAGGTTTCGCTCAAAGACATCCTTGGCGATATGCTCAAGCGAGCTTCCGATGACGATGAAGAGGAGGAGGATGAAGATTGAATCTGCTGGGAGTGCTAACGTAAGATTGCTTTTGGGCTACAAAAAGCTTTGTAAAGGGGATCTTGGATGGGGTCATCTATAGCAGATTAGCACTCCCAATCTGCTTTCCGGGGTGTGTGGAGGTGGAAAGTCCGAGCAGAGCGGGTCGAGTAAGGTTTGTTTTTGGGCGTGCCCCCTCGTGGGGGCAGACTAAAAGCCTGCCCCCACGAGGGGGCGGGCTGCTCCGGCGGGGTTTGCTGATGCTCCGTTGCGCCTCGCAAAGCGAGGCGCAACCCGCCCTTACGGGCGGCCCTGCCTGAACCTTACTGAATGGGCTGTTCTTTGAGCTCTATTATGCGAACAGGCGATCGGGTGGGTAACAGACCTGTCTTCAGGAGGATGCGCTGGCCTTCCGGCCCGGCTAAAAACGCTACGAAACTGGTGGCTACGCCCATTCTGGGTTCCCGGTTCAGGGCCCACACAGACCGCACCAGCGGATAATAACCCGGCCGAATATACCCGGCGTGCGGGGGGTAGTAATATGCACTTCCCCTTGCCGCTACCCAGAAAACCCGTACCCGATCCACATAGGTCTGCGTTACCGAATCTCGCATGTTACATACCCAGGAAGCTCCCACAAAACCTACTGCCCGGACGTTCTCCTCCACAAAACGCAAAATCGCCGGCATACTATCCAGCTGATACAGCTTAGTTTTCGGCGCTTGACCCGCTAAGATACTATCCCGTAAATGCTGATATACACTGGATCCCCCTCCTGCCTCCACGACAAAAACATAAGGGCTTTCGGGCCGTTCCAGCCAGGCCTTGAGGCTATCCCATCGTAAGGTGGAGTCCTGTCGGCTCAGATGGCCGATCACGGCGACTCCATCCCAGGCAACCTGCACCTGCTTGGGCCGCACTTTCGCTTCCATCAGCGCCAGACTTTCTGCCTGAACAAAGGGACGACACACTACCACCGCCGAAAAACTATCCGACATGAGCCCGGCTATGGCCTCCTCCTGCGGCAGGTATCGCACCCGGAGCTTCGCCTGGGGATAAGTCTGCTCAAACATCATTACCACCGACTCAATGGCGGGCCGCAGACTTATGTCTACCCCTATGGTAGTTTCCCCGCGAAATGGGCTTTCCGCACTTCCATCTCCACATCCCCCCGTGACTCCCGCCAGCAAAACTACCTCAGCGAGCAGCCACCAACCCCCTCTTTTCACGGCGTCTCTGAAGCGCTTTGTACAGCATGGCTGAAATGTCCGCTGCCACATACATCGTTGAGAATATCCCCAGCACAAATCCTACGGCCATCAGGAAGGCAAACGCCTTGGTATTTTCTCCCCCTACAAACAAAAGTGTCAGGAGCGTCAGCACCGCCGTAAAGGTCGTCAAAATCGTACGAATGAGCACGAGATTGAGGCTCTGGGCGTGAATGTGAGCAATGTATTTATTTTCGGCACCGGGGCGTCGGCGCTCCTCCCGAACCCGATCAAAGAAAACCACATTGTCATTTATTACGTACCCTACAATCGTCAGGAGAGCCGCTATGGTATCCTGATTGGCTTCCAGTGAAAAGGGCAGAAGCTCTAAGTGCCCCAGAAGCGCATACAGGCCCAGCCCGACCACCACCGTAGCTATCAGAGACAGGGCACTCCCCACCGAGTAGGCAATGCTGCGAAACCTTAAAAGTATATACAGAGCAATCCCCAGAATCCCCATCAGGATAGACTTATAGGCAGAACTCTGGATGTCTTCTGCAATGGTAGGCCCAATGAGGGCCGAGCGCACAATCTGGGGCCGTGCATCGGCGTAGTTTTTGGATAGCCCGCTCAGTAAAGCCTTTTCCACGGAGTCCTGCAGGCCGGGCTGGTCATAGAGGTAGCTGGTACTGATCAAGACATCGTTTTTGGCGCCGACACTTTTCACGACCACGGAGGCTCCACCCATCGCTTCTGATAGGTCCTTCTGAAGAATATCTATATCCGCAGGCCGCGTGAGGGCCACCTGAAACTGATAACCCCCTGTAAATTCCAGGCCTCGCTTAACCCCCATGAGAACGAGTACGGTCATGCTCGCTACCACAAGCCCCCCTACAATCCAGCGACCGGCTTTCCAGTGCCTGTCAAAGGGTATCTCAAAGCGCTTTCCTAAAAGTCGTTCCACAGAGGCCCTCCGAAATCGCAGCCGCGCCGCCCATCGGGGGGAATTGAACATACCCTCCACCAGAAGGCGGGTAATCAGCACGCCCGTCAAAAGCGTCCCGATAACCCCAATGATCAGGGTTACCGCAAAGCCCCGAATAGGCCCAATCCCGAAAATGTACAGAATAATTCCTGCGAGGAGCGTTGTCAGATTGGAGTCCACAATAGCTGATAACGCGTTATTGAAGCCGGCTTCGATGGCGCCTTTCTGACTTTTTCCGGCTCTAAGCTCTTCCAGGATTCGCTCGTAAATCAGGATATTGGCATCGACGGCCATCCCGAGCGTCAAAACGATGCCGGCGATGCCAGGTAGCGTCAGGACTACATTCATGGCCGCCATGACCCCCGCTATAAAAAGCAGGAGCAGCACCAGAGCCACATCTGCGATAAGCCCCGCCACATCATACACCACATACATGAAGGCGATAATCAGCAGAAAAGCCAGAATCAGGGCGATAGCGCCCTGCCGGATGGTTTGCTCGCCTAAGGAGGGGCCGATGATCTCTTCGGCTTCAATGCGGATCGTGGCCGGCAATCGCCCTGCTTTCAGCACATTGGCCAGGTCTTTGGCCTCTTCTATGGTGAAGTTTCCGGTAATCTGGGAGTGCCCCCCGGTGATTACACTTTGTACCGTCGGGTAGGTATAAACATAGCCGTCCAAGGTCACGGCAATGGACTTTCCTAAGTAATCCGTGGTGAGCCGTTTCCAGATTCGGGCGCCTTCGGGGTTCATGCGCATAGTGACCATGGGGCGACCGTCGTCCGGGTTGAAGTCCTGGCGGGCATCTTCTATGACTTCTCCTGTAAGGGGGGCCTGTCGATTGGGGGTGAGCTTGATGGAGATGAGGGTGAGAATATCACTCCCTTCCTGTTCGGGTTTGGCCGTCCAGGCAAAACCTAAATTTTCCGGGAAAATCAGCCGAATCTCCGGGCGGCGCAGGTACTCCATTACCTGAGCCGTATCTGAGATCCGCGCATACCCCAGAATCGGGCTATTTTCAGGGGGATTCTGGGGCGGGATCAGGACCGCAAAGAGGGGATTCTCGCGATCAAACTTGGCTTTTCGCTCTTCGGGCGAAAGCAGGCTGTCGGGTCTGGAGCTGGTGTCGGCTTTTGGGGTCGTTTTCCGGCCGGTAAGCAGCTCTTCCGTAGAAACAATACCTTTAATAGTGGTGTCTCGGGATGCTGAAGAGGTGTCAGTAGCGGTCGTATCGGCCGTGCCCTTTTGAAGGGCGGCCAGCTTTTCGTTGGCGCGAATGAGGAGAGGAAAGACTTCTTTTACGGTGTAAGTGGGCCAGAATTCCAGTTTGGCGGTGGTGCGCAGGAGGCGTCGCACCCGTTCGCTGTCTTTCACGCCCGGCAGCTCCAGGAGGATGCGCCCCGTCCCCGGCTGCCGCTGAATATTGGGCGAGACCACACCAAACTGGTCTATCCGCGTGCGAAGGATGCGGTAGGTCTGATCTACCGCCGCTTCCACTTCCTTCCGCAGTTTGTCTATGACTTCTTCATCTGAGGCGTTGTAGGAAAGGCCAAGTTTCGGCCCCGCAAAATACTGCGCGAGGCGCGTATTGGGACTGCGAGTTTTTATACTGCTGGCAAATGAGGGGATGATATCGCCTTTCCCCTGCCGGTATATTCTGACGGCCTCTTCCAGCGCGGCCTGGAATAAGGTGTCATTCGGGACTTCGCTGAGGCTCCGCACAATATCTTCTATACTCACCTCCAGCGTCACATACATCCCACCCTGTAAATCCAGTCCCAGGGTGAAGGAGTTTTCCACCGCACGGCGATAATACTTATAGTTGTCTGGATTTTTGAGCCATTCGCTGCGATTTTCCGGGCTCATGCTGCTGAGCCTGGCATCCAGGCGCAATCGCTCCACACCCCAGTAGAGATTATACAGGACAATCAGAAAAAAGAGGCTGAGGAGCGCAACAATGAAGGTCTTATGCCTGAGCATGCAGGGGGCAAAGTTAGTACATTACAGGGTCATGATGCGAATCTCTACCCGGCGATTTTGGGCGCGACCTTCCGCAGTAGCATTGGAGGCAACAGGATCTGATGCCCCTGCCCCCCGCACCCGCAGTCGCTCCGGCATAATCCCTCGCCCTATCAGATACGCCGATACTGCCCGCGCCCTCCCCCACGATAAACGCTCATTTAGCGCCGCAGACCCCGTGCTATCCGTATGCCCCACAATCTCTATCTGCAAAGTCGGCTTCTCGCTCAGCAGCCATACCAGCCGCTCCAGCTCCACCTGGCTCTCCGACCGCAGCACTGTGTCCCCCACCCCAAAGTACAACCCACTCAATGGAATCCGCTCCCCAACCAGCAAAGGAACTACCCTCAGGTCCTGAGTTACCTGACGAAATCGCTCCATATCCCGCAAATCTATTTGCTCACTGATGCTGAAATAAGCCGTCCCTACCACCACCACCGCATACAGAGCACCGCCGGGTAAAATAATCTTGTAGCCTCCTGTCTCGGCATCAGAATAAGCGGTACCCACCAGGGTCTTTTCAAGAAGGTCGTAATAGCGAATTTCCTGATTGCCGACGGGCTTTTGAGAACGGCTTTCTATTACTCGGCCAGATACAAGGGCCACCGGCCTGGGCTGATAAGCCGGGGGCAGCGTCGCCATATATATCTCCCGTCCCAGGGTCGCCATGGAATCCGTACTCACAAAAAATCCCTGTTCGGGCCGCAGCGCCGGCGTACGAAAGTAGTAATCATCCGCGGCAGAGTTTATCGGTGCGGGCAATCGCACTGGAGGGCTCCACCGCTGCCAGCTATCATCGAGCCGGCGGGCCACATACACATCAAATCCCTCTGAATCTTTCCGGCCGTTCGTTGAAAAGTACAGGGTAATCCCATCCGGCGATAAGTAGGGCGTAATCTCATCCCCAGGAGTGTTAATAGTTGGTCCCAGGGATAGCGGTTCGCTCCAGAGGTGCTGCTCCGGATCGTAAAAGCTCACATACAGGTCTTCTCCACCCCGGCTATCAGGCCCCCGCATGGATAGTAACAGGGTCCGACCATCCCAGCCCAGCGATGCCGTGAGCGAACTCCCGCTCTGACTCTGGAAACCCTTCACTTTGAGCTGGGTGGGGGTCGTCCATATCGTCTCAGATAAGCGCCTGGAGAGACCGAGCTCGCAGGTATTATGCGGATTGCGAAACTCTTTGTATACGAGCAGATATTGCCCATCGGGTGTGATACCGAAGGGGATATTTCCCCGCAGGTCGTTGATCCCACCGCCCAAATGCTGGGGCGGTCCATACTGCCCCAGCGAATCATCCCAGACAGATAAAAAGATGTCCTGAGCCCCCAGTCCCACCGGATCGTCCAGGCGCCAGAAAAACAATCGGCGACCGTCAGCCGACGGCACAGGGGCACTCTCATGCCGCGGCGAAGAAATCGCAGAAATCACTTGCCGCTGCCCCAGTAGTAAACCCAGACAGAGAAACCGCCACATACGCTAAATAGCTGTTTCTGATAGTCGAGATTCAGCCTCTAAGGCACTGGGAGCTACCCAGATTCCCATCACCACCGCCAGTATCAAAGCCCCCAGCCCAGCATACACAAAAGGCATCCCATACCAATACACGGGTATTTGCTCTATAAGATAACTCTCGGGATCCAGTCGTACCCATCCCCATCGGTTCTGCAAAAATAATAACCCACCCGCCAATAACCCCCCAATAACTGCTCCCATACCCACCACGCCTACTGCCTGTATCAAAACCATTCCCCACAGGCCCTGCCTGCTCATCCCCATATACCTCAATACCTGAAATCGCATACGAGCCGTCAGCATGAGCACCAAAAATGCCGCCACCCCCACAAAAAAACTCATCCCCACCACTATCGCTAAGATGAGACCGGCATTCTGTCGAATTAGTCTGAGCCAGTCAAAAATGTCACTGAACAGGTAATCTATGGGGACTATTTCGTCTTCGGTGGGGAGGTGATCCTGCAGAATTTCCAGAATAGGGCCCGTATCTGCCAGAGAGTCCAGGAAGACATGAGCCACCTGAATCTGGTCAGGGGCATATCGCCGCAGGGCCTGTCCCATTTCCAGCGGGGCAAAGGCGATTCGCGCATCAATCTCCTCCAGGCCCGAATGATAGAGCGCAATCACTTTGAGCTTACGAAAGCGGGGGGGATCCGAAAGCCAGGCGATTATAACCTCATCACCCACCCGCACCTGCAGCCGCTGAGCCAGTTTTTCCGAAAGCACGACCACCGCGCCTTTCCATTCCGAAACGGGCTGGCTCAGCACCGTACGCCACATACCTGCAAACCACCTGGCTTCCACAGCAAGGAGCTGTACACCTTCGTAGGGAGCGCGAGCCGATTCCATCAGTACGGGCAAATGAATAGCCCCCACCCATCGCACCTGCCGCAAGGTCAGGGTATCTATCGTTTCAAGCGATATAGGGAGTGGCTCGCTCTCCACCTCCTGCCCATAACTGCGTATCCAGAAGGCCCCCAGGTATCCATAAAGCTTCTCATAAATAGCCCTTTCAAACGATCGGGATAATATCAGCGTCAGGATGGCACCTGCTACGGCTATGCTCACCACCCCCACCTCCAGCAGAAACAGGAGTCGCTGCCGCCGCCACCCGGTCCCTAAAAGCAGCCGAAAAGCTAAACCTATGTGCGCAATGGACATGACCGCCGCCAGCGATTAATAAGAAACAAATACCGCTGAAAGTAAGCTACTGCTCCCAGCTCTTCGTAAGCCTGCCTGTGCGCTTGCGCCTGTACACCTACCAGGAATTGCCAGCAGTCGGGGTCTATCTTCTTGCTCCGCAAAAAGTCCTCAAAATTCACAATCGCATGCCGAGGACGGGACTCGAACCCGTACCGCCTTTTTCAGGCGACAGGATTTTAAGTCCTGCGTGTCTACCGATTCCACCACCTCGGCCAAAAGAAAATAGAGCGGCAGACGGGACTCGAACCCGCGACCTCAACCTTGGCAAGGTTGCGCTCTACCAGCTGAGCTACTGCCGCTTAACCACCACAAAGGTACGATAAATTCCACATTGTCAAGGGGACCCTCACCGCATCAGCACCATCTTCCCCCACCCACTCCTAAAGTAGTCATCCAGACCATCCTCTCGCTTCTTCATCTCTACATCTCCGGGCATCCTCAAAATCACCCGATATAAATACACCCCGTTCGCTAACCGATCCCCATACTCATCCCGCCCATCCCACGCATAACTCGTCAGATGCCGCCCTATCCGAACCTCACCCAGCGCTTTGAGGTCTATCACCTTCACCAGTCGCCCGCTTACCGTATATATGTGAATCTGAAACACCTCAGGCAGCTGAGCACCGGTCAGCTCATAGTAAAATCGGGTAGAAGTAGAAAAAGGATTCGGATAATTCACTACATGGGTGATGGAACTTTCATTGATGACCCGAAACTGAACCTCATAGGGTTTGGTGCCGGAGCGGTTGGCGCGCTTATCCCGGGCTTCCACGGAAAGTACATAATCGCTATCCTCTAAATGGCCCGGCTTGAACTCCACCCGGGCTCGATTATCGGGCATCCGGGCCGGCTCAAACCGCAGTCGCCCCGAGGCATAATCTATCCGCTCCCCTAACCCGCCCTCCCCTGCCCGCCGAAGCCGGACAGTTACCGAACTCGTATCGTCCAGAGCTAAATAACGGTTCTCATCCTTTACCTCAATCTGTATCGTCGGATTAGGCGAAACAATGTCACCATTCTGGATGCGATAACCATCAAAAAGTACATCTACAACGGGATTATAGATGTCGGCCCGAACATAAAAGCCCGTTTCCCAGCGATTATTGGCATAGGTGCGCTCTCCAAATCGGTAGTCGGGATTCGCTACGATGCGCAAGCGATTCAGGCCTGCCAGCCCCACCGATGAGAAGCTATATCGCACCACAGCCGTATCCAGCCCGGCAAGCGGCGGCAGTTTCACTTCTCCAACGTCGATCCAGTTGCCATCTGCCCTTTGCACGGAAAAGCGCACCACCACACTCTCCGGAGTCGTAGCCGAAAGAAGATTTCGTAAGCCGATTTCCACAGACACTACTTCGCCCTCTTCTACGGTATCCCGGATGAGCACCCATCTCAGACCGGGATCTACCGCTACATCCGGAAACGGCTGAAAGAAAACATACCAGTACTTCATAGCAGGCGCCACCGATGCAATCGTATCTATGAAAAGCCCCTCCAGGCGTAAAGAATTATAACCCTGTCCATTTAGACTGGTAAGACTGTATGAAGGCCCCGCCGAAACCCACCGATACACGGTATCCTCATACCCGGAAGCCCGCTTCGCATAAACAGAAGCTCTAATATGCCCCCTGCCCCCCGCCGAATCATCCCTGAAGAAAAACTCCTCCCACGCAATCGGCGCCGCAATCGGCGGCGAAATCATCCACCCTATCGGCACCGAAGTGGTGTAATCCTTCACTGCCTCCGCAATCAGGCTATCCGCCGTGATTACTTCCAGGGCTGTACCGGGAGGCGCCCCCTTCGCACCAATAATAATTGCTTTTTGTAGAGAATCCAGACCAAAGACAGCCGGACTCGCCCCAATCGCACTCAACACATTCGCCATCTGAGGCAGCGCAAAGTCCTGGGCCGGCTTATGCCACTGTGTAATCAAAAGAACCACGATACTTCCATTTGGCAGGGACTGAATAATCTGCAAAAGGGAGTCTGCCATTCGGGCAGGCGTCCAGGTACCCGGTCCCTCATAGCTTGCCCAGTAACACACCCCCTGCGAACAGAAATATCGCCAGGCCCCAAATAGCGTATCCTGTATGAGCGGCGTATAAAGGTCTTTATCAAAAGCGGCTATGAATATCCCCGGCATCCAGGCCCCATCCCACCAGCCTACGGGATTCCCATTCCGTAAAAGCGAGTGACTGGACTCAGAGGATAAAAGCTGCCCATCCATCAGCAAAAAGCGGCGATTGCCCACCGGACTCCAGGTGTCGCGTACCTCCAGCCGCACCGTACGCTGCTGAAACTGCCACTGAAAGGTCGGCGCTCCGTACGATAACCCCTTATGAGTATTTTCCCGGAACTGCGGCGGTCGACTCTGCCCCCACCCTTCGTGGTCTCCCTTTATGTACTGAAAGGAAGCCTCCGCCCATTCCTGAGGGGCCGCATTCGCAAACCGAACCCTCCAGTAATACACCACACTATCCTGCAACCGAAATGGCAATAACCACTGCCCATATACCGTCGTCCCCTGCACTAAGCCACTCTGCCGCAGCATCGGCGAATTAAACTGATAACTCGTATCTATCTCAAAGTAATACCCCTGCGGCTGAAAAGAACTTTGATTATAGGTCCCTGCAATCAGCGCAATAGAATCTTTATTAATCACGGCGAAAGGCCATGGATAAATCAGAATAGGACGAGGTGACTTGACAAAAAATTCCAGTCGGGCGGTATTGTTATCTTCCCGCTCTTCGTCTATTTCCACCCAGGTATCCAGAGAAACGACGATTTCATTCACACCGCCCCACTCTCCCGCAGGCGCGGGCAGGGTAACCACAAAACTATCACTCCGCAAAAAGGGCGGCCGACGATAGGTGTAGGTAAAACTCTGGCCCGTAGCCTGTACCCGATGCTGAACCTGAACCGTAAAGGAATCAGTTATGGCCAGGCCCAGATTTCTATAACGGATGACAACCTCAAAATTACTCTGATCGGCCGAAGGCTCTGCCGGCTGCACCGTAATATCCCCGCTGGTAATGGCCAGGTCTGGCTTGCGCGGTACGACCAGAGGCACACAGGGATCCCCTAAAAGCACCGACCCTGCCATGTGATAATAATTAAAGGCCGCGGCCCCATTCGCAAAAAGCCGCCGGAAAACCTCCACAAAGGCATCCCCCACCGGAATCCCAACTGAATCCCGAAAGAGCACCTCATACAGACGCCGGGTCTGATCCCCCAGAGGCCCGATAAATCCCGCTCCCGATAACGCCCAGTACCACAAACTCCCCC
>Ga0197142_1002486_pt1 | contig 16136 bp, 17 predicted proteins | sample GBS60_MetaG_FD_148614 | JGI IMG/M metagenome (GOLD analysis project Ga0197142, IMG submission 148614) | Sediment microbial communities from Great Boiling Springs, Gerlach, Nevada, United States - GBS 60_MetaG | ecosystem: Environmental > Aquatic > Thermal springs > Hot (42-90C) > Sediment...
CATAAGTTTCTTTCAGGTGTTAACGGATAAGTAATAATAGAACCATCTTCATCCCTTAAAACTAAGTGATTTCCAACATAGTCTTCAGGAATACCGCCTTGTTCTTCTACTAATTTATTCCAAAACTACAACATTACAAGCCAACTGTCAGTAATTATATTTTGAGGAACCATAGCTTCTATTTTTCTTATTATCATTTCATCTTCGTCGTTAATATATTTAAAACCAAAAAATTCATGTAATTTAGCGGTATGATACCAAGTTGGCACAGACCATAATCTTTCATATCTATCAGCAAGGACCGCTTCTGTTTTTTGCAATATATGCCTAAAAAGACCTTTCACGCCACTTATAAAAAATCTTCCTGGTGGAACTTCTTTTTTTGAAACAACAGCATCGTAAAGTCTTAACCAGTTTAACAGATTTTCTTCATTTGGATTGTCAAAAGGCAACGCTTCAAATGGGTTTTCAATAAAATTTGCTTCTTCTTCTGTAAAAACGTCTGTTAATGGACTTTGCGGATTGCCAAAATACACTGACCATTCAATACCTTTTTCATCTTTTACATCGGTTGGTGTATTGTAGTGCCATTCTATCAACTTTGTTCTACGCCATCCTGTTCCATCAAACGACCTATCACGCAACCTATATAAAAACCACCGTCTTTGATTAATAAATTCTAGTTGAACCGACTGTTCGTCTTCGTCTTTTACCATTTGTAACCCATCATAAACACTTATTGCGGGAGCAGATAAAACTATGTTTTCTAAATCTTCTAAACTAAACCTTCGGTAAAAAACATCTATTCTTTCTTTTGTCATTTATTAAAAAAGGACAAAAAATCATTTTTATCTAAAACAACAAGTTCTATTTTGTCTTTTATTTGAATTGAAAGACATGGTATTTTTTTACATTTTAAAGCTTCATTATATATTTTATTCCAAATCTTTTCTGATATCGAAAAACTTTGCTTATCGGTTGTTTTACATTCAAAAAGAAACATTTCGTTTTTTAGGTCTCCAGGCATATGCCAAGCACCGCCTGATCTTGGTCTTTTTTTACCAGAAAACACAATGGCATCTTTTTTTTCTTTTTTTTGCCATTTTTTCATATAATAAATAAAATTTATTTATTATATTTTATCTTTAATTTTTAATTCATTTTATACATTTTTGATCTAAAAAATATTGTTAATATCTTTGTTTATGTTCATTTATTTTTTATTCTTTTTATTCCTAATATTCAATTTTTAACTCATAATCTTATGTGGACCGAAGGAGAGTCGAACTCCCAACCTCTGCAATGCGAATGCAGCGCTCTACCAATTGAGCTATCGGCCCAAAAAAAAGTGTCTTCGGGGAGATTCGAACTCCCACCAGAGGCTCCGGAAGCCCCTATTCTATCCATTAAACTACGAAGACAAAAATTTTAATAATATTATAGCAAGTAATATCCTGTAGATTCCAAAAACAATCAATGAATTTTTTTTCAAAAATCCAATCAACCATTTAACTGAGATTAAAGCAAAAACAAAAGAAGTAAAAAAACCAATCATTAAAATTGTAATCTGATTTATATTAGTTAATAAAATATCTTTTGTTTTATAAAGATCATAAAAAGAAGCCATAAAAATCGTTGGAATCGAAAGCAAAAAAGAATATTTAGCCGATTCATCTCGCTTATAACCTAAAATAATCATTGATAAAATAACCGCCCCAGCTCGTGACACCCCAGGTACAATAGAAAAAGATTGTGCTATTCCGATAATCAATGCCTGAAAAATATCAATTTCCTCAATTCTTTTTTTTAAAATAATCTTTTTTTTATTAACTAGAATTTCAACTATAACAAACAAAACACCAACAAAAAATAAAAAAAAAGTAATTAAATTTAATGATTCAAAAAAAACATTTTTAATTATCTTGTACAAAAAAAATCCAACCAATGCTGTTGGTAAAAAAGAAAAAAACAAAGTTTTTAAAATCTTAAAATTTCCTTTTAATTCATTAAAATACAAAAACAAAACTGCTAGTATTGCTCCACTTTGAATAAAAACTTCAAAAAGTTTTTGAAAATCAGTCTGAGAAATATTTAATAATTTAGAAGTAATTATAAGATGCGCGGTTGAAGAAATCGGCAAAAACTCAGTAATTCCTTCAACTATTCCCAAAACAATTGTCTTTGATAAATTCATAAAATAAATTATAATACTTACTACTTAATAATTAATACTTTATGCTAAAATGCGTATTGCTCTAGTTCATGATCAACTCTCTGAATTTGGAGGATCGGAAAGGGTTCTTGTTGCTTTAAAAAAAATTTTTCCTAAAGCTGATGTTTTTACTCTAATTTACAATCCAAAAAAACTTGGTTCTCATAAAAATATTTTTAAAAATTGGCATATAAAAACCTCCTGGTTCGATAAAATTCCAATATTACGTAATTTTTACTCTCCTTTTCGTTTTTTAACTCCTTTTATGTGGGAAAGTTTTGATTTTGCTAAATACGATCTAGTTATCTCTTCTTCAGGAAGTTGGATGTCAAAAGGAATCAAAATTAAAAAACCAACTATCCATATTTCTTATATTCATCATCCTCCTCGTTATCTTTATGGTTATGAAACGGCTATTGAATGGAAAAAATATCTACCAGTTCGAATTTATGCTTACATCGTTAATCATTTTTTAAGAATTTGGGATTTTTATTCTTCGCAAAAAGCCGATTATATTATTGCCAATTCTAAAGAAACTCAGTTACGTATTAAACGTTTTTATAATCGCAACTCATTTGTAATTTACCCTCCTGTTAATATTCCAAAAAAATCACAAGTTAAATATTATAAATTAAACAATTATTACATAACAGTCTCTCGCCTTACCAAAGCCAAACATATTGATCTTTTAATAGAAGCGGCTAATAAATTGAATTTTCATCTTAAAATAGTTGGCACAGGTCGGGATGAAAAATATTTAAAATCAATTGCAGGAAAAACTGTCGAACTTTTAGGAAATTTAAACGACAATCAACTTATTACAATTTTAAAAAATGCTAAAGCTTTTTTATTTGCCTCTCGTGATGAAGAGTTTGGTATTGCTCCAGTTGAGGCAATGGGTTATGGTTTACCAGTCATTGCTCATAATTCAGGTGGTATTTCTGAATATGTTCAAGATGGAATTAATGGCTTTTTATTTAACAAACTCTCTCTTGAAAGCTTAATTGAAAAAATAAAAAAATTTGAATCTCTTGATGAAAAAGAAATTTTAAAAATGAGAAAACAAGCAAGAAAAAAATCAGAAGAATTTACATTTAAAAAATTTAAAGAAAAAATTCTTATATTTTTAAAAGAAAAAAATATCCTCCCTGTTATTTCTGACAATTAGGACAAAAAAAACTACTTCTCCCATTATGTTTTAATCTTTTAATTAATTTACCACAAATTTTACAAGGAAGATTCTCTCTTTGGTAAACTAAGAAAAATCGCTGATGTTTTCCTTTCGTTCCATCAATTTGAACAAAAGCTTCATCAGCTCCTGATGATCCACCATGCCTTATAGCTTGTTCAATAATTTTTTTGATCGATTTAAATAAGTTTTTTATTTCAATTTCTTTTAAACTATTAGCTATCCTTTTTGGATGAATTTTGGCCAAAAATAAAGCATCATTAGCATATATATTACCAACTCCTGTAATTTTTTCCTGATCCATAAGAAGTACTTTTATTTGTTTTTTGTTTTTTTTAACTAAGTCAAAAAAAAATTTCAAAGTAAAATCTTTTGACAAAACATCAATTCCTTTAGGTTTCTCTGGTTGCTTCTTAACTTTCATCCAACCAAATTTTCGAAGATCATTAAAAAATAAACAACTACCGTCATTAAATCCAATAATTACTCTTGTAGTATTGGCTGGCATTTTGTTAGTTTTTGTAAAAGGAATTATTTCTTTAAAAAAAGCTTTAGAAACATCGTCAGAATATAAAAGCTCACCTGTTAATTTAAGATGAATATTTAAAAAAACTGGATTTTTGTTTTTAAAATTAACTAATCTTAAACTTAAAATTTTTCCAAAACGATTTATTTCTTCAATTCTCCTACCAATGACTTCTTCTTTTTTACCAATAAAATTTTTTGGTGATAGAACATTAATATATTTTATTACTTTACCCTTAATTTTTTTTGATAATTGTCTTTTTATTGTTTCAACTTCCGGCAGTTCCGGCATAGATTTTAATTTAAATTTATTTTTTAATTTAGTATAATTTAGTATGAACTTTAAAATTGAGCAATTTTAATTTTTACTTTCTATATTTTTATTCATGTCTTATTGCCTCAACGGGTTCTAAATCAGCAGCTTTTTTTGCCGGAAATACACCAAAAATTATTCCAATTGCTGAAGAAACTACTAAAGCAATTATTACTGAATTAATTTCTATATACGCTGGAAAAAATCTTTGAATAAATAATGTTCCTAAAAAAGCTAAAATCAATCCTAAAAAACCTCCAAAAATAGAAAGAATTGTGGATTCAACAATGAACTGAATTAGTATATCATTTTTTCTTGCGCCAATTGCTCTTTTTATTCCAATCTCTTTAGTTTTCTCCGAAACAGTAACAAACATTATATTCATTATTCCAATCCCTCCTACTAACAAAGAAATACTAGCGATTGCCACTAATACTATATTTAAAACTCCAAAAATAGAATTGACTGCTGATAAAATGTCCCCTGGTTCAATAATACTAAAAGAATCTTTATCATATCTTTTTAATAATTCTTTTGTTATTGCTTCTTTCACTTGTGATATTGAGTAATTATCATCAAATTTTATCGCAAAACGAGAATAATTCTTTTCTGGATTAAATATAAATCCAGTAGTGTAAGGAGCAAACATATATGAATCATAATCTGGTCCTCCAAAACCGCCACCGCCCTTACTTTCGGTTACACCAATCACTATAAAATTAACACTGTTAGCCGACAATTTTTTATCAATAGCCAATTCAATACTACCAAAAAGTTTTTCAGCTATTTTTGGTCCTAAAACTACTACTTTTGCTTTTTTATCAATATCATTTTTATCAAAAAATCTTCCTTTTTTAATCTTAAACCCGTTAATATCAAAAAACACTTCTGACGCAAAAAATATTGTTGTTTCTTCCGACTTATTCTCACTTTTAGCAGTTGTTTGTTTTAAAAAAGTTGGCGAAATCCCTTTTATTTCTTTCAATCTTTTTAAACGCATTAAATCACGATTATCAAATTTAATAGTTGATAAAGATGAAAGTGTATTAAAACTACCACCTGATAATATTTTTCCTGGTGCAATAAATAAAGTATTCTTACCTAAGGCTGAAAATTGATCTCCAATATATTTTTTTAAACCTAAGCCCAAAGCAGTAAGCATTACCACTGAAAATACTCCAATTAAAATTCCCAAAGCAGTTAAGAAAGTTTGAGTTTTATTTCTCTTAAAATCCTCAATAGCTGCTTTAACAACAAAAAAGATATAACTCATTTTTTATAAATTAACTTTTAACTATTTTTCCATCTCTTATTTTTATCATTCTTTTTCCATAAGCAGCAATATCTAGTTCATGAGTCACAAGTACAACTGTAATTTTTTCTTTTTCATTCAAATTTTTTATTAGATTCATTATTTCAACGCCCGTCTTACTATCAAGATTACCTGTTGGTTCATCGGCCAAAATTAACTTTGGCTTCATAATTAAAGCCCTTATAATTGCCACTCGTTGTTGTTGACCACCAGAGATTTTGTTTGGGTAAGAGTATTCTTTTCCTTCTAATCCAAATCTTTTTATTAATTCTAAAGCCTTCTTTTTTGGATCATAATCTAGTTTTTTTCTAGCATATATAGTTGGTAAAAGAATATTTTCCAAAACTGTTAACTTAGGAATCAAATTAAACTGTTGAAAAACAAAACCTACAAATTCATTTCTTAATGTTGAAAGTTGATCATCGTTTAAATTAAAAATATTTTCTCCTTTAATTAAAATATCACCTTTTGTTGGCTTATCAAGAAGACCAATAAGATGCATTAATGTTGATTTTCCTGATCCTGATGGACCCATAATTGAAACAAATTCTCCTTCTTTTATTTCAAAACTAACTCCTTTTAATGCTTGATACTCTATCTCTTTATCAATTTTATATATTTTCCAAACATTATTAAACTTAATCATTAATAAATTTTTATTTAAACTTTTAAATCTAAATTTTTAGTTTTTATCTGCTAAAACTTTGTCACCTTCCTTCAATCCACTTTCAATTACTATCTTACCATCAATTTCTTCACCAGTTTTAATATATTTTTTTATATTTTTGTTTCCCTCTTTAATAATCACATAACTTCCTTTTGCATCATTTTTAATAAATCTTGAAGGTAAAGCAATAACGGCATTTCTTTCTTTTAAAACAAACTCAACATCCCCAGTCATTCCAAGTCTTAAAGGTAACTGTCTTGTTTTTTCTGAAAAACTAATTTTCACTTTATAGACCGTTCCTACTTCACCACTTTGTGGTACAAAACTAATATAGGAAATTTTAACTTCGTCTTCAAAATCGGAAAAAGCATCAAATAATAATCTGCCCTTCATGCCTTCTTTTATCTTTACTACATCAGCTTGCTCAACATTAGCTGAAAAATAAAAAGTTTTTGGATTAACAATTTCAAAATTAGCATTTGCAGGTGTAATATTTACCCCAGCTCTTGGAACTTCTACTTTAGTCACTATTCCCTCTATTGGTGTAAAAATATCAGCATATTCTAGAAGCAAATTCTGATACTCAACATCTAAAACAGCATTATTTAAATCATATTGATTGTTTTCAAGAATTCTTTTTGCTTTTTCATGAATATCACCTGTTGAAAACTCATACATTTCTTGATAATCGTCTTTTGTTTGTTCAAAATTATTTCTTTGTTTAAGATAGTTATTTAAATATTTATCTAAACGATTTTTTAAATCACGTTTATCCAAAGAGGCAATCGCTTGATATTTTTTAACATAATCACCTTCCTTTACTCCTACCCAAGCCAATCTTCCAGATGCTTGGAATCTTAAATTTACTTTTTCCTCGGCGTCAATATTTCCAGAAAGAGTTAATATTTCTTTTAGATTTTGTTTTTTTAATACTATTACTTCTTGTTTTTCATTATCTTTTACTCTTTGTTGAATAAAAAATAAGACAATTAAAAAAATAATTAAAAAAATATACCAAGTTTTTTTCAAAAAATTTTTCATAAATTAATTTTAATTAACTAATAACTTTTTCAAAAGATCAAATAAAACTTTTTTTTCTTTTTGATTTAGTTTATTAATTAAATTTGAAAAACACTGTTTTTGTTTTTTAATTATCTTATTTAATAAGTTGATACCTTTTTTATTTAGCGACAATCTTACTAATCTCTGATCATAATCATCATGTTTTTTTTCAATTAATCCTAAATTAATTAATCTATCAACCAAAATATTAGATGTTGGTAAAGTAATGGAAAAATATTTAGCTAAATCTTTTAACTGACAATTTTTATTTTCTTTTATAAAAAATAAAGCATGTAATTGAATCATTGTTAAGTTAATTTCTTTATACAAATCAAAATTTTTTTTTATCAAACGATAAACATTTAAAATCATCTCAAAAATTTTTTTTTCTATATTCGACTGATTCATAAAAATCATAATAAAAAATGTTAGATGATCTAATAATTAGATTATATAACTATTTTTTATAAATTCAAGGGATAAAATAATTATAAACCTTAAAGATACGGCTTCCAGTTTGAAATTGGAAGAGTATTATAAACAATAAAATTCCAAGCAAATAGATATATGGCTGGCAGAAGAAATAAAAAAATAACTAAAAATTTTTTAGAGGTAAAAAACTTTTCAAAAGAAATTAAAGCCATCGGCCAAAGAGGCAGACTATAACGAGGAATATCTTTGTGTTGAACAAAAATAATTGCTATATAAAAAATTAAACTAAAATAAAAAAAAGATCGATATTTTGAATTTTTTAAACTATAAACAGTTAAACCATAAAGAAAAAAATAAAATATCATCTCCTCAATCCAAACTGTATTAACCCATTTCGCTTGAAAGTTAAAAACCGCAAATGGGTAAGGCATAGGAACAAATCCACCTGTATTAAAATAAGCAAAAAAATCACCATAACGAAATGCATAAAATCCAAAAACTAACATCATTCCCAAAGGAATTAAAAAAATCCATAAAAAATTCCAACACCATTTTTTTGTTTTTAAAAATTTTTCTAGAAATACTAAAATATAAGCAAAAAATAATAGTATTCCTGGTGTTTTAGTTATTGTAGCCAATGAACCAAAAAAACTGGAAAAAAAATATTTTTCTTTTTCAAAAAAATAAATTGACAATAAAATAAAAAACATAAACAAACTTTCTGGCGCTCCAATACTTCGCACAACTAAAAACTTTGGAATAAATAGAAAAACAATAGATAAAAAAATAGGCTGTTTTGAAAGTTTAAATTGAGTAATAAAAAAGTAAAAAAAAGCTGTTAAGATTATTGTAGCAATCAAATTAACAAAAATCATCGCTTTAAAGTAAACTAAAGAAAAACCAAAAAAATTAAAAATTTCTGCAAAAAATCTAATTAAAAAAGGATAAAAAGGTAAATGCGCGGCAAAATATTTTGAAGAAAGTCCAATTTCCAAACCTATATTATCAATTACTTTTTGGTCATAAAAAGTCTTAGCAGGAATAATATACAAAGGTCCATCATAGTTTCTGTAAACATATTCAAAACTAGAGTTTGGAATCTTTATCCCATACCAAGAATTAATTCTAAAAATAAAGGGAAACCAAACTAAAAAAGTAGTTAATAAAACTAAAAAAATTAAGATAAAATATGAATTAATGAAAAAACGCATAAAAAATATTTTAACAAAAAATTGGTTTTTTTTTGTTTTATTATTAATTGGAAGTTTTTTACGTTTTTATCGCTTAGAAGAATTTATCACTTTTTTAGGCGATCAGGGGAGAGATGCAATTATAATTAAAAGAATCATTACTTTTGAAAACTTTCCCGCTTTAGGACCGATTTCTTCAATTGGAAATGTTTTTTTAGGCCCTTTTTTTTATTATCTTAAAGCTCCTTTTTTGGCTTTATTTAATCTTGATCCTTTGGGATTGGCTTTTGGAAGTTTTTTTTATTCAACTCTTGGTTTAATTTTTACCTATTTTATTCTAAAACGAATTAACAAAAAAATCGCCAACATCTTTCTTGTCTTAAGCACCTTTTCTTGGATTTTAATCCATAACGCTCGTTTTTCTTGGAATCCCAATCTTTTACCTTATTTTTCTTTTTTTACTCTTTACTTTACCTCTTTATTTTTTGAAAAAAATCTTCTCTTTCCTTTTTTGGCGGGAATCTTTTTTTCTTTCTCAACCCAACTTCACTATCTTGCCCTATTTTTAGCCCCAAATTTAATTTTGTTTTTTTTAATAAACTATAAAAAAATTATAAAAGAACCTCTCTTATTTGCTAAAAAAATCTCTTCTTTTTTTATTGGCTTTTTAATTTTTTATCTACCATTAATTCTTTTTGATTTAAAAAACCAGTTTTTAAACATCAAAAACTTCATTAAAATTTTTAGCGAACAAGAAATTATTAAATCAATTTCTTTTTATGAAAGATTTCAAGAAACTTTAACTAACTTTTTTAATTTTGCTTTTAATTTTAAAATTAATTACTTTTTAAGCCTTATATTTTTCATTCTTATATTCTTATATTTTTTTAAAAAGAAATTTTTTTACAAAAAACCTTTATTCCAACTTATTTTTTTAAGTTTTTTTGTTTTTATTTTGGGTTTTTCTACTTTAAGTAGTTTTCGTCATTATCATTACTACAACACCATTTATCTTAATTTTTTTGTTATTTTGGCGGTTTTTTTTGCTGATTTTTTTTCAATTAATTTTTTAACTAAAATTTTAGTTTTTATTTTTCTAGTGTTTTTTATTAATCAAAATCGCTTAAATTACCCGTTTCGCCATCCTCAAGGAAATTTCCAAACAAAAATCGCCCAAAAAATAGCCAAATCAATAGTTGATAATAATCCAAAAATTCCTTATCAAATTGTGCCTATCCCTTTTACAGAAATGGATGGACATATTCGTTACTATCTTGAAATTATGGGGAAAAGACCATTAGCAGAAGAAAGCCCTCAGGAAGGAAAAGAGCTTTATATTTTATGTTATGAAAAAGAATGTGATGTTTTAAATCATCCCCAATGGCAAATTGCTGCATTTAAAAATAAAAAAATTGCTAAAATATGGAAAGTCGATCGAGTAAAAATTTATAAAGTTGTCCATGGAAAATAATCTAAAAATTTCTTTAATCGTTCCTTGTTATAACGAAGAATTAAACCTTCAAAAAGGAACCTTAGATAAAATTGGCAATTTTACAAAAGATGATCAAAGATTTATTGAAGTAATAATCTCTGATGATGGCTCCACCGATCAAACAAAAAAAATAATTAAAGAAAAATATCTTAAACTTTTTCCAAAATTTAAGCTTTTAGAAAACCCTCATCAAGGAAAAGGAGGCGCTATAATCTCAGCCATTAAAAAAGCAAAAGGTAATTGGATATTTTTTACTGATTTTGATTTGGCAACACCCATTGAGGAGGTGGAAAAACTAATACCTGAAGCTAAAAAAGATACGGCAATTATCATTGGCTCAAGAAACACTCATCGAGAAGGAGCACCAATTATAAGAAAAATTATGGCTCTTGGTTTTATTTTTTTAAGAAACATAATCCTAAATCTTAAAGGAATTAAGGATACTCAATGTGGTTTTAAAATGTTTAAAAAAGATGCGGCCTTAAAAATTATCAATAAACTAAAAGTTTTTAACCTAAAAAGAAAAGTTAAAAATTCTTCAGTTTCAGCTAGTTTTGATCTTGAGTTCTTATTTCTTGCTCAAAAATTAAAACTTAAAATTAAAGAAGTTCCTGTAATATGGAAACACGTAGAAACAAAAAATGTTTCTTTTTTAAAAGACGCATTAGAAACAATTATTGACATTATAAAAATAAAACTCAATGATTAAAAAAATATTTAAAAAACATTGGTTTTTTTTTGTTTTTATAACAATATTTTTTTTTATTTTATTATTTAAACTTGTTTTTTATGTTAAACCATTTTATGACTGGGATGAATCTTTGTATATAAAAAGCGGGCTAGAGATGTTTGAAAAAAAATACTTCTTTTTTCCTGTTTGGCAAGGGAAAATATGGTTTGACAAACCACCATTAATCCCTTTTATTTATGCCTCAATTGTAAAAATTTTTCCCTTTATTAACCCTGAAATTTCTACTCGTGTTTTTACTCTTTTAATTGGAATATTTACCTTAACATTAATTTATTTCTTTTATTATCGAATAATAAAAAACGTCTTTCTTACCACCTTAATTATCTTTTTAACCGCTACTCGACCTATATTTCTTCAAAGACTTCAAGTAGTAAATCTTGATATATTTTTACTCTTAGGATGGATTGGTTATGTTTTATTTTTTAATAGGTTTTTCTTAAGTTTATTTTTTTTAATCATCTCTGTTTTTAGTAAATCTCTTATCGGTTTTTATCCAATTTTTTTAATGTTTTTTTATTATTTTTATCTCTTTTTGACTAAAGAAATAGATATTAAAAAATTTAAAAAAATACTCATCAAGTTGTTTATACATTTTTTAATTCCTTTTATTTGGTTTGTTTCAATGTTTATAAAGTATGGAAATACTTTTATAAAAATGCACATAATCGAAAGTCATTTTAAAAGAGTAACCTCATCAATTGAATTTCATTTTGGTGAAAAACTTTTTTATGTTAATGTTATTAAAACAGAGTTTGGTATTTTTTTTATATTATCATTAATTGGAATTGCATTTCTTTTTTGGTATTTTAATAAGAAAAAATTATCTATTCAAGAATTATTTTTCTCTTTTTATCTTACCCCTTGGTTTATTTTTTTAAATCTAACTAAAACAAAAATCTTCTGGTATCTTCTACCAACAATTCCTCAATTTGCTTTCTTTTCTTTATATCCAATAACAATTTTAAAAAATAAAAAAATTTTATTTAATTTTTTAATTTTCTTCTTGTTTGTTTTTATTTTCTATCAATTTTTTTGGCAAAAAAAATTCTTTAACACTTTTTACTCTCAATATGACTCAAAGTACTATTTGGCAATAACTGCAAAAAAATACTGTCAAACACTTGAAATTCTTATTGATCAAAAAACACGTAATGATTTTGAAATATTAGAAAAATTAGGTCTTTTAATTAGCACAAGTAAATGGTGGAGCAACCATCCTAGTATTTTTTATTACTTTGGTAAAAAAATAAATTTGTATTTTAATAAAGAAATTTTTTTAAAAAAAATCGCAAACTATGAGTGTATTGTATTAGAAAAAAATGATATAAATAACTTTGACTTAAAAAATTTTAAATTGATTAACCGTTTTGATTCTCTATTTTTATACCAAAAGCAGATTCAATAATATAAGAAGGCCGACCTTTTACTTCATCATAAATCCTTTTTATATACTCTCCCATTATTCCCATTGAAAAAAGTTGTAAACCACCAATAAAAATTAATAAAGTAACAGTTGTAGCAAAACCAGGAACTCGATTATAATGAGAAGTAAAAAACTTCATGTAAAAAACAAAAAGCGCTCCAAAAAAAGAAAAAATCAATGAAAACAAACCTAAATAAAACATAAACTTAAAAGGAACATAAGAAAAAGAAAATATTCCATCAAAAGCCAATTTCATAATTTTTTTCAAAGTGTATTTACTTTTTCCAGCATAACGTCTATCTCTTTCATATTCTAAACCTATTTGTTTAAATCCAACCCACGCTCTAATTCCTCTCACGAACCTATTTCTTTCTGGTAAAAGATTAATCGCCTTGACTACTTTTTTTTTCATTACACAAAAATCACCACTGTCTAGAGGAATATTAATATCTGCAACTGCTTTTAAAAAACGATAATAAGTCGCATAAGCTAACCTCATAATTAGTGATTCTTTTCTTTTTGTTCTTATTCCATAAACAACATCATAACCATCATCAATTTTTGCAAAAAATTTAGGTAATAATTCTGGTGGATCTTGAAGATCTCCATCCAGAATAACAATAATTTCTCCTTGAGCATATTTTAATCCGGCTGAAACGGCCATTTGATGACCAAAATTTCTAGAAAAATTAATTATTTTTATTCTATTGTCTTTTTTATAAAGATTTATTAATTTCAATAAACTTTGATCAGATGAACCATCATTAACAAAAATTAATTCATACTCTTTTTTAAAAAAACGCAATACGTTTTTTAAACGTTGATAAAGAATATCAATATTTTTTTCTTCGTTATAAATTGGAATAATTATTGTATAATTTATCATTTTATATTTAAAAAATATCTAAAAATTATTTTGTTTTTACTATTATATAACTTCTCAGTAAAATTTTTATATTAAAATAATACTTCTTAATCCTTCAATTAAGTCAATTGTCTCTTTTTCTGTTGTTGTTAATATTGTTTGATAATTTTTAACTAATTTTAAAATTAACTTGCGATTTTTAGCATCTAATTCAGAAAATAAATCATCTAAAAGCAAAATTGGTCGAATTTTAAAATTTTTTTCAAAGTATTTTATTTCATTTATCTTAAGCCAAAAAAGACCTAATCGCTGCTCACTTCTTGAACCAAAAAGATGAATATTTTTTTGTTTTTGATCTTTAATAAAAATTAAAAAATTATCTCTTTGAGGACCAATTAAAGTTTTTTTTTGTTTAATTTCTTCTTTGAATATAAAATTCAATTTTTCTTCATCGATAATATTTGGTTGATATTCAATAAAAAATTCTTTATTATCAAGAAAAGAGTGTTGATTTAAAAAACTACAGTATTCTTTTCTTTTTTCTATTAAATAATAAGACTCATTGATAAGATATTTATTCCAAAAATATAAATCTTCTAAAAAAGAGAGTTTTTTATCTTCAGAAAAATCTTCAAGCAATTTATTTCTCTTTTTTAAACCATTAAAGTAATTGTTTAATCTTTTTCTATATTCACTATCTTCTTCTGACAATAATCGATCAAAATAGTTACGTCTTTCTTCGGGTCCTTCATTAATAATTTTTAATTGCTCTGGAAAAAAAATAACCGCTTTTGTTGAAGTTTTAAGAAATTGATATTGATTTTTTCTTATTTTATCAATAAAATATTTCTTTTCTACACCCTTAATATTTTTTTCAATCAATATTTGATGAAAAAAAACATGATCCTTTTCTTCAAAATATCCTTCAACTATAGCCTTTTCTTTTTCAAATTTTATCAACTCAATTTCTTTTTGTTCCCTAAATCCTTTACCATTCAAAAGAAAGTAAATAGCTTCTAATAAATTAGTCTTTCCTTTTGAATTTTCTCCTAAAATAATCGTAATAAATGGATTAAAATTAAATGATTTTTCGCTAAAATTTCTAAAATTAAAAAGATGAATCTTTTTTAACCACATAATAAAGAACTAATAATTTAAAAAATTAAGAAGTTTTCTTCTTTAATAAAAATATTGTTTCAAAAAAAGAAGGAAGACGAAAAATTGCATTACGTAAAACTGAAATATTAGATAAGGATGAAAAAATATTTTGCCAATATTTTTTACTAAAAACTGAAACATGGGAAAAATCTTCCCCGTGAGTAAAAGTAATCCATTTATTTTCAATAGTGTAAATTTTATGAAGAATAAATTTTTTTGAAACACGAATTGTTTCTAAAATTGCTTTTTTTATCTTTGATCTATCTAAATGCTCTAAAACATCAAAAGTAACCACTAAATCAAAATAATTATCAGGATATGGAATTTTAACTATATCCCCTATTTTTAGAAAGGGTTTAATATTTTTTTCAGCTAATTCCAAAGCGTCTTTAGAAATCTCAATTCCAAAAGCATCTATACCAAAAAACCTTAACCACTTAACTAAACCTCCAGTACCACAACCAACATCTAAACAATTTTTTGGTTTAAGAAAAATCTTAATAATTAAAGCTCTGTAAAAATTAACTAAATTATGAAATATGTTCCATCGATATTCACCTTTTTTTTCTTTATAATAATCTCGATCATAAAAAGAAGCATCTATTCGATAAGGACTAATAACCGTTCCTTTAAAACTTTGCCCATCCATTAATCGTTGTAAATTTCTAAAATCTTTTCCATAAGTTACAATTACTGTTAATTTTAACTTTTTTGCTAACTGGGTAGCAATAGGATCAAAAGGAGCAGAAAGTCCTGGAATCCACTTATTACCAACTATTTTTTCCATCTCTTCCCAAGTAATTTTTTCAATATGACTAGCATTTTTAAATTTTCTTGGATCTTTATCATAAACCCAATAAGTATTAGAAAGATTAATAATCACTTTTCCTCCATAATCACGAGCAAGAATCACAGCATCATAATCAGTAGACCAACCAGGCTTCCATCCAGCTCCAATAACAACCGGTTCTTTTAGATGATAAATTTTTTTATTATAATTTTCTATAATTCGAGGATGAGCGATATCTTTAAAAATCGTTCTAAGAAGATGAGCATTAACTCTTGTAGTATGAATAGCTAACCAATCTAAGTCTTCATCAGTAATATCACCTACTATTTCTTTAGCTGCATCTCGATAATGTCTTGCTATCTTTCCACCACCTGCAACTAAAAAAAAACGCTTTCCCAACGCAACATATTTTCTAATAAATCGATTAAAAGAAGACAAGAAATTTATATCAACACCCCCATTAGGAACAATCAAACTTCCTCCAACGGAGATTATAATAGGCGGTTCTTTCTTAAACATATTCTAAATGTAGATTATACCATTTTTTTATTTTTTTAAAAGCTAAAAAATACCTGTATTTGGTCTAATAATTAACTCTATAACTCTTATAATAAGAAATGATAAAACTAAAAGAATTATTCCAATTATACCGGTTGTTATTTTAGCTTTAGCAGATTTTATTTTTTCTGGGCTACCTTCAGAAGTCATAAAATCATAACCCGCCCAAATAAACACTAAAAGTAAAATTACCCCAG
>Ga0197142_1002487_pt1 | contig 16124 bp, 12 predicted proteins | sample GBS60_MetaG_FD_148614 | JGI IMG/M metagenome (GOLD analysis project Ga0197142, IMG submission 148614) | Sediment microbial communities from Great Boiling Springs, Gerlach, Nevada, United States - GBS 60_MetaG | ecosystem: Environmental > Aquatic > Thermal springs > Hot (42-90C) > Sediment...
ATTTTTTGAAAAATCAGAATCCAAAACTTGGCCTTCACAAATCTCTTTTAAGGTTTCTAATATTTTTTTATTTATCTTTAATATCTTTTCATCAGAAATATCTAAGCTTTTATTTTTTTCAACTAAAAAATCTAGAGCATAAACCAATAAAAAATTTCCTGCTAAAATAGCATAATCTATGCCGTATTTTTTATGAACAGAAGGTACATTACGCCTAAAATCTGAATTATCCATTATATCGTCGTGAATTAAAGAAAAATTATGAATCATTTCTATTGAAGCAGCAGTAGGGAAAGCAAAATTTTCATAAACATCAAAAAGTTCTACTGATTTAACAACTAAATAAGATCTTATCTTTTTGCCTCCTGTTTTTAGATAATAAAAAGAAGGCTCGTAAAGATTTTTAAAAATTAAGGGATAATTCCTATCTTTAAAGATAAAATCGTCTATTTTTGCTGTCTTATCTTTAATATCTGATATTAAAAAATCCCACTTATTCGAATTATTCATAATACTACCCATTTCGCTTTCATACGATTCATTTTATATGACTTATTAATACTTTAAAAGTAATATTTGCAAAATTTTTAAAAACATAAGACATAAAAAAAACCTTTTTTTTTGATTTGATATTCTCTTCCGTCTGCCTGAAAGTATTTTTTCACAAATTCAACATCATATCCTCTTTATTTTTTGAAAAATCAGAATCCAAAACTTGGCCTTCACAAATCTCTTTTAAGGTTTCTAATATTTTTTTATTTATCTTTAATATCTTTTCATCAGAAATATCTAAGCTTTTATTTTTTTCAACTAAAAAATCTAGAGCATAAACCAATAAAAAATTTCCTGCTAAAATAGCATAATCTATGCCGTATTTTTTATGAACAGAAGGTACATTACGCCTAAAATCTGAATTATCCATTATATCGTCGTGAATTAAAGAAAAATTATGAATCATTTCTATTGAAGCAGCAGTAGGGAAAGCAAAATTTTCATAAACATCAAAAAGTTCTACTGATTTAACAACTAAATAAGATCTTATCTTTTTGCCTCCTGTTTTTAGATAATAAAAAGAAGGCTCGTAAAGATTTTTAAAAATTAAGGGATAATTCCTATCTTTAAAGATAAAATCGTCTATTTTTGCTGTCTTATCTTTAATATCTGATATTAAAAAATCCCACTTATTCGAATTATTCATAATACTACCCATTTCGCTTTCATACGATTCATTTTATATGACTTATTAATACTTTAAAAGTAATATTTGCAAAATTATTAAAAACATAAGACATAAAAAAAACCTTTTTTTTGATTTGATATTCTCTTCCGTCTGCCTGAAAGTATTTTTTCACAAATTCAACATCATATCCTCTTTATAACAAGTCTTAAAACCTACTACCCCTCAACACCAGTTCCAACTATTATTAACTTTTTGATTTTTCTTCATATCTTTATAGTTCCCTTTAAAAAAATTGTTGCAAAGGCGAATGAATTAAATACAAAAAAATTTTTCCTATCTAATTTAAAAACAATAAATCTATAAAATAATGATGAATTTCCAAAAATAATTTTTTTTATTGGTCTTTTTTTCCATGTATACAAACATACCAATCATTTTCATTTTATTTATCCTTATAACATCAAGCTCTTTTACACGCTATAAATGTATAGATCAAAAAACCATCTATTAGATTTATAACTAATCTATCCTCTCGAGCTTAAATCCATCCATTACAAGACTATCATAATTTATATTAAGCTCTTTATTTTTAATAATATTTCCGTAGATATATCTTCGACTATCTTAACATTAATTTACTATCTCTTTCAAGGATTCTAAATACAGAGGTTTATTCTTCGCTCCCCACTTCTTGCTTTTTTCTCTTCTTCCGAAAACAGTTCTTATGCATGTATGTTTTCCCAACTAAAAGCTTGTCATCTCTTGAAACAAACTAAATATTTTATTGTGTAGTGCTCTATGCTTAATCAAGTTCTTTATGCTTTATTAACTGAGACCACATGGATAAAGATGTTAAAAGCTAAAATCAATTTAGAGAAAAGGACATTTAAATCTTGGAGTATGCTATCTTATCTAACACTCCATTCCTATCTGCAATTTTAACATTTAAAGAATATTCTTTTGACTTTACCTATGTTTTTTCCTTTTAAAGAAAGCAGCTATTAATAGTTTCAAGAACGTTTTTTGACATAAGAATTCTTCGGTTTTTCTTCTAACGAAGCTATTTGTAATAAATAATTCTATATTTTATTACTCATTAGAATATTTATCATAGGTGGAATATTTTTAAGAAATTAACTAATCTTATTTTTTTCGCAATATATGTTTCTTTTTTTTATGAATATAGCGAAAGAATTGTGGGAACCATTAGATACTGGCTCATCGGACCAACATTTGTATTTCAATTTTGAGTTGTATTATAATCCAAGTATTGGCACGACTTGAATAATCATTTTTTTTTATAAAAATTATCTAATATTTGTATGATTTCTTTTTCGTATTTTTTATATATGTTCTCATCCCCGAAAAATTCTATTAAATAGATTTTTTTAGGATCAACGGGATGGAACGAAAAAGCAACTCCATAAATATAAGGATTCTCTTTTATCTGTGCTTTGGTTTTAATAAATTCGTACTCTTTTTTGGAAGTTTTTTCTAATATTTCGTATCCACTTTCTTCCAGATAATTTAATATGCTCTCTTTCCATACTTGTAGGGAATTCGAAAATGGTTCGTTTTTTTCTTCTCTTATCGCTATTCTTACACCTTCTGGAGTAATATATTTTTTCAAATAACATTCTTCCCCATCAAAAATTTTTTTTGAACATTTATTGGAATATTCTGCAAAAGTTGAACTTTCTTTTGGCTTATTAGTTGCACAAAAATTGATTAACACCAACACTAGAATGAGGGAGATTTTACTTTTCATGGAATCGCTCCAAAAAATTAAAAATTCCTAATTTAGATACCCACTTAGGATAGGGCTTTTTAGGCAAACTTCCTTTTTCTACGTGAATAAATTGGATCTCTACATTGATAGAATTTGCTAACTCTAAGTAATAATTATAATTTCCTTTTAATTCTTCTAATTCTTCTATTATTTTGGATATTTCTTGTTCCATTTCTAATGTCTGAACTAACGAAGCTTCCTGTGTTAATTGATTTAGCTGTTGAAGATATTGTTCTTTTACTTTTATACTCACTTGTAATGATAAGATTTGATCCGAATAATCCACCGATGAAAAATTCTGAGATACAACAATTCCTCTATTATTAAGAAAATTTAATATTTTTTCTTTTGTGATACTTTTGGGAAAGATCAATTCTATTCTTTTATTACTAAACGAAGAAATATACCCATTTTGTTCATTCGTAAACTGCAATGTTTCTCTACGTACTAATTCTGGCGAAGATACTCTAATCGTTATACTTATTTTTGTATGAATATAATCTTGTTTTAAATCCTTCGGATAAAGAAAAAAGGTTGCGAACAAAAATAAAATCATAAATCGATGCATATTAAAATAACTCCTCGATGATTTTTTTATACTTTTGAAAATACTCTTTTTTTGGATAATAGATTTCGCTAATAACTATATAAGATTTATCCCCAGAATACTTTATCCAAACTCCAATTGTATAATAATATTGATTTACACCATCTACAATTTCTAAATGCAGATAGTTTAATTTCGATTCTTTTTTTTCCATTAAGATATTGTATTTTCTTTTAAGAAATTCTTCTTTTAGTGCCGATAACCAATAATCTTTCGAGCCAACAGGTTCATTTTCTATAAAACCTAAGCGAATACCAACACCAGAAGAATTATAAATTATATAATCATCATTTTTTATAAATTTTTCTTTATTGTTAAAAAAATCAGAAGGGACTTTTATTGAATCAAAAATTTCTTTTGCTAAAAGCGACTCATAAAAATTTAGATCAATATTAAAAATAGTTCTTTTTAATGGATCGATTTTTCTTATCCAATCAAAAGGAGATATTTTTAAGATAGAATTTTCTTCTTTTTCTTTGGTAGATAGATAAACCTCAATTGTAGAATAGGTAGCTTTATCTTTTAAAAATTTTTGTTTTGTTTCTAAATTTTCTATTTCTGCTGTTAGACGATTAATTTCTTTTAGAATTTTCGCCTTCTGTTTTACATCTTTAACATTCTTAAAGAGTTCATATAGCCTATCGCGAAGTTTTTTTAATGTATTCAATCGCGATTCTACATCTTGAAGTTTTCTTGTAACATCTTCCGCTCTAATCTGATAAGAAGAAATATAACCTATTTTGAATAAATCATCTAATGCGTTAAAAAAATTATCTACTGGAACTCTTAGTTTTATTCGTGCTTCGTTCCTTTCTTGATGGATCTGAGAGTACTCAATATATCCTTGATAAGAATCGACGATAGATTTAATTTCGTCAATTGCATTGTCTATTCTTCGAACTTGTAAGTTTAATTCTGATTCATAAATAATTTGTCTTTTTTTGCTAAATTCTTGATTATATGTTATTTCTTGTTGTTGAATCACACTTTTTTGTTCTATGTTATCTTGAGAAGACTCAGGTATACTTTCTACACTTTTTGAACGTTTTACAACAGTAGGAATCTGAGTAGTATCTTCTGCTCCACGATAGGATTTTGGTTCTTTTTTTACGAGATAACTACCACAAGAAACTAAATAGAGTACAATAAATAAAAGAACATAATTTTTCACAAGAATTATTATTCAATACTATTAAATTTAGTCAATTTTTTTTTAAATAAAATAAAAAAAGTTTCTTATGGAAACCCATAAGAAACTAAAACAACGTGGCATGCGACTAAGAATTTATAAACTGAATAAATTCTTGTTTTTTCTTTTCGTCAACAAAATAAGGAGAAACCTTGTTAATGATTTCTTGTGCAATCTGTGGTGAAGTTATCTGTTTTTTTAAAGCTTGTTTGTAGATGTCTAAATTTCCGTTATACTGTTCAAAAATAGCTGCAACCTTAGAAAAATATCCCTTTTGCAGCATTGTTTTAAATATATCTTCTACTTGTCTTTGCTGAATTGCTGGTATTAATTTTTGGGTAATAGTTGGATCTAATTCATTTACAACATCTGTTAAAAAATTTATATCGAAATGTTGCATTAAAGAAATGATTTGTTTCTCTTGAATAAATCGAGCAATGTTAGCACACATATACGGTGTAATAGCCACACTAGCAATTTTTGCAATGATAAAATCTGGTAAAATAGAAGCATTTTTCGCAAGTCGCTCAAAAACTATATCGAGAACTACATTTAAATTTGTTTCGAAATAATGAATATTTTTATAAAGAATGTAAAAATCGTTTTTATTGGTTTCGAATTCTTCTTTCGATATATCAAAAGAATAATGCAAATATCCATATACTTCTTGATCATTTAATCGATTGCTTATAGAAGAGATAAAACTATGATAATCTTTAAATTGGAATTTTGGTGCTTCTCCCAACAACCCTTTTAAAAAGAAAGGAATAATTCCATCAACTGTATACAAATAATCTAACACATTTTTGATGTTTTTTTCGTTTTTTTTCATAAATAAAACAAAATATTTATCGTAGATTGTTTTATTTTGTACTTTCTCTATTTCGTTATGTTTGTAATTTTTTACTAATTGTTCAATTTGTTTTGCACTATCTCTATGGAATGGCATATAACCCCCTATTAATAAAATTTTAGGAAACTAAACTAATAACATTGTTGTTAGCTTTTGATTTATTTTCAATAGATTTTTTCTTTTTATTCGGCCTTAATTCACCTAAGGAAAAATTCTTTCCAGTTACAAAAGATATATCCAGTACATTAAGCTTATCAGAAACGAGAATGATTGCATCACTGTTAGCTAAAATATCTTTTTCTATATCAATACCAGGTAAAACATCTGTTAAGAGTAATCCTTTATCTGTTAACCTGAATATTCCCACATCAGTAACATAGAAAACCTTTTTATTTTTAGCTAATGCCTGTTTCGCGTTAAAAGTAATCTGAGATACCTTAGAAACAAATTTTTTCTTACCTGACTTTTGTATCCTTAATCCATTCTCTGTAATTAGAATTTTACTTTTCCACATAAATGGACCAACAAATATAATTGTTTTTGCACATTTTGTAATATTAGGAAATCCTCCTGGGCCTACAAATTCAGAAATAGAAGAACCTTTCGCCGATACATTTACATTACCTTCGGAATCTACTTCTAACATCCCAAGTACTGTTACATCCAATTCTTTTTCGTATTGATGGAACATCCAGGAGCTTTGTTGAATCTTATCTGGATTAACCGCTGCACCAAAAAAGATTCCAGAAACAGGTAGACCACCATATACACCACTTTCTGTCGTAAAAATCAAATCTTTATATAAACCTGTTTCGTATAAGATTCTACTTACTTCTTCTGGTAAACCAATTCCAATGTTTACGATAGAGCCTTTTTCAATGTTTTTTACAAACACATACGTAGCAAGTAATGCTAAGATATTGTCAATTTCTCTTCGATATGGTGTTATCCCCAATATATTGTTAATGATCTTAACCTGAGAAACAGCGAAATTAATATCTTCGATTCCACCTTCTTCATTTTCTTGGATTTTCTTAGGTAAAAACATTTTCCAATAATTTCTTTGTTTAACACCACCTACTTGTTCATTCTTAGGATTAACAACAATTCTATCGACTTTTTCTGATGGTATAGAAATCTTAGAATTATTTTTAGGAATTATATCACTAACAGCAATTAAAACTGTTCCATTGTTATGTTTTACCGCGTCTATCGCGTCATAGATTTCTGTTATAACTGCAGCTTTATCTAAGTAAATATTTCCTTCTTTGTCAGCATAAGGTGCAGAAATCAAAGCATATTCAATTTTTGGTAAGCTATATTCTAATAGATCATCTTTTACCTTTATATAATTTTTATCTGTAAATGTGACTCTTGAACCACTTCCAACCCGCGGATCTAAAAATGTTCCAATACCTGTGTCTGATAAGATAGTAAAAACACCCTTCTTTTGGGCTTCGATTAAAAAGGTTAATTCTCCTTGTGGCATTGTATGTAATTCTAGATTTCCTTCTTCTGCAAGTTTTAACAATTTTTTTGCAGTTTCTAAATGACCACAAATATATTCTTTTAACAATCCAGGAACGTCTAATTCTTCTATTGTTCCAGGAGCTTTTCCTCTACCACCTTGTGCAGAAACACCTATCCAAGTTAGATTTTTTGGACGTCCTTTTTCTAGATAGACTTCGCGTAGAGCTCTAAAAAAAATTGAACATCTTCCATTTGCAGCAAATCCACTTGTATAGACAACGCTATTGTCATTTATTAAAGATACGGCCTCTTTTGCAGTTACAATTTTAGGGTTACTAACATCAGAAGGTTTATAATTAGTTGGAAATTCATCCCAATGGATACGATAATCCAACAATTCTATTAAATTTTTTATAAATCTTTCTGAATTTTCTGATAATAAATTTACAATAACTTCGGACAATACATAGTTGATTCGAAGCAAGGTATTATAAAGGTCCGGAATTTGTTTAATCTGTTCGTTTAATATTCCTTTTATGATAGGATTATCTATAAATGGTAATGGAAGTTGTTTTATTTCTTCGAAAAGTTTTGTATGAAATTCTTCCCCCTGCAATATACCCTGCTCTGCTTTTTTTCTAAAATCGTACAATATTTCTTTAACTATTTTTTGATACATATACTCTCCTTAATATTTAATATGCAGCCGCATAAAAGCGACTGCTATTTTTATCTATTAACATTGTTGTCATTTTTAATTTATAGCTTCTAGAATCGCAGCTCCTCCTAAACCACCTGCTGCACAAATTCCCACCAATGCTCTTTTCTTTTTAGAAAGTTTTAATTCATTTGCTAAATTACCAATGATTCTTGCACCTGTTGCACCAAAAGGATGACCAATAGCAATCGAACCTCCATTAACATTCATTTTTTCTCGTGGAATTTTCCCTACTGCTTTATCTTTTTTTAATCTGTATTTCGCGAAAGAATCGCTTTCTAACGCTTTTAAAACACTTAAAACTTGTGCTGCAAATGCTTCGTGAATATCAAATACATCAATATCATCCAACGTTAATCTAGCTTTATCGAGTGCATTAGGTATAGAAATCGCAGGACCTATCAATAATTGATCTGCAGGATCAACACCAACATAATCCCAGCTTAGAAAATATGCTAATGGCTCATAACCTAATTTATTTGCTTTTTCCTCACTCATTAATAAAACTGAGGCAGCTCCATCTGTTAGCGCGCTAGCATTACCTGCTGTAATCGTTCCATCTTTTGCAAAAGCTGGTTTGAGTTGTCTTAATTTTTCTAATGTTGTATCAGCTCTTACAATGGTATCTCGATAGACAGTATTTCCATTCACGGTAACAGGAATTATTTCGTTATCGAAACGTCCTCTTTCGTATGCTTTTGCCGCTTTCATATGAGATTCATAAGCCAATTGATCTTGTTCCTCGCGAGAGATATTATTTTTTTTCGCCATAACTTCTGCTCCTTCGCCCATCAATTGACCTGTTGTTCTTTCGCGAGCATCCGGCATCTTTGGAATTAGATCTGTAAATGGTGCTAACTCTGGAAGGATTTTAAGATAATCCATTGGTGTAGCTTTTTTTGACATAACCAAAGGAGCTAATGCTCGAACCAATTTTTTTGGTAAGCTTACCTCTGCATTGGAAATGGATTCACTACCACCAGCTATTACTACATCTGCTTCGCCTCTTTCTATTGCAGCAGCCGCAAGAGTTACAGATAATAAGCTAGATGTACAAGCCCTTGTAACAGTAAATGCTTCTATTTCTCGCGGTAGGTTCAAATCTAAAGATATTTCGCGTGCAATATTCGGATAAGTATGAGGTAGAAGTACAGCTCCCCAAATTACTTGATCAATTTCGTGATAAGGTAATTTGGTTTTATCCAATAAACCTTTTACAGCAATTTTTCCTAATTCTATTGTATCTAATTTTAAATATTCTTGAAAAGCTCTTGTAAATGGTGTTCTAATACTACCAACAATTACTGCCCTTCTTTTTTTATTCAATATTTCCATAACTTTACTCCTTTTAAAATTATGCACCTAATAGTGCTCCACCACAAACGCGAATCACTTGACCAGTAATTCCATAGCTTCCTGGGGTAATTAAAAATGTAATCAACTGACCAACATCTTCTGGTAGTCCACCCTGAGATAGATTACTTAACCTTCTTCCCGCTTCTTTTACAAATAATGGCAACACTTCTGTCATTTTTGTTTCGATAAATCCTGGAGCAACAGCGTTCACAGTTATACCTCTTTTACCTACTTGTTCAGAAAGATGTTTAACAAAACCAATCAAACCTGCTTTGGTTAAAGAATAGTTGGTCTGACCAAAATTTCCTGCAATCCCAGAAATAGAAGATAAGCATACAATATGGCTAAAATCATCCAATACATTATCCAATAGTGATTTATTTAATCCCAATATTGCTTTTAAATTTACTTGTAAGACTTGATCCCATTGTTCTTCTTTCATATTCGCAATCGTCTTATCTCGTGTTATACCAGCATTATGAACAACACCATCTAGTTTACCAAATTTTTCTTTGATTTTATTAGTAATTCTCGCGTAAGAATCAGGATCCATTAAATCATCCAAGATAGGATATCCATTTAAACGTTCTGCAACTTTTCCTAAGTCTTCCCCCGCTAATGGATGATCTAATAAAATAACATTTGCTCCTTCTTGGGCAATCAATTCTGCTGTTTTTTCACCAATTCCTCTCGCTGCACCCGTTATTAAAATATTTTTTCTATCAAGTGATCGATAAAAAGTTATTTCATTGGGGGCTTTAACTAAATTCGATACCCGAAAAACTTGATTATCTACAAATGCTGAAAGCTCAGACAATATAAACCTTACAACACCTTCGATTCTCTCTTCAGCTTTATCGCGTACATAAATAATGTTTGCTGTACTACCTTTTTTTCCGATTTCTTTTGCAATACTTCTTGTAAATCCTTCTAATCCTTTCGAACAGACTGCTCCCTCGATTGATTTTTGATCTTCTTCTGCTCTTGCAATGATCAAAATTCTTCCGTTAGATGCAAGTTTTCGAATGTTGTTATGAAAAAAATAATAAATAGATTTTAATTCATCTGGATATTGTATTCCTGTTGCATCAAATACCAAAGCATGATATTTCTCTTGTTCTTGCAAAAATATCCCCCCTATACCTTTTCTGACCTCTTCGTATATAGGACGTAGTTGTTGTTCAATAGCAGGATCGAGATAAATTTGTGCACCAGCCTTTAAAAGTGTAGTTGCTAATACATCTTGAACAATCGTTTTTCCATAACCACCAACGTTGACTTTTTTTTCTTCTAATATTCTTTCTTTCCACGGTCCTTTATAACGTTTTAAAATTGGTGGAAGTGGAATGCCAATAGACGTTGCTATTTGTTTTGTTAGTGGATTTTTTTCTAATTCTAGTAATATATCACTCATTTTAGACCTCCTTTATTCTTTTGTTTTAAAATTTCCTACTAAATAAGCTCTTGCTAACTTCGCTTCTGCTAAATAAAAATGATTGTTTTCTCGTAAGTAATATAGTTTAGGTTTTGCTGGTAACAGTAATGGTTTAGTGAATTTAATTTCTATTTCTTTGATTTTAGAAACATTCCCTGCAAAAAGATTGTTATTGATGGCTTCTATACAAAATGCAGAAGATGCAAATCCATGTAAAATTACTCTTTTAAACCCCATCATGTTTGCATAAGGTTCTAACCAATGAACTGGGTTAATATCACCGCTTAGAATACTATAATTTAATCCAGTATTCGATGGGAAATTAAACCTTGCTATTTCTTTTGCTTCGAAAGGTACAATATATTCTTGTAATGTTTTATTTTTCTTTTCTGTTTTGTTAGTTTTTTCTTTTTTAGGTAATCGAAGTAATGTTGTTAAATATGCAATCAATGCTTCTTTAGAGATTTCTGTTTCTGAAACTACTTTGGTAGTAAAATATAGAATATTGTTCTTTTCTTGTATTTTTTGCAATTGTGCTTTTACATAAATCTTTTCGTTTCTTGGAATTGGCCCATTGATTTCTGCTTTATAACCAGCATTCATAATTTCTATAAAGTTAAAAGGTAAATCGCTTAAAGCCCTTTCGATGATAGGAAAAGCCCATTGGGGGAAGAAATGAAAAGGAACTTCCCCCTTATAAGATGCAACATTCGCTTTTAGAAATTTTAAGTAATCATCAATCAATTTGTTGGAACGCGGCGGTAGTACCTGATAGTATTCTGGAAATGTCTTTTGCAGTAATTCTTCAATGTTTACTTTTTTATCTCTTGATTGAGTTAATCCCTGAATCGCAGCATGTCCAATGGACTTTAAAACATCTATCTGTTCTAACAAATATAATGGTGATACATTAGGTATTTTTATCAATTCCATAAAAAACTCCCTACGCTACTCTAATTTTATCCATATGATTTGATAATTCTTTTAAAATCCTATCTCCTAATGTAGTAATTTCTCTGTAATTGGCTTCTACACGTAATTCCGCTTTTTCTAAATATTTTAAGAATAATTCTTCTCTTTCTGGATGTCGAATTGCTTGACTTAATAAGATTTTACAAATCGCTTTATCAACAAGAATTTTGGTTAATCGTTCTGCATGTAATAAAGAAGGTGCAAAATCTCTTTTTGGATCCCAATTAGAAGTTATAACATTTACCCATCTTTCTATGGGAATATCTTTTAAAGTGGTGATTTTTAAAGCAGCTACCCTTGCCAATAACAAGAGCAATACATCATAAGCAATAATTTCTAATTTTGCTACCCTTCTTACACGAGGATCAGGATTGATTAATGCTTTGGATCTTGCAGTAATATATTTTTGTATAAAACTTTGTGGTTCTCTGATTATTTCCATCATAGAATCTTTCATAGCCATTAATGATTGAATTTGACTTGTTCCCTCGTAGATGGGGAAAATAATAGAATCTCTTAATAATTTTTCTACACCATATTCTTTGATGTATCCATATCCACCATGAATCTGAATTGCTTTTCTTGCAATTTCAACAGATTTTTCTGCTGCAATATATTTTAACAATGGTGTTAATTCTCTAGATTTTTTAGCATGATATTTTTGTTGTTTTCTGAATTCGTCTTTTCCTGGATAACCTTCTGGTAATGTTAATAACAATATTTCTAAACGCTGATTCATTTCTTCGTGATAAGCAGAACGCATTGCAAGAGCTCTGATTGCTAGAATATCTGTTTGCATGTCGTCCAAATATTCTGCAATCATTTCGTGTTTATCGATAGTTTTTCCCATACTTTCTCTTAAAGATGCATACTCTTTTGCTTTTCTATAAGCGGCTTCGCATAATCCTAATGCTTCGAATCCAACACTGATTCGTGCATTGTTCATTAATAAAAGCATTAGTTTAAAACCTTGACCTCTTTTACCAATAAGTTGGGCTGGTGCTTTTTCGTAGTTTAATGCAACTGTTGCAGAAGCATGAATGCCTAATTTTTTCTCTAATCCCATGATTTCTATATATCTTTTTTTATTGCCATTTTCGTCTTCTTCCCATGCTGGTACATAAAACAAAGATAATCTGTCTAATCCATAAGCAAATTTATCTTCCCCATCGAATTCTGTTTTTGCAATAACGATATGATGTTTTCCGTGTCCAGAGGTAATGAATATTTTTTGCCCCGTAACATACCATTGGCCATTTTTATCTTGTTCCGCATAAGTGCGAATGGCTCCCATGTCACTACCTGCACTCGGTTCGGTTATATCCATACTACCCCATGCTTTTCCTTCGACTATTTCCTGAATTTCTTTTTCGAAACGTGTTTTAATCAATCGTGGTGGATCTATCTGAAATTCTGTTGTACCCTCTTCGATGGAATATTTTAGTAATGCCAAAGCAATACCAGTATGGAAACCATAATGATTCATGATAGAACTATCTCCTCTCGCAATCATTTCTGCATTGATAAAATACATGATAAACGGACAGTTCATACCTCCTAATTCACGAGGAATTGACATGCCATATAACCCCATTTCTTTAAATCGTTCAAAAATCCTGTTGAACTCTTCTGGTGCATAAACCTCGCCATTTTTAAATTCTAAACCTTTTTCGTCTAATTTTTGAGATACAGGAGCAATTTCTTCTGCGGATAATCTTCCTACCTCTCTAAAAATATCTTTATAAAATTCCTTTGCTTCTTCTGCGGAAGAAAATGCATCTAATGCTTTATAGTCAAATTCCACAATACGAACGATTTCGTCCCAAGGAATTTCCTTTTCTACATAAAACTGAAGGTCTTGATTATCTTCGTAATAGTTAGCCATATACTTCTCCTTTTATTAAAAAATTTAGTTATGATGATTCATCATAAATTCGAATAAAATTTATCATGAATCATCATTCATTTTCCATAAAATCAAGTTACAAAAAAACGTCAATAAAAATAATAACAGTATTGTCATTTTTTTTGATAATTTATTTAAAAATTTTAAATTCTAAAATAAACTTGACCGAAATTAGATTAAAAAATTACTATTGAGCAAATTATATGGGATTACGAGAAGAAAAAAAGAAGTTAAACAGAGAAGCCATATTAAATTCAGCTAGAAAGGTATTTATAGAAAAAGGATTTTATCATACAAGTATATCGGATATAATTAGAGAAACAGGATTATCAAGAAGTACGTTTTATTTATATTTTGAGAACAAAGAAGAGATCTTTTCTAAGTTAGCAGCTCAACTCTACCAACACTTGCTAATAGATTTAATTCGACTTAACAAAGAGGTAAAAACAAGTAAAAATAACTTTAAAAAGAGTATGGAACAAAGTTTAAAATCGCTCTTTAAAACTCTCTATCAACACCAAGATTTATTAATCATTATTATTCAGTCCCCTGTGGGTATTAACGAAGAATTTGATAAGATTGTATCAAAATATCAGAAAATCTTCTACCAAGCTATACTAGATATTTTACAAAAAGGAAAAGAATATAAAATCGTTAAAATAGATAATACAGAAATAGCAGCTCATATTATTTTTGGGGCAATTAAAGAAATTATCAACAACTGGAACGAAAAGAAAATTTCGGAAGAAGAATTAGAAAAAGAAGTAGAAGAAATTGTAAAAATATTTGAACATGGTTTATTAAAATAAACATTTATCAAAGAGAATATGTCTAACTCTGATTTAAAAATTACTCAAAATATCCAGAATAATTTTGCATTTTAACCATACAAGGGAAATTAGATGCAAAAACATCTCCTGAACTAACAGCAATACTTTCTACAACAATAACGAAATATCCTAAGATTGTTTGTAATTTAGAAAAATTAAATTATATAGCTTCGGCTGGTATTGGTGTGTTTTTAAAGTATCTGCAAGAAGTCAAAAAGGAGATCTGGTATTAGTTGGTCTACAAAAGAAAGTAAAAGATGTATTTGATTTATTAAAGTTTACCAATCTATTTAAAATTTTTTCTAAGACAGAAGAAAATATTAAGAAAATATTATAAATCTTAGATGATTCAAAAATCAATTTTAAAATTGTTTTAAAATATGAACTTTCCGAACTAAATAGAATTCGAGTTACAGAAGATAAACTACATTTTATCGAATTAATAGAACGAAATAGAATTATCTTAGTAATAGATGAAATAATATCCAACATAATTGAACATGGCTATAAACTCGATCCTAATAACATAATAGAAATCGAAGTGAATGTTCTAAATCAAGAAAAAATCATCATTAAAATATGTGATAATGCACCTCATTTTGACTTATCAAAAACACCTAATCCTAACTTGATTGAGCATTCAACCGAAGGAAAACAAAGAGGACTGGGTTTATTTTTAGTTCGCTCTATTGTAGGCGAAATCCAATATCAGCCTAAATATCCTCAAGGAAATATAAATATTTTAACAAAAAAATAAATTAATTTTTATAAGCATAGATTAAATTTGATAAACCACTTTTTCTTGCTTGTGCATATCCAAAACTAAAAGGTAATTCTTTAGAATATTTTTTAATATCTTCTTCTAGATCTTTTTGGAATGGATTAATGGTTTTTTCTAAAATCGTAGGATCTTTATAAAATCCAAACAATTTTATTTGATAATGAACGTTTTTAATATAACGATATGGTATTCCAGAATCATCTTGTACAATTACATCGAAATTTTGTACTAAATATTCATTCGCTTGTTGATAATGCTTATAGTGCAGCAAATAAACTGCTGCTTTTAAAAACAATCCTTTATGCGAATAATTTTTAAAAAAAACATCTAATTGAGAATTTTCTTTTAAATCTTCTGGGGATAATTTTCTAGAAAAATAAAAAAGATTTCTAATTTTTTGATTTTTATCTACAAGCTGATATTTTAAACCAGGTATAACACAATTTTGTTCTTTATAAGATAAGCACATTGATTCTATATCGATAATATCATAATCAAAATATCCTATAAAATAAAGTAATACTGGTAATGTCCCAGAAAAGATATTGGATTTTTTTTTTATCATATATTGATACATTGTTTTCGAAAACAAATACCCAGAATGAGTTAAATTACTTAAAATATTTTGAACGTTGATTATTCCATATTTTAAATCTTCTTCTATATAATTTTCTTCAAGAGTTCCAGCATTTTCCATCGCTAACATGATGTAATTTTCTGCATTGGGATAAAACAATATAAAATGATATAAATCTGCGCCACTTAATAAATATACTGCGTTACTTACAGAATTTGTCTCTTGTAAATTTTCTCTATGCCATTTTTCTATCACCTGCCTTCTTTGATCTAAGGACGCTTGCATAGTTTGGATCGCTTTTATAGAATCAACATACCATTGTTGTTGTTGATATTTTTTTAATTCTTCATCATTTACTTCTTTACCGATAAAAAAAGATTTAAGGTTATTCCATTTTTTCGAAATAACAATTGCGTTGTTTTTTTTATCTTCTTTTTCTTCGAATTTTTGAACATCAATAT
>Ga0197142_1002488_pt1 | contig 16121 bp, 11 predicted proteins | sample GBS60_MetaG_FD_148614 | JGI IMG/M metagenome (GOLD analysis project Ga0197142, IMG submission 148614) | Sediment microbial communities from Great Boiling Springs, Gerlach, Nevada, United States - GBS 60_MetaG | ecosystem: Environmental > Aquatic > Thermal springs > Hot (42-90C) > Sediment...
CTCGCGTCGCGGGCGAGCTGCACCGCGGCTACGTGCTGGTCTTTGACTATGGCTACCCAGCCTGGGAGCGCTACGACTGGAATCGGTTCCCCCGCGGGACACTCAAGACCTACCGGGAGCACACGGTGGGAGAAGACCCCTTCCTCGCGGTGGGTGAGCAGGACATTACCACCCACGTCGATTTCACCACGCTGGCATGTGCCGCTGAACGACACGGTCTCAGCGTGCTCGGTCTGGTGACCCAGGCGGAGTTTCTAGCCAACGCCGGGATCGGCGATCTTCTGGTGGAGCTGCAGAGCCGGCCGGAAACGACGCTTGAAGCGTACCTCGGTGCACGGGCTGCAGTGCTGCACTTGATCAACCCCGGTGGTCTGGGGCGATTTAGGGTCATGGTGCTGGGCAGGGAGATCCCGAGATCGCTGCCGCCCCGTGGCCTGCACCCCCAGCCCCTGCTCAAGGTACCGGCTGCGCGGACGTGCCGTGAGTCGGCTGATGGCACGTGCACGGGATCTCCGGAATCGTCCGCTCCTACTCTTATCGAGACAGTCTCGGGTGGTACGACTGCCCGAGGATCCGCCGGTGCCTCGTCACACGAGGCCGAGCAGTGAGAGGCTGTCTCGCTGCGCGATCCGCTCGAGTTCCCGGATCGGTACCGAGGGGAGGCGCGTCCCCTCGATGATGTCGTTGACCCGGTAGAGCGCATCCAGCGTCTCGCGCGGTGTCGCAAATGGGTAGTCGGAACCGAAGAGCAGCTTGTCGAGCACACCCCATTCGGTCGCCAGTCGCAGCGCGTTGTAGTACGACCAGGGGCGGTAGAACTGTGCCGAGATGTCGGCATAGACGTTGGGATGCTTGCGGACGACCACGCAGCAGTCGGCCTGCCACGGATGTCCTAGGTGAGCCATGATGATCTTGAGCGATGGGAAGGCCATCGCGACCCGGTCGAGATGCCGCGGATGTGCGTAGTCGAGATCGGCAAACTGCACCGGGGACGTGCCCTGGTGGAAGAGAATGGGCAGTCCCAGTTCCTCCGCTCGCCGAACGATCCTGAAGGCCTCGGGGCTTAGCGGGTCGAAGTTCTGGTAGTTCGGAGCGAGCTTGATGCCTCGCAAGCCGAGCTCCTGAGTGGCCCGGTCGATTTCCTCCAGGGCTCCCGGATCGAATGGGTGCACGGAGAGGAAGCCGATCAGCCTCTCCGGGTGGGCGCGCACGAAGGAGGCCGTCTCGTCGTTGATCTTCTGTGCCTCGTCCAGGAGATGCTCGACTCCCGACCCGTCGATCCGGTGACCGCGGGGATCGGCCGCGATGTTGAACACGATGGCTCGATCGACCGGCTCAAGGGCTTCGAGATAGTCCGCCCAGGCGAAAGTCGCGGTCACTCGCTGATCCGGCCGCCAGGCCGGGCTGAAGGAGCTGTCGGGTTCCTCCGGCGGCCGCTCACGGTAGCGTGGTGTGTGGGTATGCACGTCGATCAGCATTGATCTCCCCTCCGCTTCGGCACGAGCCACGGCGTCGCGAGTGGGCGCTGATGCCCGTCGTTCCGTGAGGTTGGCGGCGTCCGACCGGAACCGATTGCGTCAAGCGGCCTGCGTCGCTCGGCGCAGCGTCCGGCAATCAAGCCATCTCGGCGGCGCCCGGGTGTCAGCTCCGGGCGAGGCGTGCCGGGGAGCGGAGAGATTGGGCAGCGCGCAGCTTTTCCAATGGCCGCCTGCTGCGGCACCCAGCTGGGCCAGTGAAAGGGCGAGCGCTCATCGCAGGTTCTCCCTTTTGATCGCCGATGCCGATCATCGCTCTACCGGAGGGGCCGAGAGTGCCAGCACGCTTCTGTCTGCCAGCCGCGCCAGTCGATCGGCGGCAGCCTCGAGCGTCTCCCGCTGCTTCGCGAAGCAGAAGCGAGCTAACACCGGTGCCCGTGTCGGGTCGGCATAGAAGGCCGACGGTGGAATCGCTGCCACGCCGACTTCGGTCACCAGGAAGCGGCAGAAGCTCACGTCGTCGGTGAAGCCTGTCTCGCTCGCATCGGCGAGCAGGAAGTAACTGCCCCGACAGGGGAGTACCGGCAGACCGGCTTTCTCCAGCGCCACGCGAAGGAGGTCGCGTCGCTCGGCGTAGGCTGCTGCCAGCTCGGCGTAGTAGCCGGATGTTGCAGCCTTCTCGAGCGCCACCGCCATCGCTTCTTGCAAGGGTGTCGCGGTGGCGAAGGTGATGAACTGGTGGGTGGTGCGGATCGCCCGGGTGAGCGAGGGCGGGGCGATGGCCCAGCCGATCTTCCAGCCGGTCATCGAGAAGGTCTTGCCCGTGCTGTTCAGCGTGACTGTCCGCTCCCACATTCCCGGCAGGGTCGCGAGCGGCACATGGACTGCACCGTCGTAGAGGATCCGGTCGTAGACCTCATCGGTGATTGCCACGACGTCATGCTCTTGGCAGAGCGTGGCGATCTGCGCGAGCTCGCTGCACGTGTAGACCTTGCCGGTCGGGTTGTGCGGTGTGTTAACGATGACGGCGCGCGTGCGCGGCCCGAAGGCCGCCGCAAGCTCGTCTGGCGCGAAGTGCCAATCGGGAGGGCGGAGCGTCACCGGCCGGGGCACACCGCCGGCGAAGCGGATCTGGGCGACGTAGGCGTCGTAGAAGGGCTCGAAGACGATGACCTCGTCGCCCGAGTCGACCAGGGCAAGCAGGGTGGCGTGTAGCCCTTCGGTCGCGCCGGTGGTGACGGTGACCTCGGTCTCTGGATCGACCGGATGCCCGTACGACTGTTCGAACGTCGCCGCGATCGCCTGACGCAAGCGAGGGAGTCCGTGGCTGGGTGCGTACTGGTTAAGGTCGGCACGGATAGCTGCAACCGCGGCCTCCTTGACGAAGTCCGGTCCAGAGAAGTCGGGGAAGCCTTGCCCGAGGTTGATCGCCCCATGCGCGATCGCCAAGCGGGTCATCTCGCTGAAGATCGTGATGCCCAGCCCATCAAGCCGGCGGGCCCCCGGTGCGCTCGCCACGGTTGCCCCCGTCAGCTGACGCGAGCCAGAAAGCGCTCGCGCAGGCGACGTGCCGCCTCGACCATGTTGACGAGCGAGGGCCAGGCCTCTTCCGGGCGCCTCGTCTTCAAGCCGCAGTCCGGGTTGACCCAGAGCTGGTCCGGGCTGAGGATCTCGACTGCTTTCAGGAGTAACGACTCGATCTCCTCGAGGCTCGGGATCCGAGCCGAGTGGACATCATAGACGCCAGGCCCGATCTGCCGGAGGTAGCGATGATCGAGGAAGGCGCGCAGCAGCTCGCCTTGGCTGCGGCTGTTCTCGATCGAGATGACGTCGGCATCGAGCGCGTCGATGGCCTCGATGATGTCGTTGAACTCGCTGTAGCACATGTGCGAGTGGATCTGGGTCTCGTCGGCTACTCCGGACGAGGCCAGGCGGAAGGCGTTCACCGCCCAGTCGAGGTACTCGGTCCACCCCTGACGCCGGAGTGGCAAGCCCTCGCGCAACGCTGGCTCGTCGATCTGGATGACGGTGATCCCAGCGGCCTCCAGGTCGCGTACCTCGTCGCGCAGCGCCAGAGCGAGCTGATAGGCGACCTCGCGACGCGGCACGTCCTCGCGCACGAACGACCAGTTCAGCATCGTGACCGGGCCGGTCAGCATCCCCTTGACCGGGCGGTCGGTGAGCGACTGGGCATAGCGGCTGACCTCGACGGTCATCGGCTTCGTCCGATAGACGTCGCCGAAAATGATCGGTGGCCGGGCTGCCCGGCTGCCGTACGACTGCACCCAGCCGTGCTCGGTGACGACGAAGCCCTCGAGCTGCTCGGCGAAGTACTCGACCATGTCGGAACGCTCGAACTCGCCGTGGACCAGGACGTCCAGGCCAATCTCCTCCTGGCGGCGGATCAGTGCGGCGATCTGCTGGCGGATGAAGCTCCAGTACTCGTCGTCGCTCAGCTTGCCGGCGCGCCAGCGTGCCCGAACCGAGCGCACCTCCGGCGTTTGGGGGAAGCTCCCGATCGTCGTCGTCGGAAAGAGCGGGAGCGCCAGGCGCTGGCGCTGGAGCTGGGCCCGAACCTCGTATGGGGAAGACCGCCGGAAGTCGTCCTCACTCAGCGCGGCCAGACGCTCCTGGGTCGGCCGGTGGTGGATCGGCGTCGCATCGAGCGCGATGCGGAAGGTCTCGGCGTCCTGCTCCAGCTCGGTGATGATGGCCGACCGTCCATGGTTGATCCCGCGAGTCAGCGTGACGACCTCTTGCAGCCGTTGCTCGGCGAAGGCGAGCAGCGCTTTGATCTCGGCCGGGAGGTGCGTCTCTAGCCGGACGTCGTGCGGCAGGTGGAGGAGCGAGCAGGAGGGCTGTACCCAGATCTGGTCGACAGCAACGTGCTCGGCGATTTCCTCAAGCAGCTCGAGCCCCTCTACCAGGTTTGTGCGCCAGACGTTGCGCCCGTTGACCACCCCGGCGCCGAGCACCTTGTTCATTGGGAAGCCGTGGCGGTTGAGCAGTTCTCGATTGGCTGGGGAGCGGAGGAAGTCGAGACCGACGCCATCGACCGGGAGGGACATCACCCGCGGCCAGCTGCGCTCGTCGAGGCTGTCGAAGTAGGTCTGAAGCATGATCCGGGGACGGTTGGCGACACGTGTCAGCTCGCGGTAAGCGGTGGTGAGGAGATCGAGCTCCTCCTCAGTGCGATCTTGTACCAGCACCGGCTCGTCGATCTGTACCCACTCGGCACCGAACCGGCCCAGGCGAGCCAGCACCTCGGCGTAGATCGGGAGCAGCTCACGCAGGTGCTCCGCAAGTGGCCTGGTGTGCCGCTTGCCGAGCAGGAGGAGCGAGAGCGGACCAAGCAGGACTGGCTTGGCCGGCCGCCCGAGCTGGGCAGTCGCCTCGGCGAACTCGTCGAAGGGCTTGCTACTTCCGATCCCACCGACCGGCGCATCGAACTCCGGCACCAGGTAATGGTAGTTGGTATCGAACCACTTGGTTAGTTCCAGCGCCGGGACACCGGGAGCGCCGCGGGCCATCGCGAAGTAGGTCGACAGGCTCACGGTCTGCCCAGCCGGGCCGAACCGGGGCGGAATCAGCCCCACCAGGCAGAGTGCATCCAGCACGTGGTCGTAGAAGCTGAAGTCGTTACAGGGGATCAGGTCGATACCAGCGGTCTGTTGGACGGCCCAGGCGGCCTGACGCACCTCGCGGCCGGCCTGCTGGAGTGCCGCGTCATCGAGCTTGCCAGCCCAGTAGGCTTCGACCGCGCGCTTCAACTGGCGGTGCTTGCCAAGCCGAGGGTATCCCAGGATTGAGCTCTTGGCCATGTTGCCCTCCTGTCCCCGTTCACAAGGGATCAAAAATCCCCACCCAGGGTGGAGGGCTCCTCAACACCTCGCGCTCATCGTGCGAAGCCTTGCTCCGCCGGCATTGGCACCTGGCGCGCTCGCGCTGGTTGCCGGGCTTCCCCGGGCCGTCCCCTCCACCACTCTGGATGAGCGCGGGGCTCGGTGTCCTGTCGGCGAGACGATAGCATGGGCCCGTCCAGCCGTCAAGTGAAGCCGATGCCGGTGCTCCTGAGCCAGAGTACAATCCGGGGAAACGCGGGGCCAAACCTGGACCGAGCAGCATAGGGAGGGAGAGCCGTGGGTGGTCACGTCGTCGTTCTTGGGGCTGGCCCGGGCGGCATGGCTGCGGCACGAGCCCTTCGTCGCGATCTGCCGCCGGAGGTGCGTGTCACGGTCGTGGATCGGGTTGACGAGCAGCGCTTAGGGCTCGCATTCCTGCTCATTATGCGTGGCCTGCGTACCCCAGCCGAGGTGATGGTGCGACCGTCGGCAGTGCTCCCGTCTGGGGTCTCCTTCCTACACGCTGAGGTGACAGCGATCGATCTGGCTGCGCGTCGTGTCCAGAGTGATCAGGGTGAGCTCGGCTACGACGCGCTGGTACTGGCGCTCGGAGCCGAGGTAGTGCCCGAGGCCGTCCCTGGCCTGGAGGAAGCGATCGCCGCTGGGGTCGCGGGGCACTTCTACACGCTGGGTGGCGCGCTCCACTTGCGCGAACGGCTGACCTGTTTCTCTGGCGGACGGATCCTCGTGGTCGTCGCCCGGTTGCCCTACAAGTGTCCGCCAGCCCCGTACGAGGGAGCGCTCTTGATCGCCGAGCAGCTGCGCGAGCAAGGGCTCATCGACGCCTTGCGGATCGACCTCTTTACGCCAGAGCCACAGCCGCTCGCGGTGGCTGGCCCAGTGGTGGGCCAGCAGCTCGCCATGCTGCTGGGCGAGCGGGGCATTGTCCTCCATACCGGCCAGACGTTGGAAGGGGTCGATGCGGCACACTGCGAGGCCATCTTCAGCTCCGGCACCCGCGAGCCGTTCGACCTCTTGGTGGTGGTTCCGCCTAACCGGCCACCTGCTGTCGTGCGGCAGGCTGGTCTCGTCTCCGAGACGGGGTGGGTACCGGTCGCTCTGCCGTCGATGCGGACGCCGGTCGACGGGGTCTGGGCGGTCGGCGATGTGACGGCTGTCAGGCTTCCGAATGGCCTGCTGATGCCGAAGGCGGCCGTCTTTGCTCAGCAGCAGGGTGAGGCGGCGGCTCGAGCGATCGCGCGCTCGCTGGGAGCGAACCTGCCGGAGCCGGAGGTCAGCGGGCGAGGCCGATGCTGGTTCATCACCGGCTCGGGCGAGGCCGGCTCCGTCGAGGGAGACTTCCTCGCCGAGCCGGCCCCGGTTGTCCGCTTCTCTCCACCGACCACCGAGCGCTTCCAGGAGATGGAAGCGGAACTCTTGGCCTGGATCGCTCAGGGGCGGCCTGAGTCCGGTCACTCAGCGTAGCCGCGGCCGACCCGTACTTCCAGGCCGAGTGCCCGCACGCCAGCGGCCGCGCCACCGAGCATGAAGCCGATGTCGCTGCCGGCGGTGAGGAAGAGGAACCCCTGTTCGGCCCGGCGGAGCGCGTCCTCCGGGCCATAGGCCGCGAAGCCCGCGATTTTCCCGGTGTTGCGGCAGGCCTCGACGACGCGCTCGATCGCCTGGGCGTGCCGGTCGTCCTCGGCAGCGTGTCGGGGATCGATGCCGAGCGAGAGCGCGAGGTCGGCTGGTCCCACCCAGCAGCCGTCGATTCCTGGTACCGAGAGGATTGCCTCGGCGTTCTCGACGGCCTGGCTGCTCTCGATTTGGACGGCGACGAACAGCTCGTCATCGATCCGATCCGGGTAGTCGCTCCCGTAGACGCGGGCTCGCCCCCATCCCCAGGAGCGCTGACCCCGCGGTGGGAGCCGGCAGGCCTCGGCGACCGCTCGGGCGTCGTCGCGGGTGTGCACCATCGGGACGACGATCCCGAGCGCGCCCTCGTCGAGCAGTCGTCCAATCAAGGTGTAGTCGTTGCGTGCCACACGGGCCATCGGCACTGCTGTGCCGTGGGCCAGGGCCATCAGCGTGAGGATGGTGGATTCCGGGCCGAAAGAGCCGTGCTGCGTATCGATCAGGATGAAATCGATGCCACAGCCCGCTAGCGCCTCTCCGACGAGCGGCGAGCCGAGTTGCAATGAATAGCCGAAAGCCGGGTGGCCTTGCAGCATCTTCTGCTTCGCTGTATTCGTGCGCATGCTCACCTCCACTGACCCTGGTCCTGAACGGCGCCCTCGATACCCTACCGCAGAGCACTGCTCCCGGGAAGAGCGCTTCGCGCGTGACGATGGGTCCGCCGTGCCGGCACAGCACCGCTAGGGTCTCACGAGGTGAGGGGCTCGGCTCGTCGCTCGCCGCGGTCGCCCTCCTGGTCGTGCTCTCCTCGGTACTTGGAGCGCGCGGCGCGATACCGAGCGATGGCGCGAGCCCGGGCAACGGCGTGGTCGACGATCGGCAGCGGATAGTCGTGCCCGAGGTGAATGCCGCACTCTTGCTGCATGGCTGGCGACATCGACCAGGGACGATGGATGAACACGTCGGGGACGTGTCGCAGCTCGGGCACCCAGGTGCGCGTCCAATGACCCCCAGGGTCGTAGCGCTCCCCTTGCGCAACCGGATTGAAGACGCGGAAGTAGGGCACCGAATCGGTGCCTGTTCCGGCGCACCATTGCCAGTTCCCACTGTTGATCGCCGGATCGCCGTCGACGAGTTGTTGGAAGAACCAGCGCTCTCCGATCCGCCAATCAACAAGGAGATCCTTCGTGAGAAACGAAGCGACCAGCATGCGCGCGCGGTTGCTGATCCACCCCTCGCTCGCCAGCTGGCGCATGGCGGCATCGACGGTGGGATAGCCGGTCATTCCGGCGCGCCAGGCCTGGATGAGCGCCTCGTCCTCCTCCCACTCGATCTCCCGGTACTCGGGCCGTACGCTCTGGGTACGAGCGCTCGGGTAGGACGCAAGGAGCGTCAGCCAGAAGTCACGCCAGAGCAGCTCGTTGAGCCATGCGCGCACTCCCGCCCGCGCACGGTCGTCCGGTGCGCGCTCGAGGGCCCCGAGCGCCTGGCACCAGACCACCCGCGCGCTGAGTTGGCCGAACCGAAGGTAGGGCGAGATGCGGGATGACCCCGCGCCGTCTAGCCGATGGCGTGCTGAGGCGTAGCGGAAGATCGGCGGGTCGTCTCCCTGGCAGAACGCAGCCAACCTGGCCTGAGCGGCAGCTTCGCCTGGAGGGCAGGGGGTGCTGGCGGTGTCGGTGACAAGTCGATCGAGCCGGATTCCGGCGAGATCGCCGACTGGCGGAAGGCGTGGTGGCGCGGGAATCACCTCCTGGGGCCGGATCGGAGGTAGTTTCCACCAGGCGCGAGCGAAGGGAGTGAAGACGGTGTAGGGCCGGCCTGACAGAGAACGCAGCTCCTCGGGCCGGCGCAGCGTGAGTCCCGAGCAAAGCCGGAGCGGCACTCGCTGAGCGACACGAGCGTCACGGTGGCGGGCATAGGGGGTATAGTCGGTCTCGGCTACCACCCAGCGTGCGTCGAGCTCGCGGACGAGCTGCGGGAGCACATCGGCCGGGTTGCCGGTGCGGACGATGAGCCGGGATCCGCGTGCCCGCAGGTCGTCGTCGAGACGAGCGAGCGAGCGGACGAGAAACTGGATCCGTCTTTGGCTCTGGTGGGGAACGCGGAGCAGTCGGGGGTCGAGGACGAAGACGGGTACCACGGTCCGCGCGAGGCGCAGCGCCTCGGCCAACGCCTGGTTGTCGTGTAGACGCAGGTCGCGCCGAATCCACCAGATTGCGACCGTCTCGTCCATTGTGGCACCTCGGGGCACCCAGCCGGCAGCCGAGCCATCACCCCGTGAAGCCTAGCACGTCGCCCTATCGAGCAGGCCCGAGTGACCGGGGGTAGCTTCGAGCGCGCATCACACTGGAGGGGTATGCTCACCGTGGTGTGAGAAGGCCCAGGTGCCACCCGGACGGAGCGTGGGAGGAACAGGCTGTGGTGTACACGCGTAAAGGAGATCGGGGATACACCGACTTACTCGGCGGGCGCGTCCCGAAGTACGCCCCCCGACCGGAGACCTACGGCACACTGGATGAGGCGACCTCGGCGATCGGCCTGGCCCGTGCGCTTGCCTCAAGCCAGCGTACCAAGGAGATGCTGGTGCAGGTGCAGCGCGACCTCTATGTCATGATGGCCGAACTTGCCTTCGCACCGGGATTGGAGCAGCAGCGGTATCACATCACCACCGAGCACGTGCAGCGCATTGAACGGGAGACCGACCAGCTCGCGGCCGAAGTGCCGCTGGGACGGCACTTTATCCTGCCGGGTGACAGCGTGGCGGGGGCAGCGCTCGACCTGGCCCGCACGGTCGTCCGCCGTGCGGAGCGGCTGGTCGCCAAGCTGCATCACGACGGCGACGTCCACAACGAGCAACTGCTGCCGTACCTGAACCGGCTGTCGTCGCTCCTCTTCGTCCTGGCCCGCTTCGAAGACCGCGAGGCCGGTGTCGCACCCACGCCGGCCAAAGAGTCGGCTCGCTGAGTTCGGGCCCTCAGTCGCCCCTGGGAACCTCGGCGGCGAGGCGGGCTGCGCGCTCGCCCCGGTGGGCGGTGCCCTGGCGCACGGCACTGCCCGGTGACCACTTGGCGTCCTTCAACTCGATCACGCCCACGCGCCGCTCGAGGGTGAATGACGGGACACATGAGGCGCACTACGGGTCGAACTCGGTGACGTGGGGATCGCGCCCAGCCGGCTGTTCGCTGGGCGCGGAGAGGGAGTGGGCCTGGCCCAGGGGGTACCGACCGACCACTGCAGCCAGCGTGGCTTCCCCCTCTGCTGCCTCTCCCTGGCAGTCAGGCGGCACGGGGGCAAGCCCAGCAACACGGTGCTCCTAGATTCGAGGAGGAGCGCGCAGGGCATCACTTGCTTGCGGATACCCGTGCCGTGTCATTCCCGGCCACTGGAGAGGCTCAGCTCCTCAGCGAGGCGGCTCGGTTTCGGATCGCGCTGGCCGGCGTACTTGTTGCCCCGCTTCTTGCTGTACGGCACCAGGGCAGGTGAGCTGAGCTGCTCGAAGGTGAAGGAACAGATGCGCATCCCTGGGTAGAGCGCCACAGCCATTCGACCCAGGTTGGACAGCTCCATCGTTGCTGTGCCTGCCCAACCGGGCTCGAAGACGGCTGCGGTACTGTGGACGGTGATGCCGAGCCGGGCGATGCTGCTGCGCCCCTCGAGCCGACCCACCAGATCGTCGGCGAGCTCCAGGTACTCGAGCGTCGAGGCCAGGGCGAAGTCGCCAGCTTGCATGATGAAGGCTTCACCATCGGGCACGACAATCGTCCGCATCGCTTCACCGATGGACTGTGGCTGGCGGGGGTCGATGTACGAGAAGCGAGAGTGCTCGAAGACCATGAAGGTGTTGCCAAGCCGCAGGTCGATCGAGCAGGAGCCGAGCTGTGTCTCGAGATCGGGTTCAGGCGTGATCTTGATGCGCCCGCGCTCGAGCGCTGCCAGGATGTCGCGATCAGAGAGGATCATGTAACCTCCAAGCCACCAGTGACGGGTTCACTGGAAGGGCATCTCGCCGAGCGATACCTGTACGTACACGAGTATGACCCCTATCGGTCAGGCCCGTCAAGCGGGGAACCTCCCAGCCCGACGAGCGGACTCTGGCGTCCCATCAGTGGTCTGGGACTGTTATACTCCAGCACTGCCGAGCTGGCCGTTGCCCGCGAGGCAAGGAAAGGGACGGTATGGAGGGTGCGCCCGAGCAGCGGCCACCGGAAGCGGCCCCGCTGGTCAGGTTGACTGCTGGACAGGTTCGCGAGGCACGGCGAGGACGCCACGTTGTCTCGGCCAGCGGAAGGAAGCGGCCAGCGCCAGAGAGGGCGGGGACCCGTGGCCAGGGGCTGGCACGATCCCGTCGCCGTTCTAGAGTCCGGATGACCGTCGGGCTGGTGAGCTTCGCGCTGGTCGCTGGGCTGTTGGTCTACCTGATCCCGATCGTCCTGGCGGCGCGCACCGCCTACGACAAGATCTTCGTCACCCCAGTGCCACGTCCCACCGTCGTGGTCAACCCCCAGGGTACGCCTCAGCTCGTGCTGCCACCCTCTGGCTCTGAGGAAGTGCCGGTTCAGCTCCCGGACTGGGACAAGAAGGATCGGGTTCACATCCTGTTACTCGGTGTCGATAAGCGCGAATCGGACGAGGTGCCTCGATCGGATACGATGATCCTCGTGATCGTCGACCCCTTGACTCGTGACGTCGCCATGCTCTCGATCCCGCGCGACCTGGTCGTGACCATTCCCGGGTACGGCAACACGAAGATCAACGCTGCCTACTCGTACGGTGCCCAGAGCGAGGTGACCGGTCCCGGGCTGGTACGTGCCACCATCGAGTACAACTTTGGCGTCCCGATCCACTACTTCGCCGAGGTCGACTTCGAGGGCTTCGTCAAGATCGTCGATACGCTCGGGGGCGTGACGGTCGACGTCCCCGCACCGATCAAGGATGACGAGTACCCGGGTGAGCGGTACGACTATACGCGGGTCTACTTCCCGACCGGTCTACAGCACATGGACGGCCGCACCGCCTTGCGCTACGTGCGTACCCGGCACGATGACAACGACTTCGCCCGTGGTGCCCGACAGCAGCAGGTGCTGCAAGCGCTGCGCGAGCAGGGGATCCGGCTCAACTTGATTGCCAGGGCGGACAAGCTGGTTGCACAGCTCGGCGATGCGGTGCGCACCGACCTGAGCCCGACTGAAGTCTTGGCGCTGGCCAAGCTTGGTACCGAGATTGAGCGAGACAAGATCCGCACCTACAGTCTGCTCGACGCGACCTACTCCTACTGGGAACCGGGACAGCCCTACTACCTGATTCCCGATTGGGGAGCGATCCAGCGGGTGCTCGAGGAGATGATGCCACCGCGCGATGGCCAGCCGGTACCCCGCGTCCGCGCCAGCCCCGTCCAGGTTCCCCAACATGCTCCCGCTTCCGAGCCGACGGTGCCGACCGATGCTTTGGCGCCGACACCGGCGATCGAGGAGCCCACGCCTACCCCGACTGCGACTGTCGAGATCGAGGAGCCGACGCCAACTGCTGTGGTGACAGAGACGCCCACCCCAGAATCAGAGGCGCCGGCACTCATCCCAGCTATCCTCATCCTCAACGGCACCTTGACCGACGGGCTCGCCGCGCAGGCCGCCGCGACCTTGCAGGCAAGCGGCTTCCCGGCTGTGACGTACGCGCAAGCCCCCGACGCAGGCAACTATCCCACCTCGCTGGTCATCGACTACTCCGGTACCGTCGACGTCGCGGTGCAGGTCGCGGCTGCTCTCGGTCTACCGTCGTCGACGGTCATTGTCGGGGATCCGGCCCTGAGCGGTGGCTACGATATCGTGGTGATCCTCGGCGAGGACGTCGCGTCCACATCCCCGTAGTACCTCGTCGCAGGGGGCGCCTGCCGGAGAGAGGAGCCGGTTGGGCCGCTCGGAGGCCCGGGAATGCTCGCACTACCCCCATCGCAGCCCCACCGGCTGTACCTGGGCGAGCCCCCGCCCGGTATCCAAGGGGACGAGCCGGTCATGTTCGAGCGAAGCGAGAACAGTGACGCGAGCTGGGATCCCCTAACCGGCAGGCAGGCTGACTTCCGAGGGTGTGGGGCGACCTGGATGGTAGGGTTCGATCTGTCCGGCTCCGAGCGTCCGGGTCTGGGCCCGCGCCTGCACGGAACCGAGAGCGGTGACACCGTAGCTGGTCGTGGGTGACCTCCTCCTCACTCAGTCCCATGGTGTCTACCGAAGACATGATCGTGGCACGACCTGGGAACGGAGCCGAACGAGCGTGGAGGACGCGACCAGCTTTGGTCGACCCATTGCCAAGGCCGATCCCGGTCGCGGAGGTCGTTCGTGGATCTGGGCTGTATTCTCTCGGCTGCTGTCGACCGGGCTGACCGGGTGCAACCGCTGCTTTGGGAGAGTTGGCGCCCTACACAAGAGTGGAGACAGCCAGACGGCCTTGGGTCTGATCTCCGGCGTGCCAGCCGCGCCAACGCACGAGATCTGAGTCGCTGCTGCGGTTGGGCTGCTCTACCTGAGGACCCCAGATGGAGCCTTCGTGTGGTCGGGCTAACCTGGCACAGTGAGACGCTGGTCGGGCATCACATCACCTCAGGCGCGTTGATGCCGAGCAGCTGCAAACCGTTCGCCAGCGCTTGCCGGGTGGCCGCTACCAGTGCGATGCGCGCTGAGCGTTTCGGCTCCTCCGCCTGGAGAACTGGGCAGGTGTGGTAGAAGTCGTTAAACCGGCGCGCCAGCTCGTAGACGTAGTTGGCGATGATCAACGGCTTGTACTCTTCGGCTGCTCGCTCGACCTCGTCTGGGAGCGCGGCGATCTGCTCGATGAGCTCGGTCTCCTCGGGGAGGAGATCGGTGAACGTATAGGGGCCGCTGGGCAGCGACTCGACCTTCTCCAGGATGCGGCAGGCCCGCGCGTGCGCGTACTGGATGTAGGGGGCCGCGTGGCCATCAAAGGAGAGCGCCTCCTCGATATCGAAGACGATTACCCGGTTGCTGTCCCGCGAGAGCATGCCGTACTTCAGACTTCCCACGCCGACCTGGTGCGCGACTTCGACTTTGAGGTCATTAGGCAAGGCTGGGTTCTTCTCCTCGATGATCTCGAGCGCTCGCTCAAGCACCTGGCTGGCGATGTCCTCGTAGAGGACGACGTTTCCTGCCCGGCTACTCATCGCACCGGAGGGGAGCATGACCGTCTCGTAGGCGAGGTGGTAGCACTTGGAGGCCTGCTCGAACCCCCAAAGCTCCATGATCTTGAAGATCTGCTGCAGGTACAAGCTCTGACGCACATCAACGACCCAGATCGCCCGGTCGATGCCGTACTGCTCGAACTTGCGCCTGGTCAGCGCCAGGTCTTTGGTGGAGTACAAGGTGGTGCCGTCGGAGCGCAGGATCGGCAAGGTGCGGTACGTCTCCTTCTCCAGCCCGAGCTTCTCATCGATCTTGACGACTGGTATCCCCTCGCTCATCTCGGCGATGCCGCGCTGCAGCAGTTCCCGTACGACGGCCCGGCCCTCATCCTCCACTTCGCTCTCGTAGAACCAAATGTCGAAGTGGATGTCGAGCTCCTCATAGATTCTGCGGAACTCCTCCATGCTCCAAGCGCGGGTTTCCTTCCAGAGCCGGACGAACTCCGGATCCTTGCGTTCCCAGCGCTGGAAAGTGTCACGGACCTCTTTTTGCCACTGGGGCACGTGTGGCCACCAGTCGATGCTCACGGCCAGCCGCTTCCAGCGAAGGTAGCGCTCTTCCAGTTGCGGCAGCGAGAGGTGGCTCTCGCCGTTGAGGGTCTGTTGGGCAGCTTGGCGGGCTTCAGCCAGCTCCTGTTCGAGCTGCTTGCCGACGATCGGCCAGAACTGGACGACTGTCCGCTCATCGTAGAAGGCGTCAGGCTTCAGTTCGCGGCCATGGGCGATCTGTCCCAGTAAGTAGGCGATGTCTTCGCCGACCTTGTGGGTGCGCCACAGTTCCTTGAGCATTCGATCGATCGCTTGGACGAAGACGGGATCGTCTTTGGCCAGCTCGTTGAGTAGGTCGACCACGTCTTGACGGTAGTTGAGTCTCCGGTCGGCTTCGGCGTAGATCTCCCCGAGCCAGCGGCCGCGCTGGGCTCGCGGTGGCTCCTCGCCCTGGTGGAAACGGAGGTAACACCAAAGCGTCTTGATCACGTGCAGGCCGATGTCGCCGATGTAGTTCGCGGCGAGCACATCATAGCCAGCGAAGCGCAAGATACGGACGAGCGAATCGCCCAGCGCGGCATTGCGGAGATGCCCCACGTGGAAAGCCTTGTGCGTATTCGGCTGCGAGAACTCCACCATCACCCGATCGGCCTTAGGAGAGCCCCGACCGTAGTCGGCTGCCTGGGTGATGGCTGCCTGCACGACCTGATTGGAGAACTGGCCGACGTCGTACACGATATTGATGTACCCGTTCACCGCCTCGATGCGCGCGAAACTGTTGCGCTGAGCCAGCCGGCGCGCGACCTCGCCCGCGATCGCCTGGGCCCGCTCTCTGATGCGCTCCTGAGCGAGGCGCTTGGCCTCCTTCTTTGGGAAGGAGGCGGAGAGGTGCTCGAGTTCTGCGCTCAGTTCTTCGTTCGCGATCTGGTAGCTGACCGATGATGAGGTGCCCCAGATACCGGCGAAGGGAATCGGACGCATCTCCAGGTGACGGCGCCCGTAGCCCAGCTCCTCGAGCACGTCATTAATCAGCGCGGCGGCGTGTTGCTCTTCCCGTTTGAACATGTGCCGACTCCAGCGTCTGGGTCTCAACGTTGGTGGCCGTCTCGTCTCCCTGCAACGGCTCGGGCTCGTGCCAGCCCCGCTTCGCGGCCCAGTACCGGTTGGCCCGATGGAGGCTCTCAAAGGTGCCAGCATCGCTCCAGAATCCCCGGAGTTTCACCCACCTGAGCTCGCCCGCGGCAAGGTACCGATTGTTGACGTCGGTGATCTCGAGCTCCCCGCGCCCAGACGGGCGTAGCTCGCGGATGTAGTCGAATACCCGCGCATCGTAGATGTAGAGGCCGGTGACCGCATAGCAGCTCTTGGGGCGTGCAGGCTTCTCCTCGATCCGGATAATCCGTTCTGGATTCTCCGGGTCGAAGACCGGGCAGCCGAACCGATGGGGATCCGGCACCGGTGCAAGGAAGATGAGTGCGCCTCCGGTGA
>Ga0197142_1002492_pt1 | contig 16107 bp, 16 predicted proteins | sample GBS60_MetaG_FD_148614 | JGI IMG/M metagenome (GOLD analysis project Ga0197142, IMG submission 148614) | Sediment microbial communities from Great Boiling Springs, Gerlach, Nevada, United States - GBS 60_MetaG | ecosystem: Environmental > Aquatic > Thermal springs > Hot (42-90C) > Sediment...
TGCGAGCACGAGGAAGGGCCCGAGCCACAAGAGCCAAGTGGCCGGCTTGAAGGGCGGCTCCAGCAGGACGAAGTCGCCGTAGCGCTCGACGAGGTGCCGCTTGATCGCGGCGTCGCTGTCGCCGGCTACGAGCCGCTCGCGCACGATCCGCCGCAGGTCCTTGGCGAGCGGCGCGTCGGAATCGTCGATCGACTGGTTTTGGCAGACGAGGCAGCGGAGCTCCTTGCCGAGGGCACGGGCGCGCTTTTCGAGCACTGGATCGGGCAGGATCTCGTCGGGTGAAATGGCACCCCAGCCCGGCCCGGCAGCGAGCGTCGCGAGAGCCAGGAAGACGACCGCGAGGCGCTTACGGTTCACCGACCGAGCTCCGCGAGCAGCGGGCGGATCGTCAGCTCGAGGTCGCGCGGCTGCAAAGGCCCCACGTGGCGATAGCGGATCCGCCCATCCCGATCGATCACGAAGGTCTCCGGAACCCCGTAGACCCCCCAGTCGATCGCCGCCCGACCCTGGCGATCGGCGCCGATCCTTTCGAACGGGTCGCCGAGGGCGCGCAGGAAGGCGAGGGCATCTTCGGGCGCGTCCTTGTAGTTGATGGCGTGAATCGTCACACCTTCGCGGGCGAGCTGATCGAGCACCGGATGCTCGACCCGACAGGGTACGCACCACGAAGCGAAAACGTTGACGAGCATCGGCCGGCCGCCGAGGTCGGCACTCGAAAAGCCGCGCTCGTCGCGCCCCGGCAGGGGCGGCAAGGCGAAGGTGGGGGCGGGCTTGTCGATGAGCACCGAAGGCAGGGTCTGGGGGTCGCGCCCGAGGCCGAGCGCGAGGAACACGCCGACCGCGGCGAACAGGAGCACGGGCAAGAGATAAAGCCAGCCGCGCCGGGCCGAACCTGCCGTCGCCGGTCGCTCGAGCTGCGCCTTCATTCGGCCGGTACCGCTGCGGGCACGCGTGCCGGGCGCGGTGCGCCGACCCGGAAGCGGCGATCGGAGAGCGAGAGGAGCCCACCCAAGGCCATCAGCACGGCGCCACCCCAGATCCAGGCCGCGAGCGGGTTGTGGTAGAGGCGGACGGTCCAGGCTCCATCGGGGGCCGGCTCCCCGAGGACGAAGTAGAGATCGCGCCAGAGCGTGGTGTGGATCCCGGCCTCGGTCGTCGGCCGTTGCTCGACGACGAAGAAGCGCTTGTCGGAGACGATTTCGGTCACGAACGAGCCGTCGCGTTTCACCGTGAAGGTCCCACGCTGGGCGATCCAGTTGGGCCCGCGCACTTCGCGCACGCCCTCGAAGCGGACCTCGTAGCCGGCGATCTCGGCCGTCTGCCCCGGCTTCAGCGTGAGGATCCGCTCGCTCTGTCCGGTCGAGGTGGCGGTCACACCGATCACCAGCACGCCGAGCCCCACGTGCGCCAGGACCATCGCCCAAGACGCCCGCGGCAGCCCGACCAGGCGGCGCCAGAAGCGGCCGAAGCCGCCTCCCACGAGCGCGGCACGGCTCAGCGGATCGGCGAGCGAGCCCAGGACGAGCCAGAGGCCGAGGCCGTAGCCGATCAGCGACAAGCCGAACTCGAGATCGCTCACGAGGACGAGACCGAGGGAGAACGCGACGGTCACCGCGGCGGCGAGCCAGAGCCGTTGCACCGCGCCGACGAGGTCGGCGCGCTTCCAGGCGAGGACGGCGCCGACCGGCACGGCGAGGAAGAGCGGGATCATCAACGGCACGAAGGTGGCGTTGAAGTAAGGCGGGCCGACCGAGATCTTGGGGCCGCCCAAGACGTCGAGCGCCAAGGGGTAGAGCGTGCCCAGAAGCACGGTCGCGGTGGCCGAGGCCAAGAGGAGATTGTTGAGCAGGAGGGCACCCTCGCGCGAGACCGGCGCGAACATCCCACCGCCTTGCAGCGACGGTGCCCGCCAAGCGTAAAGCGCGAGGGCACCGCCCACGGCCACGATGAGCAGAGCCAGGATGAAGACGCCGCGCGCCGGGTCGGAGGCGAAGGCGTGCACCGAGGTCAACACGCCGGAGCGGACGAGGAAGGTGCCCAGGAGCGAGAGGGCGAAGGTCAAGATCGCGAGCAGGATCGTCCAGCTCTTCAACGTGTCGCGCTTCTCGACGACGATCGCCGAATGGAGGAGCGCGGTCCCGGCGAGCCAGGGCATGAAGGAAGCGTTCTCGACCGGGTCCCAGAACCAGAAGCCGCCCCAGCCGAGCTCGTAATAGGCCCACCAGGAGCCGAGCGCGATGCCGAGGGTGAGGGCGGTCCAGGCGGCGAGCGTCCAGGGCCGGAGCCAGCGCGCCCAGGAAGGGTCGATGCGCCCCTCGAGCAGCCCGGCGATCGCGAACGAGAAGGTCGTCGAAAAGCCGACATAGCCCAAATAGAGCATCGGCGGATGCATCGCGAGGCCGGGGTCCTGGAGGATCGGGTTGAGCCCGCGGCCCTCGAGCGGGGCCGGGTCGAGCCGCTCGAAGGGGTTGGAGGTGAACAGCATGAAGGCGAGAAAGCCGACCCCGATCAGAGCCTGGATCGCGAGCACCCGGGACTTGAAGAGGACGGGGAGGTTGCGGCCGAAGGCGGCGACCGCGGCGCCGAACAGCGCCAAGATCCAGACCCAGAGCAGGAGCGACCCTTCGTGGTTGCCCCAAACGCCGCTGATCCGATAGACGAGTGGCTTCGACTGGTGCGAATTGGCCGCGACGTTGGCGACCGAGAAATCGGAGACGATGTAGAGGTGGACGAGCGCGCCGAAGGCGATCGAGATCAGCAGGAGTTGGACGAGAGCGGCGGGCGGTGCGACGGCGACGAGCGTCGCATCGCGTCGGGCGGCGCCCAAGAGCGGCAACGTGCCTTGCACGAGGGCGACCGCGAAGGCCAAGACGAGGGCGAAGTGGCCGAGTTCGGCGATCATTTCGGCGCCCCCGTCGGGCCGTCCTTCCAATGGCCGGAGCGCTTGAGGGCCTCGGCCACCTCTTTGGGCATGTAGGTCTCGTCGTGCTTGGCGAGGACCTCGCTCGCTCGGAACACCCCGCTCGCGTCGATCTGCCCCTGGGTCACGATGCCCTGGCCCTCGCGGAACAGGTCGGGAAGAACGCCGCGGTAAACGACCCGCACGCTGTGGGCGCCGTCGGTGACCGCGAAGCGCACCTCACCGTCCGGGCCGCGCTCGACGGTGCCCGGCTCCACGAGCCCGCCGAGGCGCAGGCTCCGACCGGGTTCGAGCTGGCGGGCGGCGAGGTCGCTCGGCGAGACGAAGAGCGAAATTTTTTCACCGAGTGCGGCGAGGACCAAAGCGGCGGATCCGCCACCCAGGAGGAGGACCGACACCACGAGGAGGAGCCGCTGCCGTTTGCGCAGGCGCATCGTCCGTACTCTTCGCGTTCATCGGTCGGCGGGCGGATCGACCGGCCGCCGCTCGGCGACGATCGGGCGCACCGGGCGGCGCGCCTCGGCCCGTCGCTCCTCGCGCACCCGCTCGGCCTCGGCCGTGCGCTTGCGCGCGCGCTGCCAGCTCTGCCAGAAAAGCCCCACCATGACGGCGAGCGTGATGCCGTAGGCCGACCAGACGTAAGGTCCGTAACCGCCCATGGCGAGGAAGTCGCGCACCGTCGTCGTTCCGCCTCGAGCTGCGTCGGCGTCTTGCTCGAAAGGATAGCAGCCGAGGTGCGGGGGACAAGGAGAGCCGCGGTGCGACCGGCTGGCGCGAACCTTTCCATCGCGCGGGATTTCGAGGGGTGAGCGTGGCGACGGCGCTCTGCCCTCCACCGGCGCTAAGACCGCCGCTCACCGCGCCGCTCGCGGCCGAGGTGCGCTCGGTCGAAGAGCTCGGGCGGATCCTCGCAGCTCGTCTCGCCGAAGGCCGAGCGGCGATCCGCGCCTTTTTCGAGGCCGGAGGGGCTCCCGAGCTGGTTCATCGCGAGCTCGCCGAACTCGTCGACGAGCTCGTCCGCGCCGCCATGGATTGGGCGGACCGCCGGCTGTTCGGCAGCGCCAACCGCACCACCGGCGAGCGGCTCGCGGTGGTCGCCGTGGGTGGTTACGGCCGTGCCGAGCTCGCGCCCTTTTCCGACGTCGATCTTCTCTTTTTGCACCCTTACAAGCCGGCGCCCTATGTCGAGCAGATGACAGAGTTCCTCGTGCACCGGCTGTGGGACCTCGGCTTCAAGGTCGGCAACGCGCTGCGCACCGCCTCCGAGTCGATCAAGCTCGCGAAGGAGGATCTGTCCGTCCGCACCGCCCTGTTGGAAGCCCGCTATCTTTGGGGTGACCGCGCGTTGTTCGAAGAGCTCGTGCGGCTCTACGACCGCGAGGTGCGGATCGGCCACGAAGCGGAATTCATCGAGGCCAAGCTCGCCGAACGCGACGCGCGCCACCAGCGGACCGGGGACAGCCGGTATCTGCTCGAGCCGAACGTGAAGGAGGGCAAGGGGGGGCTGCGCGACCTGCAGACCCTCGTGTGGATCGGACGGTTCCTCTACGGGGTCCGGGATGCGGCCGAGCTCGTCGACAAGGGCGTGCTCACGCCGCGCGACTTCGCCACCTTCCGCCGCTCGCGACGTTTCCTCTGGGCGGTCCGCTGCCATCTGCACTGGATCACCGGCCGCGCCGAGGAACGGCTGACCTTCGAACTGCAGCCCGAAGTCGCGCGGCGGATGGGCTTCAAGGACCGCGGCCGGATGCGCGCCGTCGAGCGCTTCATGAAGCGCTGGTACCTGGTCGCCAAAGAGGTGGGGGCGCTCACCCGGATCGTCTGCGCCGTGCTCGAGGAGCGGCACCAGCGCCGCGCCCGGTTCCGGCTGCCCCGGTTCGGTTTCGGGCAGCGCCGGGTCGGCGGTTTCGTGATCCAAGGTGCGCGCGTCGACATCGCCGAGCCGGACCTCTTCGAGCGCCGGCCGATCGCCATGCTCGAGCTCTTCCACTTGGCGCAGGAGCGGGGGCTCGACGTGCATCCCCGTGCGCTCGCGGCGATCGGCCCCAATCTGCGGCGGATCGACGCCACCCTGCGCGCCGACCCGGCAGCCAACCGGCTGTTCCTCGACATGCTGCTCGCCCGCAAGGACGCGGCGCTCACCCTGAGCCGACTCAACGAGGCCGGCGTTCTCGGTCGCTTCGTCCCGGAGTTCGGCCGCGTGGTGGCGCAGATGCAGCGCAATCTCTACCACGTCTACACGGTCGACGAGCACACCATCCGAGCGATCGGCGTGTTGGGGCAGATCGAGCGCGGCGAGCTCGCCGAGGAGCTGCCGATCGCCACCGAGATCATGCCCAAGCTTCTCTCCCGCACCGAGCTCTACCTCGCCACCTTCTGCCACGATCTCGGCAAGGGGCGGGGTGGCGACCACAGCGTGATCGGTGCCGAGATCGCCGAGCGGCTCTGCCGCCGCTTCGCTCTCGCCGAGGCGACGACCGAGACGGTGCGCTGGCTCGTCCTGCACCACCTCCTCATGAGCGACACCGCCTTCAAACGCGACGTCGACGACCCCAAGACGGTGCAGGACTTCGTCGCCAAGGTTCAATCACCCGAGCGCTTGAAGCTCCTGCTCGTCTTGACCGCGGCCGACATCCGTGCGGTCGGCCCCGGGGTGTGGAACGGCTGGAAAGGCCAGCTCCTGCGCGACCTCTACCACGCGGCTTCGGCGGCGATGCAGACCGCGGACTTCGGCGATCGCCAGGCGGCCCGCGCCGAGGCGGCCCGCAAGCGCCTCGCCGAGACGCTCGCCACGCTCCCCGATGAACCCTGGTCGGCCGCCGAGATCGAGGCCTATCTCGAGCGGCACGTGCCGCGCTATTGGCTCGGCTTGCCGCTCGACCAGCAGCTCCGCCACGCCAGGCTGATCCGTGCAGCCGACGTGGCCGGCGCGAAGCTCACGATCGACTTCCGGGTGGACAGGTTCCGAGCCCGCACCGAGGTCGTGATCTACACGGCCGACCATCCCGGGCTCTTCCTGGAGATCGCGGGTGCCCTGGCGGTCAGCCGGGCGAGCATCGTCGATGCGCACATTTTCACGACGAGCGACGGCATGGCGCTCGACGTGTTGGGATTCCAGGACGCCGAGACGGCGCAGGCGATCGACGATCCGTCGCGATTGGAGCGGATCCGCCGCAACATCGAACGGGCGATCGCCGATCCCTCGTGGCTCGAGCGCGAGCTCGCCCGGCGTGGCCCGCCGGCCCGCACGCGGCTTTTCGAAGTCGAGCCCCGTGTGCTCGTCGACAACGCCGCGAGCCGCACCTTTTCGGTCATCGAGGTCAACGGCCGGGACCGCCCCGGGCTCCTCTACGATCTCGCCAAGGCCCTCAAAGAGCTCGGTGTCGTGATCCAGAGTGCGCACATCGCAACTTACGGGGAGCGGGTGGTCGACGTATTCTACGTCAAAGACGTGTTCGGCATGAAGATCACGAGCAAGAGCAAACTCGCCCGCGTCGAGAAACGCCTGCGCGAGGCGCTCGCCGGGGCTCAGATCCAAGCCACGAGCACGCCGTGAACCTGGTGCGGGCGGCGGCGACGGTCGGCAGCCTGACGCTCGCCTCTCGCATCCTGGGCTTCCTGCGTGATGTCCTGATCGCCGCCGTGCTCGGCGCCGGGGCGGCGGCCGATGCCTTCTTCGTCGCCTTCAAGCTCGCCAACATGCTCCGCCGGCTGTTCGCGGAAGGCGCCTTCAACGCCGGGTTCGTGCCGCTCTTCGCCCGGACCCTCGAGCAAGAGGGGGCGGAGCCGGCGCGTGCCTTCGCGAGCCACGCCCTCACGCTGATGATCGCCGTCCTGGCCGCGGTCGTGCTCGCGGCCGAGCTCTTCATGCCGTGGCTCGTGCGGGCGCTCGCCACCGGCTTCGACCCCGGCTCGGAGCGCTACCTGCTCGCGGTCGAGCTTTCGAGGTTGACCTTCCCCTACCTCATGCTGATCTCGCTCGCGGCGCTTCTCTCGGGCGTGCTCAACGGGATCGGCCGGTTCGCCGCCGCCGCCTTCGCCCCGATTCTCCTCAACCTCGCGCTGGTCGCTTCGATCGGCCTCGCCGTCGTGACCCGCCGGAGCGCCGCCCATGCGCTCGCTTGGGGCGTGTTGGCGGCAGGCTTCCTCCAGCTCGGTGCGCTCTTCCTGGTCGCCGCTCGCGCCGGTTGGCGGCTGCGGCCGCGTTGGCCGGGGCCTGCCGACCGCGTCCGGCTCGCGCGGCTCTGGCGCCTCGTCCTGCCCGGGGCCCTCGGCGCCGGCGTCTACCAGCTCAATCTCGTGATCGACACCTGGTTCGCCTCGCACCTACCGACAGGTGCCGTGTCCTACCTCTTCTACGCCGACCGGCTCGTGCAATTGCCGCTCGGATTGATCGGCGTCGCGCTCGGCACCGCGCTCTTGCCGCTCTTGGCTCGTCAGCTCCGCGCCGGTCGGGAGGATGCGGCCCGCCACAATTTCGACCGCGCCCTGGAGCTCGCGCTCCTGTTGAGCCTGCCGGCGGCGGTCGGGCTCGCCACACTCGCCGATCCCATCGTCCTCGTGCTCTTCGAGCGCGGCGCCTTCGACCCGACGGCAGCCGATGCCACGGCCGCGGCACTCGCCGCGTTCGCACTCGGCTTGCCGGCCTACGTTCTCATCAAGGTGTTGGCGACCGGCTTCTTCGCTCGAGAGGACACGAAGACGCCGGTTGCGGTCGCGGCCCTTTGCCTCATCGCGAACGTGGTCGTGATCCTCGCCACGATCGGCAACCTCCGCCATGTCGGGATCGCGCTCGCGACCTCGATCGCGAGCTGGCTCAATGCCGGCCTCTTGGCTTTCCTGCTCGCCCGCCGAGGCGCTCTCGGGCCGAGCCCGCGCCTTTGCCGGCGAGCGTTGCGGCTCGGCGCCGTCAATCTCGCCTTGGCGCTCCTCCTCGTCCTCCTCGCCGACCGGCTGGCAGTGATCGCGACGGTCCCGGGCTTGACACTCGTGATCGGTCTCGCGGCCGCGGCGTATCTCGCGGTCGTGCATCTCGTCGGGGCCGCCGATCTCGCCGAGATCCGAGCCGCGCTCGCTCGCCGCCCTGCCGCGCCCGCCGGGTCCGGTGGCGAGGGCGCGGCTTGACAGGCTCCGGGGCGCGTGATGCTGAGGGGGCCCATCCGCCGGTCGGCCGAGCGCCGTTCCCGGCTGCGCTCTCGCGGATCCCTCACACCATGCGCGGTCGCGTCTTTTCCGGCATCCAGCCCACGAGCGGCATCCATCTCGGCAATTATCTGGGCGCCATCCGGCACTGGGTTCGGCTGCAGGACAGCTACGATTGCATCTACTGCATCGTCGACCAGCACGCCCTCACCACCGTCCACGATCCCGCGGCGATGCGGGCGAACACGCGGGAGGTCGCCGCGGCGCTGCTGGCCTGCGGGATCGATCCGAAGCGCTCGATCCTCTTCGTCCAGAGCCACGTGCCGGCGCACGCCCAGCTCGCCTGGGTCTTCAACTGCGTCACGCCGCTCGGTTGGCTCAACCGCATGACCCAATTCAAAGAGAAGGCCGGCAAGGACCGAGAGAACGCCCCCGTCGGTCTCTACGCCTACCCGGTCCTCCAGGCAGCCGACATCCTGGTGTACAAGGCGACCCACGTCCCGGTGGGCGAGGACCAGAAGCAGCATCTCGAGCTCGCCCGCGACATCGCGGCCTCGTTCAACCGGCGCTTCGCCGAGGGGTTCTTCCCCTTGCCCGAGCCCATGATCCTGGGCGAGGCGACGCGCGTCATGTCGCTGCGCGACGGCACCAAGAAGATGTCGAAGTCGGATCCCTCGGACCAGTCGCGCATCAACCTCACCGACGACGCCGAGACCATCGCCACCAAGATCCGCCGTGCCAAGTCCGACAGCATCGAGGGGATCTGGGTCGACGAAAAGAACCGACCCGAGGCGACCAACCTGCTCACGATCTACGCGGCCTTGGCCGATCGGCCGCGCGCCGAGGTCGAGGAAGAGTTCCGCACCACACTCTTCTCGACCTTCAAGACCAAGCTCGCCGAGCTCTGCATCGAAAAGCTGGCGCCCATCAACGCCGAGATGCGCGGCCTCCTCGCCAATCCCCGGCACATCGACCAAGTGCTCGCCGAAGGCGCGGCGCGGGCCCGAGCGATCGCCGAGCCGATCTTGGCCGAGGTCTACGACCGCGTCGGCTTTTTGAGGCTCTGAGCGGGTGCCGGGCGAACCGGCGGCTCCGGCGAGCGCGCTCCGGCGACGCCGTCTCGCTCGGCTCGCGCTGCCGGCGCTCCTGCTCGGGCTCGTGGCGCTTTATTACGTCCTGGGCGCCCTCTGGTTCCACCGGATCGACGACGACCCGGCGTTCGGCTCGACTCCCGAGGTCGAGCCAGGCGCGAGCCGGGCGGTCGCCGTCGCGGCGGAGCTCGTCCGCCGCGAGGTCGAACTGCATCGCTGGACCGCCAACGATCCGTGGTTCCAGCCGACCGCGATCCTCGACAACATGCCCAATTTCCAGCAAGGCATCGTCGCGGCGGTCGCCCGCTTCGCGGTCGAGCTCCGCGATCATCTTTCTCGGGTTCGCGGCACGAGTCAGGTCGACGCGGACGTCGAAGGGGCGGCGGGCCGGCTCGCTTATCCGGGCGACGTCTGGTTTCTCGAATGGTCCGCGACACCGGTCCAGCCCTCTTCCGAGAGCCAATATCGACGGGCGATCCAGGATCTCGAACGCTACAATACCCGGCTGGCCCGCGGCCAGGCGACGTTCGAACGGCGCGCCGACAATCTCATGGCGACGCTCGAACGGATCGCTGCCGATCTGGGTGCGGCGGCCGCCGCGGTCGACGAGAAGGCGCTGGCCGGCAGCGGCGCCTGGTACGACTGGGACGCCGACGATCTTTTCTACGGCAACAAAGGCCGACTCTACGCCTACTACGTCATCTTGCGGGAGCTCGGCCGCGACATGGAGCCCGTGCTGCGCGACCGCGGCCTCGGTCGGGTCTGGGAGCAGATGCTCGCGAGCCTCGCGCGGGCCGCGGCACTGGAGCCCTGGGTCGTCGCCAACGGCCGTCCCGATGGCCAGTTCTGGCCGAACCACCTGTTGGCGCAAGGCTATCTCTTGCTGCTCGCCCGCTTCCAGCTCTACGAAGTCGTCAACGTTCTGCAGAAGTAGGATCGCGCGGCCTTGCAGGGTCACCGTTGCCGCGCCATGTCGACGTGTCGAGTCGGGAGACCCGCATGTTCATCCAGACCGAACCGACGCCCAACCCCGCCACCCTCAAGTTCCTCCCCGGGCGGCCCGTGCTGGCCAAAGGGGTGGCCGAGTTCGTCGACGCCGAGGCGGCCCGCGTCTCACCGCTCGCGAGCCGGATCTTCGCGGTCGAAGGCGTGAGCGGTGTCTATCTCGGCGCCGACTTCGTGAGCGTCACCAAACGCGACGGCGTCGAATGGCACGAGCTCAAGCCCGCCGTGCTCGGGGCCATCATGGAGCATTACCTCTCGGGTGACCCGGTACTCGCCGAAGGGGTCGAAGCCGAGGTCGAAGAGGTGGGAGCGGACGATCCGGTCGTGGCTCGGATCAAAGAGTTGATCGAGACCCGGGTGCGACCGGCGGTGGCGCGCGACGGTGGTGACATCGTCTTCCGCGGCTTCGAGCGCGGCGTGGTCTATCTCCAGATGCGCGGGGCGTGCTCGGGTTGCCCCTCGTCGACCATGACGTTGAAGGCGGGTATCGAGAACCTTTTGCGCTATTACGTGCCCGACGTCGTCGAGGTTCGGGCGGTCGGCTGACCCGGGGCGACGTGCGGGTCCTGGCGCTGCGGATGGCCCCCGCGGGGCCGGAAGTCGCTCTGCTCGGCGGGACTTCCGGCCCCGTGCAGCGTGAGTGCGCCGGGGCGCGGGCCGAGGCGTTCGCGCCGCTCCTGGCCGCGAGTTTGACGGAGGCCGGGCTTCGCTTCGCCGACCTCGATGCCCTCGCTGTCCTGACCGGGCCGGGCAGCTTCACCGCGAGTCGTGGCGCGGTCGCCGCAGCCCGTGCGCTCGCCCTCGCCACCGGCTTGCGTGTCCATGCACTGAGCAGCTTGGAGCTGGCGGCCGAGACGGTGGCCGAGAGCGGATCCGGCCCACTCACGGTCGTCGCGCCGGCCGGGCGCGGCATGCTCGCCGTCCAGAGGTTCGAAGACGGTGCGGTGCCGGCCGGGCCGCCGGAGTCGCTCGCGCCCGCCGCGGCGATCGCCCTGGCGGCAACCGGCGAGCGCGTGGTGCTCGTCGACCTCGAAGCGTGGTCGGGGCCGGCGGTGTGCCGAACACGGACGAGCGCGCTGGCGCTCGCCCGCGTGGCCGTGGCCCGCGCGGCGCGGGGCATCCCGGCGCTGCCCGGCACGGCGGTCCGTCCGCTCTACATCCGGCCGCCCGACGCTCGGGCCGAGGCCGGTCGTCCGCTCGTCGCCGCGGCCTAGGATGCTCGGCCTGCGACGCCACGGCACGCTTTCGATCAAGGCCGTGGGGCCGTTCGACCTGGGTCGCCTCGCGCGTTTGCACCGGCGCTGTTTCGCCGAGCCCTGGAGCCGCGCCGATCTGGCCCATCTTTTGGCGTTGCCGGGTGGCTTCGGGCTCATCGCCCGGCTTTTCGAAGGCGGGCTCGGCGGCCTCGACGCCCTCCGTGGCGTCGGGTTCGCGATCTGCCGGGTAACCCGCGACGAGGCCGAGCTCCTCTCCTTGGGTGTGGCGCCACCATGGCGGGGGCGCCGAATCGGAAGCGCCCTCCTGCGTGCCGCCATGGTCCGTGCGCGCGAGGCGGGTGCGACGTCGATGTTCCTCGAGGTGGCGGTCGACAATCACCCGGCACAGCGGCTCTACGCCGGCCACGGCTTCGAGATCGTCGGCTTCAGGCCCGATTACTATCAGCGCGCCGACGGCAGCCGGGTCGGCGCCCATACCATGCGGTGCGAGCTCGATCGGGTCTTCGCCGCCGACGGTACCGCGATCTTGGGCGCGCCGCTCAACGCGGCGCCCGGCCCCGCTTCCTGACCTCGAGCAGCCAGACCGCCTCGTCGAGAGGCTCGAGCCGCAGGATCTCGTGCCCGTGATCCGCGAGCGCGCGCGGCACGTTCTCCAGGGGCTCTCCGTCGCGCAGCCGAATGCGGAGGATCTCGCCCTCGGCCATCCGTTCCAGGCGAAGTTTGGTCCGGACGAAGGTCATCGGGCAAACCTCCCCCGTGATGTCGAGTTCGTGCGTCGTCTCGCTCACTTCTCTACGACCTTCTTGCGGCCTGATCAAAAAAAGCACTTGCGGTTTGCTGCGACCCCCATATGGTGCGACGGCGACCGCCGGTTTACTCGGCTGCTGGGGATCCGCTGGAATGACCGAGAAGATAAGCCCGAACGAGCTGTTGTCCATGACCACCGAGATCGTGTCCGCCCACCTCTCGAACAACACGGTTGCGGTGGCCGACATCCCGCAGCTCATCAAGCTCGTGTACACGAGCTTGGCAACTCAAGGTGTCGAGGAGCAGAAGGAAGCTCCCGAAAAACCTGTCCCGGCCGTGCCGATCAAAAAGTCGGTGACTCCCGACTACATCATCTGTCTCGAGGATGGAAAGAAGCTGAAAATGCTTAAGCGTCATCTCAAGACGAAATACAATATGACGCCGGAAGAGTACCGGAAGCGCTGGGGTCTTCCCGACGACTACCCGATGGTGGCGCCGGCCTACGCCCAGCAACGCTCGAACCTGGCCAAGAAGATCGGCCTCGGCACCAAACCGCGGGCCCGGGGCCGCCGGCCGGCGGCCTGAGGCGAGCGCCGGTCGGCGCCGTCGGGTGTCGGCCGGCGGGCTTCGCGCGCCGGGCGTTTGCCGCTATAAAGATCGCCGGGGTCGTTGACCTCCGGCGATCCGTACCCATCTGCTGTGCGAGGCCAGATGCCCGAGACGGCCGGCCGGTGAGCAAGCGTCTTTTCATCCGAACCTACGGCTGCCAGATGAACGTTTACGACTCCGAGCGAATGGCGGAGTCGCTCGCGGTGCACGGCTGGTCTCGGGTCGATGCGCCCGAGGATGCGGATCTGGTCATCCTCAATACCTGTCACATCCGCGAGAAAGCGGCCGAAAAGGTCTATTCCGAGCTCGGCCGATTGAGGCGCCTGCGTGCCGAACGGGCCGCCCGCGGTGAGACCATGCTGCTCGCCGTGGCCGGCTGTGTCGCGCAAGCCGAGGGCGAGGCGATGCTCGAGCGGGCGCCCTTCGTGGACCTAGTCGTGGGGCCGCAGGCCTATCACCGGCTCCCCGAGCTGCTCGCCCGGCGGGCTCGGGAGCAGGGCGTGGCGGTCGCCACCGAGTTCCCGGTCGAGAGCAAATTCGACCATCTGCCCGAGCGGTCGGGTGCGAGCCCGGTTTCGGCGTACCTCACCGTGCAAGAAGGCTGCGACAAATTCTGCACCTTCTGCGTCGTGCCCTACACTCGCGGCGCCGAAGTGAGCCGTCCGGTCGCCGCGATCCTCGCCGAGGCGCGACAACTCTTGGCCGCCGGCGCGAAGGAGCTCGTGCTCTTGGGCCAGAACGTGAACGCCTATCACGGCGAGGGGCCCGACGGACGGAACTGGTCGCTCGCCCGCTTGCTCGAGGCCCTGGCCGGGCTCGAGGGTGTGGTGCGGCTGCGGTACACGACCTCGCACCCGCGTGACATGAGCGACGATCTGATCGAGGCGCACGGGCGGATCCCGCAGCTCGCACCTCATCTCCATCTGCCGGTCCAGTCCGGCTCGGATGCCGTGCTCGAGGCCATGAACCGCGGCTACACGGCCGCGGATTACCGGCGCATCGTCGATCGACTGCGCGCGGTTCGCCCCGACATCGCGCTCTCGTCCGACTTCATCGTCGGATTTCCGGGCGAGCGCGAGGCCGATTTCGAGGCGACGCTCGCGCTCGTCCGGGCGGTCGGCTTCGCCCAGGCTTATTCGTTCAAATTCTCGGCCCGGCCGGGGACCCCTGCAGCCTCCATGCGAGGTCAGGTGAAAGAGGCGGTCAAGGCCGAGCGGCTGCAGCGGTTGCAGGCGCTCCTCGCCGAGCAGGCACGGGCCTTCAACGAGGCGACCGTCGGCCGTAGCGTGCCCGTGTTGATCGACGGGCCCGGCCGCCATCCCGGCCAGGTCGTCGGCCGCACCCCTTGGCAGCAGCCGGTTCATTTGGATGGCACGGGCCTCCAACCGGGTGATCTCGTGACCGTCACGATCACCGGCTCGCATCCGCACAGCCTCGCCGGCCGGAGGGTGGCCGGCGCAACCGTGGAGGGGCACGCCTGAAGACCCTGAGCCCGCTCGACAACCCGCGCGGCGCCAGCCGACGCGTTCGTTTCGACGACAACGCCGCTTGTGCCGTGCTGTTCGGCCAGCACCACGTCAACCTGGCCCGGATCGAACAGAAGCTGCCGGTGACGATCGTCAGCCGCGGCAACGAGGTGTTCATCCAGGGCGACAGCGACGCCGACGTCCAGGCGGCCGCTGCCGTTCTCGAGGACCTGTACGGCCAACTCCGCCGCGGCCTCGTGATCGGTCGCGACGAGGTGGATGCCGCGCTCCGGATGCGCCGCGGCGAGCTCGGCTCGGGCGATCGCGTCGAGCACCACGCGATCCGGACCGACCGCAAGCTGATCGTCGCCCGCTCGGCGAACCAGCTCGCTTATCTGCGCGCGCTCGAGCGGTTCGAGCTCGTTTTCGCCTTGGGTCCGGCCGGGACCGGCAAGACCTATCTGGCGGTCGCGATGGCCGTGGCCTTCTTGCGGCAGCAAAAGGTGGAGCGGCTCGTCCTTTCGCGCCCGGCGGTCGAAGCGGGCGAGCGGCTGGGCTTTCTGCCGGGCGACATGAAGGAGAAGGTCGATCCCTATCTCCGACCGCTCTACGACGCGCTCCGCGACATGCTCCCCGAGGGCAAGGTCCAGCTCAAGATCGAGAGCGGCCAGATCGAAATCGCGCCCCTCGCCTACATGCGCGGGAGAACCTTGAGCCACGCCTTCGTCATCTTGGACGAGGCGCAGAACACGACGCCCGCCCAGCTCAAGATGTTCCTCACCCGGATGGGTGAGGGGTCGCGGATGGTGGTCACGGGCGATCCGACCCAGACCGATCTGCCACCGGGCACGCCATCGGGGCTCGCCGACGCGGTCGCCCGCCTGGCCCACGTCCCCGGGATCGCCATGGTCCATTTCGATCGCGGCGACATCGTTCGCCATCCGCTGGTGACCCCGATCATCGAAGCTTACGAAGGCCCGCCGCCCGGTGGGCCGCACGAGGAGGGAGAGAGGCGGCGCCCGCGGCGGGCGTCCGACCCGAGCGATGGACAACGACAGTAGTTCGCACCCGACCGAGGTGACGGTCGAAGCGCAAGGCTGGTACGCGGCCGTCACCGATCCCGAGAGCATCTGCCGGCGCGCGGTGGCTGCCACCCTCCGCGCCGCAGGCCCGGCGGGCGGCGGCGCCGAGCTCAACGTCCTCTTGACGGACAACGTCGCGGTCCGTGCGCTCAACCGCACCTTCCGCGGCAAGGACGCGCCGACCGACGTGCTGTCGTTCCCGGCCGGTCCGCGCCCGCCCGGCGTTCCCCCCGATTGCTCGTGGCCTCTGGGCGACATCGCGATCGCGCTCGAGATCGCAGCCCGGGATGCCGCGGCCGCCGGCAAGCCGCTCGCCGATCATCTCGCGCACCTCGTCGTGCACGGCACCCTGCATCTTTTGGGCCACGATCACGAGGATCCCGGTGCGGCGGAGGCCATGGAGTCGCTCGAGCGGCGGATCCTGGCCGAGCTCGGGATCGCCGATCCCTACGCGTTCGAGGTCGCGCCGTGAGGGTCGCCCCGCGCCGCGACGGACCCCCTCCCTCGCTGCTCGAAGGTGTGTTGCGGCGGCTGCGCGAGCTCGCTCTGGGTCCGGAGCAGGAAGGCTCGCTGCGCCGAACCCTCGAAGAGATCCTCGAGGAGACCGGAGGCGGCGAGGACCGCCGGCTCTCCGAGGAGGAACGCGCGCTCGTCCAACGGGCGTTGTCCTTCGGCGAGCTCGAGGTCGCCGACATCATGGTGCCGCGCTCGGACATCAAGGCGGTGCCCGTCGAGGCGAGCCTCACCGAGGTCGTAGCCGCGATGCGCGCGGCCGGCCATTCCCGGCTCCTCGTCTATCGCGACACGCTCGACGAGGTGATCGGGATC